>Ga0335078_10017098_pt1 | contig 10775 bp, 8 predicted proteins | sample Lox_Sample_32_FD_206711 | JGI IMG/M metagenome (GOLD analysis project Ga0335078, IMG submission 206711) | Soil microbial communities from Loxahatchee National Wildlife Refuge, Florida, United States - Lox_Sample_3.2 | ecosystem: Environmental > Terrestrial > Soil > Wetlands | place: USA: Florida... | reverse complement strand
TAGGTCAGCTCGCTGGCTGCCGGCAACATCGCTCAGAATACGAGCCGCGGCGAAGTCGGGGCTGGATGTTCCGGGCATGCGGAAAGCGACAAAGACCAGTTCATAGGGCAGGTTGCTGTCCAGGGTGAAGGTGTCCGCTTTGACTGGCGGCAGATTGACTTCCGGGTGTTTGGGAATCGGACGGCGCTTGATCGGCCCATACAACTGCTTCACTTTGCCGAACGTGGAATTGGGATCCACGTCGCCGGCAATCACCAGAACTGCGTTGTTGGGCGCATACCAATCCTGGTAGAACTTCTTCAGCATTTCCCCGGTAGTGGCATCGAAGGACGATTTGGTGCCCAGCGCATCGTGCGCATACGGTGTGCCCGAAAAGAGATCCTCATTGAGGCGCGTAATGAATTTGTAGGTGGGGTTCGACAGGTCGCGCGAGACCTCCTGCTCGATGGCGCCACGCTCCTCAGCCCACTGCTCTTGGGAGTCTTCCACATCCTGCATGCATGCCGAATCCAGCCGCAGAGCGACTTCCAGGTCCGCAGCCGGAACCGTCACGAAATACTGGGTGATATTCTGCTGCGTATCAGCCTTGGAACTGCCGCCGAGTTGTGCATAAATTGCGGCAATCTGATCCGCCGTAAGGCCGGCACATCCGCGGAACGCCATATGTTCCTGCGCATGAGCCATTCCCGGGAATCCGGCCGGCGTCTCGTCGCCGCCAACGATGTAATTCTCCTCGACAGTGACCACCGGAGCCAGAGGATCCCGCACGATGACGACGCGCAATCCGTTATCGAGCGTCGCCCGGAGAGCCAACTCTCGCGGTTCATCGGCGGCCAACGCGGCCAAAAGGACAACAGAAAACAATAGCAACACTCGATTTCGCATCTGCGGCCTCCACAGCCTACTACTGCACCACAGTTACGGACAGGATAGAAAGCCTACCTTGCCGACGATCTGATTGGGATCGTTTACGGGCCATTCCGGGCCGCGGGCGGACACCACCCCGTTCTCCTAGAAACTCGTACGGCCCTTGCCAGGAACCCGCGGCGGCACGGTCCGCTCACTTCGACTCTTAGATCGCTTACGTGTCATCTTGGCCCTCTTGCTGGATTGTGCGAGGCGCTTTCGCCCCGATTGCCTCAGAATAGATAGACAGCTCTTCCAAAGGGGGTTGTCAGGTCCATGATTCATGATCACGCGCCCCTGATTGTCAATGCCATAGGGCACTTGGCGGGCGTCATTATCTTCGGGATTTTCCTGGTGCTCGCTTTGCGCGGCGCTGCGGGGCGGCGCACGCGAGAGAACTGGCTCTCGGTTACATCAGCCGGTCTCGCTTGGATTTGGAATGCGGTATCGTTCGCGAGCCTGGTATTGCCCACCGGGACTGCCCATTGGACCATGGATGCAGTGAGTTTTTCTAGCCTGAGCTTATTGCCGGCGGTTCTTCTTCACCTATCCCTCAACGGCAAGTTTCGCGTGATCACGACCAGCGGATATGTGCTGAGTGCGATTGCCAGTGGAATGCACGTGTGCGAACGCTTTTTGCCGGCCACGCACCTGCACCAGTGGGCGCTTTGGGTCATCGCTATCGGGTTCGGTGCACTGACGGTAATTTCCGCAGCCGGAGTGCTACTCCAAGAGGATCTGGAAGCGCGCGGAAAGGCATCGCAAGTACTTTCGTCGATGTGCCTCTTATTGTTCGTAGTGACATTTTCTCATTTTGGCGCTGGCCATCCTCCCAACCCGTGGTCCAAGGAACTGCTGGTGCACCACCTGGGAATACCGGTTGTCTTGTTGATCTTGCTTCAGGATTACCGCTTTGTTTTTCTCGATGCATTTGTCCGATTTCTCGCGAATGTATTTCTGGCGGCCCTTCTGGCGCTTGGGGGACTGCGTCTCGCAGTGACGCTGGCGCCGGACGATGGGACGCCACGTCCCCTGGGAGATATCTTGACTGTGGCGGGCCTATGCGGCTTGCTGATTCTTTTTGCCTACCTTCGAGGCGTCGTGGAGCGATGGCTGACGCTGGCCGTTTTTCGCCGATCCAGCATTAGCGAAACTCTTAAGGAATTCAAGTCCCACGCCGTCGAGATCCAGAACGAAAACAGCTATTTGGCATTCGTGGCGACGCGACTAGCGGCAGTTGTCGGCACCCAAAGCTTCGAGCTTCTGGGATATGAGGCGAGCCTGGATCGCGCGGGCTCAGCCATGAGGGATCTGGATTACCCTTCCCTTGCCGAAGATGAACCATGGTTGAGACGCGATGCCCGCTGGAACTGGGCTGAGGCCGTGGTCCCGATCCGGCTGGCGCAGCGGGATGTGCGGAACCTACTGTTAGGCAGGCGTAGGGGAGGGCGACGATATCTGAGCGACGACCTCCGGGCACTCAATCAATTAGCTCGAGTGGCGGCGGAAGAGTTGGAGCGCTTCCGCTCGGCGGAAATGCAACGGTTGGTTTCGGAAGCGGAGCTTCGTGCGCTTCACTCGCAAATCAATCCGCACTTTCTTTTCAATGCTTTGAACACGATATACGGGATGATTCCGCGGGAAGCGGCCGGCGCACGCCGGTCCGTGCTCAACCTCGCAGACATCTTCCGGTATTTTCTGCAATCCGACAAGATCCTGATACCACTGTCGGAAGAGTTGAAGATCGTTAAGGCTTATCTCGATATCGAGCGTCTGCGGCTTGGACCACGCCTACAGACCATGATCGAGGTGGACATAGACGTCGAGCAGATTATGATTCCTATTCTATCGGTGCAGCCACTAGTGGAAAACGCCATCAAACACAGCCTTGCAACGCGCCCGGACGACGGATGGTTGAGACTGACGGCAACTGCTGGGGACGGCGCTTTGACGATCACGGTTGAAGACTCCGGGCCCGGCCCCACGCCGAACATCGCTCTTTCTCAACAAAAAGGCGCCGGCGTCGGACTGGCCAACGTCACGCGCCGCCTTCAGTTGTGTTTTGGGCCGGCTGCCGGAGTGAGCATGCAACAGGGTGCCGCTGGAATGAAAGCTCAGTTTTCCGTCCCGTTATCGGATATCCCCGCGCACAGATTATAAACTCCTCTCCCGAAGCCATCAGGGCAAAACGGTCCGTGTTTTCGAAACCTATGCGCAGACCACACTATCAATGCTTTTGAGGCAAGCATAACCAAGTCGAGCGCAACATCGTCTTCAGTTATAACTCACCACGTTACGTCGTGGGCGCTCCTTTTGGGGTGGCCCCTGAGCTGGGACAAACAGTTAAGACACTGCTCGGTATGTGTCCAACTTCAGGACTGTCTCAAAAAGGGGCGCCGGCCACCCGCAGTGTGGAACAAGAAATGTAGTTCGCTTCCGCGACGTGCACCAGATAGTCGCTAAAGGTGCGCCAGGTAGGTGCGAATTCGAAGCTGTAGTACTCTTCCGGCATCGCATCGCCGCTATATACCAACATTTTCAACATCTTGTAGCCTTTTCTGCGTGCGCGACAGCGGATCGGCCGCCCGCGCGGTCGAGGGAGCGAGCACGAGACAACTCAAGACAAACGCGGGAATCCAGCGCATGAAGGATTATAGGGTTCCATCGCCCTTCTGGACAAGCAATAGTCATGAGTGGGCGGACTTGGCCCCCGAAGGATGGTTTTCGCAAATGAGCGGGCGTCGTTGCCTGGAGCTAAGAACTAGGAGCGCGCAGCGTTCGACCTCGAAGCACGCGCAAGTAGGCTCTCCCGTCCTCGCCGGTCGCGGCGCCTACCTGGCCGCCCGTCTGGATAACCAGTTCGATCATCAGAAAGATTGGGAATTTTGCGCCTCGGGGATTACACTTACTAAATCATGCGGCCGCTCACTCTTGCTCTACTCGCCGTTTGCGCCGGGCTGCCGGCATTCGCCCAGAAATTCTCGCCGGAGAATCTGGCGCCCCCTATACCCACTCCGCTTTCGGTGGTGGACCGGATTCTCGATGCGGGCCATGTGAAGGCAAGCGACGTCGTTTACGATCTGGGCAGCGGCGATGGCCGTATCGTGATCGCTGCGGCGCAGAAATATGGCGCCAAAGCGGTGGGTGTGGAAATGATGCCTGACTTGTGCAGGGTGGCGCAGCGGCGCATCCGCGAACTGGGCCTCGACGATCGCGCGTCGATTGTGGAAGGCAGTGTATTCCACGTGGATTTCAGCCCCGCCACCGTGGTCACCATGTACTTCATGACGGATTCCAACGAACGGCTGCGGCCCAACCTCGAGAAATACCTCAAGCCGGGCACGCGCGTGGTTTCCAATCAGTTCCCTATCAGGGGATGGAAGCCGGTTTCGGTGGAGCACGTCAAAGACGGGATGGTTTATAGCATCTACGTCTACGAAGTCGGGAAAACGAAATGAAACCGGGGTCAGAAGTTGGCGAAATCCAGGAAATATACCCGCGCCTTCGGTCCCGCGATACAATATTTCACATTTACCATGAGAAACGCCATCGCCTGCCTGCTGTGCCTATATCTCTGCGCACCTGTGGCCTTCCCGGCCGACACCATCGGTCCGCTGCGCGGGTATTCCAACGACTCCGCCAAAACGGAACGCGACTGGGAGGCCAAATTCCGCGCCATCCCCGATCCCGCCAACCTGCGCGCCTACATGGAACGCCTCAGCAAGCGGCCGCACCATGTCGGCTCGCCCTACGACAAGGACAACGCCGAGTGGCTCCTCTCCAAGTTCATGGAATTCGGCCTCGACGCTAAGATTGAGACCTTCGATGTGCTCTTCCCGACCCCGAAGGCGCGTGAGCTGGAAATGGTCGAACCCACTAAGTTCATCGCAAAGCTGGCCGAACCGACCGTCGCCGTAGACCCCACCTCTTCGCAGCACGACGAACAGTTGCCGGTCTACAACGCCTACTCCATCGATGGCGATGTCACCGCGCCGTTGGTGTACGTGAACTTCGGCATTCCCGAAGACTACGAGACCCTCGACCGCCTGGGCGTCTCCGTGAAAGGCGCCATCGTGATCGCACGGTACGGCAATTCGTGGCGCGGCATCAAGCCCAAAGTGGCGGCCGAACACGGCGCCATCGGATGCCTGATCTACTCTGACCCGCATGAGGACGGCTATTTCCAGGGCGAGGTCTACCCTGACGGCCCATTCCGTCCCAAAGACGGGGCGCAGCGGGGCAGCGTGATGGACATGCCGATTCATCCGGGCGACCCGCTCACACCCGGTGTCGGCGCGACTAAGGACGCCAAGCGGTTGGCGCTCAAAGATGTCGACGTCTTCACCAAGATTCCGGTGATGCCGATATCCTACGGCGATGCCGAGCCGCTGCTCGCCGCGATGAAGGGCCCTGTGGCGCCGCCGGCCTGGCGCGGCGCGCTGCCCATCACCTATCACGTCGGTCCCGGACCCGCGAAGGTCCATCTCAAGCTGCAGTTCAATTGGGACACCAAGCCGATCAACGACGTGGTGGCGCGCATACCCGGGTCCACCTATCCCGACGAATGGATCATCCGCGGCAACCATCACGACGCCTGGGTTAACGGCGCCGACGATCCGCTATCCGGCACCGTCTCCGTAATGGAAGAAGCGCGCGCCTTGGGTGCTCTGCTTAAACAGGGTTGGCGGCCCAAACGCACCATTATTCTGTGCCTCTGGGACGGCGAAGAAGAAGGCCTACTCGGCTCTACGGAGTGGGCCGAAACGCATCAGGACGAGTTACGCAAATACGGCGCCGTCTATATCAATTCCGACACCAATGCGCGCGGTTATCTGGGCGTCGAAGGATCGCACACGCTCGAAAAGTTCCTCAACGGCGTAGCGCGCGATATTGAGGACCCCGAGACCAAACTCACCGTGTGGAAACGCCTCCAGATGCGCGAGATTTCCATGCAGGGGGCCGAAGCTCGCAACCGGCCCGATCTGCGGATCGGGGCGCTGGGATCGGGCTCCGATTACACCGCGTTTCTGGACTTTCTGGGCGTGGCGTCGGTAAACATGGGCTTCGGCGGCGAATCTCAGGGCGGCGTCTACCACTCCGTCTACGACGATTTCTTCTGGTATACGCACTTCGGCGACCCTAACTTCGTCTACGGCCGCGCACTGGCGCAAACCGCGGGCACGGCGGTGATGCGCCTGGCCGATTCGGAACTCCTACCCTACGATTTCGATAACTTCACCGACACCATCCGCCGCTATATCGATGAAGTCCAGAAACTGGCGAAGGACAAGCGCGATCAGATCGTCGAGCGCAACAAACGGATTGACGAGGGGCTGTTCACCGCCATCATGGATCCGCGTATCCCCATGACTGTGCCCCCCAAAGAGACCGTGCCGCCGTTCCTCAACTTCGCCCCGCTCGATAACGGCTTGACCGCGCTGCAGCGGACCGCTGAGGCATATGACAAGGCGCTGGCGCAGGCCACCGAAAATGGCGACGCCGCGCTGGCGCGCGCTGCTTTGAAAGAAGCTAACGATAAGTTGGTTCAGGTGGAGCGCGCGCTTACTTTGAACGAAGGCCTGCCCAATCGGCCATGGTTCAAGCACCAGATCTACGCACCGGGCTTCTATACCGGGTACGGCGTAAAGACGCTGCCGGCGGTGCGAGAAAGCATCGAGCAGAAGGACTGGAAGCTGGCCGACGAAGAGATAGCCAAAGTCGGGAAAGTGCTGGAGAATGCCGGGGAAGCAATCCAGGGCGCCACCTCGGAGCTGAGTAGGGCAGTAAAGTAACTCAAAGCGCATAGTAGGAAGATAACGATGTATTCGTGAGCCTGGCCAAGTTGAAGAACGACGGCACCTGCGGCATCACACTCTCGATGAAAAACCTGTGGGGCTGCACGCCCGCCTCGATTTACGGGGGCGACGCCGGTGTCGACGAGCCGAATGAAAAGCCCAACGTCACCCGCGTCGCGGTGGGCCACGTGGGTGATCGCGCGCCCTCGAAATCCTCGCCCGGGGAACTGAATCCCGGCGTCAACCATGATCCCGGCTATCGGATGCCGCGCGTCATTTCAGACCTGGTAGCGGCCATGCCGATCCAGCTGTCGATCATCGACGGCATCGAATCGATCGCCGGGGGCGAATTGCCGCGTCCCACCAACAACACGCGGGCGGTCAAGCCCGGAGTGCTGATCGCGGGCATGAATCCGGTGTGGACCGATAGCGTCGCGGCCGCGGTGATGGGCTATACTCCGCCCGCGTCCCGTGGCGAGCCCGGTTTCCCCAAGTGCGATAACCAGCTTGTGCTGGCCGAGCAGCGCGGTCTGGGGAGCACTGACTTGAAACTTATCGAAGTCCGCGGTGTTGCCATCGACCAGGCTTTCTTCAGGTACGACGCGTAGTTTGCGGGAAGCGCGTCCAATAGCGTGGTCAGACCAGGGTCGCTGTGGAGGCCACCCCATGTCTGGAGTTGTTGTGCGGCAGTTCCCAGAAGCGGCGGCTACCCCAGCACCATCCCGGCCCTGCCGGCATCGCCTTGGCGCAAGCGTCTCTCGCCCCAACGCCAAATTTCTCTCATATGTGGCGTGGCGTAATTCAGATCGTCCTGGTCCGTACAAGAGGAGGTGGAGCCGTCGTTCCTCAGCAAAACAGCCGATGTCGATTGACGGTCACTCCTGGCGTATCGCACGGATCGGATCGATACGCATCGCACGCCGCGCAGGCATGTACGATGCCAGCAGCGCATTCATGGAAACAATCAGCAGGATTCCCCCGTCGACCATCCAGTCGAAGATTCGAACTCCGTACAACAGACTCGCGAGGACGCTACTGAGCGCAAGTGCGGCAAGCAATCCTGCAAGCGCGCCCGCAAGAGCGGTTCGCAGCCCCTGTCCAAGAACGAGCCGAAGAATACCCGCTGGGTTCGCGCCGAGCGCCATGCGAACGCCAATCTCGGCGGTTCGCTGGTCGATTGCATATGACATCACTCCGTACGCGCCAACAGCGGACAGGGCCAATGCAAGCCCGGCGAAGAGAATCATTAACAGCATGGCAAGCCGCCGGTTCGTGATCGTGCTCGCAATTAGTTCAGAAAGCGGCGTTAACCCTGCTGGAACCGCGTCCGGGTCGCGATCGTGCACAACACCGCTCAGCACCGATAGGGCTGACGATCCTGGCAACTCCGTGTGGATCGCGAAGGTAAGAAACGTCATCGGCATCTGCGAATACGGCGCGTAAAACTCAGGCTTTGGGGGCTCGTCGAGACTCTTCTGGCGAACGTCGCCGACCACGCCGACAATTTGATTCCACTGGCCGTCCTCGCCTGTTTTGAAACGCTGGCCAAGGGGATCGATATCGTTGAAGAGCTCGTGGGCCATCGTCTCGTTTATTACAATTACGTCGGAAGGCTCCCAAAGTTCGCGTTCGGTTGGGAACCGTCCCCGCACGAGCGGGATGCCCATCGCCTTGAAATAGTCACCCGCGTAAAGGTTGTAGTAGACGACCGGCTCGTCGCCTTTTGAGACGGGAACTGCTTCGCGCCAGAGTGCTGATCGCACTTGCAGCCAAGGGTGTACTCGATCCGCTCACGGGTGCTCTGTTTCAAAGCGCGGCGGTGCTGATCGTGGTCGCAAACAGTGCTCGAATTCTGCGGTTCTCCCGTCCAGCCCCCTGGAGACGAGCAGGGCAGCGGATTCTGGAACGCAGATCTCGCCACGCCCGGCTTATTGACCAACATGATGAAGCAAGAATATTTCGTGGTGGTCCTCGGGCACTCATTGCGTGGCCGGCTGAGACGCATTCACATTCCGCATCAGACTGTGTACATCGTGGCGGCACTGGCTCTTCTGGGCAGCCTTTCGGTCCTCGGTTTCATCGCCAGCTATGCCCGGATGGCGTGGAAAGTCGCGACCTACAACGCCCTAAGGCGCGAGGCGGACGCACTTAAGATGCGGTATCAGATCCTGCAAAAAGTCGTCAGCGAGACCGACAGGCAACTGGCCAGCTTGGAAGTGTATGCCGGCGAGGTTAAGATGGCGTATGGCATCAAGGAGAAGCTCGAAGGACCATCAGACATCACCGCTCAGGGAAAACTGATTCCATCCTTCGCGGAGAGCATCCGGGACTATGACTTCCTGCGTAGCGCCATCGCCATCGCGCTGCTCAGCAGTCCCTCGAGGCGATTTCGCACAGTGGCGTCGATACCGAACCTGTGGCCGGTCGATGGCCGGCTGACGGATGGATTCGGGCTGCGACAGGACCCCTTCTCGGGGGAAGGTCAGGAGTTTCACAAAGGGGTCGACATCAGCGCTCCCACGGGTACCCCGATCCACGTGACGGCGGACGGCATCGTCCGGTTGGCGGACATGGAAAGCGGCTACGGCCGGCTGGTAGTGGTGGACCATGGCGGCGGAGTCGAGACGTGGTATGCCCATATGTCGAAGTACTACGTGCACGCCGGCCAGGAAGTTCGCCGCGGCGAGCTGTTAGGGACGGTTGGTACATCGGGACGCGTGACGGCTCCCCACCTGCATTACGAGGTCCACGTGAATGGTCAGGCCAGGAATCCGTACCCATACCTGGCGCATGCCAGCGTGTTCCATCAGGTGAAGAACGACTTCAGCTTCTAGCTGGAGTGGCGACGGAAATCAACTGCCCAGGACGAACATTAATGTACAGCCGGCACCGAAAAAGACGATTTGCACCAAGGATGGCCGAAGCCGATTTTCATGTCGCAGTTCCGGCAGCAGATTCGCGGAGGCAATATACACAAAATTAGCGGTGGCGAATGGCAGCAGTGTAGTTGTGACCCGAGTTGACTGGGCGCCAGCCAGCAAGACGAGAAGTGCTCCAACTGCGGCCGTAGAACCTGCCAAGAAACTTAGTCCTACTGCCCGAACTATCGGAATCCCCTTGTGGATCAGAATGCTCACATCGCCAATGTGGTGCGGTACCTCGTGAAGTAACACCGCGAAAGTAGTGAGCACACCGAGATGCGTTCCCACGCTATAACCGGTGGCGATCGACATGCCATCGAGGATACTGTGAATGGCCGATCCGAACAGTAGATTCGTTACCATCGGCCCGTGTCCGGTCGAAGATCGGCGCCCGTGGGCTCCCTGGGGTGGGTGCACAACGGGTCCGCCATGATCATGTCGGGTACCATTGCACCAAACGCTGAGCAGCTTTTCCAGTACGAAAAAGGTGAGGAATCCTCCGATCAGGAGGCCTGAAAGTTCGCGCCTATTTCCGATCCGCTCCACCGACTCGGGTAGAAGATGGCCAAAGGCAGTGCCCAACAGTGCGCCCGCAGCCAGACTTACCAGGAGCGGTATCGCGCGCGAAAGAAGCTTGGAGCTCAGAGTCAGGGCCACCCTTCCGACGAGGGCCAGTCCAGCGACCAAAGCTACACTCGCGAACGTGTAGAGCCAGTGAATGTCGAGAGGATGCATGATTGAGCTGTGCATTCGGGCTGCCAGAACCTGCGGCTCCGGCAGGAGCGGCGCACACGGCTATGAACCAAGCACACATGCCCAATGGATTGTAACGGGGTTCGCTGCGAAATCCGATCGAATTCTGTCCAGCGGACTGGAATCAGCGATCAGCGGACTTCTAATCTAACAAAGGGCGCTGATTTGAGAAGCTAAACAGGACACACGCAATCCAGTCGGGCGTCATCGCCTTCTTCCGCCCACAGATGAAACGTGCCCGCCCATGGAGAGTTCTTCTCCGTTAGTAAAATCCTTGTAGAGTTTGGCCCGCGGGCATCTTACGTTGTGGTCACAATGCAAATTTTGCGAAACTACAACGATTGCCGTCGATAGCTAAGCGATCCTGAGCAGGCTTTATACCGGGGTATGGTATTCTTTG
>Ga0335078_10017097_pt1 | contig 10775 bp, 10 predicted proteins | sample Lox_Sample_32_FD_206711 | JGI IMG/M metagenome (GOLD analysis project Ga0335078, IMG submission 206711) | Soil microbial communities from Loxahatchee National Wildlife Refuge, Florida, United States - Lox_Sample_3.2 | ecosystem: Environmental > Terrestrial > Soil > Wetlands | place: USA... | reverse complement strand
ATTTCGTGCTCCTGTCCTGATGAACATGCCGAGACCTCGTCTTTTCTCTACCAGTTCCTCATCGACCAACTGCTGGTAGCCTTTGAGCACGGTGAGTGGATTCACGCGATACTCGGCGGCGACATTGCGCACGGACGGCAGCGGATCGCCTTCCTTAAGTACGCCGTCGAGAATCATCGCGACGACGCGGTCCCGCAGCTGGCGGTAAATCGGTTGACTGTCGTTCCAATCAGAATCCATCTCGGTTCCTAGTCAGTCTTCGTAGTTTCGAGCCCGCAGAACTTCGCCGATCTGTTACCGCGGAAAACGTTCGCGGGCTCGTATCGCGAGTGCAACTGCATAGCACAGCTACTTCGCACGCTGCAGATCCATGTGGGCGTGAACCGCCTTATCGCCGGGCATGAGATAGGTCCAATCCTCGGTGTGATGGTTCGCGTCAATCATCGTGAACACCGCGTGTTGCATGTGACCGTATTGTGTGCTGCCAGCAACGTCCAGAAAATCGAATTCCAAAGTCTTTCCATCAGGAGAAACTCTTGCCGCCATGCGCGGCCGATTGCCCGCGTCGCAGTAGTGGGTTAGCAGCAAGCGGTCGTTATCGAGATAGAACATCGTGAGCGGATGATCGTAGCGAGTCGGATCCTCGGGCGTTCCTGCTTCCTGCATTTCATGCACGAGTGCGTTCCCGCGCGAAGTCACACGCATAGAGATGTGAACGGGTTTGTCACTCGTCATGTCGGGTTGCGGAGGGTTAACCGTGACCGGGCCTTCCCAGCCGCCGACGAGTGCTTTCATTTTGTCGAAAGATTTCTGGGCGTCCGACTGCGCGAAAGCAGTGGCGGCGATCAGGATGAAAAGCAGCGAAGGTGCAATGCGTGATTTCATGGTGATGATCTCCTTTTTTCTTCCCGCTTGGCCTGCAGTTCCTAAGAAATCCGGGCTGGCTGCGACCAAAGCGATCACGATTTAGTGTTATAGTTAACTATAACACTAAATGCAAGAGAAATCGTGAATGCAATCAATCATCTTGTAACTTATTGATATTAATTAGTTTACAAGATCTTACGAAGTACCGGTGTGCTCGAAAAGAGAACTCCATGCTCTTTGGCGGCTAGATTCGGCAGAGATTCCCACCGCGGTTCACAGCTTTGGTTCGTTCAAGGCTTGTAAGCAACTGGTCGGCGATGGTACGATTCCGCCGTTTTCGAGCGGGTGGCTTTAAGCGCTACTCCCCTGACCAAATCCGGATACCGGTTCTCCTCCCTGGCGCAAGCGGTTCCGGAAGCCATTGCAGTTCCGCTCGAGTAAGGCAAAATGCGTTCGCTCTGACGATTTTGTGAGCGAGCGCAGACCTGAACGCCTGAATACCGAAAAGATGTGGGGCCCAGTCCGACCAGAGTTGTGGCGGAAGCTCGTTCCGCCGAATCAGTGAAGTTTCCCAATTTGAGGAGAGGAATATGGGTAGAAGGAATTGGTTGTCCCTTGTTGTCCTGCTCGCCTTCGTGACAGTTGTTTCGATCACCACGATTGCGCAGAATCAGCAAAGTCAGCAAGCTCAAACTCAACCGCAGCAAAATCAAACGCAACCAACGCAGGCGCAACCGAACCAGACACAACCGAACCAGACGCAGCCTGCGACGAAACAGAGCTTCTGGCAGAAGATGAAGGCCTCTGCAATGCAAGGAGCGCAAAACTCGGTGCAGCAGGGGAGCCAGCAGGTTCAGCAAGGCGCACAGCAGGGCGTTCAGGGCGTCCAGCAGGGCGCTACCCAAAGCGTGCAGGGAGTGCAGCAAGGAGTGCAACAAGGGGTTCAACAATCCATACCCGGCATGGCACAAGGCAATGCAGGCACGACCGGAATGGGTTCGAGCGGTTCCTGTGGGCCAAACTGCTTCAATGCGGGCCCGTTTCAAGCCAATGTTTCGCAGATGACGATGAGCCAGCAAGGCCCGTGGCACATCATTCGCATGAACATTCAATTCCACAACTCGAGCAATCAGCCACTGGTCATCGCTTACCACGATGGGTCGATGGTCATGGTGGACAATAACGGGAACACTTATCAGGGTGCCGGCGGCAATCCAGGGGAACTGCAGGGCATGGGAATCGATCGTGGGAACCAGACCGATTCGCAATTCGCGCTTGGCCCCGGACAGACCGGCAATGCCATGTTTTCGGTAGCTCGCGCCCGGGCGGCTAACAGCCCCGTGGGCACTAGCTATTCGTACAATCTCACGATTGATGAGTTGCAGTTGCAGAACGGCGCAACGGCTATTCCGCTGCGAACCTACGACATGAATTTCGCGAGTCTCTCGCCTGGCAGCAGCAACGCCATGGCCTTTGGTTCCGGCTCGCCGGTGAATAGCTTTACCGGAGGCGGTGCAGCCACGGGCTATGCTGGCACGACGAACGTCGCACCAGCGGCGGCGGCGACCACAACGACGGGCACGGCTCAAACGGCGGGTACCGTCCAGCAGGGTGCAACAGCAGCAACGGTGCAGCGGCGAATGATTAACGGAAGGCCGGTAGCGGTGATCACTCCGGCGACCGGAGTAAGTAACGCCGCCGTGAAAACCAACGCTGCGACTCCGGCTAAGCCGGCAGCCGTCGTGATCAAGCCAATTCCGACAGCGACCACGACGAACACCACAAACACCAAAAAGACGGCGACGACTCCCGCCACCGCAACGACGAACAACAAATAGAGAGCATGCCGGCGCATTCGATCCAGCGTGCGCCGGCACTTCTTCTGACTGTCAATGCCCAGGGCGCGAGATAGCTGCCCGCTTCACTTCTGCAAATCCACAAATAGTCCGACCCATTCACTGTCGCCAACGACCCGGAAAATGTGTCCCTTCCCGGTTAGATCTTCGGCCAGGGCGACGTCGCCGGGACGCAAAACGAACTTTTCTCCGCCGCTGACTTCGATTTCCGCGCGACCGCGAAGTGTGACCACATACCGTCGAACATCGGCGTTGTGCCAATCCTGAAAAAATGCCTGCGGTGCGCGAACGAAGTACGACTTCTTCGAGGCGGCCGACTCCGATTCCAAAACACCGTTTGGCGCGTGATATTGAGGTATGGAAGAAAATTTGATTTCGGTTGTTTCGAAGTGACTCAGTCCATCGGCCCCGGTGTAAAGCCTGGTGATGGGAACGGATTTTTGATCCTGCGCCCCGAGCGTTGACGCACCCATGACGAGAAGAACGACGATCAACCCACGTACAAGATTCCGCATGAGACCGCCTCCGGAGGCGAAGTATATCGAAAATGACCTCGACGACCGATCGCGGACTTCCGATTGGCTTTCCATCGCGTGCTTCGCTTAACATCTCGTCGGCATGAATGACGCTTTCGAGAACCCGCGCGCGGTCGTTATCCCACGCTTCAGCCCGATCGCGACCATCGCCATAGCGCAATTGCTAGGCACCTCGCTCTGGTTCAGCGCCAATAGCGCCGCTGATGATCTTCGGCGAGCGTGGAGCGTAGGCATCGCCGATATCGGCATTCTCACCGACGCGGTTCAGCTCGGCTTCATCCTTGCTACCCTCCTTTTCGCCCTCACCGGCCTAGCCGATCGGTACCCTCCGAGCCGCATCTTTGCGGTTTGCGCTCTGCTGGGAGCAACCTCTAATGCCTGCTTCGCGCTGCTTTCGACTGGTATTGCGAACGGCGCGTTGTTCCGCTTCCTGGTGGGCGTTTGCCTGGCCGGAATTTATCCCATCGGCATGAAACTAATTGTGACTTGGGCGCCGGAACGCGCGGGAGCGGCGCTGGCGTATCTCGTCGGCATGCTGACGCTCGGAACTGCCCTGCCCCATGCGCTACGCCTGATCGGCGCGTCCTGGAGCTGGCAACATGTCATTTTAAGTTCGTCTGCCCTGGCCGTTGTCGGAGCGTTTCTGATTCTTGCTTTGGGCGATGGGCCACATCTCGCGCTCCGAAAAGCAACGGGCTTCCGCACCGGAGTCCTCGGCGCGTTTGCTGCCCCGGAACTCCGCGCCGCCGCTCTCGGATACTTCGGACACATGTGGGAGCTCTATGCGTTCTGGACGATCGCTCCTTTATTAGTGGCACGGAGTTCGTTGAGTTTGAATTTGCACTCCAGTGTTCCGGGGCTGGCTTTTACGATCATCGCAGCTGGAGCAGTCGGCTGCTTTATTGGTGGCCGATTCAGCCACAAACTTGGCAGCGCTCGCGTTGCCGCTTTCGCGCTCGCGCTTTCGGGGACGTGCTGCCTGATTTTCGGTCTCTCGTGGCACATCCTGCCGCCGGCTATCCTGATGGCATTGCTACTGGTATGGGGAGCGAGCGTGGTCGCGGACTCGCCGCAATTTTCCGCGTTATCAGCACGCGCATGTCCGCCAGATCTGGTGGGAGCGGTGCTTGCGATTCAGATTTCCGTGGGCTTTGGCATCACCATGATCTCGATCGCCGCGGCCACTGGTCTTTTTGATCGCTTGGGTCTGAATGTGGTTTGGATGCTGTTGCCGGGCCCGCTGCTCGGGCTCGTCGGCTTTTATCCGCAGTGGGGGAAGAAGTTGAAGGGATGAAAGCCGAAGGACGTCTAGCGTTTCTGGAAGATTTCGAAGACCAGATTGAACATCTGCACCACGGTGATCCCCATGGCGGCATAGACCGCGATCTCGAGGCGCCGGCCCGATTGTTGCGTCTCTCGCAGCAGGTCTTTCACTTCGCCGGTGGTGTGGTAAAGCGTGTCGGCGAGTTGCTCGAAATGTTCGGTGGAAGCGCGGAGGCGCTCCAGCACGCGGGACGTCGCCGAAAGCGCTGCCGCCATCTGCTCGCCGTTGCGGATATCGAGCTCCGTCTTGCAAGCGATCCACCAGTTGCTGCCGGGCGGACTGTCATACATGCGCTGCCGGATCTCTTCATAGGATCGGTTGCGCAGGAGCTGGATCAGGGCCTGGACAGTTTCCGGCTCTTTCAAGTCTTCCAGTACGGGGGACATGAGATAACCACTTTATCAACCCAGGGTCACCCTGCTGAGATACCCAAAGTGCTAGCAGATTTTGGCCTTTCGACGTTGACCGGTGGGGAACGTCGGGGCAGATCTCCTGGCAGAAAAATCGAGCATCCCATCTACAATTGGAACATCGCATGGATTTGGGCCGGATTTGCGCGCTTTTGCAACCTTTTTTGACAGGTGCGGCTGTTTCTGGTGAAAAGGTTGGGTGTTTGCCAGAATCGCAGCTTCAACGGTTTGCGAAGTACCTCGATCTTCTCTTGATGTGGAACGAGAAGGTCAATCTGACAGCGGTTCGGGACCCGGATGAAATTGTGACCCGACATTTTGGAGAGTCCTTGTTTCTCGGCAGACAGTTGTTTCCGAGCGGTTATGAAAAGAATGACCGGTTGGTGGATTTCGGGTCGGGCGCAGGCTTTCCGGGAGTTCCCATCAAACTGTGGGCTCCCTCGATTCGGTTGAACTTGGTCGAGTCTAATAACAAGAAGGCAATTTTTTTGCGCGAAGTCATCCGTGCGCTGGAGTTGAAAGACGCGGAAGTATTTTCCCGCCGAGCCGAGAGCTTTTCGTGGCAGGCGGAGGTCGTTACCATGCGCGCGGTAGAACGTTTCGATTGCGCTCTCCCGATCGGCATTCAGTTAGTCGCACCTGGCGGGCGAATTGCGCTGCTGATTGGAGAACCGCAGATCCGGCCCACTCACGAACTCGCCCGGGAAATTTCATGGGACTCTCCCATTCCGGTACCGCAATCCGAAAGCCGCGTAGCACTCATTGGCAGAAAGCCGGAGTGAGTCGCACCGCAAATTTTTGAGAACCGCTACAATCTCCCTCATCCTTTTATGCCAGCCAAGCCGCTTCTCAAAGCAAAACAACGCCACCACCGGAAGAGTACGCTCGGGCCATCCCATCTGAGCATTCGCAGTTCGCAAATTCACGAAGAAGGCGTGTACACCGGCGAACCGATCCAGCGAGGCAAGATTGTGGCGGAGTATACGGGCACACGGCTGACCAACGAAGAAGCGGACGCGCTTTACGACAATCAGTACCGCACGTATTTATTCGGACTTGATGATCGCAAGCATGTGATCGATGGCGAGGGAGTAGCCGCGTTTATCAATCACTCGTGCGATCCCAATTGCGAAGTCGAAGAAACCGGCGGGCGGATCTTCATCCGGGCCATCCGAAACATCGTCGCCGACGAAGAAATTACGTACGATTACAACCTCTACGACGGCAGCCTTGATGATGCTGCGCCCTGCACCTGCGGGGCAGTGAACTGCCGCGGCACCATGTACTCCGAAAAGGAAATCGCCCGCCGACAACGGCTCTCCGGGCGCAAACGCGGCGGCGCACAACGGCCGAACCGACGAGCGCGACGCTGATCACTGCAAGAACCTCCATCTGACTTCTAAGCTGATTCTGCGGCACCTTTTCCCCAGGGAATTGTGCGCTCGACCGTAACTTTTTCGGCCCGTTTCTCCGATTAACGAAGCAAGAGAGGAGGCCGCGGGAGCATTTTGAAAGGGCTCGAAACCAAAACCGACGAATGGCCGCTAGTGGAAGCGGCGCAGGAGGATCCCGCGCACTTCGCCGAACTGTATGAGCCAAAGCGGAATGACGATGACCAGATTCTGCCGACGCTCTTCGGATCGGGCTACGGAAATTACCCGGTGCATGGCAAGAACTTCGCGTTCTCAGGCGCGATTCACCTGGCTTTGGTGGCCTTGGTCGCGAGCACAGGAATTTGGGTTTCCAAGCACGCGGAGCAAGCACACCGGATCGGCCAGATGTTAGTAACCGACATCAGCCCATACGTATTGCCGGCCTCGCGCACGCAAAGTGGGGGCGGGGGTGGTGGCGGCGGCCGCGACAAGCTCACCGAATCGAAAGGCCGCCTGCCACGAGCGTCGAATCAACAGATCACGCCGCCGGCCGTGGTCGTAAGAAATGAAAATCCGAAATTGACCGCGGAACCAACCGTGGTCGCACCACCAACACTGAGAACTCCAGACATGCCACAGATTGGCAATCCATTGTCAGCCGTGCTCGGGCCGCCATCGAATGGACCAGGCTTTGGCGGCGGAATTGGGAGCGGCAGCGGCGGTGGGGTTGGTTCTGGAACAGGGCCGGGAGTCGGCCCCGGATCTGGCGGCGGAGTTGGCGGAGGGGTCTACAGGGTAGGCGGCGGTGTGTCGGCCCCGCGCGTCATTTACGACCCCGATCCGGAGTACTCCGAAGAGGCGCGGCGAGCTAAGTATCAAGGCGTCGTGGTGTTGTGGATGATCGTGGGAGTGGATGGACACCCGCGGGACATCCGGGTATCCCGAACGCTGGGAATGGGACTCGATGAGAAAGCGATCGATGCGGTCAGAAAATGGAAGTTCGAACCAGCGCTGAAAGATGGGCATCCGGTCGCGGTGCAGGTCAATGTCGAAGTAACCTTCCGGCTGTACTGAGGGTTGGGCTAAGAAAGAATAGTCCGCAATCGCGGATTCCTGACCCGCAGCGGACCATCTTCTCCTTTTATGTGAGTTTTACGGCCAGCGTTTGGCGGTATCTTCCCAACCTGCGGCGCGAGCTACCGGAGGCGCAGCCGCATTCACGGCCGGTTGCGGGATGCGAATGGGCTGCTGGGGAATGGTTGCAGCCAGAGTGGGCTTGTTGTTGGTGGCCTCCATCATCGATTCCTTGTCGTCAGAGAGCAGGGGGGCGGCAACGCGGAGCGCCTCCACTTCTTTCTCTAATCTGGCCAGCTCAAGTTCTTTTTGCCGCAGAACCTCGTAGACATTCTTCATAATTTGAGTCCTAAGGCTCCATTCATTGGGAGCAGTTGGCCGAACTTTAGCAGGTATGTACATTTTGTCAAGGCATGAGTAATGGCCGGGGCACGGGTTGTGTCCATGCTTTGCTGGAGGATTCGGGCAGTTTCACACGCGCTTGAAAAGAACGGCATTACGGGGGTGGATTCGCCGATTTTGCTGTTGCGATCCGCCTCAACCCATGTTGCAAAGCGCAGCAGTACTTCGCAGCTTTGTAAGTAGTTGAATTCCGGTCGCGTTCTCTGGAAGTCTTGCCAATCTACTGAAATTCCAGCGCAAACGCTGTTGCGATCTGCATCGTCGACGCGTTGCAAAGTTCAACGCATGGGTTTAAAGATTGACCTGCCGTTGAACTCAATCTCCCTTCTTTCCACTTACTTCGCAGTCGCAACTCATGCCGCGCTCGTTTTTGGCACGGGATTTGCCTTTAAGAGAAGCGGCGAGCGGCCAAGCAAGAGCAAAACAAAATAGGCCCTCCGGCGAGGCAAATTTTATGACAGTCATCCTGGTTCTTCTTACATTCATCACGTTCCTGACGATCGATCATTTCTACAGCCGCAAACGGGTTGTGATTCAGCCGGCAATGCAAGTGGCGAAGCGCGACGCACTGCCGCGCATTGCACCGAGCCTGGTAGGCGGTTTCCGGGTTCCTGAGAATGTCCGTTATCACCCCGGCCACACTTGGGCATTGAGCGAGAGCCCGAGCCTGGTTCGGGTCGGCATGGACGACTTTGCAGTGAAGCTCGCGGGCAAGGTGGACAGCATCACGCTGCCGCAACGCGGTCAGTGGCTGCGCCAAGGACAGAAAGTATGCACACTGCGTCGCGACGGAGTTGCGGTCGACATGATTTCGCCGATCGAAGGCAGCGTGTCGGACATCAACGAAGCACTGGCACAGAATCCGGAACTGGCGCGCAAAGATCCTTACGGCGAAGGCTGGCTGATCACGGTGCAGTCGCCCGACGCTAAGACCAACTTCAAGAACCTGCTGGCTGGACAGATGGCTCGGTTCTGGACGGAAGAGTCTGCGGGCCGGTTGCAGAAGAAGTTCCCCACGTTCGCAGGCATGATGGCGGCTCCCGCGCTGGCGCAGGATGGCGGCGTAGCGGTGGACAACGTAGCCGAACAGATTCCCGATAACGAGTGGTCAGCGTTGACAAAGGAATTTTTCCTCTCCTAAAACTTCCGAGGCGGCATCGGCCGCTCGCCAACTTCCCGGCAGGTGCAACGCCTGCCGGGTTTTCGTTTCTTGATGTCAGGCCATTCGGCGCAAGTTATTCACGGCGATTGACAAAAGCCTTGAGGTAAATCGATTTTTTCATAATGTGAACCGTCGTTTTTGTCTTGAAAACAGACATCCAGCTATGAATAATTACGTGCCTATATATTGGATACAGTTCTGAACTCGCAAACTACGCCAATTCGCTAAACACAAAGCAGCTCGAAACGAGGACTGAAAATGACACGCCCCCCTTGCTCGCACGTGCGACTTATCCTTGTTGTGTGCCTATTCGCATTCTTCACTTCCCTGCAAGCTTCGGCCCAGCAGGCAACCGCGACAGTGAACGGAACCGTGAAGGATCCATCCGGGGCTCTTGTCCCAGGGGCAAAGGTCACGCTGAAAAACATGGGCACCAATATCGCTCGCAGCATCATGAGCGGCAAGGATGGTGCGTATGCTTTCACCCTTGTTCCGATCGGCACGTATGAACTCGCAGTGGAGCAATCGGGCTTCGACAAGTACATACAAAGGGGCATCACACTCCAGATCAACGAGAATGCCCGGCAAGATGTTGTTTTAAAGGTTGGGTCCACGAACCAGGTGATCGAAGTTCAGGGCAACGTGACCCAGGTCGACACGGTGAGCGCGACGCTGGGCAAAGTGGAAACGACGCAACGGATTGAGGATCTGCCACTAGTCGAACGCGACACCATGCAGTTGGGCCTGTTGCAGGCCGGGATTGTCGCACCGGAAGCGGAAGACGGTTCCGGCAACGCTTTCGCCGTGGCTGGCCAGCGCTCAGAATCGATGACGTTCCTGATCGACGGGGCGGACAACAACGACTTCCTCGGCAATAACATGATCGTGAATCCGAATCCCGACGCCGTGGCGGAATTCAAAGTCCTCACCAATAACTATGAGGCGGAATACGGCCGAACCTCGGGTGGCATCGTCAACCAGGTGATCAAGTCAGGAACTAATGCGATCCACGGCAGTGTTTTCGAGTTCTTCCGCAATCCTGCTTTGGACGCATCGGACTGGTTCACGCAGAGCGTACCTGACTACAAGCGCAACCTTTTCGGCGGAGCCATTGGGTTACCAATCATTAAAGACAAGGCTTTCTTCTTTGCGTCGTATCAAGGCGCCCGGCGAAGAGAAGGACAAGTTGCGCCGCCATTCGAGACGTTGAGTCCCGCCGAGCGCACGGGCAATTTCAGCGAATTGCTGCCGGACACGCAGCTGTTTAACCCTGCGAGCGGCAATCCTTATCCAAACAACCAAGTGCCGGTCGACCCAGTCATCGCCAACTACATTTCCAAATACGTACCCCTTCCGAATCGGCCTGGGAATCAATTTGTGTCATCGCCGACGGCTGCATTGCGCGACGATCAATTCGTCTTCCGCTTTGATTACAACCTGTCCAAGAAGGACGCCTTGTCCGCGTTCTACATTTTTGACGATCAGCCGCAGCAGTTTCCGTTTGAAATTCTGCATGGCGCATCGACGGGCGGCGATGTCCCGGTTGGGTCGGGCTTCAGCAACGCGCAACGCTTCCAGGCCGGATCTCTGAGTTGGACGCGTACGATTTCGCCAACCATGCTGAATGAGTTTCGTTTCGCCACTAACCGCAACGCAACGTTCCAAGCAGTTCCGACGGACACCACCACTCCTCAGGCTCTCGGTTTCTCGACAGTTCATCCCGACGACGCAGCGGGTGCGGCACCCCCGTTAATGAGCGTGAATGGCGCTT
>Ga0335078_10017096_pt1 | contig 10776 bp, 8 predicted proteins | sample Lox_Sample_32_FD_206711 | JGI IMG/M metagenome (GOLD analysis project Ga0335078, IMG submission 206711) | Soil microbial communities from Loxahatchee National Wildlife Refuge, Florida, United States - Lox_Sample_3.2 | ecosystem: Environmental > Terrestrial > Soil > Wetlands | place: USA: Florida... | reverse complement strand
TGGCGGCGTCGGTCTGGATGAAGTCCTCATAGTCCTCGATTCCGAGGCCACCGCGGCCTGTGGCGCTGATGATCCCCATAGTTAAGGTCTGGCCAATACCAAACGGGTTTCCCACAGCCAGTGCAAATTCGCCGACCTGCACTTGGGAAGAATCGCCGAGAGTCAACACCGGCAAATCCCTGCCTTCAATCTTCACAACCGCGACGTCTGTCTTGGCGTCCGTGCCGACGATACGCCCCTTGAATTCGCGTTTGTCGCCTAGCGAGACCTTGATCTCGTCTGCCCCGGAAACGACGTGATTGTTGGTCAACACATAGCCATCGGCATTGACGATCACCCCCGAACCGAGGCTACGTTCGCGCTGCTCGCGCGGCACGTGAAACTGTTGCGAGAAGTCGTTTCCGAAGAACTGCCTAAAGAAAGGATCCGTGAAGAACGGGGACGAGGGCCCCTGGTCCGGCGAGCGGACGATCTTCGATGAGGCGATATTCACCACTGCGGGGAGCACTTTTTTGGCTATGGGCACGAATCCATCGAGGAACGAGACCTGCTTCCCAATGACCTCGCCGCCGGCCGTGGACACAAACATGGCCACCTGTCCGCCCCTGCCAAACAGCGAGCGCCCGGCCTTCTCAGTTGCCCATGAGCCCACGAGACCGCCAACTGCGAAAACCAACACCATGTAGAGAAGCGTCTTGCGTTTCATGGGTCGCTCCTTTGGCTGCCCGGGTTCGGAGTAGCACGCCCGTACGGAGCCCGCCCTCCGGCATTCGGGGGCCCGGTGAAGCTCCTCCAAGCTAATGATTTAGGGCACAGCACAAAAGTCAGGTCCGGGCGAAACGTCATGACGTCGGCCCACTCTGTCGTTTAGGCTCACCGCGCCGCGCCCGCCGTTTGAAGTTTCTCGGCACCATGAACATTGATCTCTATGGGCGAGGTACCCTGCATCATTTCCTTGGCCTTGGCTACTTCCCCCGCGGTGCCGTGCGCAATCAGCAGGAACTTGTCCGCCTTCAGCGCCGTTTCATATTTCAGGATGGTGTCCTTGGGGATGCCCATGCTGTACAGGCCCGCGCCAACCGCGCTGAGCCCGCCCACTACGATGGCTCCCTCCAGCGCGGCTACGATCCAGGAGACCAAAGGGCCGGCCACCAGGACGGGACCGATACCGGGTATGGCAAAGAATGCCCACCCAAACAGCAGCCCCCAGATACCGCCCCAGAAAGCCCCCAACTTGCCCCAGTACTTCATCCGGTCGCCGGCATTGTAGTACCCGACAACGTGTTCGTCGCTGTGGTAGTCCTTTCCCACGATGGACAGTTTCTTCATGTCATAACCGCCACGTTGGAGCTCCTGCACAGCCTGCTCTGCCTCGGCATGGCTATGATAAACGGCAACCACTGCACTTTCCTTGATCATCATCGAAATCTCCTTTCGCGGCCATTCCGTTCCACGCGAGTCAGGCTACTCGCGGATCGAGGGTGGCACGCTTACAAAATCAAGCGTAATCTTGGGACCCTTAGAAAAGGATAAGGAAAGCATTACGACTTTCTTGATGGACGCCGGCTTCCTTTCCGGCATGCCGCTAGCGAAAGGCACCTACAACCGCGCGTTCGAGCGGGTTAGTAATTGGACTCGGAGGGCAGGTGATCGGAACCGCAGGGCGGCGGGGCGATACAGACTCATGACGGTTTGTCGTTCACGGAATCATCGGAGTAGCCCGGCGCAATCGATAGGTTATTGTTCACCCGGACTGCCTGCTCGACGAGATTTGCCCCCCGGTGGCCTAGCCTAATCTGTTTGTCTTCGATTGGCCCAAAAACGGTGACTAACCTGGCTTTCACACCTTTCGTGATGGCTGCATGGTCGATGGGCTTCCGTGGAATCGTTCGAGCGTCATCGAGCAGATCGCAGTGATCGAAATAAGAACTCCGGAGGTGAGCATCGCGGCGTCTTGATCCTTAACCAGGATTTCCATTTTGGCTTCCTGACTCTCTGGAGCATACGCCCAAACGCCTCGATCCACCCCTTCATTAAGGTTTGTTAAGTCTGTTCAGCCCGCCTGAAACGCATTCGGTCCCTCGCGATTGAGAAACGCGCATCTCACTCCGGCCGGCTCCCGTCGTGAACCTTTCAATGGCGAGACTTGACATGGCGATGCCTCGATCCTCAAGCATTATGGTTTTCCTTATTCACCCACAGCTCCGGAACAGGTATACTTCTCGCAGGAGCGAAGCGGATGTTACAGAGCATCAACGATCTTCACGGATTCACAATCCATGCCGGAGATGGAGAGATCGGGTCAATCGAAGACCTCTTCTTCGATGACGGACAATGGGCCATCCGATATTTGGTGGTGGACACGGGCAAGTGGCTGCCTGGCCGGCGGGTGCTCATATCTCCGGCGAGCGCAAAAGGCGTGGACTGGACGGGCAAGATGATACCAGTCAATCTCACGTGCGATCAGGTCAGGAACAGCCCGGACGCGGCGACGGAAAAGCCAGTATCCCGGCAGCATGAGGAAGAACTGAGCGCGTACTATGGTTGGCCGTCCTATTGGAGCGCAGATGCATTCGTCTTCGAACCCATGGCGATCCCCCTGCCACTGCCGGCAGACGCACGTCCGGCCTGCAAGGGAGATCCGCACCTTCGCAGCGCCCGTGCTGTCAAGGGCTATCATGTCGAAGCCCTGGACGGGCCCGTAGGACACGTATCGGACTTTGTATTCGACGATGCGACTTGGGGCATCGCGTTCATGATCGTCGACGCCGGTTCCTGGCTTCACGAAAGGCTGTTGCTCCTCAAGCCGGATTGGGTCGCCGGCATCAGTTGGGACGAGCGTAGAGTGGCCGTCAACCTGACTCGTGGGGCGGTCGAATCCAGTCCGCCGTTCACACCGGTGTTTCCCATTTCCCCGGAATATGTGGAGCAGCTCATGAAGCATTATCGCCGGCCGGGCTAGCTCTATAGGGGAACCTTCACGATGCGCCGACAACAGCATAAGCTTTTGCTCGACACCATCCTGCTGGGGATCGTAGGGGCGCTCAGCGCACAGGCGTTCGTGTTTCTGCTCAAATGCTGTCAGACCCTGTTCCTCGGTTGGCTGGCAGGTTATCGTCCGCCGGCGACGGCCGCCGATGGAAGCATAGGCGTGGCCGCAATTGGAGCACATGGTCTGTGGCTGATTCCTCTGGTAACGACACTGGGCGGACTGCTGGCCGGCGTGATTGTTTATAGTCTTGCTCCCGAAGCGGAAGGGCACGGGACGGACGCCGTGGTGAACGCTTTTCACAACCTTAGAGGCGTCATCCGAGCACGCGTGCCTTTCGTGAAATTGATAGCCTCAGCCATAACCATCGGCTCCGGTGGTTCGGCTGGGAGGGAAGGTCCGACCGCTTTGATCAGCGCGGGAATTGGTTCGGTATACGCCGTCCAACGGGGGCGCTCCGAGGACGAAACACGTCTGTTGACGCTGGTCGGCATGGCGGCTGGCTTGTCGGCGATCTTCCGGTCGCCAATCGGCACGGCGATTTTTGCCATCGAGGTGCTCTACGGTGAGATGGAGTTTGAAGCCGGCGCACTGGTGTACACGATGCTGGGGTCCATTGTGGCGTACGCGGTGAACGGGTTCTTTGTGGGCTACCGTCCGCTGTTCGACGTTCCTTCAAAACTAGCGGCGCCCGGCGCCGGCGATTACGGGTGGTACGTGGTGCTTGGGGCCGCCTGCGGGTTGGTGGCCACGATTTTGCCAATGGTGTTCTACACCGTGCGCGACCTGTTCCGTCTTCTTCCGTGCCCTCCCCACTTCAAGCCGGCGATCGGAGGTCTTGGAGTGGGTCTCATGGCGCTGCTGCTCCCGCAGCTATTGGGAGGCGGCTACGGTTGGATTCAGGCGGCGATCGATGGCCGTATGGCGGGCGCTCTGCTGCTGTTCCTTTGCTTTGGAAAAATACTCACATTTGCACTCACCATCGGGTCCGGCGGATCCGGCGGAGTCTTTGCGCCAAGCCTTTATACAGGCGCGATGGTGGGCGGATTTCTGAGCCAGGTATTCCATCAGCCGCCGGCGGCCTTTGTAGTCGTGGGCATGGCGGCGGTCTTTGGCGGAGCCGCCCGGGTGCCGATTGCGACGCTGCTGATGGTTACGGAGATGACCGGCGGCTACCACTTGCTGGTTCCGGCAGCGCTGGCCGTGATGCTCAGTTCGTGGGTCCAGAATCTCCTGTCGGCGTCCCTCAAATACAAGAGCCTTTACGAGGCGCAGGTCCCCACCCGCCCGTATTCACCCTCGCATTACATAGAACAGTTGCGTATCGCGCTCGATCTGCTCAAGACGCACGGTGTCTCGGCCGCGACGAAGGGCCGCGGCCTGGAATTGATTTCGCTGTTAACCTCCGGAGTGCCCGTCACACTGCCGGACCATGAGCAAATCCGACTTGGCGTGTTGCGCCGCGATAGTGCCTGGGTCGGTCAGGCGGTTCCGGACACACATGGGGTGGAGTTCATCCTCGTGCTGCGGAACAACCGGGTGTTATTCACTCATCCGGATCTGAAGTTGGAGGCGGGTGACCAACTTGTGGCCGTTGCGGCTCAAGCTGAATGGGTTGGCCTGAAGGAGCAATTGGATTCAGTCTCAAAACGGCATTTGCAGGCTGCGCCCGGCGTGACTAACGAATCGCTGGCGGGCAAAAAGTCGTGAGGGACATGGCGCGGACTTCGGAAGCGCGCTGAATATCAGGCTTTGCGATGATTTGCTGGCAGCCTTTGATCGAGCAGAAGACGACGGCTCAGTCGGCGCCATTCTGCTCACGGCCAACGGCCCCGACTTCTGAGTTGGCATGGATCTCAGAGAGCAGCTCGAAGCCGACAAAACTGAACTCGGGGGAATTTACCAGCGCCTGTTCAGTGCTGTTCAGCGCATCCACAAGCCGATTGTCGCCGCGGTGCAGGGCGCAATTTTCGAGGGCGGTACGGGCCTGGCAGCCAATGCTCACATTGTGGTCGCGCATCCGGAAGCCCGCTTTGGGCTTACCGAAGTGCGAATTGGCTATTGGCCCGTTTTTGTTTTCCGGGCCGTAGACCACGCAATCGGCGAGCGCCGGGCGATGGAACTCAGCCTGACCGGCCGTGATTTCGACGCCGAGGAGGCGCTTCGCTTCGGATTGGTCAGCGAGATCTCGCCTAACCCTGTGCAACGCGCTGCCGACATCGCGGCTCGAATAAGCGCCTATAGCCCTGGGGCAATTAATGTAGGACTCGGCTACGCGCACCAGATTCGCGGTCGGGATTGGCAACACGCGGGTGAGGTCGGCCGCAAGGTCCGCAGCCGGCTTCTCGCGACCGAGGATTGCCGCGAGGGCGTTCTCGCCGCCATCGAAAGGCGACCGCCAGTGTGGCCTTCGCTGCGCGAGTAGCCTGGGGGAAGCAGTCAGCTTTGCAGGTGGATGCATTCTCTCCACTGTGGCAAACTGGGACCAAAGGACTTCAAATATGCCCAGCGATCTGCGTAAGCAGCAGTTGAAGTTCAGCGTCGTCTACCTGCTATGGTTCGTCGCGGCAATCTGGTTCCTGCGCACGTCGATGGCGCCACCACAGCCGCGTGAAGTGTCTTATGACGAGTTTTTGGCAGAGCTCAAGGCTGGACATCTGGAAAGCGTCCGCATCACCGAACGTCAATTGATTGGCGACCTCAAGAAGGATCTGCTCAAGAACAAGAAGCCTCCGCCAAATCCCCAGATCGAATGCAGCCGCATTCCAGGGCTGGAGGCCGGGCCGCTCGTCCAGGAGATCGAGGCGCAGAAGATAAAGTTCTCGGGGAGTATCCCCGCGCCATCGTGGTGGACGGGCCTGCTGGTCTCCTGGGGACCTTTGCTGTTGCTCGTGGGCATCTACTTCGTGGCGATGCACAGGATGCAGAAGGGTGGCGGCCCACTGAGCTTCGGCCGCAACCGCGCGAAAGTCCACGATGAATCGCGCCGCCTCGACACCAAGTTCGACGATGTGGCTGGCGTGGAGGAGGCCAAAAGCGAACTTGGCGAGATTATCGACTTTTTGAAGAAGCCGGAGAAATACCAGAAGTTGGGAGGGCGGATTCCCAGGGGTGTGCTGCTGGTAGGGCCGCCGGGTACGGGCAAGACGCTGCTGGCCCGGGCGGTGGCTGGCGAGGCTGGAGTGCCGTTCTTCTCGATCTCAGGCTCCGAATTTGTCGAGATGTTTGTAGGCGTGGGCGCCTCCCGGGTGCGCGATCTGTTCGAGCAGGCCAAGCAACGCTCCCCATGTATTATCTTTATCGACGAGTTGGATGCCATCGGCAAGAGCCGCGCGACCGGGCCGGCTTACTTTTCGAACGACGAACGCGAACAGACCCTGAACCAACTGCTTGTGGAGATGGACGGTTTCGACACTTCGAAGGCGGTGATCATCATGGCGGCGACGAACACTCCAGAGGTGCTGGACCCGGCGCTGATGCGTCCCGGCCGTTTCGACCGGCAGGTGGTGCTCGACAGACCAGACCTCAAAGAGCGCGAGGCGATTCTGAAGGTTCACGCGCGCAAACTCCAGGTCGGTTCCGACGTAAATCTCGAGAACATAGCGGCAGAGACACCAGGGATGGTGGGCGCAGATCTGGCAAATATTGTGAATGAGGCGGCCCTGAACGCCGCGCGGCGCGACGCGGCCCAGATCGAGCTGCGCGATTTTGAGCAAGCCGTAGACCGGGTGACCCTAGGCTTCGAGAAGAAGGGAAGGCTCATCAGCGCGGAGGAGAAGGAGCGCGTTGCCTATCACGAACTGGGCCACACCCTGATGGCGCTGGGTCTCCCGGCCGCCGATCCGGTGCGCCGGGTGTCCATTGTTCCCCGCTCGATCGGTTCGCTGGGACACACCCTGCAGTTGCCCACCAAGGACAAGTACCTGTTGACGCAGCCCGAGTTGGAAACACGGATTGCGGTCCTGCTCGGCGGGCGGGGCGCGGAGGAGATAGTCTACGACGGAGTTGTGTCCACCGGAGCTAGCGACGACCTGGAGCGGGCTTCGGAGCTGGCGCGCCAGATGGTGACGCGCTACGGCATGAGCAAGAAACTGGGAAACCTGACCTACGGGGTTCCGCACGAATCGCGCTTTCTGAAGATGCCCTTCGCGTCCGAGGAAAAGAACTACAGCGAGCACACCTCCGAGCAGATAGACGGCGAGGTGCGGGAGATCGTGGACCGGCTTTATGAGCAGGTCAGGACGACGCTGATCGGGCGGCGCGGCGACCTCGACCGCGTGGCTTCCGTACTGATCAAGAAGGAGACGCTCGATCGTGAGGAACTGGAGGAACTTTTGACGGAAGCGGTTCCGCTCGGGCGCGCCAAGACATCTCCACAGGATGGCTCTCGATGAATCCGCTCGGGCGGGCACGGCCCTCACGTTTCTCAATCATGTGAGGAATGCCCGAGGGTTTGCGGTGGCGCCGGAGTGGATGAAGCCGAAGAGCATCATCCGCCTGGCGCGACCGGGGCTTTGACGCTCGTGATGTCGACCCGTATTCGGGCAGGAGTGACCCGGTCAACGAAGACGCCTGGCGGAAGATCCAGCGTGCTGGGAGCGAGTTGAAGTGTGTTCCACCCAGAGCGCGAGTGGGTCAAATCGAAACGGGCAATGAGCCTGCCCAGACTAATTGAATCTATTACCCAAGGGCTACCGCGCAACTGGATCTCCAGAATGTCGGTAGATTGTTCCGAGATCTCCATGCCCACTGGCACATCACTGAACTCGATCGGGACAGTTACACTCCTTATGGTAGTGCCTGCGGCAAGGAACGACATGGACCAGATCAGGCCGGCCAATCCTATCGCGCCCAGCTTGAGGCCCATGTTGGCGAACAGGGTGCGGTAGACACGATGTGCGGGACTCTTGCGGTCACGGCCGCGCAACTCTTCGAGGGCGTGCAGCAGTGAGTCACGCCCTCCCTGCAGGCGGACATCACGACCGAGCATCAAGCTCACCGCGCCCCGCTCTTCGGAAACGACGATCACCAGCGCGTCACAGCGTTCGGCCAGCCCCATGCCCGCACGATGTCTCGTTCCGTAGAAGCTGGCCACATTTTGGCGCTGAGTCATGGGAAGCACGACGCCTGCCTTCACGACCCGATCGGCGTCGATGATGACGGCGCCGTCGTGGAGTGGCGAGGCCTTTTCAAATATGGCCCTCAGCAATTCGGACGAGATCTCCGCTCCCAGAGCCACGCCTCCCTCCAGAAGCTCGAAGATGGCATCCCGCCGCACGATGACGAGGAGCGCGCCGAGGCGATCGTGGGCGAGGTCAAACATCGCGTCGGCGATGACGCGATTGCTCTTCGACAAAGCCGATAGGGGCCGGGGCCAGTAATGCACGGCGCTATCGAGGCGCATGAAGGCGACTCGAAGCTCGGGCTGAAAAATCAACAAAAGAAGAATGACCGCAAGGATGGCTGCGGCATCCAGCACCCAACTGGTGATCACGAGATCGAAGCGACGCGCCAGAAGCGCAAGCGCATGGATCCCCACCACTCCCAGGGCGATACGCAGGGCCCGAGTCGCATAGGCCCAGCGGAGGAGAGCGTAAAACGCGGTGGTGAGGACAAGAAAATCAACGATGGTTTGCCACCGAAACAAGGGCATTTTCCAAATCTCCCCCACACCGGTCGACTACAAGCCGATGCCGCACTCGTGGATCTGCCCGCTTCAGGCGCGGTCCTGACCATGGTCTTGCGTTTGGCCGCCGGCCGAAAGCCGCTTCCACGATGCCACTGGTTTCGCTTCCCGGCTGTCGACCCCTTCTCGGCAGGCAACACAGAAGGCGGCCCAGGGCACAGCGTTGAGATGTTTTCGACTAATCGGCTTACCACATAGGAGACAGACGCCAAAGCGGTTCCTTTCGATGCGTTCGATGGCGGCTCGGACCCTGAGAAACAGAGCTGCGTCCTGGCTCAAACGGCGAACCGCCGCCTCATGACCGGCGGGACTGGCCATATGCCGCACCCGCCGCGCGAGCCCGAGGAGTCCGGCCTGGCCGCGGTTGACGGCAATACGCTGTGCAATCGCACAATCGATCGACTGCAAAACTGTCTTGAAGTCTTTTAGAGCCAGCGAGTCCATACTTGGATGTAGCGGCACCGGCTTGCCGCTTGCACTCCGCATCGTACCAGATCGCGGTTGCGAACGGAGATCAAAGCCGAGCCTCAGGTCCCGTCTGGGATTGCCACCAGGCGCTCAGGGCAGGGCAACGGCGGGCGACGCGCGCATCCGCGGCCGACACCAAAGACTACGGATTCTGTCACTAGAGCAAAAGAAGTCAGCGGACCTACAGGGTTGCTTCCGCCAGGGTCGCTCCGCTCATGGCCCGATTTGCAAGTGATTGGTTACCGAAACCACGCCGGGCACACCACTAGCCTGGGTGAACGCCTCGGTTTTGTCCTGTTGAGTGGCAACGGACCCCTCCAATATTACAGCGCCGCTTTTCACAATGATATGGATTGGCGGCATAGCCCGGAACTCGTATTGATTCAACGATGGATCTCCAAAAATAGCCAGATACTCCGCCAGCCGTATCTTCTGGTCGACCGCCGAGTCGGGCAGAACTTCGATCTCGTTGTTCACGCGCCGAACTCCGGGTATCTGTTTCACCGCCTTCTCCGCGTCGCTCTTAAGCGCCGCCCGGGTGACATGGCCCAAGAGAGTCACCGTGCCGCCATCCACACGGCAAGTCATATAGTCAAAGACCATGTAAAACGGCAAGGTGACCAGTTCGTGCCGCACCTCCCTCGCAATCCCGTTCTGAGAGTGGTCACCCTGCCCCCATAGCGCGCCCGGACAGGCAAGCGCCAGCGCCGCCGCCAATAACCCGAATCTTTTAGAGAAGCGATGATTCATACAGACGATCCAGCGGCATTGGGACTCCCCACACTCTTAATGGTAGGAGAGTATCCATAAGGGCGAGATAAAGGCGACATTATGGTTTTCTTTACTGCCGAGTCGCTCAGGGCCTTGTCCGCAGTGGTCCGGGTTGGCCGCGGCCAGGACTGGCGATGCAGGTTTGTACGGCTCCCGGTATCCTGGGCGCGAGCTGAGGCATGGACATCTACAGGCAGATTCCCACCAGAAAACTGCGGGGCCGCCAAGAAGCTTCCTGGGACGTTGGATGTACGCCGGCAACCGCATGGATGCGCGGGAACAAGGGCGGCCCAACGCGGCGCATCCCTGGTACCTGGTTCTGTGGCTCACCGGGGTCGATTACTTCTCGACGCTCGGGTACCAGCCCGGCATCGCGCTACTCGCGGCGGGAGCTGTCTCACCGATTGCGACCGTGATCCTCGTTCTGGTGACGTTGGCGTGCGCTCTGCCCATTTATGCGCAGGTGGCGCGGCGCTCCTACGTGAGTGCCCGCACCCGAGTCGCGCTGCGGTCTTTCTGGGAATACGTGTCGTTCGTGATTCACTCGCTGGTGTTCCTGCGGATTGGGATCCAGGTGCACCTCAGCAGCCTGGCTCAATCCTGGCGGGCTATCGCGCTGGCGATCGGGACCGTGTTGCTGGGGCGAAGTGTATCGGTATATCTTGTGGACCCCGCCAGCCGGTTAATCGGATCGGCGATTCCCCGGCGCTGGCTGCACGTGTTAGTGTGGGGTGGGATCCACGGGGGCGTTTCCCTGGCGCTGGCCTTGAGCCTGGACCGGGGCGTTCCCCACCGCGGCGAAATTCTCACCATGATCTTCGGGGTGGTGGCATTTTCCATCGTGGTGCAAGGCCTGACCGTG
>Ga0335078_10017095_pt1 | contig 10776 bp, 7 predicted proteins | sample Lox_Sample_32_FD_206711 | JGI IMG/M metagenome (GOLD analysis project Ga0335078, IMG submission 206711) | Soil microbial communities from Loxahatchee National Wildlife Refuge, Florida, United States - Lox_Sample_3.2 | ecosystem: Environmental > Terrestrial > Soil > Wetlands | place: USA: Florida... | reverse complement strand
TAGACGGGCCAACCATAGGAGTCGGAGGGATTTCGGGAGCGGGGAAGAGGTTCTCCAGTTTTTCGCGCAGGTCCGACTGCTGACTCTCCCCCTGCTCGCGGACTTTGGCATTGGCCTTCTCCAGGTTGCTGAGGTTGGCGGCGTAACGCTTGGGGGTCTTGCGGTAAACCTTCTCCCTGGGCGCCAGGCGCGCCTTAGGAACCGTCAATAAATAAGTGTATCAAGTTTTTGGGAGGATGGTGTAGTTCCATTCTCCGTGAAAGTCGTCTCGCTGGAGGTTGATCTCCGCCATCTGTTCTTTCGAGACCCGGGTTCCGGCTGGGTAGTGATTGGTGTCCAGTTGGCTTCTGACGCGTAAACCGGTGGTGGTCGTGGTCGCCGCAATGAGGTTGATGATCACTTCATGACTGACCAGCGGTTTGCCCCGCCAATTCTGAGTGATGAAAGCGAAGAGCCGATGCTCGATTTTGTTCCACTTGCTGGTTCCCGGGGGAAAGTGAGAGACGGAAATCTGCAGCCCCGTCTCGTTCGCCAGGCGCTGCAGTTCCCATTTCCACAAGCGCAGTCGTGCCCCGTTGCTCCCTCCCGAATCAGCGGTGATCAAGAGGCGCTGGGCCTTCGGGTATACCGGTCGGCCCATCGAGTACCACCAGCGGCGGATGCTCTCCACGGCAAAGGTCGCCGTGTCGTGATCCACCCCGACATTGACCCAGCCGCTGTTCTGCCCCAAGTCGTAGACGCCGTAGGGAGCCACCTTCCCCAAGGCGGGAATCTCGAAATCATGCACCCGCACCAACTCCGGATCTCCCTGCGGGCGCCGCTCACGACCGCCGTTTTTGAAGTCGCCCACCAATTCCTTCTTCTTGGTGTCCACCGAAATCACCGGTTGCCGACTCCCCAAGCACTCCTGCACTTTCTGGTTGAGGTATTCAAACTGCGCGTTCCGATCCGGATGGTGCGACCCTTCCAAGGTCTTGCGGTTGGCTTGCAGGCTGTACCCCTGAACCTGCAGCCGAGCCGCCACCGTCTGATGACTGGCGGGGTGCCCTCGTCGTTTCAATTCCGCGGCCAAGCGGCGGACGCTCTTGCACGTCCAGCGCAGCGGCGATTCCGGATCTCCTCGCGCCGTTGGTTCGACCAACTGTTCCAATTCCGCCGCCAACGCGGGGTCCTTTTCCAGAATTTTCTTCCGCCCGCCTCCGGGGCGACGAACCCGTTGCCCGGGCGCCGCTTTCACGCCGGGCGGCGGTTGCTTCAGTTCCTTAATCCCTTGCGTGATGGCCCGACGCGAAAGCCCGGTTACCCGCGCAACCTCCGAGACGCCGCCGTAACCCCAGGCCACGCTCTCGGCCGCCGCCACCAAGCGTCGCAGGCGTTCGTCCAAGAAAGCGGACAACAAACGAAATCTCTTCCCTGTGCTTCTCTCGTCTCTCACAACAGGGAGTATACAACAGGAAGCCAGACTTGTTACACTTATTATTTGACGGTCTCTTAGCCAGATTGGCCATCACCTTCGCGTGGCGCTCGGGGGTCATCACGTACTTGCGCTTCGGTTTTGTTTCGTTCTCTCCGTCCATCAACGCCTATCCTGTCCCGTGAACCAACCGGGTGCCGCCCCCTCTTTGGGCCCTCGTAGAGGCCGGCTTTAGCCGGGCATCTTATCGAATTCAAAGTGCCGCCCCAAAGGGCGCCGCTACCAAAACCGCTCGCAACAAGGCTTTCATCACGCTGCGCAATCAGGCATCTGAAAGAGGGCCGCGCCGGCGCGTATGCCTGGCAGAGCCTACGCGCTGGCCGCCGTTTTCGAGCCTACCTCAGATAGTACGCGAACGGGAGTTGTCTGTCAAGGTAATTCTTTAAGGGGCGCACGACACAACGGGGGCGTCTGGGCAATCGCGACGTTCGCATGTGTTCCTGATCGGTGCGCCAAGAGAGGGCCCGGAAGGCCGAAGGAGTTTAGCCCAGGGCACCAGTTTTCAGTCTTCAGTTATCAGTCCCGCGGCCTCCGTTCGGATCCTCCGTTTTTGCTGGAACGGAGAACTTTTCCCGCTGGGGAAATTGCCGATTGCAGAGTTGGTTCTGAGCGAGGAGATGGGATTGAGAATTAAAAAAGAACACGCAACCGACACTGGTGGAAAAACCCTTAGCCTCGGGGGGCGACAGAGAGTAGCCCCAGGGCGCCAAGCTCTGGGTGTGACAGCAGAAGCCAAAAACCACCAGGGGCCCGGGGCCCGCAACCGCTCCATGCGTCGGTTCCCCCGCTCTCTTGGGTCAGCCCCAGATGAGCGGGGGATCGGTTGAGGGAGCTGACCTAATGAAACGCGGTTGTGATCCGGCCTTTCACGTTTTCTCTCCTTGCCGGACGATTCGCGAATCTTCTCTCACTAGATACTCATACATTCCGGGTAAATAGAACTAAAGTTCTATACTGTCATAGCACCTTTGTGCCATTGACACCCTTTGACCTCCTGCCTTAACCTCCTTCGGACAGCACCAACCAAAAGGGAAAAAGCCTTGGGGGCGATAAGCCCCTAAAGGGCCAAATGGTGCTCACAAAAGGAGGAAAACAAGAAATGAGTAAGAAGTTAGGAATGCTATTCGCTTTGCTGGTGGCGGTTAGTCTGTCGACCGTCGCTTTCGCACAAAACAATCCCACCCGCGTGGGCGGCAAAACCGGTGGTGGCGGCTCTACGAGTGGGGCCTGCATTACCGATTGCAACGGTCTGGATTCCAGCGCCGCTTGGGAATGGGCTACTACTGGAATCGAGTTCACGAACGGCGACTGGACCTTTGGTCAGGTCTTTACGCCCAACGTGAACTTCACTCTCGATTTTCTGGGCTACTTCAACCCGAGCACGGGCATGACGGACAGCCATCCGGTCGGCATCTACGATGCGAACGGAAACCTGCTCGACTCCACGACGATCACCGCTAGCTCGGGCTACTTTACCTCTCACTTCCTGTATAACCCGGTCACTCCGATCACGCTGTTGGCCGGCCAAACCTACGAACTGGTGGGCGTCAGTGGCGTCGACAACTACGCCTATGGCGACACGGGCTGGACGCTCTACGCTCCGGTCAACTACCTCGGGTATAACTACAATCTGGGTCTCGGCTTGACGTTCACCGGACTCGGCACCACCGACCTCGGCGTTGGCGATGCCTTCTGGGGACCGAACTTCGGATGGGACCCCATCACCACGACCACGCCGGAGCCGGCTTCCCTCCTGCTGCTGGGTACGGCGCTTCTCGGTGCTGGCTTGGTAGGCCGCAAGCTGTGGGTCTAAGTAAACACAAAAGCCAAAATTACCATTACCAGGGCCCCAGGGCCCGCAACCGCTCCAACGGTCGGTTCTCCGCTCTCTTGGGTCTTCCCCAGATGAGCGGGGACCGGCCGAGGGAGCCGACTTTATGAAGTGCCATTGCTGATCCGGCCGCTCGCGTCCTCTCCTCCGGGTCCGAACATTCAGGGGATCTTCCCCCATTCGATACTCGTACGTGTCGAGTAAATGGCACAAAAGTGCTATATGGGCATAGCACTTTTGTGCCATTGACACAGGTCGCGCCTCCGCCCTAAGCTTCCCTCGGCAGCACCAGAAACGCAGCAAAGGGAGAGCGCGTTGGGGGGAATGTGCCCCCTTATGGGTCAAAAGGTGCTTTCAAGGAGGAAAAACAAGAAATGAGCAAGAAGTTAGCCATGGTATTTTCCTTGTTCGTGGCGGTTAGTCTGTCGACTGCCGCTTTCGCACAAAACAATCCCACCCGCGCAGGCGGCAAAACCGCTGGCGGCACGTCCGGATCGAAGATCTGCATCACCAATTGCAGCGGTCTCGATTCCGAGGCGGCTTGGGAGTGGGTCACCACTGGAATCGAGGGCACCAACGGCGACTGGACCTTTGGTCAGGTCTTCTCGCCCAACCAGAACATCACTCTCGATTTTCTGGGCTACTTCAATCCGAGCACGGGCATGACTGACAGCCATCCGGTCGGGATCTTCGATGCGAACGGAAACCTGCTCGACTCCACGACCATCACCTCTGCTTCCGGTTTCTCTACCGCTCACTTCCTGTATAACCCGGTCACTCCGATCACGCTGTTGGCCGGTCAAACCTACGAACTGGTGGGCGTCAGCGGCGTCGACAACTACGCCTATGGCGACTCGGGTTTCACCATCGTCGCTCCCATCACCTACGACGGGTATAACTACTGCCTGAGCTGCGGCTTTACTTTCACCGGACTCGGCACCACCGACCTCGGCATTGGCGATGCCTTCTGGGGACCGAACTTCGGATGGGACTACGCGACGACTACGCCGGAGCCGGCTTCCCTCTTGCTGTTGGGTACGGCGCTTCTCGGTGCTGGTTTGCTGGGCCGCAAGCTCTGGGCCTGAGAACAGAAACAAGCCGAAACTACCAGGGCCCCCAAAGGGCTCGCAACCGCTCCAGCGGTCGGTTCTCCGCTCTCTTGGGTTTTCCCCGGATGAGCGGGGACCGCCCGAGGGAGCCGACCTCACGAATGGGTTGCTGATCCGGCCGCTCGCGTTTCTCCCCTCCGTGCTCGACCCTTTGCGTGATCTTCCCTCACTCGATACTGGTACGTTTTGGGTAAATGGCACTAAAGTGCTATATGGGCATAGCACCTTTGTGCCATTGACCTGCACGGCGGCTGCGCCCTATGCTGTTGTCGACAGCACCAAAAGAAGAGGAAAGAGTTGGGGGCGCATGAGTCCCCAATGGGCCAAAAGGTGCTCTCAAGGAGGAGAAACAACGAATGAGCAAGAAGCTAGCCATGCTGTTTGCTTTACTGGTGGCGGTTAGTCTGGTATCGACCGCCTCCTTCGCCGCGTCGACCCCCAGTCCCAAAACCGGAGCTTCCGGGACTTCTGCCACTGCTTCTCAACCTGCCCAAGGTTCCGCGATACCCGCCAGCTCCACCGAGGCTTGGGATTTCAGTGCGGCAGCGGAACACGGTTTCAACAATGGCTTTGGGTATTCACTGGGTGAAGTATTCGTGCCCACCCAGAACTTCACTCTGAATTTTCTAGGTTATTACTCTGACAACGGATGCTGCGGAACCTTCAGCGAAAGCCACCCCGTAGCCATCTACGATGCGAACGGAAACCTGCTCGACTCTACGACGATCGACAATTCTTCCACTTTCACGACCGGCAGTGGACACTTCGCGTTTAACATGGTCAATCCCATTACCCTGACCGCTGGCCAGACCTACGTCATTGACGGCGCCAGCGGGTTTGTCGACGGGTATACCTGGAACGATACCGGCTTTACCGTCTTTGCCCCCATCAACCTGCTGGGAGATAATTTCCTCGGCGGGAACGGCGATGAATTTACCAGCACCACCGTTATCGGCGACGTTTCGGATGGATATTGGGGACCGAACTTCGGATTTACGTCGACAACCACCACACCCGAACCGGCTTCCCTCCTGCTGCTGGGTACGGCGCTTCTCGGTGCTGGTTTGCTGGGCCGCAAGCTGTGGGTCTAAGAATAAGAACAAGCCAAAACTACCAGGGCCCCGATGGCCCGCAACCAACCGCTCCATCGGTCGGTTCTCCGCTCTCTTGGGTCTTCCCAAGATGAGCGGGGGGCCGCCCGAGGGAGCCGACCTTATGAAGTGCAATTGCTGATCCGCCTTCTCGCGTTCTCCCTCCCTGCCGGACGATGACCGTCCGTGCGCCCAGTCCATTGAGACTGGTGCCGCCGCAAGGCTCGCGCTACTTGTCCCCTTCGGAGATTGACCCACGTACCCGGGTCTCTTTCGGTCGCAGTCGTTCCGATTCTTCTCTGCGCCTCTGTGTCTCTGTGGTGGAAGGTCTTTCGAAATTACTTCACGGCTTCAGAGGAATAGAGCCAGCCGCGAAATACGTGGCCGTGCGTCCGGACGGAGCGGGTGCCGTTGCTTCTTCAGATAGTCCATCGGAATGATAAGCTTCATCGTCATTTTTTTCTTGACACCGCGCCAGCACCCGCTATAGTCTATTATCTCGACTGAGTCAATCGACAAGCTCGGCTATGAGATGACGAATGTTTTTCACTGCGATCCCCAAAACGGAAACCGGGCATGACCGGCCACCGGCATGCCGGCAACTCAAGGAGGAATATGTCGACCGAACAACGCGATAGTTCAGAAATCAAAGGCGCGACGAAGAAGATCCTGTCGCTGCTGGGTCTCTGCTTCATCTGCGGCTTGCCTCTGCGGGCGGCGGACCCAGGTGCGCGGTGCAGTCAGGACCCGCAGTCGGCGATGCCTTACGGCTCCCCGAACCACCAGGAAAGTGGGTTACCATGGGCCACTAACGGCGCATCGCCCGTTACCGCGGCCACCGTCTCTCGCTGCGCCGCCCTCGAGGCGGCCGCAGGTTCCGCGAGCCCGATGGCTGCTTTCGCTCCTCAGCGCGGCGCCCCGGCGACTGCGCCTCCGTCCGATGCGGAGGCCGGCTGGACGCCGGCGGCATACGTGAACGCGTGGTTGCCCCATTGGCTGCGCATGAGCGGAGAATTCCGCGACCGCGAGGAGGGACGCACCAGTTACGGCTACCAGCCGGGCGTTGACGACGCCTATGGCCTGACCCGTTTCCGCCTTGGCTTCGACGCTACGCCCACTTCGTGGCTCCACGCCTTCGTGCAGGCCCGCGACTCCGAAGTGATCGGGGCGAATCCCAAGAACGTCACCAGCTCCATGAAAGACGTCTTCGACCTGAATCAACTCTACATCGAACTTCGCAACGGCGAGAACGGCTGGTTCAGTCTTACCACGGGTCGCCAGGAGCTTGTTTTCGGTGATGAGCGTCTGATTGGCCGCAGCAACTGGTCCAACGCGTCCCGATCGTTCGACGCCGTCCGGTTGATGCTGCGCAGCCAGGAGTACGGCGCGCGCCTCGATATCTTCGCCTCCTCGGTGGTAAAGAACTATTTCACCAGCGGCGACAGGGTTCAGCCAGGGCGCAACCTCTACGGAGTCAACCTCGATCTAAGCAAACTCATTCCCCGGGCGACCATCGAGCCCTATGTGTATGTGAAGACCGTGCCCAGCGTGGCCGGCGTCGACAAGGTGAAGGGCAACGAGCGGCTTTACACCAGCGGGCTGCGGTGGGCCGGTACCATTCCGGACGGCTTCGACTATCGGGCGCGGTACTCGTTCCAGTCGGGCCACCTGGCTGACGATCCGATCCACGCTTGGGCCGGGTACGCGCTGCTCGGTTACACCATTCCGCAGACCCGCCTCGTGCCCAGATTCTCGCTCGAGTATTCCTACGCGAGTGGAAACGAGGCGATCGGCGATCGGGTGATCGGGACCTTTGACCAGCTCTATCCCACGCAACACGGAATCCTCGGCATCACGGACTATTTCGGGGTGGAGAACATCAGGAACCTCAAGCCTGGCTTTGATTTCAGACCGCTGCGGAAATTAAAGGTGGTTGCCAACCTTAATTATCTGTCACTGGCCAGCCGATACGATGGTTTGTACGATACCTCCGGAGCGGTGCTGGTCAAGGTTCCCAAGGGTGGGGCGCTGAGCTCCGATGTAGGCCATGAGGCCGTCCTCTACGGGACTTATGATATTAACAAGCGATTGCAGCTCGGCGCGGGCGTCGGCCATCTGTTCGCTGGCGCGTTTCTCAAGGAAGCCACTCCGGGCGCCAGCATGACTTATCCGTACGCGATGCTGGACTATACGTTCTAGCGGTCCGATCGCCGCTAAATCGAATGGCGATGGCGTTTCCGGTGCGTGGCAAGGGACCCTGGGTGAACACCTGGAGTGCCCCCTGGCTCTATCAGCTCTCTCCGTGGGGGGCTGCCCTCTGGTAGGGGCCCGCGCGCCCGAAGCGGCACGGCAAGAGAATAAGGAGACTTCATTTCAATGACACCGGAAAAGCTCATTCGCTTCCTCGGCATGGTGACCCTGGGCTTGATCGTGGCCCTGCCACCATGCCGGGCCGTATCCCAAGCCATTGCTCTACTCAATGTTTCCTACGACCCGACTCGCGAGTTGTACAAGGACATCAACAAGGCGTTTGCCGAACAGTGGAAGGCGAAAACCGGGCAAACGGTTACCATCAACCAGTCGCACGGCGGGTCGGGAAAGCAGGCGCGCGCCGTGATCGATGGCTTGCAGGCTGATGTGGTTACCCTGGCGCTGGCCTATGACATCGATGAAATTGCGGAGCGCGCCGGATTGCTGCCCGGGAACTGGCAGTCCCGGCTTCCCGACCATAGTTCTCCTTACACCTCCACCATCGTCTTCCTGGTCCGCAAAGGGAACCCCAAGGGCATCAGGAATTGGGATGATCTGGTGAGGCCCGGCGTATCGGTGATCACGCCCAACCCGAAAACTTCCGGCGGCGCGCGATGGAACTATCTGGCGGCCTGGGGATACGCCCTGCGAAGGAACGGCGGAAGTGAGGCGGCGGCAAGAGACTTTGTCACCCGCCTCTACAAGAACGTCCCCGTGCTCGACAGCGGAGCGCGCGGCGCCACGGACACCTTTGTTCAGCGTGGCCTTGGCGACGTCCTGATCGCCTGGGAAAACGAGGCGCTGCTGGCGATTCGGGAGTTTGGGGCCGACCGGTTCGAAATCGTCGCTCCCTCGGAGAGCATTCTGGCCGAGCCTCCTGTCAGCCTGATAGACCGAGTGGTGGACAAGCGCGGCACTCGCCAGGTGGCACAGGCGTACCTGGAGTTTCTCTATTCGGAAGCCGGCCAGGAAATCGAGGCCCGGCACTACTATCGTCCGCGTTCGAAATCCGCCGCCGCCAAATATTCGGGACAGTTCCCGAACGTCAAGCTGTTCACCATTGATGAAACCTTCGGCGGCTGGCAGAAGGCGCAGAAGGCTCATTTTGCCGACGGCGGAGTGTTCGATCAGATTTATCAGCCGGGCCGGTGACCACCTCGGAGCGCGGGCGTCTCGCCCGCTCACGTGGTCGTGGCTCCAGTGCGGCCACGCGGCGAGGATGGTTTGCCGGTGTTTCCGGTAAAGGGAAAAAAGCGGGTGAGACGCCCGCGCTCGCAGGTTTTTTGTATGATTCTGACGCTTAAGAAACGCTCCGTCCTTCCGGGCTTCGGCCTGGCGCTGGGATGGACATTGTTCTATCTGTGTCTCATGGTGCTGATCCCGCTTTCCACCGTTTTCATCAAGAGCGCCTCCTTGAGTTGGGCCCAGTTCTGGGATGCTGTGACCTCGCCGCGGGCCCTGGCCTCTTACCGGCTCAGCTTTGGCGCCTCGTTTGTCGCCGCCCTGATCAATGCGGTATTCGGGCTACTGGTCGCCTGGATCCTGGTCCGCTACCGGTTTCCCTTTCGGCGCATCCTCGACGGGCTCGTCGACCTGCCGTTCGCGCTTCCCACCGCCGTGGCGGGCATCGTGCTTACCACGCTCTACTCGCCAAACGGCTGGGTGGGCAGCCGGCTGGCGAGGCTGGGGATCAAAGTCGCTTACACGCCTCTCGGGGTGATGGTTGCCCTCACCTTCATTGGTTTGCCCTTCGTGGTGCGTACTGTACAACCCGTACTACAGGATCTGGACGTGGGGCTCGAAGAGGCGGCGCACAGCCTGGGCGCGAATCTCTGGCAGACCTTTAGGCGCGTCCTTTTACCGGAACTCCTGCCGGCCTGGATCACCGGCTCCACGCTGGCTTTCGCGCGGGCCCTAGGGGAGTACGGCTCGGTGGTCTTCATTGCCGGCAACATGCCGCTGCGCACGGAGATCACGCCGCTGCTGATCATGACCAAGCTCGATCAGTTCGACTACGCAGGGGCCAGCGCCATAGCCCTTGTCTTCCTGGTGGTTTCTTTCAGCCTGCTGCTGCTAGTCAACGTCATGCAGCGGCGAAGAAGTTCGCTGCCGGTTTTGGGATAGAGATTGCCGATCATGGCTACCACCGCTCCTCCTCGCATCTTGACGGCGCCCCGGCCGCAGCCGCGCGTCCGCACCGACCCGGCCCTGGTGCGCTGGGCACTGATCGCGACTGGCGGCGTCTTTCTGGGGCTGTTCCTTCTTCTCCCCCTGGCCGCAGTTTTCGCTAACGCTTTTGAAACGGGCGCGGCCGCTTACCTGGCGGCGCTCAAAGAGCCGGAAGCCGCCTCCGCCATTCGCCTGACGCTGTTAGCCTCGATGATTGCCGTCTGCCTCAATGTAGTTTTTGGCGTTGCGGCAGCCTGGGCCATCGCCAGGTTCGATTTTGCCGGCAAAAACCTCCTCATCACCCTGATTGACGTTCCTTTCAGCGTTTCACCCGTCATCTCGGGGATGATCTTCGTGCTCCTTTTTGGGGCGCAAGGCTGGTTCGGAAGCTGGCTGGCAGCCAAAGACCTGAAGATCATCTTCGCAGTACCCGGCATTGTGCTGGCAACGACGTTTGTAACTTTCCCGTTTGTGGCGCGCGAGTTGATTCCCGTCATGCAGGCTCTGGGAGGCGAGGAAGAAGAAGCGGCCGTCACCCTCGGCGCCAGCGGTTGGAAGACCTTCTTCCGCATCACCCTGCCAAACATCAAGTGGGGCCTGCTCTATGGGATCATCCTGTGCAATGCCAGGGCGATGGGTGAATTCGGGGCAGTATCGGTGGTCTCAGGGCACATTCGCGGCTTGACCAATACCATGCCACTGTATATCGAGATCCTTTACAACGACTATCAGTTTGTTCCGGCTTTTGCGATTGCTTCGCTGCTGACCTTGCTGGCCCTGGTCACGCTGGTGGCCAAGAGCCTAGTGGAATGGAGAACTGAGCGTCAAACGACGGCCGGGCCTGACTCCGTT
>Ga0335078_10017094_pt1 | contig 10776 bp, 11 predicted proteins | sample Lox_Sample_32_FD_206711 | JGI IMG/M metagenome (GOLD analysis project Ga0335078, IMG submission 206711) | Soil microbial communities from Loxahatchee National Wildlife Refuge, Florida, United States - Lox_Sample_3.2 | ecosystem: Environmental > Terrestrial > Soil > Wetlands | place: USA... | reverse complement strand
CTGGACGTCGCCGCCCCGTCTCTGGCGGGCGGCACAACATGAAACACAACATGACAACACAACATGAAAAACCGTGCGGCCCACCAACACGAAGACGCCACTCCTTTCAATCATTAACCCCGAGAGGAAAGGTCAAAGTTGACAATTTCCAGAATGAGCAAGAGAGTGCTGGCGCTGACCGCGACCGGCCTACTTGCGGCGGGCCTCGCGGCCTGCTCGTCGAGCACCTCAACGGGCTCGACCCCCTCCTCGACCGGCAGCGGCTCGCCCGCGTCGTCCGGTTCGAGCAGCTCAAGCGGCGAAGTCGTCATGGAAAGCTCGCCTGAGAACAGCATCACGGACGACTTCAACCCGTTCGTTTCCACCGCCGCCCCACAGGGCATGGGCGCGACCGGCCTCGTCTACGAGCCGCTGATCCAGTTTGACCTCGCCAACCCGACCGTCCAGTACCCGTGGCTGGCCACCAGTTTCGCCTGGGGCAACGGCGGCAAGTCGATCACCTTCACGATCCGCCAGGGCGTGAAGTGGAACAACGGCACGCCGTTCACCCCCGCCGACGTGGCGTTCACCTTCAACTACGTGAAGGCGCACAGCAGCGGCACCGACGACATCAACATCGGCGGCCTGACCATCAGCAGCGTCTCCACCTCGGGTAACACCGTCACGGTCAACTTCCCGACGCCGCAGTACATGAAGCTGGAGCAGATCGCCGGCCAGGCGATGCTGCCTCAGTCCGTGTGGTCCTCGGTCAGCAACCCGGCCACGTTCACCGACGCGAACCCGGTCGGCACCGGCCCGTACAAGCTCGGGAACTTCACACCCGAGGGCTTCACGATGGTCGCGAACCCTGACTACTGGCAGAAGGTGCCGGTCGCCAAGGTCTACTTCCCCGACTACACCTCGAATACCGGCGCGCTGAGCGCCCTGTTCTCCGGGCAGATCGACTGGACCGGCAACTACATCCCCGACCTGCAGCAGGACTTCGTGGCTAAGGACCCGGCCACGCACCACTTCTGGGAGGCGGCGGGCTCGTCCAACGCCCTGTGGCCGAACCTGAACACGTGGCCGACCAACCAGCTCGCCGTCCGGCAGGCGATGGACGTGGCGATCAACCGCACCGTCCTCGGCTCCGAGGGCGAATCCGGCCTTGAGGCACCGCTGACCAACGCCTCCGGCATCACGCTGCCCACCTACCAGGCGTGGCTGGCACCGTCCGTCGCCAACGACACGCTGCCGGCGGCCGGCAGCGCGACGCAGGCCGAGGCCATCCTCACCAAGGCGGGCTACAAGAAGGACAGCGCCGGCTACTTCGCGCTGAACGGCAAGGAAGTCGCGCTCACCATCGTCGACCCCTCCTCCTACACCGACTACGCGCAGTCCGGCGCGCTCATCGCCCAGGACCTGAAGGCGGCGGGCATCAACGCCACCTTCGACGGCGTCACGGTGAACGCGTGGAACGCCGACATGGCCGCCGGCACCTTCCAGGCTGCCATCCACTGGAGCAGCGGCGGCATCACGCCGTACTTCCTGTACGACACCTGGCTTGACGACACCCTGATCTCCGGCGGCCAGGGCGACTTCGAGCACCTCAAGAACCCGACCATCCAGGCTGACCTGCTGAAGCTGAACGGTGACCAGACCGTGGCCGAGCAGACCGCGGACCTCGCGCCCATCGAGAGCTACGTGGCCACGCAGCTGCCGGTCATCCCGACCACCACGGCCGCTGACTGGTTCGAGTACAACTCGCAGCACTGGAACGGCTGGCCGACCCAGCAGAACCCCTACGACAGCGGCCAGCCCTCGGGCGGCAACAACGGCCCAGGCACCGGCAGCGACGAGGTGGTCCTGCTCCACCTCACGCCCGCCTAGTCGTAACAACGACATTTCCCCCAACACCACAACTGAATAACCAACCCAACAACGGAACTCAATAAAAAGCTCAATAACACCAGCGGAAGCGGTATCCGCCGCTTCCCGCCGCGCGGCCCGCCCGGTCTCCCCGGGCGGGCCGCCGCGCATGCGCCAGAACGGGCGCGTGCGTAGCCCCCGTCCCCCCGTCCCCCCGTGCCTGCCCTGCGACATTATCGTGTGCACTTGATGCGCGTTTTCCGCTATCAACTGCACACGATAATTTGCGTCGCCCCCGCATCGCCTATCCGGTTTCTGCGTGAATGAAGGCGTTTGCTGCGGGTAGTCGCCAGTCATGACAATCTCTGCCATCATCGCGTGGCTGATCACCGGACTGGTGATCGGCGGGCTCGCACACCTGCTTGTGCCTGGTCGGCAGCGGATCGGCATACTGCTGACCCTGCTCTTCGGCATCGTGGGCGCGCTGATCGGCGGCTTCATCACCGCCGCAATCCTCGGCGCCGGCCACTTCATCATCACCTTCATCGTTTCCCTGGTGGTCGCCGCGCTGCTGATCGCCGTAGTCAACCACCCGGCAGGCCGCCGCTACGTGTACGGCCGCCGCCGGCGCGGCGTGCTGCGGTAACCCGCGGCGCGCCGTGGCACGGCAGGCCTACCGCACCCTCCCGCACCCTCCCGCGGCAGGCCTGCCGTGCGTGGTCCTGGCCATCGCCTCCACTCCACGCCCGGACGGCCGCACGTGTTTACCGTCCGGCTGGCCCGGTAGCGGAACAGGGAACGGCGAACAGGAGGGAAATCATGGATAAGAAGGACACCGACATCATGACCCCCGATGCCGACGAGCGGGCCGCGGGCATGCCGCCACGGCAGGGCGGCGCCAGCGACGTCATGGCCCGTGGCGCCGGCCAGCCGGGGATGACCGGGCTGCTCCCCGAGCAGGGCGGCAAGGTCGGCGACATCATGACTCCGGCACCCGTCGGCGTCTACTACAGCCAGACGATCGGCGAGACGGCGCGGGTCATGCGCGACAGTCAGGTCGGCGCCGTGCTCGTGGTCAACGACGGTGCGCTGGCCGGCCTGGTGACCGACAGGGACCTAGTCGTCCGCGGCCTCGCAGAGGGCATGGGGCCGGACACCCCTGTCGGGCCGCTGTGCAGCGGCGACCTGATCGGCGTGGCGGCCGACGCCGACCTCGGCCAGGCCGCGCAGCTCATGCGGGAGAACGCCGTCCGCAGGCTGCCGGTGATCAACGACGGCCAGGTCGTCGGCATCGTCTCGATGGGCGACATCGCGATCTCCGCCGACGGCGACTCCGCGCTCGCCGCGGTCAGCCGGGCCGACGCGAATATCTAGCCCTGGTAAGCGCGGGCGCTGCGAGTAGCGCAGCGCCCGCGCTTTCGCGTCCGCGGCTACAGGTCCATGGGGCTGGTGCCGCGGTCTTCGCGGACCTGGACCGTGGGTTCGTCGGGGTTCTCGCCGTGGTGACCTCCGCGTCCCTGCGCGGCGAGACGGACCGGCGGCCGCTGACCATGCCTGATGCCCGTTTCATCCGGCCCTCACGGGTAGGGGTACAGACGTGTCTAGCGAAGTGCAAGTTGACCTGGCGGGGCTGCAGGAAGCCCTGCTGAACTCCGACAGCGTCGAGCAGTTCCTGCACGAGCTCGCCGTACTCGCGGCGCGGACCGTCAGCGAGGGGATGTCCTGCGGCATGGCGCTGCGGCAGCGGGGACGGGCTGCCGGGACGGCCACGGCATGCAGCGACCCGCTGGCGTCCGAGGTGGACCGTGTGCAGTACCAGGCGGGGGAGGGGCCGGCCGCGCACGTGCTGCGGTACGGCCGCCGGGTGCGCATCCAGGATACGGCGACGCACGACCGGTGGCCGCGCTTCTGCCGTCAGGCGGCGGCGCTCGGCATCCGCTCCTGCTACGCCCTGCCGCTGGTCACCAACGGCGAGCCGGGCGGCGCGCTGCTGCTGTACGCGCGCAAGCCGGGAGCGTTCGGTGCCGAGGAGGCCAGGCGGGCGGAGAAGTTCGCCGGGTACGCGTCGGGCGCGCTCGCGCTGTCCCTGCGGATGACCTCCTGCCTTGACCAGAACGAGCAGCTCAGGTCCTCGATCGTGTCGAGGGCGGTCATCGACCAGGCGCTCGGCGTGATCATGGCCACGGAGCGCTGCCCGCAGGACAAGGCGTTCGCGCTGCTGCGCAACGTCTCCCAGAACACCAACGTCAAGCTGCGAGACCTGGCGGCGACGATCGTGACGCGCGTCAGCGGCGAGCCGGCGGGGATCACGGCACCGTTCGAGGACGGGTGATGCCCATGGATACCCGGAGGCGGGGCTGGTGGCCGAGTGACGGGCGGCTGCCGCTCGCCGAGTCGCGCTGGCTGGCTGAGCGGACGTTCCGGCGGGACGACGTTCCGGCCGTCCGCCGGCTTGCCGAGGCGTTCGGCGCGCGGGCCGGCCTCGGGTCCGCGCGGCTCGCCGATTACGTGCTCGCGGTCAGTGAGGCCGCGACCTGCGCCACCGCCTGGGGGCCGTGCATTGCCCGGGTGCGGCTCTGGATGACCGGCCGTCGCGTGTTCTGCGAGGTCCGCGGCAACGCGATGATCATGCGCCGCGCCATGCGAGGCGCCACCTGGCAGGGCGCCACCTGGCAGGGTGCTACCTGCTGGCACGGGACCGCAGCGCACAGCACCGTCCGGCAGGGCGCCGCCTGGCAGGGCACCCAGCCGCCGGACGGGCTGCACGGCGAGGAGGCGGCACTGCGTCGCCGGGTGCTCAGGCAGCTCTCTGACTACGTGTCCATGGCATCCGGCCCCGACGGCGCCTGGGTGCTGCTGTCGATGAGCGTCGGCGGGGCCTGAGCCAGGGCCTGAGCCAGGACCTGGTAAGGCGGGCAGGCCGCGACCTGTCTGGTCGGGCAGCGAGGCCACGGCGTCGGCCAGGCTCGGGTACACCTCGATGAGCCGGTCAATGCCGACGAGGTTGAGCACGCGCAGTACCGCCGGGGCCGTGACGGCCAGCCGCAGGGTGGCTTCGGTGGCGCTGGCCCGCCGCGCGGCCCGTACCAGGGCAGTGACGCCGGCCGAGTCGAGGAACGTCGTCGACGTCATGTCCGCGACCAGCCCGGCCGCCCCCGCGTTGAGTGCGGAAAGCAGCACGTCGCGAAGGCCTTCCGCATTGGTGATGTCGATTTCCCCGGCCGCGGTGACCACCGCGACCTGACCGGACCAGTCCAAGGTAAAACGCTCGTCGTGCGTAAAACGCTCATCGGACACAGCAGCCACCGCCACTTCTTGACAACAAGAGGCGGGCCGCGTCTCCGGACCCGTGCGCCACGGATCGCCCCACGCATGGAGCGATCTAGCAAAGCATTGTCGCGGTCGTGCCGCTCAAGGACAAGCGGCAACCGCACACCCAGCCTACGTGATTTGCCGCACTTGCCCGGACGGCGTTTCCCCCGCTCCGCTCGGGTAGTTGATGCCCTCGGGAGGGCCCGCACCCCCGGCAAGACAGAAGAGAAAGACGAGGACACCATGCGACTAGGGTCTGTGATCCTGGTGATCTGGCTCATCATCGGGCTTATCGCGACTGCGCAGCGCGGCTATTTCAACGACCGGGTGAGCTGCGCGAGCGCGGGCACGGTCATCGTGACGATCCTGGCTGGCCCGCTCAACTACATCGGCGTCAACCCCAAGCTCTCCTGCCACTAACGGCCCGGGGATTGATCAGAAATCCCTTGATCAGAACGAGTGCGCTCACTCCCGGCCCGGGCCGCGTCCCGGTGTGCCGTCGTGGCCCGCACCGGGGAAGCCCGGGCGTAACGGCGCCGACGCTAGCCGTCCGACCGTTCGTCCGACGCCTTCTTGCGCAGTGACTCGACGAGCGCCGCCACGTGCCTGCGGTCCTCTGCGGAGAGTTCGTCGATGCTGGCGATCAGCAGGTCGCGTTCCTGGTCGCCGGGCCGGTCCTGTCCGGATGGCGCGTCGTCGTAGTAGTGCAGCCCGGTGGACTCGGCGGCGGCGGCGCGCACCAGGGAAACGGGCACGTCAAGCCCCTTGGCGAGCGCGTCGATGGTGACTGGCCGCGGCGGCCGCACCAGGTTCCGCGTGGTGGCGAGGGTGTAGACGGTGGACCGCGGCAGTCCGCCGCGCCGTGCGACCTCGCCGTAGGACCAGTTCCGCTCCCGCAGCCGCTGCTGGATCAGGCGCTGCAGCGGAGCGGGAGCGCGCTCGGCCACCGCCGCTGAGTCCGCTGGTTGCTCGCCGGAAAACTTCGGCCCGCCGCCTGCCGCCTGCGCCGTCATACTCACCAACTTAACCGTCTTCACCTGCGAATACCGGCCGCCGCCGCACGATATTGACTGAACAGAGATAGTACTGTACGGTGGTGACCGTACAGTACGTGCGATGATAATCGTACATCACATCGACGGCGAAACCCTACAAGGGAGACCAAAATGTCCAGCGAGTCAGTCGTATCGATGCGGGAACTCGAGATGGAGAGCGCCGAGCTGCTGCCCAGCCGCGAGACGCTGTGCTGCTGCAGGGGCGGCCACAGCACCGGTTCGAGCTTCACGCAGGTGGGCTACGGCAACACCGCCCAGGCAGGCCTGGTCAACGTCGCGGTTGCCAACGGCAGCTTCGACAACATCCTCAGCCTGGGCTCCGGCAACATCATCTAGCCAGGCCCGGCTTCCTGGAGGGCCGCCCTGACCCGGCTGGGCGGCCCTCCTCGCGCTCGCACAGCCGACGCTCGCACAGCCGACGAAGGAATGCGGACCGTGACACCTGTCTCACCCGACCTGGCGTGGCCACCGCGGCTGGCGGACGGGACCGAACTGCTCGGCCAGCTCAAGGACAGCGGCTTCGCCGAGCCGCCGTCCCTTGTCCGGCGGGCCGACGGCCAGGTCATGCAGCTGTCCAGGCTGATCTACCTGGTCGCCAGCCTGCTTGACGGCTCCCGCGGGCCCGACGTCATCGCGGCCAAGGCAAGCGCGGAACTGGGCCGGACGCTGTCCGCCGGCCAGGTCGGCTACCTCCTCAGCGCCAAGCTTGCGCCGCTCGGCATCGTCGCGAGCGCCGCCGCGAGTACCGCCGCGCCCGCCGCCCTGCCGACGGCAAGCCCGCTGCTCGCGCTCAGGGCGCGGGCCACGCTGCTGCCCGCGGTCGCGGCCGACGCCGCGGGTGCGTTCCTGCGGCCGCTGTTCAGCTGGCCGGTGATCACGGCCGTCATCGGCGGCGTCGCCGCGCTTGACTACTGGATCCTCTCGGTGCACGGGCTGGCCGCGGCGCTTCGCCAGCTACTCAACGACCCGGTGGACCTGCTGCTCGTGGCCGGCCTTTCCGTCGCCTCGGCGCTGTTCCACGAGTGCGGGCACGCCGCGGGCTGTCGCCGTGGCGGTGCCAGGCCCGGCAGGATCGGGGTCGGGATCTACCTGGTATGGCCGGCGTTCTTCACCAACGTCACCGACTCCTACCGGCTCAGCCGGGCGGGCAGGCTGCGCACCGACCTGGGCGGCCTGTACTTCAACCTGATCTTCATGCTCGGGCTGGCCGGCGTCTACGCGGGGACCTCCGCGAAGGTCCTGCTGCTCGTCATCGCGCTGACGCACCTGGAAATGCTCGAGCAGTTGCTGCCGTTCGTCCGCTTCGACGGCTACTTCATACTCAGCGACCTCGTCGGGGTACCCGACCTGTTCGCCCGCGTCGTTCCCGTGGTGCGCAGCAGCCTGTCCAGAGGTCGCGGCGACCCGCGCGCCACCGGGTTGCGCCGCGGCGCCAGGATCGTGATCACCGCCTGGGTGATGCTGGTCGTCCCGCTGCTCATCCTTACCCTGGGGTACCTCCTGCTGCATCTTCCCGCGGCGAACCGGGCGCTGTGGTACTCCGCGACCCAGGCGGGGCACCTGTCGGCCACGGACCTCAGCGGGCATCGTTACGCCGCCGCGGCGGCCGCCGCGCTCGGCGGGGCGCTCGCGGTCGTGTCGATCGCGGGGTCGCTCTACATCGTGGCCGGGCTGCTGCGCCGCGCCGTCGCCAGGGGCGCGCGCTGGTCGGCCGGCCGTCCCGCGCGCCGCCTCGCGGCGGTCCTCGTCGGGATCGCCTGCGCGGGCCCGCTCGCGCTCCTCTGGGTTGCCCAGGGCCAGTTCCGTGACTGGTGACCGCCTGGCCCGTGCCGCCAGGGCAGTCACGGGCAGCCGTTGCGCCCGGCCGGCGTCCCCGTCGCGGCCGGGCTCTTCCCCGGGCGCTCCGGACAAGCGGGGTCCGGAGCGTCCCCGGGGGAAGACATTGACGGCGCAGGGACCTGATTGTACGGTGGCAGGCGAACGAATTGCACGACAGGTAACGCACAGTTGTGCCAATAACCGCAGCTTCGGCGGCTTCGCCTGGACCCGGCTACCCAGCCAACGGGGTCCAGCGGCAGCCTCCTGCCATGCGGCGGCGGGGTACGTATGGCAGGAGCCCCTTTTTCATCCTGGCCCGGCGGCTTGGTCGCGCCGGCAGGCAGAGACGGGATGAAAAAGGTGAAGAAGAGGGCCGCCCAGGCCTTACCGGACGCATCTGGGCGGCCCTCTTCGCGGTCCCGGCCTGGCGGCGGCGCGGGACGTCAGGTAGACGGCGAGTCAGTTGCCAGACAAGGCCTCGGTCACTACCACGGGAACGCCCACCTCCGCGGGCACGGCCTCCGCGGGCACGCTCTCCGCGGGCACGGCAGCGGTGTCCCGCGGCAGCCGGGCGAGGACGGCCGGGGTGACCCGGCGGTAGGCCGCCGGGTCGACCGGCATGAGCCAGTGCCACGCGCGGACCGCGGCGCTGATGTTCACCCCGAGGTCGCCCAGTACCTCGTCAACGTTGTGCAGCGAGAACGGGATGATCTTCCCGCCGCGGCAGTGGTGGGTGTCGGTGGCCTCGTCCATGAACGCGAGCTGTTCGGCCACCTGGCCGCGCATCTCGGCGGGCCCGGGCAGCGCCACCGCGCCCGCCAGGTCCGCGGCGATCCAGACCGCGGCCATCTCGGCGTTGAGCGGGCTGAAGAACGACGAGTTGTACCCGTTGAAGTACAGGCCGGGCACGTCGACCGGGCGGATCTGCCTGTAGAGCATGAAGTTGCCGCGCTCATCGAGCACCCGCGCCGTGACGTCACCCGGCAGGAACGGCACGCCCTGGGTGAACCCGGTCGCGCAGACGATGAGGTCCGCGCGCAGCCTGGTGCCATCGTCAAGCTCGGCGGCAGGAACGCCGTCGTCGCCGAGCAGCCGGACGATCGCGGCGCTCGGGTGCACGGTGATCCGCCCGGCCGCGACGCCCTCGAAGAAGCCCTCGGTGGCCAGGCCGATCGCGCCGCGCACGATGTCCTCCATCTGCCCGGGTGGCACCAGGCCGAGCCGCTTGAGCCCGAACTGGCGGACCGAGGCCGAGCCGATGGAGTTGACCATGTTGCCGCGCAGGCCGTTGCCAGGGCCGTGCAGGAACCGCTCCACGCCGCGCGGGCGCAGGTACCTGAACAGCGCCTCGCCCATCCGGGTCAGCAGCAGCATCTTGAAGTTGACCACCCCGCCGATGCGGCGTGGCACCTTCCACAGCAGGTGCCTGGCGATCACGTCGGTGCTCACCGCGACCTCGCTGACCGGCACGGTCACGTCACAGGCCGACTTGCCGTAGCCGACGACAAGGACCCGCTTGCCGCGGGCCTGTTCCGCGTCGTGCAGCTCGGTGCCCGCGAGCACCCGGCCGCCCGCCGCGGTGAACTCCGCCTCGCCCGCGTACCGCGGCACGGCGGGCTCGCAGAAGATCCCGTTGGCCACCACGAGCCGGTCCACGTGCTCCGTCGCGCTCCGCCCGTCGGCGCCCGTGGCACCGCCGTCACCGCCGGCGCCCGTGGCACCGCCGTCACCGCCGGCGCCCGTGGCACCGCCGTCACCGCCGGCGTCCGTGGCACCGCCGTCACCGCCGGCGCCCGCGGCGTCGGCGGTGGTGACCGCCCAGCCGCCGCCGGGAGCCGGCACCGCCGCGGTCACCTCGGTGGACAGCCGCAGCGCGCGGTCAAGGCCGAAGCGGCTCGCGTACGTCGCGAGGTAGGCTTGGACCTGCGCGGCGGTCGGCCACTCGGGATAGTCGCACGGCATGGGGTAGTCGGACAGCGAGTACTGCGCCTTGGGGCTCTGCGTGGTCAGTCCCGGGTACCGTCGGGTGCGGCTCCACACGCCCCCGACGTCGGGTGCCTTGTCCCAGACGATGACCTCATGTCCCGCCTGGCCGAGCACCTTCGCGCTGACAAGACCGGCGACCCCGGCACCAATGATCCCGACGCGCATGGTCAGCGCACCTCGGGCGGCAGCCGCAGCATGATGCCGAAGTCGGCCATGATCTGCTTCATCTTGCCGATGTCCTTGGGCCCGGGCGGCAGGTCGGCGAGCGCCTGGTAGTAACCCTCGAGACCGGCGGGCGACACGACGGAGATGACGCGGGCCTCCTCGTCGTAGGCGTTGCGGAACGTGTGGATCACGTCGCGCGGCAGGTACAGGTAGTCGCCCGTGCCGAGCGTGAAGTCCTCGCCGCCGAGGTGCACGTCTAGCTTGCCCGCCAGGCAGATGAAGGACTCGTCCTCCCGGGTGTGAATGTGCGCGGGCGGCCCGTCGGTGCGCGCCGGGATGGCGTACTCGAACAGGGAGTACGCGTCGCGCGTGTACTTGCCGTTGGTCTTCATGGTGATGCCGAGGCCGATCGCCGCGATCTGCTGACCCTCACGCGAGGGGAGCATGTAGCCGCCGCCAAGAGACATCGTCGCCTCCTCCAAATCGCACGCCGCGCGTTCGCACGCGTTTAATGTCACAGCGTGCGGTGGCACGTCCTGCGTCGCAACGATCCGTCCCACTCACTGGGACTGGACGTCACTGGGACTGGACG
>Ga0335078_10017093_pt1 | contig 10777 bp, 8 predicted proteins | sample Lox_Sample_32_FD_206711 | JGI IMG/M metagenome (GOLD analysis project Ga0335078, IMG submission 206711) | Soil microbial communities from Loxahatchee National Wildlife Refuge, Florida, United States - Lox_Sample_3.2 | ecosystem: Environmental > Terrestrial > Soil > Wetlands | place: USA: Florida... | reverse complement strand
CAGCGCGGGCTTGTTCTTGAGCAAAGGAAAGACCGCGACCTTGATCGGCGCGATGCGCGGATGGAACTTCATGACCACTCGCGATTCCAGCTTGCCCTTGTCATCCGGCGCCTGGTCTTCGCAGTAAGCGTTACAGATCAGCGCCAGCGCCAACCGGTCCACGCCCGCGCTCGGCTCGATGACATGCGGCACATACTTCGCCTTGGCCTCCTCGTCGAAATACTCCATGGACTTGCCGCTGAACTTCTGGTGCTGGGTCAGGTCAAAGTCGCCGCGCGCCGCAATGCCTTCGAGTTCCTGAGTGCCGAAGGGGAACTTGAACAGGATGTCCACGGTGGCCTTGGCGTAGTGCGCCAGCTCCTCTTTCTTCTGCCAGTATTCGACGAGGGTGTCGCGGCCCAGGCCGATGCTCTCATACCACTGGACGCGCCGCTCGACCCAGTACTTGTGCCAAAGTTCCCAGCCCCAGGTGGGTTGAGGGTTGAGGGTTGAGGGTTGAGGGTCGGACAGGGAGGCGACAGAGCCAGACATCTTCTGGACCACCTCATCGGGGCGGATGAAGAACTCCAGCTCCATCTGCTCGAACTCGCGCGAGCGGAAGGTGAAGTTGCGGGGGTTGATCTCGTTGCGGAAGGCCTTGCCGATCTGGCAGATGCCGAAGGGCACGCGCTGACGCGAGACTTCCAGCGTGTTCTTGAACTGCACGAAGATGGCCTGGGCCGTCTCGGGGCGGAGATAGGACTTGTTATCCTCGCTCTCGACCGGGCCGACGTAGGTCTTGAGCATCAGGTTGAACGGGCGGGGATCAGTGAGCTGGCTGCCGTTTTCCGGGTTGTAGCGGGTGCTGTCTTTGACCTCTTCGGTGCGTTCGCCCACCAAGGCCGGGTTCTCAATGCCGCGCTCCTGGTAGAATTGCCTCGCTACTTTGCGCGCATACTCCGGGTGCTTGCCGGTGGCAATCAGCACCGAGAACGCGTCCTTGGATTCCTTGCCGCCGGAGGAGTCGCTGGCGCCGGTATAAGAATAGGCGGTGCCGCTCTGCGGCTCGATCTGATCGGCGCGGAAGCGCTTTTTGGTCAGTAGGCAATCCACCATGAGGTCACTGAAGGTGCTGGTGTGGCCGCTGGCTTCCCAGATCTTCGGGTGCATGATGATGGAGGCGTCCAGGCCTACGACGTCGTCGCGCAATTGGGTCATCGAGCGCCACCAGCATTCCTTGATGTTGCGCTTGAGCTCGGCGCCCAGCGGGCCGTAATCCCAAAAGCCGTTGAGGCCGCCGTAGATTTCAGACGACTGGAAGATGAAGCCACGTCGCTTGCAAAGCGACACGATCTTTTCCATTAACTCACCGGTCTTTGGTTCAGCCATAGGGCGCGCAGTTTCTCACAGCCCACCCGCAAGTCAAGGTGACGCGGAAGCGTCAGATTAGTGTGGGCGCATCCTGACACCACCACCAAGGCGTGTAGCCACTCTAACCGGAACGCCGGATTCATCCGGCAGACGGGCGAGTGGCACTGGGGCTGCCGGATGAATCCGGCGTTCCGGTGTTGGTGTCAGGATGCGTCAGATTCGTGTAACCTTGCGGCCCCGGCGGCGGTCTATATTGGAAGCAACGAACGTTTTGCCGATTGGCGGTTGGAGCGCAGGCGTGCGGCGGGGGCGAACGGGGCGGCTGAGGAGGGAGAAAAGGTCCAAAGAGGCTAGGAACATGCTAGGAACGTGCTAGGAACATGCTAGGAACGTGCTTGCAACATGCTTGCAAGTATTGGGGCGCTCTAGTGTGGATCCAGTGTTACTTTATGGTGGAACCCACGTTGCTCCTTTAACTGCCTGGGGGCGGTGGCGGTGGCATGCTGGGCCTGGTGTTCCAGAAGCTGTCGTCGTGATGGTCGAGGAGGCGCGGGGGCCGGACCAGGGCGGGGCGACCCAGCGTGGACGCGTGGCAGGTGAGAGGGGCGCGGAGATTCGGCGGCAAAGCGGGCTATTGACAGGAGCGGCGCATCCGCAACAATGCCCGGCCTTGTATGCGGGTATTGGATAGTCGGATGTTCCGGGTCGCGCTGCGGCTGGCTTTGGTCCCGCTCTTTGGGCTTGTGTGCGGATGCCATTCGATGGCGAAACCCCTGTTCGTCGTCTCCGGCCCGGGCTGGCACGTGCAGGAAGGGCAGGCGCTTTGGCGACCCGGGCACGGGCGCCCGGACCTCGCGGGTGATCTCCTGCTGGCCAGCGACGAGGATGGCCGGTGCCTCATCCAATTCGCCAAGACGCCTGTGTCGTTTGTTCTGGCCCAAACCACCCGCACCAACTGGTTAATCCAATTCCCCCCGGTCCGGATGAGTTTCGGCGGGCGTGGACGGCCCCCTGCTCGTTTCGGCTGGCTTTATCTGCACGCGGCCCTTTCCGGGGAACCGCTGGCCGCGCCGTTCCGTTTTGAGCGGGAACCGGACGGGGGCTGGCGGCTGGAGAATACGCGATCGGGAGAAACGCTCAGCGGCTTTCTGGCGCCGTGAGTTCGTTCTTGAAGCGCTGGTGGTGGGCCGGGCTGCTGCTCGCGGTCGGTGTGGGGTTCTGGCGGCTGCGCTTTGACGTTGACATCCTCAACCTGCTGCCGCCCGACGAGCCGACGGTGCAGGGACTGAAGCTTTACCAAAAGCACTTCACCAACGCCCGGGAACTGGTGATGACGCTGCGCGCGCCCGAGGCGGAACAGGCGGAACGTTTGGCGAAGGCGCTGGCGGCTCGTCTGCGTGAACAGACCAACCTCGTTGCCAGCGTCGCCTGGCAACCGCCCTGGCTGGATAACCCGGCCCAGTTGGCCGAGTTGCTGGGGTGCTTGTGGTTTAATCAGTCGCCCGGAGCCTTTTCCGCGCTGACCAACCGGCTGGCGCCCGGCCAGCTCAAGGCGGTGCTGGACCAGACCAAGGACGTGCTGGCGACTTCCATGTCACCCATGGACATGGCGCGACGGGCGTTCGATCCGTTTAACCTGCTGGACCTGCCCGCGCTGACGAACTTGAGCGTCTTCTCTGTGAAACAGGGCGAGCCCCAGATGATGTCGGGCTTCGCCTCGGCGGATGGGACCTACCGGATGGTGTTCGTGCAATCGGCGGTGGACCTGACGAGTTATCGCGCGTGCGCGGATTGGCTGAAGGCCATCCAGGCAGTCGTGGCCGAGCTGCGGGCGGGGCAGCCAAAGGAGGAGTGGAAAGGCGCGGTGGTGCGTTACACGGGGCGGCCTGTGTTTGTGAGGGAAATTGCCGCCAGCATGCAGCACGATCTGAGCGGGTCCGTGATCGGCACGTCGTTGATTATTGCCTTGCTGTTCTGGCTGACGCACCGGCGCTGGCTGCCGATGCTGTGGCTGCTGGCGCTGCTGGCGTTGATCCTGAACGCAACGCTGGGGCTGGGCGGGCTGGTGCTGGGCACGATCAGCGTGGTGAGCATGGGATTCGCCGCCATTCTGCTCGGCTTGGCGGTGGATTATGCCGTGGTCCACTACCAGGAGGCGCTGGCGCATCCGCACTTGTCCGTGCCGGAAATCCGCCGGGCGATTGCGCCGAGCATTCTATGGGCGGCCATTACGACGATCAGCGCCTTCCTGGTGCTGAACCTGGGCGGGTTGCCGGGGTTGGCGCAACTGGGGACGCTCGTCGCCCTCGGGATCGGCTTATCGGCGTGGGTCATGGTGATGGTCTATCTCCCGCCGCTGTTTCCGAGCCGGCGAAAGCCGCCGGCCTCGGACGTTCCGCCGCCCTGGTGGAGTTATTTCATCCCGGCGCAGCCTCCGCCGGTGACGGATGCGGTGTTGGCAGGACGGCCTTTTCCACGCGCCGCCATGCTCGTGACAGGATTGGTTGTGGCCGGTGCGTGCATAGTCTTGTGCGTGCACAGGCCGGGCCTGGACAAGACGGGCGATGCCCTGAGACCGCAACGCGGCGAGGCGGAGGCGACGCTCGCAGAGATGACATCCGAAATGGGGTTACCGAAGAACCCGCTCTGGCTGATCGTCTCGGGCCGGCAGGAAGCGGAAGTCGCCCGTCGCCTCACTGCAGCCGAGGGGCTGCTGAATAGCGCCGTCTCGAATCATATCATCGGCGGATTTCTGGTGCCGAGCGCGCTCTGGCCACGGGTTGAGTTTCAGGCCGCCAACCGCGAGGCAGCCGCCTTTCTTGGGCAGCAAGGGCCCAGGCTGCGGGCGGCGGCACTCGAAGAAGGCTTCAACACCAACGCGTTGGTCCTGACCGAAGAATTGGTGAGGACTTGGGCGCGCGCGGGGGCCAGCAGGGGCGTGGTGTGGCCGACCAACGCAGTGAGCCAGTGGCTGCTGAAGCGGTTCGTGGCGCACGGCCCCGGCGAATGGCTCGTGATGGGCCTGATTTATCCGGCCACCAACCGGGTCGAAGCCGTCGCGCTGGCCGCCTTGTCCTCCCGGCTCTCCGCACATCAGGCGTTGCTCTCCGGTTGGGAATTGCTCGGCGCCACGACCCTCAAGCGTGTGCGAGCCAAGTTGTGGCTGATCGTGACGCCAATGATAGTCCTGGTGCTCGCCTCCCTGTGGTTCGCTTTTCGCCGGGCGACCGAGATCCTCCTGGGCGCCGGGGTGCTGCTGTTGAGCGGGATCTGCCTGCTGGCGATCATGGCCGTGGCCGGCTGGTCCTGGAACCTGCTCAACCTCATGGCGGTGCCCCTCATGCTGGGCACGGGCGTTGATTACACCATCTTTATTCAACTTGCTTTGCGCCGGCATGGCGGTGACGTGGGCCTGGTGCGGCGGTCGGTTGGGCGGGCGCTATTGCTATGTGGCGGCACGGCCATCGCCGGGTTTGGTTCCCTGGGCTGGTCCAGCAATCCCGGCATGGCCAGCCTGGGCAGGGTGTGCGCGGTGGGCATCGGGGCCAACGTGGTGATCGCCGTGTTCCTGCTGCCGGCGTGGTGGGCGGCCTTAAGTCTAAAGGCTAAAGTCCAAAGTCCAAAGTCGAACGGCGTGGTCGCCAGTAACCCGTCTCCTTTCACGCATCACGCGTCACGCCTCACGCTCCCCTCCACTTTCTACCGCGTCGGCTTGTGGCGGCTCGGCCTGGCCATTGTGCGCGTTCTGCCGACCCGGTTGGTCGAGGGATTTTGTGTAGCGGTGGCCGAGGCGCACTTCCGGCTGGGGCACAAGCGCCGTGAAGTGGTGGTGCAGAACCTGCTCCCCGCGCTCGTTGGCGACCGGTCCGCAGCCGAGCAAGCTGCCCGCCGGCTTTATCGGAATTTCGCGCTCAAGCTGGTCGGGCTGTGGCGCGTCGAGAGCGGCGCGCCGGTGCGGAACTGGCTGACCAATAAGGCCGAGCTCGAGGTGATTCGCACCGCGATGGCACGGGGCCGCGGCGTGTTATTCATCACGCTGCATTTGGGCAACTGGGAGCATGGCGGGCTGCTGCTGGCGGAGATGGGGATCCAGTTGACCGTGCTGACGCTCGCCGAACCTGACGACGCGCTCACCCGGCTGCGCATGGCCTCGCGCGAACGCTGGAGCATCAAGACCCTGATCATCGGCCAGGACAGCTTTGCCTTCGTGGAGGTCATCAAGCGTCTCCAGGAGGGAGCCGCCTTGGCAATCTCGATAGATCGTCCGCCGGAACGGGGCGCCGTCATGGCCAGACTATTTGATCGGCCTTTCGCGGTGTCGCTGGCCGCGGCGGAGCTGGCCCGCGCGTCCGGCTGCGCATTGATCGGCGTGACCATCGTGCGCCGCGGCGAAAACCATGCGGTCAAAGTGCTGGGCGAAATCCCCTATGAACGCCGGGCACTGGGGGACCGCGAGGCGCGCCGGCAGCTCACGCAGCAAATCCTGCGTGCATTCGAGCCCGAGATTCGCGAGCATCTCGACCAATGGTATCAATTCGTTCCAATCTGGCCGGACCACGAGTAATGCGGAGGCTCAGCGCGCGAGGCTTGGGGCTGCTGTTCTGCCTGGCGGTCTTTGGCTGCCCCGCTGCCGATTTCGGCGGATTGCTGGATCAGTGGCTCGCCGCCCAGACGAACTTTCATACCTGGTCGGCCGACGCCATCCAGACCCGGTGCTTTACCACGCTCGCTCAGGCGTTAACGTCAACTGGCAGAGTGTGGATGGCGGTGCCGGATCACTTCCGTTGGGAGGTCGGCCAGCCCGCCCAAACCATCGCCGTCCGTCAACCGGATCAATTGATACTCATCTATCCACGCCTGAAGCGGATGGAGAAATACCCGTTGAACGACAAGCAGCCCGGCATCTGGAAGGAAGCGCTGGCGCTGCTCGAAGCGAGCTTCCCCCGCAGCCGCGCGGAGCTCGAAGCGCGCTTCCGCGTGGTCTCCGTCACCGAAACGAATTCGTTGGCGCAAATAGCGCTTCAACCCCGGAGCGCCGCCGCGCGCAAGTTCATGGCGGCCATTCGCGTCAGCGTGCACACCAATGATTTCTCGCTTGCGGCGACCGAGTTGAGCTTCAGCGACGGCTCGAGCATGCGGAATGACTTCAGCAACCTGCGCTGCAACACCCCCCTCCCGGAAGGCATCTTCGACGCTAAGGTGGAGCCGGGCTACACCGTGGTGGAACCGCTGCGCCAATGAGTCTCATGGCCGACCCGTTCGCCGAGGCGCTCAAGTCCCTTCCCCACGGCCCGGAGTTCCGGTTCGTGGACCGCTTGCTGAGCCTTGATCCCGGCAAAGAAGGCGTCGGCGAATACACGCTGCGTGGAGACGAACCCTGGCTGCGGGGTCATCTCCCGAGCGAGCCGTTGCTTCCCGGCGTGCTCCTCGTTGAAGCCGCCGCTCAACTCGCGGGGGTGGTGGCCCAAAACGATCCGCTCATCCCGCCCATACCCGGCCTGAAACTGACCGCCCTCCGCACGGTGAAGATTCTCGGCACGGCGCGCCCAGGCGAAACCGTGCGCCTCGAAGCTCGCATCACCGGGCGACTGGGCGTGCTCGTACAGGCTGAGGCCAGCGCCTTCGTTGCGAACGCAAAAGTGCTGTCCGCCGAACTCACCTTGGCCGGCGCGGAAAACAACACCCCTGCAGGTTAGAGCGTGTCTGCAAAATGCCGCGCCTGGTAGCCGACGTAAGGAGGCTCAAATCTCTTCGGGAACCGGTCTTTCTCTAATTGATCAGAGCCTCCTTACGTCGCGAGTCAAATGCCGCGGCTTCCCAGCCTTCCTTGGCCATTTTGTTGGCCATGAACGCCAGGCAGAACTCTTCCTCCCGCATCTCCTTGGGCGTGCGGTTGCTGGACAGCTCGTACACGTTGACGATCTCCGCCTTGTTAGGCAGGTTGAGCTGAGCCGCGCGCGAGGTTTCTCGATTTACCCCTGACCCCTGCTTCCAGGCTTGACCTCGCGCACTCAGTCCATAGAATCGGCGCAGAGATCATGAGGGAAATGCGAGCGACAGGCAGTTCCGTGCAGGGTTTCCTCCCAGGCCAATTCGATTCTCACAGGTGACATTCGATGCATCAAGAATCACGCACAATGGTGACCTCCGAGAGTAACCCCCAAACGACGGTTGCGCGGCTGTGCCATTTCGCGCGCGCGAACCTGCTCGTGGAAGGCAAGGTTTTTGACGAGCACAGCCCGCTGGCCGAGGCCGGCATTGATTCCTTTGGGCTGGTCGAATTGCTGCTTTATTCCGAGCGCACGTTCGGGGTCAGCGTGCCGGAGTCGCACTGGACCCATGATAACCTGCGGACGGTGGCGGCGCTGGGCCGCTGTATTGCCGAGTTGGCGGGCGAGAACCCGGGACGGTGACAGCGCCCATGAAGTGAGCCCAGCCGATGTCTTCCTGCCCAAGCCAGCTTCGCCTCACGGGTGGCGATTACTTTATCCACGTCCTGGATCAGCAGATGCGGCGAGTAGGCTTGCCCGGAAACACTTGCCGGATTGTGCTTCGGCTCGAGCGCAAGCCGGACACGACCCGGCTGCGGCAATGCCTGGTTGCTTCGCCGATCTTCAACTGGCTCGGCAGCGCTCACATGGTCCGAGCGTTGCCGGTTTTCGCGCCGCGTTGGCGGACGGCGGCGCAGCCGGCGGTTGTCTTTCAGGAACACCCCGGCGACGAGGCTTCCCTCAACGGGGCGGCGGGGCTGCCTGAAGCCGTCCTGGCACGCGTGCTGCGTTCAGACCGCAGCCCGGCGGTGGCGCTGGACCTGGTCTGTCACGCTGACGGCGCGGCTGATCTAGCGTTGTCCTGGAACCACTCCCTCATGGATGTGCATGGCGCGGAGTTGCTGCTGCGCCATCTGCACGATAGCGATGCCGCCGAAAAGGCGTTCGAGGCGGCGGATTTGCACTGCTCCGAGCAGGCAGAGATGGGCTTTTCGCGGTTGTGGCACGGGCACTGGCGACGGCTGATGCTTGCGCGCGGTTCGCTCAGCCTGATCAACACGGTTTGCCGCGAGCCGCTCTTTTCCCTGTTGCCGGGGGCGCTGCCAAGGGCCGCCTGCCGCAATCACTATCGAGTTATGGCTTTCACCGAAGCGGAGACCGCGCGCATTGATGCGCACTGCCAACGGCGGAACGCAGGATTCCGGCGCAGCCTTTTCCATCTGGCGGCCACCTTTCAGGCGGTGCATGCGCTGGCGGAGCGCCGCGGCAATGCCGCTGGCGCTTTTCTGGTTCCAGTGCCGCACAATATGCGACACCGCGGCGCTGCCGGACCCGTGCTGTCGAACCAGCTTTCGTTTCTGTTCTATCGGATGGAGCCGGGGCTGGCCGGCAGCATGAGCGCGACCATCGCAGAGTTAACCCGCCAAATGACCGGCCAAATTCGAGACCGGCAACCGGAATCCTTCCTGGCGGCTATGGAAATGTTCAGAATCATGCCCCCCGGCCTTTATGTTCACCGCCTCGAACGCCCCACCCGCGGCAAATTCGCCGCGTTCTTCTTCTCTGATGCCGGCGAAACCTGCGCGGGCATGAGCGAGCTCTTCAGCGCGCGGATCATGGCGGTAACCCACCTGGCGCCTGCAGCGCGCCCGCCCGGCCTGACGGTGGTCTTTTCGCGCTTCTGCTGCCGGCTCAACGCCATGCTGGCGTGGGTGGATGACTGCGTGAGCGCGGAGGAGGCGGAGCGGTTGGCACAAACGCTGCGGTCAGCCCTTTTGGGGGAGGAGACACCGTGAAAGTCCTGCTCGTCTCGACGAATCGCGAACGCTCGCCCTATCCGGTCGCGCCATTGGGCGCCCTCTGCGTGGCCGCAGCCGCTCGCGCTGCAGGGCACGAAGTAGAGTTCCTGGACTTGGGCTTTCTGGCTGCGCCACATCGCGCGTTGCGGAGGGCGCTGGCACGGGGCACGTGCCACGCCGTGGCGTTCAGCATCCGCAACCTCGACAACTGTTTTGTCTTGGCTCCACGCTCCTACTTCGAGGACGTCCGGCAACTGGCGGAAACGGCGCGTCGTTGTTTCCGAGGCCCGCTCATCCTCGGGGGCAGTGGCTTCTCTGTGGCTCCGCAGGGCTGGATGCAACGATTGAAGGCAGATTATGGAGTGATCGGCGAGGGCGAACGCGCGTTCGTGCAGCTTCTGAGACGGCTGGAAACCGGCGCCGCTCCAGGCGAGCTTGAAGGTGTGATCTCTCGATCCACGTCGGTGTCGCACCTTAATGGGCGCAGTTCGGTACCCCCGCGCACCTTGCACGGGAGTGCGAGCGTCCTCGCGAGCGCAGAAACCCCCGTTTTGTTGCATGATGATTGGGCGCGCGAGGACGCTCGCCCTGCCGTGTTGGACGACCTGCCAAAGCCAGCCCATCACTCGTGCCGCTACCGGAAATACCTGCGGCGAGGCGGATGCGTCAGTGTGCAAACCAAACGGGGTTGTCCGTTCGCGTGCATCTATTGCACTTACCCCCAGTTGGAGGGCAAGCGTTACCGCCTGCGCGAGCCGGAAGCAGTCGTGGATGAGATCGAGGCGGCGATCGCCGGGGCCAGCTTGCACCACGTTTTCTTCGTGGACAGTGTCTTCAATGATCCGCGCGAGCATGCCCTGGCGGTGTGCGCTGCGCTGCGCCGGCGCCAGCTTCCGATGCGTTGGATGGCGTTCTGCAATCCCGTGGGCTTTAACGCTGAACTGGCGCGCGCCATGGCGCAGTCTGGGTGCGAGGGGCTGGAGCTCGGGCTCGATGCGGCGACGCCCAAGATGCTGGCCGCGCTGCGCAAGCCCTTTGACCAGAAGGAGATCCCGGTTGCGTTACAGGCGGCGCATGACGCCGGTCTGCCCTTTGCGGTGCATCTGCTCTTCGGCGGACCGGGGGAGACGTGGAGAGACGTCGTGGAAGCGCAGGCCTTCTTGAACGGGTGCGCTCCGGCCAACAGCATCTTCGCCGCGTTCGGCATTCGCATTTATGAGGGCACGGCCATCGCAACCATAGCGTCGCTGGAAGGAGTGCTGGCGCCGGGGAACGACCTGTTCGATCCGGCCTACTATGTCTCGCCGGCGCTTGCCGAGAGAGCGGAAATCAAGCTGGACCGAATCGCGCGGCGGCGCCCGGAGTGGACGTCACCGGTGGACTGGCGCAGGCCATTGATGCGCTGGACGCAGAAGGTAATGAACCTGCTGGATGTGCGGCCCCAGTGGAAGGACATCCGCGGTTACGGCTTGCACATGAGACGGGCCCTGAGGTGACGGCCGATTTGCCCATGCCTTCTGGTTCTCTGGTTTGCGATGTGCTGGTCGTCGGCGGCGGGGCCGCAGGAGTCGCCGCAGCGGCTGCGGCTGGGCGGGCTGGCGCGCGGGTGGTGTTGTTGGAGCGCTACGGCTTTCTGGG
>Ga0335078_10017092_pt1 | contig 10777 bp, 8 predicted proteins | sample Lox_Sample_32_FD_206711 | JGI IMG/M metagenome (GOLD analysis project Ga0335078, IMG submission 206711) | Soil microbial communities from Loxahatchee National Wildlife Refuge, Florida, United States - Lox_Sample_3.2 | ecosystem: Environmental > Terrestrial > Soil > Wetlands | place: USA: Florida... | reverse complement strand
TTCCGCTGATGAGGCCGAACCCGACCATTCTTGGGAATTTTTTCCCAAAACTCAACTGGCTCATTTTGGGCAAAAATTCCCAATTTCATCTGTTGCCTCCAGCCGGAGGCGCGGTAACATGCGGCGGTAATCCGGGGAGGTCATCCGTCATGTTGCCCAACGAGACGCTTGCGGCGCTGGATCTACGCGCGCTCGGCCGCGCCGCCGGCTGGCTGCGCCGCGAGACACTCGAATCGCTGACCGAGGTCAACCATCGCTGCCTCGATCTGTTCGCCGAACAGGCGCTGATCTGCGGGCCGCAGAGCCAGCCGGGGCTGCGGCAGGTGGGGGAGCTCTGGCGGGCGCTCGATGAGCCCGCGCGCTGGCGGGCGGCGGCCTGTCCGTATCTCCTGGTGGATGCCTTCTTCGGCGATCCGCAGCGGTGGCAGTGGTTGCGCGGCCCGCGGGTCGGCGACGCCGCGGGCGTCGCCTACGCGCCCTTCTTCACCGTGCCGCAGACCGTCGCCGTGGCCCGGATGGTGTTCTTCTTCGCCTGGTCGCTGGCGTTGAGCCATGCGGCCGGAGCGCGGCTGGTTCTCGGCATCCACCCGCATTGCGCAACGCTCCTCGGCACCTGCACGGTGGCGCAGGTGCACGAGCTGGCGGAGCGATGCCCGGGCTGGCTGCGGCCGCGGTGGCTCAAGCGGGTGAGGCTCTGGCGGCAGATGCTGCTGGCGGCCGCCGAGGGTGATGCGGTGAGCCTCGAGCGCTCGCGGATGCAGGGACTGCAGATGCTGGCGGCGGAGGCCTGGGATGCCGGCCGGCACGAGGCTCGCACGGTCGCGCGAGCGAGCGGTGCCATGCTGCAGCTTCAGTGAAGCGAATCGATCAGGCTGCGCAGCGCATCGGGCGCGACGGGCTTCACCAGGTGGTGATCGATGCCCGCCCGCCGCGAGCGGCGGCGGTCGTCGTCCTGACCGTAGCCCGTGATGGCGATCAGGATGGTGTCCTTACCCTTGGGCAGCTCGCGCAGCCGCTCGGCCACCTGATAGCCGTCCATTCCCGGCAGCCCGATATCGAGAAACACGGCCTGCGGCTGCCATTTCCGCGCCGTCTCGAGCGCGGTCGGCCCGTCATAGGCATACACGACTTCATGACCCCACATCTCGAGCAGCATCGACATGCTCTCGGCGGCATCCTTGTTGTCATCGACGACCAGAACGCGCTTCGCAGTATTCATGACTCGCTCCCCCGAATGACGCCGCACCCCGGGCCATCCCTGGCGGCAAAAATCACTGCCGGCGACCGGGTCACGGCTCACCCTCGGTAAATCTCGATCTGTCGAAGCCCGTTCGAGTCGCGGGCCCCGCGGAACATACCTTCGCTGCTGAACTCCGTGACGATCCGTCCGCTGCGGTCGATGGCGATCACCCCACCGCTTCCGCCCAGCTCACGGAGCTTTACGTGCAGCAATTCATGTACCGCTTCACCCAGCCCGAGTCCGCGGAATTCCACGGCTGCACAGATGTGGTAAGCCGCGACGGTGCGGATGAAATACTCCCCGTGGCCGGTGGCTGAAACGGCGCAAACGCCGTTTTTGGCGTAGGTACCGGCGCCGATGATCGGCGAATCGCCTACGCGCCCCTGGCGCTTGTTGGTCATGCCGCCCGTGGAGGTCGCGGCGGCGAGGTTCCCGGCCGCATCGAGCGCCACGGCTCCCACCGTTCCCTGCGAGGAGGGTACGAGGTCCGAAACCGGCCGTCCGCCGCGTTCGCTTTCGAGCTGGGCCCGACGCTCCGCGGTGCGAAAGTAATCATTCGGCACCAGGGTCATGCCCTCCTCGAGCGCGAATTCCTCCGCTCCGGCCCCGACCAGCAGCACGTGCCGCGATTTCTCCATCACCCGGCGCGCCAGCTCGATCGGATTCTTGACGTGCCGAACGGCCGCCACCGCGCCCGCCCGCTGCTGGCGGCCATCCATGATCGCGGCATCGAGCTCCGCGGCCCCCTCGCGGGTGAGCGCCGCGCCCCGCCCGGCATTGAAGAGCTCGTTATCCTCCAGGGTCCGCACGGCCGCCCCGACCGCATCGAGGCTCGAGCCCCCCTTCTCGAGCGTCGCGTAGCCGAGATCGAGAGCAGCCGCGAGGCCGTCGCGATACCGCCGTTCCCGCTCTGCCGACAGACTCTGTCGCGGCACCGCGCCGGCGCCGCCGTGGATTGCGATCGCAAGCATCGGGGCTCCTTTGACCTACGGATGCGCGGGCCGATGCCTTCCCGGAAACCCGCTATGATCGGGGAGATCTTACAGGTTAAGCGTCTCATGCAGCGAATCCGCAGCCTTCTCGTCGCCAACCGTGGAGAGATCGCCATCCGTGTCATGCGGGCCGCCAGCGAGCTCGGCCTGCGAACGGTGGCCATCTACTCGCAGGAAGACCGCTTCTCGCTCCATCGCACCAAGGCGGATGAGAGCTATCTGGTCGGCCGGGGCAAGGGACCGGTCGAGGCTTATCTCGACATCGAGGACATCCTGCGCGTCGCGCACGAGGCCCGGGTCGAGGCCATTCACCCGGGCTACGGATTCCTGTCGGAGAATCCCGAGTTTGCGCAGGCCTGCTCGCTGGCCGGGATCGTCTTCGTGGGTCCCCGGCCGGAGACCATGCGCACCCTGGGCAACAAGGTGGCGGCGCGCAAACTCGCGTCCGCGGCCGGGGTGCCGGTGATGCCCGCCACCCCGCCGCTGCCGTTGGACCTCGAAGACTGCCGGCACCTCGCGCAGCAGATCGGCTATCCGGTGATGCTCAAGGCGAGCTGGGGCGGTGGGGGCCGGGGCATGCGTGTCGTCGAGAGCGATGCGCAGTTGGCGGAGCTGCTGCCTGTGGCGCGCCGGGAGGCGAAGACGGCGTTCGGCAACGACGAGGTCTATCTCGAGAAGCTGGTGCGTCGCGCGCGGCACGTGGAGGTGCAAATCCTGGGCGATGCCGAAGGCGGCCTGGTGCATCTTTACGAGCGCGACTGCACCGTCCAGCGCCGCAACCAGAAGGTGGTCGAGCGCGCGCCCGCGGTCTTCCTGAGCGAGACGCAGCGCGCGCAGCTCTGCAGTGCCGCGCTCGCGATCGGCCGCGCGGCGAGCTATCTCAACGCCGGGACGGTGGAGTTTCTGCAGGATGCCGACTCCGGCAGGTTCTACTTCATCGAGGTCAATCCGCGGATCCAGGTCGAGCACACCGTCACCGAGAGCGTGACCGGGATCGACATCGTCAAGGCGCAGATCCGCATTGCCGAAGGCGCGCGGCTCGGAACCGCCGAAAGCGGCGTTCCCGCGCAGCAAGAGATCCGCATCGGAGCGCACGCGCTGCAGTGCCGGGTCACCACGGAGGACCCGGAAAACAACTTCATTCCCGACTACGGCAAAGTCACCGCGTACCGCAGTCCCGCCGGTTTCGGCATCCGTCTGGATGCCGGCACGGCCTATACCGGGGCGATCATCACCCGCTCGTACGATTCGCTCCTGGTCAAGGTGACGGCCTGGGCGCCGACCCCCGAGGAAACCATCGCGCGCATGCATCGGGCGCTCTGGGAGTTCCGCATCCGGGGCGTCGTGACCAACCTGCGGTTCCTCGATCAGGTCATCACGCACCCGCGCTTCGCGCGCGGCGAGTACACCACGCGTTTCATCGACGAGACGCCGGAGCTCTTCCGCTGGCCGCCGAAGCGCGATCGCGCCACTCGCATCCTCACCTACATCGCCGAGACCATCGTCAACGGCAACCCCGAGACCCGCAACCGCCCGCGTCCCACGCGGCTGGAGACCCCGAAGCTGCCGGTGGTGGCGCTCGGCGATCCGCCGCCGGGAACCCGGCAGAAGCTCGAGGAGCTCGGGCCCGAGCGCTTCGCGAAATGGATGCTGGCCGAGGAGCGGGTGCTCCTCACCGACACCACGCTGCGCGATGCGCATCAGTCGCTGCTCGCGACGCGCATGCGCACCATCGACATGACGGCGATCGCCCCCTACTACGCGAGTCTCCTGCCGCAGCTGTTTTCGCTCGAGTGCTGGGGCGGTGCGACCTTCGATGTGGCGATGCGCTTCCTCAAGGAGGACCCGTGGGAGCGTCTGACGATGCTGCGCGAGCGGGTGCCGAATCTGCTGCTGCAGATGCTCCTGCGCTCGGCGAACGCGGTCGGCTACGCCAACTATCCCGACAACGTAGTGCGATTCTTCATCGCGCGCGCCGCGGAGCGCGGCATCGACGTGTTCCGCATCTTCGACTCGCTCAACTGGGTCGAGAACATGCGCGTGCCGATCGATGCGGTGTTGGAATCAGGCAAGCTCTGCGAGGCCGCGATCTGCTACACCGGCAACTTGAGCGACCCGCAGGAGAAGAAATACACGCTCGACTACTACCTCGCTCTGGCGCGCGAGCTGAAGGCGGCCGGTACGCACGTGCTCGGCATCAAGGATATGGCCGGACTCTGCCGGCCGCGCGCCGCCTACGCTCTGGTCAAGGCCCTGAAGGAGGAGGTGGGGCTGCCGGTGCACTTCCACACGCACGACACGAGCGGCATCGCCGGAGCGAGCGTGCTGGCCGCCATCGAGGCGGGCGCGGACGCCGTCGACGGCGCCATCGATGCGATGAGCGGTCTCACCTCGCAGCCGAACCTGGGCTCCATCGTCGAGGCGATGCGCTTCGCGGCGCGCGACTCCGGCATCGATCCGGCGAAGCTGCGCCTGCTGTCCTCCTACTTCGAGCAGGTGCGCCGGCTCTACACCGCGTTCGAGAGCGACATCCGCTCCGGCGCATCTGAGGTCTACGTGCACGGCATGCCCGGCGGGCAGTACACCAATCTGCGGGAGCAGGCCCGCGCGCTCGGTATCGACAACGCGCACTGGCCCGATGTCGCGCAGGCGTACGCCGACGTCAACGCGCTGTTCGGCGACATCGTCAAGGTCACGCCGACCTCGAAGGTGGTGGGCGATCTGGCGCTGCTCATGGTGACGAGCGGCCTGACGCCGCAGCAGGTGCTCGATCCGCAGGTGAATGTGCCCTTCCCGGAGTCCGTGGTGCAGCTCTTCCGCGGCGATCTCGGCCAACCCTACGGCGGCTTTCCGCAGGCGCTGCAGCGCAAGGTGTTGAAGGGAGCGGCGCCGCTCGCGCGGCGGCCGGGAGCCGAGATGCCCGCGGTCGACCTGGAAGCCGAGCGCGCCCGGATCCAGCAGAAGCTGACCCGGCCCGCGACCGACGAGGACCTGGCCTCCTACCTCATGTACCCGCGCGTCTGGCTCGAATTCGCCGCCGAGCGGGCGCAGTACGGTGATGTCGGCATTCTGCCGAGCGCGGTTTTCTTCTACGGAATGGAGGCGGGTCAGGAAGTGAGCGTCGAGCTCGAGCGCGGCAAGACGCTCATCGTGCGCTACGTGGCTGCGAGCGAGCCGCACGAGGATGGGACCCGCACGGTGTTCTTCGAGCTCAACGGCCAGCCGCGATCGGTGCGGGTGCCGGACCGCAGTCAGGTCGCGAAGCGCCCGCCGCAGCGCAAGGCCGAGCCCGACAATCCGCGGCACGTCGGGGCGCCCATGCCCGGCACCATCGCGACCATCGCGGTCGCGGCCGGCCGCAAGGTGGCGCGCGGTGACCTGCTGGCGACGCTCGAGGCCATGAAGATGGAAACCGCGGTGCGCGCGGAGGTCGATGGCGAGGTGGCGGAGGTGCTGGTGAGTCCCGGACAGCAGGTCGACGCGAAGGATTTGCTGGTGGTGCTGAGTTAGGCGTGCGTATTGCGATGCTCGGGAGGCCCTCAAGCGCCGAGGAACATCCGGTAGGCCGGATTGTCCGTCTCTTCCGCGTAGGCGTAATGCAGATCGTTCAGATGCTGTAGAAAATCCGCGCGATCGTCAGCGGGCACCTGGATGCCTGCGAGCACGCGGCCGTAGTCCGAGCCGTGATTGCGGTAATGGAAGAGGCTGATGTTCCAGCGCCCGCCCACTGCCTGCAGGAACCTCAGCAGGGCGCCCGGGCGTTCCGGAAATTCGAACCGGTAGAGGAGCTCGTCACGGATACCGCGCGCCCGGCCCCCGACCATGTAGCGCACGTGAAGCTTCGCCAGCTCGTTATCGCTCATGTCGGTGACCGTGTAGCCGGTCTCGCGCAGCGCGCGTATCACCGCCTCCTTCTCCATGTGCCCCTGGGCGAGCCCGAAGCTGACGAAGATCTGCGCCGCCTGCTCACTCTCGTAGCGATAATTGAATTCGGTGACGTTGCGATGGCCGAGCTGCTCGCAGAACCGGAGGAAGCTGCCCGGACGCTCCGGGATCGTGACCGCGAGCAGCGCCTCGCGCTCGCCGCCGAGATCGGCTCGCTCAGCGACGTGACGGAGCCGGTCGAAGTTGATGTTGGCGCCGCTGTTGATGGCGACGATGCGCCGCCCGCGCCATCCCTCCCGGGCGATGTACTTCTTCAGGCCCGCCACCGCGAGCGCGCCGGCGGGCTCGACGATGGAGCGGTTGTCCTCGAACACATCCTGGATGGCGGCGCAGATCTCGTCGTTGTCGAGCAGCACGATCTCATCGACATGTTCCCGGCAGAGCGCGAACGTTTCTTCTCCCACGCGCTTGACCGCGACCCCATCGGCGAAGATTCCGACCCTGTCCAGGGTGACCCGATGTCCGGCTTTCAGCGACTCGTACATGCTGGCCGCATCCTCGGGCTCCACCCCGATGATGCGGATGCCGGGATAGAGGTACTTCACGTAAACCGCGATGCCGGCGATGAGTCCGCCGCCGCCCACCGGCACGAAGATCGCATCGAGATTGCCGCCCGTCTGCCGCAGCAGCTCGACCGCGATGGTCCCCTGGCCGGCGATCACATCCGGATCGTCGAACGGATGCACGAACACGAGATTGCGCTCGCGCGCGAGCACGAGCGCCCGCTCGAGCGCCGTGTCGTAGTCGTCGCCGTGCAGCACCACCTCCCCACCCAGGTCGATGACCGCCTGCACTTTGATCTGCGGCGTCGTCCGTGGCATCACGATCGCCGCCGAGATGCCGCGCTGCCGTGCCGCGAGGGCCACGCCCTGAGCGTGATTGCCCGCCGAGGCGCACACCACGCCACGTTGCGCCGCCGCTTCCGAGAGATGCGCGATGCGGTTGTAGGCGCCCCGCAGCTTGAAGGAGAACACGGGCTGCAGATCCTCGCGCTTCAACAGCACCTGGTTGCCGAGGCGCCGCGAGAGCCGGGACGCTTCCTCCAGAGGCGACTCGATCGCGACGTCATAGACGCGGGCTTTGAGAATCCGCTCGATGTAGGCGCTGGCCATGCCGCCAGCTTAGCGAAAACCTTGCTCAGTGAGGATCGGACTTGCCCGCGGGCCGCTCCACGAGGCGAGGCCGGTGGCTGCCCGCGCTCTCCGCGCATGCGACAGCGCGGCCGCCGTTTCCGAATGCGCCGGCAGCACTACCGCGCCGTGAGGGACGTGCTCGGCATCGCCGGCATCGCCACCGAGCCGACATTCCCCCACTGGCTCGGCAAGGCGAGCTGCGAGCACGGATGCATCGATGTGATCTTCAGCTCCGGGAACGGGCTGCCACAGGTCGATGACGCCTGGTTCGAGCATGCCGCCCGGGCGCACGTCCTCGGTGTCGAGGCGCGCGTCTGTCAGGGAACGCTGCTCTCCCGTGAGCAGTACCTGACCGATGTGGGGCGTGGGGATTCGAGGATGCGAGACTCACGGTGGCGGCCTCGATGACCGCCGACGAGGTCGCGCACTGGACGCGGGCGATCGACGGCCGCTGAGGTTAACGCAGAAACGCTTCCAGCGCCCGCGCGGCGATCTCGGGCGCGGTCTCGAAGACCGAGCTACCCTGCTCGGGCAGCTCGACCAGCCTGGCTCTCGCCGGCACGTCGCGCGAGCTGTCGGACTCGCTCCCGAGTCGCAGGATAAGAAGCGGAACGGAAAGCTGCGCGAGCCGGCCGCGGAGCGGATATTCGCGCTGGGCGGCGCTCGCCGCCGCCGCCTGAGCCGTGTTGCGCAGGCGCTCTCCCAATGCCGCGGTGACGCTCTCGGGCGGGGCGCCCGGCCTGCAATAGGCGACCGCGCGTGCCCATTCCTCGAGCAGATGACTGCCGTCCGCTTGCATGCGAGGGGGACCATCCGTCGCAGTCGGCGACACCAGCGCCAGGCGGCGGATCTGAGCGGAACGCGCAGCGGTGAGCTCGACGGCAACGGCTGCGCCGAAGCCGTGACCCAGCAGATCGATCTGGCGCAGGCGCATGGTATCGAGAAAGTCGCCGATCGCGGCCGCGTGCTCTGCGAGATCTGCCCCCCGGGGTGGCGGGTCCGACTCGCCGAAACCCGGCAGATCGGGCGCGAAGATGGAGCGGCCGCCGCCGGCCACGGCCAGAAAGCGCGCGAAAACCCGCCCGCTGAGAGGACTCGGGTGCAGACACAGGAGCGGCGTGCCTTCCTCGAAACCGCCGCCGGCCGGAATCGCGTTGTGCACGTGCAGCTGCCCGTAGCGGCACTCGAAATAGCCGCGGCGGACACGCGCTGGGTCGGCGTCGCTGGCCGCGGTGAGCGCTGACCTTGGGGGACGGGCCGGCAGCGACCGGCGTGAGGGCGTTTCTTTGGGCATGGGCAGCCCGGATTGTGCCGCAGCGGCAGTTCGGGTTTAAGCTATTCGTATATGCGAACCCTCATGGGCTCTCTGGCTCTGCTCGCGATACTGCTGGTGGCCGGCTGCGGTCTCGCCGAGACCGGGGCCACGGCCGCGGCAGGAGCCTCTTCGGAAGCGCAGCAGGCGAAGGATGCGAAGGCGACCGAGGCGAGGATGCAGCAGCAGATCAATGCCGCCTATCAGCAGGATGCCGCACGGAGAAAGGCGGCGGAGGCTGAAACCCAATAATCAGGGGCGGAGCGTGCGCAATCTCGAAGTCAGGATCAGAAGGACGCCCGCAACTGCCGGGGATTTCGAGATAGTGCCGGGCGAAGAGCCGCGTCTCAAGAACGGCGGAATACTCTGTCGAGCCCGCTGGCTGGCGGTCGACCCGTTCGTCTGCGTGCCCTCGGGCGAGGGCGCGCCCGAGACAGGCCCGAGGCCCGGCGACGTCGTACCGGCGCTCGGCGTTTGCGAGGTGCTCGAATCCCGTCACGATGTCTTCGCGGTCGGCCAGCACGTGGTGCTCGAGTGCGGTATGCGCGAGCTCTGCGTCTCGGACGGCCAACACGTCTGTGCATTGCATCCGGGCCAGGCCCCCGCCTCGACCGCGCTCGGCCTGCTCGGTCCATCCGGGATGGCAGCCTACTTCGGTTTGCTGGACCTCGCGCGGGTCCGCCCGGGTGAGCTGGTCCTGGTATCGGCCGCGGCCAATGTGGCGGGGGCGATGGCTGGTCAGGTGGCGAGGATGAAGGGCGCACGGCCGATCGGGATCGGCGGCTCGCGCCAGAAGTGCGATTGGGCCCTGCGGCACGCGCGCTTCTCGGCGTGCGTCAATCAGCACGCGGAGAACCTCGGCGTCAGGCTGCGGCAGCTTGCGCCGGGCGGGTTCGATGTCTACTTCGACAATTCGGGCGGGGAGCTGCTCGAGACCGTGCTTTCGGGCCGGCATCTCGCTCCCGGCGCACGGCTCATCCTCAACAGCGCCCGCCAGGACGATGCGACCGGGCTGCTCAGCCGCGCGGGCTACTTGCCCGGGGACATCCGTGTGCTGCGGCTGGATCTCGCCGACTACGAGCATCGCCGCGGCGAGTTTCTGAAGGATGCGATCGCCTGGTACGGCGCCGATCGGCTGGTGTGCCGCGAAGACGTGGCCGACGGGCTGGAGAACGCGCCGGCGCACCTCATCAAGGCGATGCGCGGGGAGAATTTCGGACGAGCGTTGATCCGTATGGCGTGAAAGGGGCTCGTCGCGGGCGCGACGAGCCCCGATCCCGAGCGCCGCTACTTGCCCCGGCGGGCCGACTTTCTCACCGGGCGGCGATTCGACCTTTTCGCCGCGGACTTGCGCCGGGTGGTCCGCCTGGCAGCCTTTTTTGCCGGCGACTTTCTGGCGGCCGATTTTTTGGTGCTGCGCCTGGATGCGGCAGGGCGCTTCTTCGCCTTTGCGGCCGCGCGCTTCGCCGGTCGGGCGGCGCGCCTGCGGGTCGGTGCGCTTTTCGCCGGGGCCTTCTTCGCGGCGGCCGGAGGTTTGGCGGGCACTTGCGCCGCAGCGCCGGTCGCTTTGGCGGCGGGCTTGGAGCCGCCGGTCGCAGCCGCAGCGGGCTTGGCGAGCTCATGTACCGCGAACGCGCCACCCTGCGGATCGAGGATCTGCGCGATGCGGCTGCCTCCCGGCACCTCCATCGGTCCATTGATGACCTGACCGCCGGCGGCCTTCGCGGCCGCGGCGGCGCGATCGGCGCTCGCGACCCGGATGTAGGTAAGCCAGTGCGGCGGCTTGGAGGCATCCATCAGCTTGTAGAAGCCGCCGATCTGCGCCCCACCGTGCTCGATGAGCTGGTAGATCCCCGCGGGGCCCATGTCGTGGGCGGGCCCGGCGGTCCAGCCGAAGAGCTGCGAGTAAAAGGTCAGCGCGGCCTGTCGATCACTGGTCGCCAGCTCGTGCCAGGAGAAGTCGCTCGCGGGCGTGCCGGCGGGCGAGCCGGCCGGTGTGAACACCGCGAACGCGGCACCCTGGGGATCCGAGAGAACGGCGAAGCGACCGACCGTGGGAATGTCGGCGGGCGCCTTCAGCACCTTGCCACCCAGCCGCTCGGCGTCGGCGGCCGTGGCATCGACATTGGGCGTGCCGATGTAGATAAGCCAGCTC
>Ga0335078_10017091_pt1 | contig 10777 bp, 8 predicted proteins | sample Lox_Sample_32_FD_206711 | JGI IMG/M metagenome (GOLD analysis project Ga0335078, IMG submission 206711) | Soil microbial communities from Loxahatchee National Wildlife Refuge, Florida, United States - Lox_Sample_3.2 | ecosystem: Environmental > Terrestrial > Soil > Wetlands | place: USA: Florida... | reverse complement strand
AGGAAAGGATTGGGATGCGATGACCGAAGACGAACGAAAATTCAGTGCAAAGACAATGGAGATTTACGCAGCGATGGTTGATAATATGGATTACAATATCGGAAAAGTGGTCGACTACGTCGAGAGTAAAGGACAATTGGACAACACTTTCATCGTGTTTCTTTCTGATAATGGAGCTGTACATCCCCTTTGAAAATCTCTGACATGCTTAGGAAGGAGCGATCTTGGAGGCCTTGCCAGTAATTGGACCATCATTCAAAACTTTCGTAGCTCAACACTGCGACAATTCCTGCGAGAATATCGGTAACGCAAATTCTTTCATCTGGTATGGTCCAAGCTGGGCACAAGCAGCAACGGCACCATCACGGATGAACAAAGGGTACATCACCCAAGGCGGCATCCGTTGTCCTGCCATCGTCCGATATCCGTCCGTTTTCTACGGCGACCAGATCTCAAATCAATTCACCACCGTCATGGATATCTATCCCACTATCCTCGCATTGGCAGGAGTTCCTCCACCTCCCGGTAAGTTCCAAGGACGAAAGGTAGTGCCTGTTCGAGGACAAAGCTGGGTGGAGCACTTCTCTGGCGGAAAGCCTCGTGTCTACGACGAAACGTCGTTTAACGGATGGGAATTATTTGGTCAATGCGCCGTGCGAAGGGGAAAATGGAAGGCATTAATGATTCCTGAGCCACTTGGGCTGGGGAAATGGGAATTGTTTGACTTGGACAAAGACCCTGGTGAGATCTATAATCTCGCCGATCAAGAGAAGGAAAAGTTGGAGGAGATGGTCGAATTATGGGAGCAGTACGAAAATGAAGCAGGAGTTCTTCTTTCCCCGGATATTCCCAGATTCAATTAAGTCTAAACGTCTAAAGATGATTGCAGGAATGAAGTTGTTTCAAGTAGATTCATGTCAGATTTATATACATAGTTACAGAAATTATGCATGAAGATCTTGGAGTTCATTCATTACAGTCCCGACTTTGGACTCTTGAGTCAGATTGACAATACTGCAGATACCTCCAGGAATATTGCCAATTGAAGAAAACTTTCAATTGCCGAAAGGCAGACTACCAGCAAAATCAATCATCTCCCTACCCCAGAAGAATGTGGTCCGCCGAAGGTCTCACCAATCTCTAGCAGTCGGATGGGAGAATTTTATTTGTCCACCCCCGTAGCAAAATTTTGTATATTCTTGAGTAGCCGGAATTTACGTGCGTTGAGAAGTGTCCTACAATATACCCCAGTACACCTGCAGGGTTTGAGGCGAACCCGAGATACTCGTGTTGAAGTACTATAAAAGGCTAATAAAAAATTGTGAGCAGCGTACGACATCCACTGTCTATCTCATTGAATACTATGCCACCTCCTGTTCAAGTTCTGCGGTCAAGCCCTGGCCGTGCTTGAGCGACTTGTGGGGCAGAGAGATCTTCACGTTTGACAGTCATGTAGGAGCCGGGAAACAATCTCAGATACAGATGATGCTGGATGTGGGCACCTATTTCGCGTACCAGGAGGAGATCTGACGAATGTTAAGAACAATAATGTTGAGATGATTTCAGTACGTTACGAGAGAAACAAGTCAATGTCAGGAAGTCACGAATACGATAGACTCGGTGAATATCAGTATGACCACGTCGTTTGTGATGTATCTCATTCTATAATTCATGGAATCAGTTTACTTGGTGAACAGTAGTAGGGACGACTCTTCCGCATTCCATCGGGGAGGTTCGCGCAATCTTTCATTCGTCATTTCCCTTGTCAAACATTTCAAGGGCATCCTTTGCTGCTCTTGTCCCACTTTGAAAGGCTCCAGTCACGGTCGCCATATTGGCATACTTCAATCCGTCCACTATCTGTATTTTTGTAGCGTGTTCTCCAGCGAACAAAATACCCCCAGCACCTGCGTCTACAATCTTTTCAGATAATATTTCGAGGTCCTCCTCCCCGTTATCTGACCCCACCGGGATATGAGTGTAAGCTCCGTAGCCGCTTAATGGGTCACGAGACCAGGAGCTGTTTTCCACATCCCGTATTTGACAGTCTGCATTGTTGGCGTCATAATTTGGAAAGTGGGGAATATAAAATTGTTGAATAATCGTTTTGAGCGCATCTTTTGAAAGGGAAACCAGGTACTCGGCTAGTTCGGATGCTGCGAATACACCCAAGACTGGTTGTGGTTGGTGAGTTCGTGCCAAGGAAAAAAAATTTAGCATTCCCCGTGGCAAAACCTCGGCTGTGGAAGCGAGGGACGGGAACCGATAAAAATCTACTCCTACTGTTGAATTGTTACAATTTTGAGTGTCTTGCCACCATGCCCGGGAGAAGCGAAGAAAAATACGTTCCAATAGACCGTACCCCAAATTTGAGATGGAGGCTTGAATCCGAAGAGGAAGAGGAGGAGAAAAAGTTATTGCATTGCGTTTCAGGCAACCGAGGGGGATAGTGACAATAACCACATCAGCGTGAAATGTTTCTTCGGTTGTAGACTTGAGAATAATTGGCCGATCGTGAGAGGATGTGATATCGATATGACTTATCTGAGTGTTGAAATGGATGACGCCCTTCTCCAAAGCAGGTTGCGCGATATACTGCAGAATCGGATTGTAGGTCGAATCAATAAAAACTCGATCCCCCTAATGTCGTTAGACATAACGTCGCAGAGAGTACCGGTAAATCATCATCGGTCCAATAATATTTCAATGACAATTGGTCCAAGTCGCACCCCGCGCTGTGAGAAAGGTTTTCCAATCCATTAGAGACCAGCCGACGGAGTGTCTGCGTTCTCAATTCTGTATCTCTCGCAATCATACTCTTATAGAAACTCCCAACGGAGGTGTTCCTGTCAACGACGTTTGTCCTTGAGTGCAAGGAAGCTGCATCGGAATATTCGGAGACCTTCCTGTAGATAAGGCTCGACTCACTCTGGCTGGACGATACGCCGTGTTGGTCATAGTAGACGCGGAGATCCGAGCGATGCCTCGGGATGAAGGTTGATTGTACGGCCTCTACAAGCTGAGTTAAAGGGTTCTCTTCCGTTCCGTGGATGTAACTAGCACCTGTGACCATCAGCGACATAGCTAATAGGCTAATAGCCATACCATAGTCCAATAGAACTCCCCAGGGCTTCTTTGTGGAAAGACGTCCACCGATTCGACCACTGGCTTCAAGTACACGGAGATCGAATAGCTTTGCGGAAGGGTCGTTCAAGAGGATGTTTGCCGCTTGGAGTCCGGACAGACCGGCGCCAACGATGATGATAGACTTCTTGCCTATGTTCTCTGAGGGCGACATACTGTTAAAATGACTCACTGGTAGACTGGTCTGCCAATCCCTGGATGAGGAACACACAGTCAGGAGAAGCAGGTTAAAGCGCAGTTAAGCGCACTTCCGCGATGACAAGGAGCAACCTGGGTCAAGGCACCCACTTTCCAATAATCCCACCTACTGGTTTGTAAGGAGTGAAACCCGAAGTGTGTCAGAGTCACTAACTTAGAAGGAAGAGTGGGGGAGGACAATCGCCGCTTCCTTTGTTACCGATAGGCCCTGAAAACATGGACAAAGTGGGATACACATTAAAAAAGTTTAATTTTATGTGCTAGCCCCGGCTGCACGCTCTTGGCCTCTTTCAGTCGTCCTGGACAATTCTCCTCGGTTTGAGATTCCAAGACCCAATTAATTGCGTAAAGTGCTCGGGAGAATGGATTGCTGCACAGTGTGTCTGAGGAACGCTAATGCTAGGGATGTGGATATCGGACTGCTATCTTCAAATCTCAATATACGAGAACAGACTCCGGACAACCTAAAGCTTCCTGAAACAGTCACCGCAGAACCAGTCCCTCTCTCGCAATCAGTGTCCTCACTGAACCATGGTATAGTTCACTTCAGGTGATTACTGACTTCCAGCCAACCTAGGTCCTGAGACACCTGGGGTCTCAGAAATCACAGAGACAGAGAATTTCAATCCTAGGATGACAAAACTTCTGAGTCAACTGAAGTCCTCCATTGAGAGATTCGAGCACGTCTATAACTCTCACCTAGAAGCGAGCTCCTCAAATCTGTCTCAAAACACTGCGCTTGGAGAGATGTTACAAGATGCCATGGCTGGAGAAGGATTGATGGCAACTGCTGGTTTACTTGAAACCAAGATGAACTACATTGCTGATAAGGACGCTAAGAGAAGTGAAGGATCAATCTCCAAGCAGTCGAGCTCGCTTTATATTGCCAAAGTCTTGCCGCTTGTCAAGCTGGTAATGGACGTTGGCGGATTGGCCGCACAGGTAAGTAAATCCATTCAGTCTAGTCGTTAACAAGTGATAGGCCGCTGGATGCATTCCAGCTACGGTGGCATTACGGGGGACATATTTACTGCTGGAGGTTACCACCTCCTTTTACTTCCTTGTTAACTTCAAGATGTGTGCCGCAGCTCGAGGCCTGCCGAATGATGTTCTCAAGACCCTAGATTCGATCTCCTATCAAACCAGCCGTCTTGTCGGTCTGAAAACTTCAGCACTCACAGAAGGTCTAAAAGAAAGATCGACCGCACTTCTGACCTCAATTCTAAACTATTATTCCGTCTGCTTGAGTATGGTGGATACTCCGCCTTTAGGTAAACGCCCGCCTATCAGTATTGAACTATGAGCAAGCATTCTCAAAGCGCTTTTCAAGACACCACAGACCGAGTATGATCTTGTCTCCCGAGAGCTTCAGACGGCGATCCGTCACTTTGATCAGGCAATTGGAGACCAAACCCGAGGTCTCATGCTGGGTATGGCCTTCTGCAGATTCCTAATGAAGAGGCGTTCAAGGCCAATAACGATCAAGGATTTTTCGAATGGCTGTCGCCATCCCATTGGGAGGTCACGGGTCGCCTCTTTGAAAACATTGGGCGTCGGCTGGCTGGAACTTTGCTGTGGGTCCAGGATATGGCGGAAATACATCATTGGCTATCTGGAGAAACACCTAACGTATTGTGTTTCACCGGTCTTCCAGGAGTCGGGAAGTCAGTAATCGCGGCCCATCTCATCGAAAGCATTTACGTATCGATCTCAAATCAGACCCTTTCACAAATCTTTTCGGCGAACCCTTCTAAATATGACCCTGAACGCCAGGGAAAACCCTACTTAGCTTACTTCTTCTGCAAGAGAGGCGAACAAAAGCTAATGCACGCTGCCAACATCATTCAGACCTTTTCATACCAGTTGGCAAGGCAGAACACAACCTTTATGGACGCTCTTCACGAATCCCGCGTCAGCGAGCAATTCACAGTAAGCTCGGGTATGGGAGTGAGGCTACTCTATAATCGCCTATTCGAGCGGCCGTTGGCTTATATGACAAAGAGCGGGGCAAAGAAGCTAAAGATACTCTGTGTCATCGATGGTTTAGACGAAGCGAGTTTTGAAAATGATGGTTTCACCGGTATGCCGGCAATGCATATTCTGTTACAGTTGCTCTCAATGTCAAATGGAGTCCGTCTACTTGTCGTTACTCGGGCTATCCCTGAAGTGCTACAGACTCTAGAAACACTTCCTTCCATTACCAAGGAGATCGATAGTACCCAAAACAGCGCCGACATCGGCTGCTATGTACAGTGGAAGGTTTCGCTGTCGCAGAAGCTGGACACAGGGTTCCGACAGTTACAGATCAACCCCAGCAGCCATTTCAAGCACTCTGCGCAAGGGAACTTTCTATGGACAGAAATCACCCTTCGATACCTGGAAACATCTACATCATTCCTGGATTTTAGATCCGGACTCCACGAGATACCCGTGCAGTTTTTTGATCTCTACAAGCAGGTTATGCGTCGTATTATAGAAACCGTCAACGCCCGGACAAGAGGAACAATCAAATACGTCCTTGCTTTTACTGTGGCGGCTCCGCGAGAGCTTGAAGTCAAGGAACTTCAAGAACTTGTACAGGAGGCCACCGGGGACGCATTTTTCGACTTCTCATACCTCATAAAATCAGTATGTGGAACGTTTCTACAGATCGTCGGGAGCGCGGCGGACCCGAGGCTTAGATTTGTTCGAATTGTCCATGAGACATTCAGAGACTTTATTACGTCTCCTGTCAACTCGAATGAGGAATTTCACGTATCGATGGATAAGGTCCATGGCGAGATTCTTATTCTATTGTTGAAAGCATTAGGACGATCCAAGCTCCTGGGGCAATTGATCCCTGGAAGGAATGTGGAAGTTCGAGACGAAGATTCTGGTGACATATTGAAGAAGACTCCGCTCTTAAAATATGCAGCCACCCACTGGTCTTATCACCTCGGTTGCGCACCCACAGATTCTCGTTGGACGCACAAATTGCAAGTCGAGATTGGAGACTTTCTCCTCCAAGGATCTCTACTTACCTGGATCGAAGCTCTGGCCGTGTTCGATATAACAGCGCTCGCGAGGGTCCGGATGGATCTTTATTCATGGAAAACACGCACAAAAGATAGGTTATCATCCGACTTCGTTGGTCTTCTGGACAGCTTCGATAGAGATCTCGCGCGTGTGGGTCACGAGTATTCGAAAGCACTTGCTCAGTGTCCCAACAGCGTCCACTCCCTCTTCTTCGACTTATTCCCTGAGCCCTCTTTGCTTCAGAAAAGATATGGCAGACAAAGGCTTCTATTCTCTGGCGAGCGGTCGAATCCATTGCATCCAGCCATTGTTGGTGTTAGCAATATCTTCGATCACGACTATGAATTGGTGGCTTTTTCGGATGGACCACCAAACCTCATTGCTCTCTCAAGTTTTCGCCATATTAGAATCGTGGGCCACTCCTTCGGTGAGACGATTGGGATAGTAAGCCCGCATCTCTCGGAGAGTTGGGCGGTGCTTTCACTTGCTTTCACGCCTGCCAGAGCACAAAAAAATCTACTGGCCGCAGTTTACGTCTCATCGACAGACTCCGAGTCAATGTATCAGCCTATTCTTTCGATCTGGGATGTTGACACGCTGGGCCTCGTCGCAGAGACGTCCATGAGCCACCCAAACAATGCAACAATCCCTCTCGTGGACTGGTTGGAGTTTTCTGACTGCAGCACATTAAAGTGCGGAATATGGAAGTTCACCCTTTTTGGCAACGCTTTGATTGAAGAGGGTCGTGCATCTAGTGAGATAGGATCTGAGGCGATGACAATGAGCCGGAATGGTCAATATATGCTCCTGTTGGATCCAGGTGACCATCGCACACTCAGAGCAGTAAACGGCCCGAACTCCATAACATTCGACAAGCCTCCTTATTATCATTACAGTGACGACATTGCCGCCAACGTTGAAGCCGACGATGTGGGCCATCAAAGATGGTTAGTTGCACCAAGTCGATGGTGGCAACTTTGGAGAGAAGTTACGAGAGCTTATCAGTTCAGCCCAGATTCGAGGCTATTTGCCCGGTTTACGAAGGAGCACGGAGTTGTTGTCTGCGATTTGAACACTTTTAGTGAAATCGTGGTTCACACGCCGTGCAGCTCCTGGACCCGCATTTTAATGAACAACCTCGCATTCGATTCGTCATCGGAACGTCTAGTTTGGACTTTCAATCACGACATTGCCTGCGATACCAGAGTTTACCTGTGGGACAAGAAATCGAGGGCTTCCCATGGATTTTATCTTGGGCGCTGTGGTTGGATGGAAAGGGTTGACTTCTGTTTGGATTCTAGATATGTGCTAACGTACCGGGCTGCCATCACAATATGGGACGTGCCGTTGGCATTTAAAATCACCGAATTACATGAAAATAGAAGAGGCTCAGAAGACTGGAGAATTGAGCTTGAAAATTGGTATTCTTCAGATTATAGCATACAACTTCATTATTCGTCTCGGAAACTACTGTTTGCGCACATTCGGGAAGAGATCCCTAGAGGTGGATGTACAGTGCAAGTTTTCGATTGGGATCGAAGAATTGCAGCGAAATTTTCCTTTCGAAGTCGATCTGACATCCAAACGGCCAAGTGGGGCCCACAATGGACAACGGATGGTGAAACATACGCTACCGAAGATGTAATATTCGATATTTCAGAAACGGGGATGATCAGAGAATGTAAAAGAATTCGCATCCACTCGCCACTGAAGATCTTGGCCGCAGTCACCCACTTCAATCGCGGATTGATGGCCTGCGTTCAACCAGGTAGCGAAAGGGGTTTCGAACTACAACTGCATGAATATTCTGACCGAGAAACGTTAACAACCATTGAATTCGGAGCCGAGCTGTCTGGCGAAGACCCTCCCGACACCCTCCTGCTTATTGACCCTGCCGAAGTTCCGACCTTTGTATTTGTGCTGACTGCGCAACATGGCGCTGTTCTGGACTCTCGCATCGCTGACTCTGATTCGGCTGGAGAACTGGCCCCGCAATGGTCAGTCTCGGTTTTCGAGCTCCGGCCCAGTCTCACCTTGCAAACCACATTTCCGATCGCTGCTAGCCCGGCAATACGAACGCCATACACAAGACTGACAGGCCTTTTTGCCAACGATGGTATGACCGTGGTCTGCATTCAAGAAAGTAAACACTCGGCATCCTGTGCGCTATGGTTAATAAATGTTCGAAGTAGGATGTGGAACATGCAGTATTTCTCCAACTGCTGGCTATTGACATACGTTCCTTCCAAAGGAATTATTGTTGCGCTTGCGACTGACGGTTGGCTGCAGTGTAAGCCAGTCAGCGACATGAACGCCGATGTTATCAAGTATGGAAAAGAGGAGCAAAAGTTCGACGGAAGAAACGACCCATGGATATGGACCGGGTGGAAAAAGTTGTTATATTTACCCCCAAGTTACCTACCATGTTATGAAAGCAACTTGGCAGTTCATGAGGACGGTGAACTAGCGTATGTTGATGAATACGGGAAGCGGCTTATTCAAATAAACTTCGAGTGGTGATTAGGGGGGTAGTGTAGGGGCCAGCGATATAACTTGAACTATAATGAATTATGTTTTCTTATTGACCCTCAGAAACTCGGCCACACAGTGTGTATCTTCTCATCTCTTCGGGACTTAACTTGTCGTCTTGATCAAAGTTGTAGTCATTTCCACGATTTAAATAGTTTATCTCTGTATCCAGTCCGCTCCAAACAACTTCGAGGGCTTCATGCTCCAATATCTTTGATTTCTTCCAATCCTCTGGGAATTCCAATCTAATTTCAGACTAAACATAAGGACCGGTTGAACCTGGCCTTGTTTCGGTACCAATGAGCAAAATGGATCATTGCGAGCAAAATCCTTGGTGTGCCTTCTGTGTTTGGTTTACCGCAATGCCACAATCTTAAATCTCGTATGATTATTGACCCTTTCTTAACTACTGGCTGCACTGGTGGTCGTATGGTTCGCCGGTCCTGTAAATTTTCGTGTCTGATTTCTCCCCCGGCATGCTCGTCCTGGAATTTTTCCTGAACGTGTAACCCCGAAATGGTGTGTGTGCCTAACCAGAACTCGGTGGATCCATTTTCCGGACTCATCGTAACCAGAGGCACATTGAGGACTAGTGCAAAGGGAATTTGGGGGTGCTCAAAGTCGGCATCGGTGTGAACGGGTTGGGATTCGTCGGACTTCAGCGCCGTATTGCCCGACAAGAAATTCATGCGTGGCCTCGCCCCGAGAAAAGCGGACGTTATCTGTATTGCCAAGTCATCTTAAAATTAGCCCGGCGGTACGAGAATGGTACTGAGGAAAATGTCACGGAAAAACAAGTCCTTGATTGGTGGCGGATCCTGTTGTATGTTTCCTCTAGGTGAGCGATATTTGAAAGAGGATACCTTTGTGATAATTATAAGGACTCTCTTTGAGACCGGCAATGTAAGGAGTATCCTTGAGCATACGTTCGTTGAGTTTGTCCAAGTGGTTGTGATTTACAACATTCTCAAGTATAACGAATCCATCAAAGTGCAAGGCGTAAAGAGCCCTTTCGAGGTTCTTGGACGTTAGTTTACCTTCTGCAAGTTCTTCCATAGTAGCTATGATACGAACCGGAGATGAAGGGGGCGTGATCATGATGGAAAGGGGACACGGTCAGATATGGAAGCCCCGATCGATATTTAATCATCAGTCCGACACTTCGGTAGTGTGGCACATTAGCACCAAAGATATTTCCATTGGAACCATTCCTCGAGTCCTGCACTTAACGGTAACCAATATTTGTCAACTGCAACAGCATAGCAGGCCGTTCGGACTACATTAAATTTATTCCACAACACTGAAACTTTATTCTAATCGAGCGTTATTTTGTCAATACGAATATTGATCAACAAATATTTATTTACATGACACGGAGGCCCTTATCTAATCAACCGGTGAAAACTTTTCCCGATATCGGTATTCAGCTACCCGACGCGACGTCAGCCCACGACAATGCCGATGAAAAAGCTGAAGACAACTGCGCGGACGCCCGACGTGCAGCTACCCGATGCTCTCCGCACCGCAGGCATGTCACAGACCTGGGGTAATTTCCCCACGGTCCTTGCCATGTCCTCCCCGCAACAGCATCCGCGCCCCCGCCTTCTCATGAGACTTTTGAGTTATAAAAGGGAAAGTTGTTGACAAGCTCGAGATCCAACTGAACGGAAATGGTTGGACCTCCGCCATCAACAACTCGTTCGGCCCCCTCCCAAGCGAGACTTACTTCATTTTGGGCTAACAAAAAATGTGTCGCCATCGCGTTTGGTGCTACTTTGGCCATGTTTCAGTACAGTACCCTCTGAATTTTGACTCAAGCTAAGTGTTTAGACTTTGATACTGTCTTGATGAACGGCTATCAAGCTATGCCTGGATTTCTCAAGGTGTTCGG
>Ga0335078_10017090_pt1 | contig 10777 bp, 9 predicted proteins | sample Lox_Sample_32_FD_206711 | JGI IMG/M metagenome (GOLD analysis project Ga0335078, IMG submission 206711) | Soil microbial communities from Loxahatchee National Wildlife Refuge, Florida, United States - Lox_Sample_3.2 | ecosystem: Environmental > Terrestrial > Soil > Wetlands | place: USA: Florida... | reverse complement strand
CCTCGCTTCTCCACCGCCCGCATGGTGCGCGATTACGCGGAGCAGGCCTACCTGCCGGCGGCCAAACGCGCGGGCGCCGTGACCGTCGCCCCGGCGGAACAATCCTGGTAATCAGGGCGTGCCTGCCGGCGGGGCCGGGGGCTGGAGAGTCTTCGGCCTGGGGGCGCGCCAATAATCCTTCAGGAGGTATTCCCGCCACCGCTGGATGGCCTCCGCACGGGTAGCCTCGTCAGCTTCCGGGTTGAATACGATCCCCGCTTTGGCCCGGGCGCGCAACTCCTCGGCAGCCTGGCGCCGGGTGGCCGCGTCCGGCGCGTCCAACTGCTTCACCAGGTCCCGCAACACTTCGAATCCGGCAAAGCGCTCCGTCACACGCTGGACGTTGGATTGCTTTTCGTCGCTGAACTCCATCTTGTTGTCGCGCAGGACACCGGCAACATCAACGCCGCGGTCCAGGCTCATCGTGGCCAGCGCGTAGATGCACGACAGCCGGAACTTGCCGTTGTCGGTCGCGAAGAATAGTTTCGCGATCGGCAGCACGTCCTCCTGCCCGCCGTTGCTGCCCAACCCCAGGACCGCCTGCTCCTGAACGCCCTTTTTGTCCTGCAACAGCGCCTCCAGGACCGGCACCAACCGCGGGTCATGGATAAATCGCGACGCGTACGCGGCCGATCCGCGCACCTGGCTGTCCTGGTCCCCCATCGATTCATAGAGCACGGGCACGATCAGGTCGTTGCGGCCGTCAGGATGATTGTAGAGCCCGGCCTTGGCCATGGCATTGCCCAGGACCACCAGGGCCAGATTGCGGGACAACGCGGGCAGGGTCCGGTCGCCGGCCAGTTGCACAAGAGTCGGGATCGCCGGCTCGCCAATGCCGGACACCCAGGACAAATTCAGGTTGCTGACGGATCCTTCGAATTCGGAGTGCAGCCCCGCCAGCCGGGCCCGGTCGAACGGCGTCGGTTTGGCAAACAAGTCTTCCGGCGCAGGGGCTGAGGCAGACGCGGGACGGGGTGAAGCCATCGGCCTCGTGGCGCAACCGGAAACCAGCGCGCCGCAACAGGCAATCAGGCAGGTCGTCAGCAGGTGTGTTTTCATGGGATTCCGTGGCGTAGTTTGGCCGCGCGCAGTGTGTTGTGCATGAGCATGGCAATCGTCATCGGACCGACGCCGCCGGGCACGGGCGTGATCAGCGAGGCGCGCGCGGCCACAGGTTCAAAATCCACGTCGCCAACCAGCCGGTAACCTTTTTCCGCCTTCTTGTCTTCGACGCGGTTGATGCCCACGTCGATGACCACCGCCCCCGGGCCCACCATGTCCGCCTTCACAAACCGCGGCACGCCGATGGCGGCGATGAGCACGTCCGCAGAACGGCAAATGTCCGCCAGGCCTTTGCTGCGGGAATGACATACGGTGACCGTGGCGTTGGCCGTCGGCGACTTCTGTGACAGCAACAGCGATACGGGCCGGCCCACGATGCGGCTGCGGCCCAGCACCACCACGTGCGCACCGTCGAGATTGACCCCGCTGCGCAGGAGCAACTGGTGGACGCCGGCAGGGGTGCACGGGGCGAAGCCCGTCGGGTCCCCCAGCGCGAGCTTGCCCACGTTGAGCGGATGGAACCCGTCCACGTCCTTGGTGGGATCGATGGCCAGGAAAATTTCTTCCTCGGAAATCTGAGGCGGCAGCGGCGATTGCACGAGGATGCCGTGGACCTGTTTTTTGAAATTGAGGTCGGCGATGATCGCGTGCAATTCGCCGGACTTGGTCGTCGCCGGCAGGTTGATGCGCTCGGAATGCAGTCCGAGCCGCGCGCACATTTTGTCCTTCGAAGTGACGTAGGCGATGCTGGCCGGGTTGTCGCCCACGAGCACGACGGCCAGGCCCGGGGTCAGATGATGTTGGGTCTGCAGGCGGGCCGCTTCGGCGGCCGTCTCGACATTGATCTGTTCGGCAATCGCCTTGCCGTCAATCAGCGTGGCGGACATGCGGCCACATTACCAGATAATGTCAATTCTTTCTATGGCAATCACCGGGTACCGATCCGATTTCTGCCAGCGCTGGTTGCCGTAAACCCGCACGGGTTTGTCTTCGTAACGGCTCAAATTCGTCTCGGTGGTGGTCAAGTAGGCCATGCGATACGAGCGGCCTTCCACCTCCGGCGTGCGCAATTCATACGAAGCCGGGGCGCTCGGGTCGTCCTTGACCGTCTTCAGGACGCCTTCCTTGACCACATATTGCACGTGCACGTCATCGCTGTTGTCCGCTGGCTGGGCCTGGGTGGAACCCGGCGCAGCCACCGGCACCACCGGCAGGACGGCCGGTGGCGTCGACGTATCCGTCCCGCTGGTTGGATTGGCCGGGGCGGACGGCGCCGCGGCCGTCACGTCCACAAATTGCGCCGCAATCCAGCCGCTGCAATGTTCCGTCGGCGCGATCTGGGTCCATTCCCCGTGGGCCTTGATCACATCCACTTTCTCGCCCTTGGCCAGTTTGCCGACTTCCCGATAATTCGCCCCGGGACCGCAACGGACGTTCACCTCGTCCGAGGCGGCCGCGCCGTCCTGGATCAACTTGGAACTCACGTAGCATGTCGCCGTGGGCGGCAAAGTCACGCGCAGCCAGTCCATGGATTTGGCGCCGTCCTGGACGGTCTTGCGCTCCAGCACCGCCAGCGTGTCGCCTTTATGGACCTGCGCGACCAATTCGGAACTGCGGTTGGCGCGGGCGCGGATATTGACCTTGTCTTTCAGGACCGTGCCCTGCCCCGCGCCTGCTGTGGCAGCGGTGGCGGTGGCTTCCGGCAGCGGTCCCGCGTCGGCGCGGGCGGCCCGAACCGGCAGCAGCCCGGCGCAAACCAGGAGCGCGCTAAGAGTGAGCAGGCGAATTCCGCATGAGCTTGTGGACTTCTTCATCTGTCAAATACCTCCATTGTCCCGTTTTTAAATCCCCCAAATTCACAGAATCAATCGCCAACCTCGCCAGCCGGACCACGGGATGATCAACGGCGGCCATCATGCGGCGAATTTGACGTTTCTTCCCCTCGCGCAGGACCAGGCGCAATTCCGTGGTCCCGCTCCGGGGACGCACCTGGGAAACCGTCTCGGCGCGCAGAAGCTGGCCCTCACTGGAAACCCCCGCAAGCAGGCGGGCAATCTGCCCGCTTTGCAACTCCCCCTCGACTTCCACCAGATACGTTTTCGGCATTTTGTAGCGCGGATGCGTCAGCCGCAAGCTAAAATTGCCGTCGTTGGTCAGAAACAACAGCCCTTCGGTGTCCTGGTCGAGTCGTCCCACCGTGTACAACCGCGGCAGTGACGACGGCAGCAAATCCACCACCCGTTGGCGCCCATGCGTGTCGCGGCTGGTGCAAACGGTGCCCGCGGGTTTGTTCAGCGCGATGTAAATTTTGCGCTGGACGGCGACCGGCCTCGTCCCGACGGTCACGCGGTCGGTGTCGGGATCAATCTTCGTGCCCAGGGTGGTGACCTTGCGGCCGTTGACGGAAATCTTGCCCTGCTCGATGAACTGCTCGCACTGGCGCCGCGAGCCGATGCCCGCTTCCGCCAGAAACTTTTGCAGACGCACGAGCATGCGCCGCCCGGACTTATTCCGGCTTGGTCTTGGGCAAACTGAACACGCGCTGGCCTTCTTTCCAGCGCCCCTGCTTCTTGAGGATTTCCACACGCTCGAACCGTTTCAGCACGTTTCGCCGCGCCTGGATTTTGTTGGCCGACTTCAAACTCGCATGCGTTGACATTGTAAGACCTTACGATTGTTTGGGTTGCGTCTGCTTCGCCTGTTTCAGTTTGTCCAATTTCTGGGTCGCTTCTTTTTCGAACTCCAGATTCTTACCAGAACCGAGGTATTTTTCAAAATCTTTTATTGCCTCGCCGGGATTGGACTCCTCGTAAAGCAAACCGAGTTTGTAGTCGATAAGCGCATAATCCGGCCGCAATTCGAGCGCTTTGTGGTACGCCTCCGCCGCCTTGTCGATGCTCTTCAGCTGACGGTAGGCGTCGCCGATCCCGCTGTAGGCCGGAGCGTATTTCCAGTCCTTTTCGATGGCCTTATTATAATAGAGCAGCGCCGTGTCGGGTTGACTTTCCGCCAGGTAAACATCTCCCATCGCGTTGTTATACAAAGAAGCCGCGGGATCATTATCGAGGGCCTTCTGCAAGGTCAGCTTGGCGTCCGTAATCCGGCCGCGCCTGAGGTACAGGCAACCCAGGCTGTAATAAGCGTCGCCGTCGGGCCGGCCGGCGTCCTCGCCGATTTTGACGAAGGCTTCGAGATGTTGCTGGGCTTCGTCCAGGCGGCCTTGCTCTTCCAGCAGCACTCCCAGATTGTTCTGGGCGCGCCCGAATTTCGGATCGGCCGCGAGGGCCTTTTCGTACGCGGCCTGGGCGTCCGATTTCCGGCCGCTTTCGTCGTACACGACGCCCAGTTGCGTCCAGACGTCCGCGTCACCGGGTTTGAGCCGGAGATACCGTTGATACGTCTCGATGGCCTCGCCGGGCTGGTGCAATTCCTCACAGACAATCGCCAGGTTGTAGAGCGCGTCGAGATGGCGCGGGAACAGTTTGAGCGCTTTCTCGTATTCGCCCTTCGCGCGCGGCAGGGAACCGTCCTGCTCGAACCGGTTTCCGCGTTCGACGAACTTGTTGGCTTCGTCGATGGCGTGCCTGTCGCCGTCACTGAGCGGCGCCGGCTCCTGCGCCCGCGAGGAAGCGCACAACAAGAAGCCCAGCGCGAGACATCCGGCGTTAATTGAGCGGATCATTTTGTTCACTGGGGCCCCCCAATTTTTTCAGCGCCTGTTGGGCGCTTTTGACCGTGCCGCTGTTGGGAAACTCGCGCACCAATTGCTCCAACTCCTCGCGGCCCTTGATCGTCTGGCCCAGGGCCAGCTCGCTCAGGCCCAGGCAATACATCGCCTTGTCCTTGTCCTTGAACGCCGGCCAGCGCTGCACCACGTTTTCAAACTCCTGCGCCGCCTGCGCGTACTGCCCGCGTTTGCCCAGCACGAAGCCCAGCGCAAACGTCGCGTCATCGGTCAATCCATACCGGTTGTCCGGGTCGTGATCGACGACGTTGCGCAAATGCGGCTCGGCCATTTCTTCCCGGCCCTCTTCCAAATAGGTTTGCGCCACCTGCCAATTCGCCTGCACGTCCGCCGGGTCCTGCAGCGCTCGCCGGTGCGCTTCGCGAAACGTCAGCCGGCTGCGGCTGGCTTCGTCCAATTTCTCCAGCAACGCCGGCTTGTCCACCAGGCCCGTGACGCGCGACATCTCGTTGCCGTCGCCGTCCAGAAACAAGATCGTCGGCGCGCCGCGCACGTCAAACTTTCTCGCCGCGCGCTCGTCCTCCTCGGCGTTGACCCGCGCGCACACGAACTTCTCCGCCTCATCCAGCACCGCGCGGTCGGCGAACAATCCCTCCTCCAGTTTCCGGCAGAACGCGGAATCGCGGATGTAGAAGTAGGCCAGCACCGGCTTGTTCAGGGCCTTCGCCTGTTTGAAGGCCTCGGACATCGACGCCGTCCAATGCGGCATCAACGCCAGTTTGGCCACCGCTTCCGTGGCCGCTTCCTTCACCGAATCGGACGCGTCGGACGCCGCCGCGTCCTGCAACCACGGGACCGCCTCGGCGCGCCCGCTCTGGCCCAGCGCCTCGGCCGCCGACCAGCGCACCGTCGCGTTGTCGTCTTTCAACCGGGCGTGGACGCGCTCCAGGTCTTCGTCCGCGTCGCTGACCTGCAACAGACCGACCACGGCGATCTGGCGCTGCTCGACGCCGCCGGACTCCAACATCTTGCGAAATTGCTCCACCACGCGCGGGCCGCCGACGGCGGTCAATTGGTCCGCCGCATCGGCGCGTTCCTCGTCGTTGGTGCTGCCGAGTTGTTTGACCAGGTCGTCCACGCGGTCGGCCCGCGCGAGGGAGACGCTCAACAGAAGAAGGGCGATCACAGCGAGTGTTTTCACAGATGTTCGTATCCAGTTTAGATAATTTCGTTCCCCGTTCAGAACCGGCAGAAAGATGATCTCGGGCGTCTGATAACTGTGCGCCGCCTTGATCGTCCGCGTTACCGCCGCTGTCCGTTCCCGGGTCGTCTTGATCAATAGCAACCACTCCGCGGCCTGCTCCTGTTTGCCCTGCCACCAATAATGAGACTCCAGGCCGCCCCAAATGTTCACGCAGGCCGCCAGCCTTTTCCCCACCACCAGTTTCGCCAGTTCGCGCGCCTCGGTCCGCGAGGAGCAAGTGACCAATCCCACCACGCACCGGCTCATGCGGCCCCCTTGTCGAGGATCTCCAGCACTTCTTCCAGCCGGCGAATGAGGAAGGAGGCGTCCTTCGCCCACTCAGGCACGGCATCACCGTCCACCAGGATCGCGCACGGCGCGCCCGCGTTCTTCGCGCACAACAGGTCCCATTTGTAATCCCCGACCATGAGCAGTTCTTCCGGTTTCGCTTTCCAGCGCCTGGCAATTTCCCAGATCGGTTCCGGCGCGGGTTTGTGCGGGCCGTCCTCGCGCGTGATCACGATCTCAAACTTCAAATCGAACCTGCGGCAAACGCTGTCCACCGATTTGCGCGAATTGCGCGTCAACAACGCCGTCGGCATCCCGCGCCGGTCCAGCGCGTCCAGCAACGCGCGCGCCCCGCGGTTCAACCGCGCGTTCACCGCGCCGTCCTCCTCGAACCGCATCAGCATCGCGTAAATGCGATCATACTCCGCCCCGGTGGCCGCGCGCAAATAATCCAGCATGTCCACGTCGCCGATGTTCGCCTCCGCCTTGATCTTGGCGAAGTCGAAATACGGCGCCGTGATCGTGCCATCCATGTCGAACATCACACCCTTGATTCCCATGGGATTCGGGCGGCCATTAACTCACATTCCACCCCAAAATCAATCCGGGAATGCCGGTTCACCACGTATAGCGCACCGTGTAGGTGACGACCTGCTCGGCATCCTTGTCCACGTGGACGTGGAAATGGATGGTGCTGGAGTCGTACTTGTCGTACGGCTGGCTCGAGTCCGTGATCTCCCAATTGCTCCCGCGATAGAGCGGTTCCTTGACGAGGACGTCGACCGGCTCGGCCTTGTGATTCCGGAGATGGATCTCGAAGCTCTCGGTGATCACGTGGCTGGAAAGGTCCACGTGGAAATCGGTCCGTTTGCGTTCGCCGACAATGTCAAACGCGTCGCCGATGTGCAGCCGCACCGTCTCATCTCTCGGCGTGTGGTCAATTTCGTCCTCGCCGATAAACTCCAATGATTGATCGGCCGGGTCGCGTTTGTAGAGGCGCACTTTCCCCTTGGGCAGCGCCATGCCCATGTGGTTTTCCTGGGAATTTTTCAGTTCGATAATCACGTTGACCTTCTTATTGCCTTCCTCCGCGCCGTAACTGGCATCGGTATTCAGTCCGCCGCCCCAGTTGTATTGCGGCGCGCCGTTGTACAGGAACACCTTCTTCACCGGGACATCGCCAACCTTGAGCAACTCGATCTGCTTGGTCTGGTTGTCGGCCACCGTGCTGGGCCGGCCCAATGTGTAGAGGTGATATTCAAAGAAAGCCTTCTCCTCAAAACCGGGAGCTGCCTTAGGTCTAATGATCCCAAGGTTATAAATACTAGCTGCCATCGGTTGCGGCTGCACCTTCCTCACATCGCCCGCAATCAACTTCAGTTTCGCCTCTTTATATGTCGCGCCGGACCGGTTGTTGATCGTCACCCAGCCGCTCAGGTCAACCTTCGTGTCGTCGGGATTAAGCACGGCATTGTAATCGGCCTGCCAGTTGATGCCCGCGGTTTGGTAGGCCACTTCGATCAATTGCTCACCCGGTTTCTCGGTCGCCAATTTCCAGACCAGGGTGGGTTTGGTGATCAACCCCTCAGGCAACGAACCGAACTCGATGTCCTTCACGTTGTCGCCTCGCTGGACCATCACCAGATCGCCGTTCTCGCCGAATTGGCGCAGGACAAGCTGGTTTGGGTCGAAACTGAGCAGGTTACCGGCATAGCGGGACCCGTCCTTGGTGAGCACGGTCAGCGGCTGGTCGATGTACTTCTGGAGAATCTTGTCCGCCGAAACCAAATCGTACTCGTAATTTTGCTCCAGCACGGTGGCGTCGGGGTCGGTCAGCGATTTGAAACTGACGCTTGTGCCGTCGATCTGCGCCGCCACGTCGGAAAACCGGACCGTGCCCAGTTTCTCCGCGATACTCACCTTGCGCCGCTCGCGCACGACGGCGAAATCCTGGTTGTAAATGGTCAACGCAACGCCCTCCTCCGGGTTTTCCGCCACGGAGGCGGAATCGTCGGCGGCAAATGTTGCCGGGACCAGGGCGAGAACGGCCAAAATTGTCGCGAGAACGCGTCCGTTTTTCATGGTTGGCATCCTTTCCCAAGTATCGGAAGCCGAAAGACTACCAAAGTCCGAAAAGTTCGGCAAATGATTGCGGCGGGCTTCCAAATTGCTTTGAAAGGCTTATACTTTCGATGGAACCGATGGCATCCTTCAAATACGACGTTGTCATCGTCGGCGCCGGTCCGGCCGGCATCACGGCCGCCATCGCCCTGGCCCGGGCCAACGTCCCCGTGCTCGTCATCGAGGGCGGCGTGTTCCCCGGCGCCGAGAACTGGTCCGGCGCGGTCTACTTCACCGAGAACCTCGCCCAGCCCGACGTGCTTGGCGAAAAGGCCGTCGCCGCGTCCGCCTACGAGCGGCCCGTCACCAAACGAGGCGCGTACATCTACAATGGCCACACGCTGGCGGGACTGAATTATCGCAACCCGGCCACGTTCGCCAACTGCTACACGGTCCTGCGCCCGACCTACGACCATTATCTGGCGGAACTGGCCAAATCCTTCGGGGCCATCATCCTGACCGAGACGACCGTCGATGGACTGCTTCGGGACGGACAAGGCCGCGTCATCGGCGTGCATACCGACCGCGGGCCGGTTTATGCGGGCGTGGTCTTTCTCGCCGAAGGCGACGCGTCTCATCTGGTGACCAAGGAAGGCTACGAACGTTCCAAAGATGCCGGCGCACCCCATTTTCTCCAGGGCATCGCCGAAGTGATCGAACTCGCGCCGGATGCCATTGAACGCAATTTCAATCTTCCGCCCGGCGAAGGCGCGGCGTTCGAGCTCATCCTGCGCAATGGCACGATCCACAATCGGACCGCGCAGCTCAACATGGGCGGGTTCATCTACACCAACCGGTCCAGCGTCTCGCTCGGCCTGGTGCTGCCGCTCGACAACCTGGCCCGCGAATTCGGCGGCGACCACAATCGCCTGATGGAATGGTTCAAGGCGCTTCCGGAAATCCGCCGCTGGGCCGGCGGCACGCGCTCCATCGCTTACGGCGCGAAAATCATCCGCGGCGGCGGCATTCGCGAACTTCCGCAACTGACCGACCACGGCCTGGCGCTGGGCGGCGCCTGCACCGGCATCGGCCTCGATTTCCCCTACCCCAATTTCACCGGCCCGGCCACCGCGATGGGACGATTGTTTGCCAACGCCGTGAGACGAATCCGCGCCGGCGGCGGGGAGTTTACGCGCGAGCGCCTGGAGGAAACCTACGAACAGCCGCTGCGCCGGACACACTATTTCAGGAACATCGAGTTCCTGGAACGTTGGCCGCACTACGTCGAGCACACACGCGTGTTCTTCGGTCGCGCCGCCGACCTGGCCGCGGGCTCGCTGTACATCGTGTCGCACGACTCGCTGCGTCCCGGCCAAAAGCTCTGGCAACTGGCCAAATTCCTCCGGGAAACGCTCCCGCCGAAACATCTGAGGGAGTTTCTCGCCGACCTGAAAGAGCAGCGCGCGGCCCTGGGCCTGACGCGGGCCAACCAACTCCCGGCGAAATCCCCGGCCGTCGCCGGCGCCGAAGGGACGGTGTCCATCGAGGTGTTCACCGACGGTCGCGCGGGCCGCGTCTCACTCTGGCCGCTGTCGCGCCTGTTGGGAAAATTGCCGCAGGCCCTTGCCGTCTCCTGTGACCGTTTGTACCGCAACGACGATACTCCCCTGCCCGTGAAACTCGGCGGCGCCATCGCCGCCGCAAAACGCGGCGTCAGTCTCGTCGACTTCGCCTTGATGGGAGGGTTCGGCCTGTTGATGGCGCTGCTCATGCCCCTGCAGTGGGTCTGCGAGATGATCAAGCTGGTGATCACGCGGCCGTCCCCGGAACACTATCTCTCCAGCTTCTTCCAAAAAACGAAGGCGCTGGTCCGCGAACGCACCCGGCTCGATCCCGAGGCCGTGAAGATCAACCAGCCGTGGGAGGAAAAACTCGCCCTCATCCGGTACTCCTCCGAACCCGAAACACACATCAAGGTCCTGCGCCCCGATCATTTCGAAAACCGCACCGACCTCGCCAAATCGCCGCTTTGGCACGTCTGCCCGGCCAAGGTGTACGAAGACCGCGTCGACGATCTCGGCCAGGTGCAGATCGTCGTCAATTACGAGAACTGCATCAAATGCGAATCCTGCCTGCGCGGCGCTCCCGCCGACGTGGACTGGACCCGGCAGCGCAAACAGCGCCTCATCTTCGGCGCGCCGACGGAAGCGAATCGCCCCTTGCTCGATCTCATTGAACAAAACGGCCGTCGTCCCCCGCCGCCGGCTGCGGCGCCGCGCGAAGCAGCGCCCCTCGACGCGCGCGCGGCGGAAAAACTGCGCCAATTCTGCGGCGACGTGCACGCCGAACCTCGGTACATCGACGCGGCGCGCGCGCGCTGGCTGTTGTCCCTGCTCGAA
>Ga0335078_10017089_pt1 | contig 10778 bp, 10 predicted proteins | sample Lox_Sample_32_FD_206711 | JGI IMG/M metagenome (GOLD analysis project Ga0335078, IMG submission 206711) | Soil microbial communities from Loxahatchee National Wildlife Refuge, Florida, United States - Lox_Sample_3.2 | ecosystem: Environmental > Terrestrial > Soil > Wetlands | place: USA... | reverse complement strand
TCGAAGAAGAGCGTTTCGCCGGGCGCGACACCGAGGCCGGAGAGACAGTGGCGATAGATGGCCTCGTCGGGTTTTGCGATGCCGAGGTCACAAGAAAAGGTCGCGAAATCGAAACCGGCGAGCCAGGCGCCCTCGCGGGCGATCCATTGGCGCAGATCGAGGGGCATGTTGGAAAGGACGGCGATGCGGACGCCGGCAGCTCGCAGGCGGCGTGCCCACTCCATCATGCAGGCATCCAGGTGGGTCCAACTTTGCACGTCGAGCTCGATCAGGCGCGGAATGTCGCGCTCGGTGAGCGGGCGACCCAGGTCGCGGGCGACGGTCCGCCAGTAAGCGACGGCGTCCAGCCGGGCCAGATCGTAGGGCAGGCGATAGGGCCAATAGACCTCTTCAAAGCGTGCGGTGGGGACGGCGAACATTTCGGCCATGGCTTCGACAGCGGCGCGCGGCTGGGGGAGACACAGGACATTGCCGTAGTCGAAAACGATGGCCTTGGTTTCGATCGGGGTCACGGCGTTGCAGTCCTACGCGAGCGCCTGTTCCAGGTCCGCGATGATGTCTTCGGGAGCCTCGATGCCGACCGAGAGGCGGACGAGGTTATCGCGAATGCCGACGCGCTCGCGGTGCTTGGGGGCGAGGTCGCGATGGGAACTCATGGAGGGGTAGAGGATCATGCTGTGCACATCGCCGAGCGAGGTGGCGGGCACCACCAGTTTCAGGCGGTCGAGGAAGCGGAAGATTTCCGGCCGGGCGGCGCCGCGGATCTCGAAGCTGACCATGGCGCCATAGAGGCCGCTGGGGAAGAGGCGGCGGATAGCAGGAGCGTCGGGATGGGCCGGGTCGCCGGTAAAATGGACGCGCTCGACGCCGGAATGGCCGCCCAGCCAGGAGGCTACGCGGCAGGCGTTGGCGCACTGGCGCTCCATGCGCAGGGGGAAGGTTTTGATGCCGCGCATGGTGAGGTAGCTTTCGAAGGGGCCGAGGAGCGGGCCGACGACGCGCGAGAGGGTGCGCAAGGCTTCATAATGGGCGGCGTCGCTGACCACGGCCCCGCCGAGCACGTCGCCGTGGCCGGCCAGGTACTTGGTGAGGCTGTGCACGGAAAAATTGGCGCCCAAGGCGAGCGGCTTCAGCAGCAAGGGGGTGGCGAAGGTGTTATCGACCACCAGGGGGGCGTCGGCGGCGCGGGCGATTTCGGCGATCTTGTCGATCTCGCCCACGCGCAGCAGCGGATTGGAGATGGTCTCCATCAGGATGCATCCCGGCCGGGCATCGCGGACCGCGGCCTGGAGCGCGTCGAGATCGCAGACATCGACGAAACGCACGGCGACGCCGCGGGGCTCGAGCACATTGAGCAAGAGCTTGACGGATGCGCCGTAGAGGGCTTCGGCCGCGACCACGGAAGGGCGCCGGTCAGCGAGGGCGGTTTCCACGGCCAGGGCGATGGCGGCCATTCCCGAAGCGCAGGCCAGGGCGCCGTGGCCGCCTTCGAGGGTGGCCACCAATTCCTCGAGGGCGGAGGCGGTGGGGTTGTCATAGCGCGCGTAGCAGTAGCCTGTCTGCTCCAGCCCGAAGACGCGGTCCAGCTCAGCGGTGGTGTCGTAAAAGAAGCTGGAGGCGGTGTAGATGGGCGTGGTTACCGGGACAGCGGAGGGAGCTTTGCGGCGGTCGCCTGCGTGAACGGCCTGGGTGTGGATCTTCAAATTCATTTCCTTTTCGAGCGCACTCCGGATTTGGTGTCTTCGAGGATGATGCCTTGGGCGAGCAACTGGTCGCGAATTTGATCGGCGCGGGCGAACTGGCGCGCTTTCCTGGCGGCTTCGCGTTCGGCGATGAGGGCCTCGATATCGGAATCGGAGACGGCGCCGGCGGAGCTGCTGGGGCGGAGGACGTCGAAGACGGCATCGAACTGAGCGAAGAGGCGCAAGGCGGCCGCGCGGTTTTCCGCGCCGAACTGGCCCGCATCCATGGCGCTGTTGGCATCGCGGGCATACTCGAAGACCGCGGCCAGGGACTCGGCGGTGTTCAGGTCGTCATCCAGGCTGGCGACAAAGGCCTGGCGGGCAGCTTCGGTGCGCGCCGCCGCGCGATCGTTGGCGCCCTCGGGGAACTTGTCGGTGTCGAGGCGCAGTTTGAACCGGCGCAGCCGCTCGATGGCCATTTGGGCCGCCTGCAATCCGTCGAACGTGAAGTTGAGAGATTTGCGATAGGGAACCGAGGCGAGCAGGTAACGAATCGCCTCCGGGTTATAGCCGCGCGCGGTGAGGTCGCGGAGGGTGAAGTAATTGCCGAGCGACTTGGCCATCTTCTGTCCTTCGACCATGAGAAACTCGGCGTGGAGCCAGAAGCGCGAGAAGGGCTTGCCGGTGAGCGACTCCGACTGCGCGATCTCATTTTCATGATGGGGGAAGATGAGGTCGACGCCGCCGGCGTGGATGTCCAGCGTTTCGCCCAGGTACTTGATGGCCATCACGGAGCACTCGATGTGCCAGCCCGGCCGGCCGGCGCCGATCTCGGTGACCCAGCTGGTTTCACCGTCTTTCGGGGCCTTCCACTGGGCGAAATCGCGCGCGTCGGCCTTTTCGTATTCGTCGACGTCGACGCGCGCGCCGGCCAGGTTGCCGCTGAAATCGTTGTGGGAGAGCTTGCCGTAACCGGGAAAGGTGGCGATGCGGAAATAAATGGAGCCGTCACTCGAGTAGGTATGGCGGCCTTCGGTGAGGCGCGCAATGGCGCGCGCCATATCGCCGATGTGGTCGGTGGCTTTGACCAGGTGCTCGGCCACCTCGAGGCGGAGCGTGGCGCAGTCATCCAGGAACGCCTGGGTATACTCGGCGGTGTATTCGGACAGGGACTTTTTTTGCGCGGCGGCGTTGCGGATGATTTTATCGTCCACGTCGGTTATGTTCATGACGTGATCCAGGCGATAGCCGCTCGCGCGCAGCCAGCGGCGCAGAATGTCGACGAAGGTAAAAGTACGGAAATTGCCGATGTGGGCGAAGCTGTAGACGGTAGGTCCGCAAGTGTAGAGGCGCACCGTGTTGCCGCTTGAGGGCTGAAACTCCTCGACACGCTGCGAGAGTGTGTTGTAAAAGCGCAGGGCCATAATTGCGGGAAATTTCATCGTAGCAGAGGCCGGCGGGCGCTTCGCGCTGCCGCGGTAAGGAGGCAGGAGCCAGGAGTCAGGAGGCAGGAGTCAGGAGTCAGGAGTCAGGAGCCGCCACCTGGGGCGTCGCTGCTGGACAGGCTCATGCTCGAAGCGGCGGCCATGGGCGCGGGCCATGCGAGCGGAGGGGGCAGATCCGGTTCCCGCGCCGGGCGCTCCTGGTAGAGTAAGAGCTTGGCCTGGATCTGGTGGCAGTCGGGAATCGTACCGCCGGCGCTGGCGGCGCTGGTAGGCTGCGGCGGCAGTGTGGTGGGCATCTGGCTGACGGGGATGCGCAACCGCATCGCCGCGGTGGTGCCGTTCAGCGCGGGGGTGCTGATTGGGGTGGCGCTGTTCGGGCTGCTGCCGGAGCTGGCGGAAGATTCGAGCTGGCCGCTCACCCTGGCGCTGTGCGCGGGAGGCTACGGGCTGCTGCTGGCGATCAACCGCTACGCTTATCCGGTTTGCCCGACGTGCGCGCACAACCACGATCACAGCGGGTGCAGCGCGGAGCTGCACGGCTTCGCAGCGCCGCTGATCGCCGCGGCGGCGGTGCACAGTTTTCTGGACGGCTGGAGCGTGGCGGTGGTGCAGCACGCGGTTCCGCTCGGGTTGCGGGTGGCGGTGCCGGTTGCCATCGCGCTGCACAAAGCACCGGAGGGCATCGCGCTGGGCGGGGTGATGCGCGCGGCGGTGACGTCGCGCGGGGTGGCGCTGCTTTGGTGCCTGCTGGCGGAGGGCGCGACGCTGGCCGGCGGGGCGCTGGCGCTGGCTCTGGCGCCGCACCTGGGGAGCGTCTGGACCATTTATCCACTGGGATTGACCGCGGGCTGGCTGGTTTACCTGGGCTACCATGCGGTGCACGAAGAGTGGAGAAGCAAGGGCGCGGCGCCCGCGTCGGTTTCCGCACTGGCCGGCGGGGCGGCGGCCGCGTTGATTCAGCGCGGGGCGGAAGCGCTGCTCCGGTAGCGGTCTCTCCGGGGGGCGACTCCGAAATCCCTTTTGGCGCCGGGCCCGGCTTGCTGGATAATGGAAGACACATGACGGTTGAAATCGAAGGGGTCGCTCTGCATCTGGCTCATCCCGATGAGCTGGCGGCCGAGTGGGTGGGGCAGAGCGAGCTGATGCGCCACCTGCTGGCGGCGTGGATGGTGATTCACGAGCAGGATTTGCCGATGAGCCCGCGGCTGCTCGGGAAGCCGGGCGTGGGCAAGACCACGCTGGCTTATGCGGCGGCCAAGCGGATGGGGCGGGAAGTTTACATTCTCCAGGCCACGCTCGATACGCGTCCCGAGGACCTGCTGGTGACGCCGGTGATTGAGGGCACGGGCAGCCTGCGGTATGTGGCTTCGCCGCTGGTGACCGCTATGATCCGGGGCGGCATCGCGATTCTCGATGAAGGCAACCGGATGAGCGAAAAGAGCTGGGCCAGCCTGGCGCCGCTCTTGGACAACCGCCGCTATGTGGAATCGATTGTGGCCGGCATCAAGATCAAGGCGCACCCGCAGTTCCGCCTGGTGGCGACGATGAACGACGATGCCTCCACCTTCGAGCTGCCCGAATACATCCATTCGCGGCTGCAGCCGCAGATCTTCATCGATTTTCCGGACCGCGACGAGGAACACCAGATCCTGCGCGAGAACCTGCCGTTCGCCGAAGAGCGGATTCTCGAATACGTCACCGACTTTCTGCAAATGGCGCACGCGGCCGACGAGCGGTACACGGTGCGGGACGGCATCAACGTGGCGCGTTTCGCCATCAAGCTGAAGAACCTGGCAACGCAAAAGACGCACGAGCACGAGGCGCTGGAGATCTCGATCACGCGCGTGCTGGGGGAGGAAGCGCTGCGTTATGCCCGAAGACGGCCCGCCGATTCCTGAAGCGGGCAGCCTGCGGCGGGGGCGGTTCACGTATTTCCCCGTGGCGCCGGGCCGCCTGGAATTCGCCATCGAAGTGCGGCAGGCGATTCTGCGCGAACGGCCGCAAGTGGTGGCGCTGGAGCTGCCGGCGAGCCTGGAGGGAGACTGGATCCGCGGCGTGGGGCGGCTGCCGGAGATGTCGCTGATCTTCTATCCGGAGGGAGACGAAGCCACGTACGTGCTGGTGGAGCCGGCCGATCCCTTCACGGAAGCGATTCGCACCGGCCTCGAGATCGGCGCGGAGATTGTCTTCGCCGATCCGGAAGCCGGCGAGCGGCCGCACCTGCCGGATGCTTACCCGGACCCGTACGCGCTGCGCGCGATCGGCCGGGAGCGATTCATCGAAGCGTATCGGGTTTATCCGCAGGCGCGCTCGGTGGATATTTCGCGGCACGCGGCCGGCATTGCCTGGAAGCTGGAGGGGGTCGATCCGCTGGCGAGCGTGTTGGTGGTGGTTTCGCTCAACCTGCTGGACCCGCTGCTGGACGCGATGGAGGAACCGCAGGCGCAGCCGCTGGCGCGGACGCGGCACGAAGGCGTGGAACTGCTCAACCCGCACCCGGATTCGCTGGCGGAGATTGCGGTGGAGTATCCGCAGCTGCAGTGGCGCTATGAGAGTTACCGGGGGGCGATGAGTGACGACCACCTGATCGACCGGCGCCACGCGCAACTGGCGGTTCTGCTGGCGGCGGAAAAGGAGTATGAAGCTTCGACCGGCGAGCGGATGGCTCACTGGCAGCGCCGCCTGCTGGCGCGCTACACGCGCAACCTGGCGTTGGCCGCCAACGAGCTGTGCGCGGGGATCTTCGACATGACGGTGGCGGCGCGCGGCGTGGCGGACGACAACTACGCATGGGAAGTGTGGGAAGCCGCCAACCGGTATCCGCCGCAGAGCACGGAATCGCCGCTGCTCACGGTGCGCATATCGGGCGACCAGATGTGGCGCGACACGCGCCATATCCGGCTTCGCCGCCGGCTGCCGAGCACGAAGCGCCGCCTGCGGCCGTTCGGATTGCGGCCGCGCAAGAAGGAGAAATTCGCCGGCGAATGGGCCAGCCAGGTGAATGGAACGGGCATCTGCTCCTATCCGCCGGAGGACCTGGTGGTGGAAGATTACGGGCGCTTCCTGAAACAGAAAGGCAAAAATCTGCTCTCCGAGGACCGGGTGCGCGTCGAGCCGTTCACCACCTCGATCCTCGACGGCGTCGACATGCGCGAGACGATCCGCAAGTGGTACGAAGGGCGCATCTATGTCCGCCACTTTCAAAAGACGCGCGGGGAAGTGGGCTCGGTGGTGGTGATTTTCGATGAGGACCGGGACAACCGCTATCCGTACACCACGACGTGGACGGGCGAGAGCCAGAACGAATCGGACATGGCGTTCTACTCGACGTTCCCTTTCGACAACCTGGTGGGGCCGGGGATCGGCCGCGCCGAGTATGGCGGCTTCCTGATGAGCCTGCCGCCGCATCGCATGTACGACGTATGGCGGGACGCGGATTACGAGTTCGCGGAATCGAAATCGGAGCGGCTGCTGCTGGCGGCGCTCGATTATTCGCTCCATCACTACGTGGTGTACGTCGCCGCCCGGCCGCCGCGCTCGATTTTCAAAACCATCGCTGCGCGCGTGGGCCGGACCATCGTGTATCTTCCGATCGGGCAGCTTTCGCCGGTTTCGTTGAAGAAAATCCGCGTGGTTCACGTGCTGGACGGGCACGCCAAGCGGGCGATCGCCAAAGACTATTTGTGGTGAGCCCCGGTGGGCGGTGGGGGGCGTATTTCGGCGTACCGCCGGCGCCCGCCGCTGCGTCTTCTGGTATAGTGACGACACAGGTAGGTCTATGCGATCCCTTCGAATTTTCGTGTGCATAAACGCACTGGCGGCCCTGGCCGGGCTGGCCAGCGCGCAGGATCAGGGCCCGGTGAACGAACCGGGGCAGACGGTGGCCAAGCCGAAGAAGCCGGCGGACACGAGCGGGCAGCCGGCCGAGAGCGACCAGCCGCCCATTCCTTCCCAGTACAAGCGCAGCGCGGACGCCGGTTCGACGGTGATGTTCAAGAGCGATGTGGACATTGTGACCCTGGACGTGGCGGTGATCGGGCCCAACGGGCAATTCATTCCGGGAATCCCGTCCGGAAACTTCCGGGTGCTGGAAGACAACGTGCCGCAACAGGTCCGGAAGGTGGACATGGCGCAGGCGCCGCTGACTGTGGCGCTGCTGGTGGAGTTCAGCAATAAGTACCAGTCGCTATACAGTTGGACCTGGTATGTTACGCAACAAATGGTTTGGACCTTCGCCGCCTCACTGAAGCCGGACGATTACTGCGCGGTGATCGCCTACGATATGAAGCCGGAGATTCTTACCGACTTCACCACGGACAAGATGAAAATCCAGCAGGCATTGCAGCGGCTGCAGATTCCCGCGTGGCGCGAAGCCAACATGTTCGACGCGGTGACGGACACGGCGGACCGGATGTCGACGATCGAAGGAAGGAAGGCGATCCTGCTGGTTACTACCGGAGTGGACACCTTCAGCCGGATCACTTACGACCAGGCGCGCAAGAAGTTACAGGAAGCGGGCGTGCCGGTCTACTGCGTGTCGCTGACGGGGATGCAGCAGGAGATGATGGCGAGCGTGCCGATCGGCATCCTGCAGGCGGACAACGAGTTGAACACGATCGCGAAGGAAACCGGAGGAAGAGCGTTTTTCCCGAAGTTTGAAGCGGAATACCGGGGGGTGTTCAACGACATTCGCCAGGCGTTGGGAAATCAGTACGTGATTACTTATTCACCGAGCAACCGGGCGCACGATGGAACGTTCCGCAAGATCAAGGTAGAACTGGTGGACCCGAGCGGGCACCCGCTGCCGATCAAGGACCAGAAAGGCAAGCCGGTGAAATACGCGATCCTCACCAAGTCGGGATACAAGGCGCCGCACGAAGTGGAGTAGGGGCGGAGCGGGCGGCGAGCCGGGCTGGATGATGGGGGCCTGGTTGGAAGCCGGCCGGATTGGAAGCCGGAAGGCGGCGTGTGTTATTCTGGCGATGGGCAGGCCGCACGCGCCGGCCCGCTGTTCGGCAAGCCTCACACCGCAGGGCCACCCTAGCTCAGTTGGTAGAGCGGCTGATTCGTAATCAGCAGGTCGCCGGTTCAAGCCCGGCGGGTGGCTCCAGAGCCACTCTGTAGCTATTCCAGCAGGCCGGCCGAGATCTGGCCGGCACTTAGCGGCGATAGACTTCGTGCCAGCCGCCGGTGGGGATCACTACGCCGATCAGGGTTCCAACTACGGCGAACAGGGCGGCTCCAACACCGGCGCCCTGGCCCTTGGTGATGATGCAAAAACCAGTGCAGCGGTTGATCGCGACGGCGCCGATCGCGGCTCCGACACCCGCGCCGGCGGCCAAACCGATCAGCGCATTCCGCGCGCGGTGGCCCTTCCGCCTGATGGACACGCGCACGATTTCCGGGCGCATCACCACCCGGTCGCCAGTGTCGGCGTGGATCATGAGCGCATTCTCGTTCGCGGACTGAAACCACCCCTGGACGCGACCCACGTTCAGGGCGACGCGGACTTCGGTTCCGACCGGCAGTCCTTGTACAGCGGCCCAGTTTGGCTGCGGGGACTGCGCCGGCGCGGCAAAATCAAAGAGGAGAAAAACAGCGAGCGGCCGGACGTAGGTCAGCATCTTCTTCATATCGAATCCTTGAAACGTGAGCCGCGCCGAGCGGGGTGATCAGCTCGAGCGGGTGGCACACCTCCGGCGCCATTCCTTCCGTGCTTCTTGAAGCTGCGCGACAAACGAGGCCAGCGGCGGTTTCCCCAGATTGGCCCGGGGGCTGCACATGTAGGCCGCGGCCTGGCCGAACCGCACGAGCGCCGTATCGTCCATCTGGGCGAGGCGAGCGCGCACGGAATCAAGGTCAAGGTCGGAGTCACTGGCGAATGTGTACATGACGGAGCGCTTCCGAAATTGATTGAGGGGGCATAGAATCAGGCTGTCAAAGCGCTTGGGCCGGCGCGATGCGGAGCGCAGCAGGGCTGCCGGTGATGCGCGGCCCGTCATAGGACTCGCTGCGATATCGCTCGGTCGCGGCTGCGGCGTTCGAATCGCGTCTTGTCAGGCTCCCGCCTGGAGGATGGCTTCGCATGGAGGGCGGTCCTTTTCCTTACAAGGATGAACCGCTTCGCCTTCCGGCGCAACCGCACGTATGCCATGCGGCGCCCCGCTGATCTCGAGCATCGATCGGCCACGTGGTGCACATTTTAAAGTACAATGTACTAAGTACGGTACAGGATGGCGGACGACCCTCAGCCAAAGAAAATCCCGTTGATCTTCTTCCGCACGCTGGCCGGAAGCGAACCTGTGCGGGAGTGGTTGAAAGGGCTGCCCGAAGAGGAACGGCAGGCGATCGGCATGGACCTGTTGCGGGCACAATGGCGGTGGCCGGTAGGGATGCCGCTCTGCCGCGCGATGGGAAACGGGCTGTGGGAAACTCGGACGGACCTGCCGAGGAACCGCACGGCGCGCGTTTTGCTTTGCATTTACCGTGGGCACCTGGTTGCGCTACACGGGTTCATCAAGAAGACCCGTGCAACGCCAGATGAGGATTTAGCGCTGGCGCGGAAGCGGAAGAAGGAGTTGGAGCAATGAGCAAGAAACACATGGGCTCGAGCGTGGATGACTTCCTCAAAGAAGAGGGCATTTTCGAGGAGGCGCAAGCGCAGGCGGTCAAGGAGGTGGTAGCGTGGCAACTCGCCGAAGCCATGAAGAAGAAGAAAATATCGAAGAACAAGATGGCGACGATGCTGAAGACCAGCCGCACACAGGTTGACCGGCTGCTGAGCGCGAAGGATGACATCACGCTGTCGAGTTTGCAGCGTGCGGCGGCGATGGTGGGGCGGCGGGTGAAGATTGAGCTGGTGTGAAGACCTCCGCCGGCGACCGGCTTTCTCAAGGGCCGCGTTGCCGGCCGTGAGGGAGCGCGCCGGGGCTGTTTTGGGGTTGCGCTGTGCCTAACAATGAGTATGAACGCGATGATTCCCCGCGTTCGTAATCAGCGGGGCGCCGGCTTCTGGATTACGAAGACCATCGCGATACCGGCGCTATTCGGCGGCGCCGCGGTCTCTCAGAAGGGTGACGATGCGGGGTTGGCTGTCGCCGCCGAACCGGAGGGCGTAGCCGAGGGGGGTACATTCGACGATTTCGCCGGGGCGCTCATAGCTGCCGGGGATTTTGGCGCGGAGGCTGAGGTCGGCGCCGCGTTCGAGGAGTAGCTGGGTGGCGGGCAGGGCTTGATCGCCGGACTGGGTCACGGCGTGGAAGATGGGCGTTTGCCCGCCGATGCCGGCGCGATCGACGGTGGCGCGGGCATTGACGGGGGCGCCGCGGTCGAGGAGCAGGCCGGCGGCGGCAACGCTGCCGTATTCGGCGGCCACATGCAGGAGGGATGCGCCTTGCAGCGAAGGGGTGCGTCCACCGCTTTGGCCGCAATCGAGCTCCGGGAAAGACCGATTCACCAAGGCGGGCTCGGCGTCGATCACTTTTGCCAGATCATCGAGCCGCCCGCGGAGCACAGCGAGCACAGCGGGAATGTCGTACCTGGTTTCGCCGCCGGCCCGGAGGACGAGGTCGATACAGGCGCTGAGCCGTTCGCGGGAGCGTAGGTACCCGGCGATCAGATAGTCGAGAGCCGTGCCCGGATAGGCGTGGCC
>Ga0335078_10017088_pt1 | contig 10779 bp, 11 predicted proteins | sample Lox_Sample_32_FD_206711 | JGI IMG/M metagenome (GOLD analysis project Ga0335078, IMG submission 206711) | Soil microbial communities from Loxahatchee National Wildlife Refuge, Florida, United States - Lox_Sample_3.2 | ecosystem: Environmental > Terrestrial > Soil > Wetlands | place: USA... | reverse complement strand
GCCCGACGCGTCGGTGGCTGCCGCCTGATCAGCGGCGCAGGCCCATCGCCTCCGGTTGCCCGCAAGCATCGACCTCCCCGCCGCGTCACTCTATATAAGACCGGTGTGGGACGCCGGTGCGATGGCTGACATCGAAGAAATCATCGACAACTTCTCGGTCCTTGATGAGTGGGACGATCGCTACCGTTATCTCATCGAGCTTGGGCGCGAGTTGCCCCCGCTTTCGGAGGCGGCGCACAGCGACGCCAATAAGGTGCAAGGGTGCGCGAGCCAGGTGTGGCTCGACACGCACGTGCGTGCGGACGGCGCGGGCGGTCCGGTGCTCATCTTTGCCGGCGACAGCGACGCGCACATCGTGCGCGGCCTGATCGCCGTCTTGTTCGCGATCTATTCAGGCAAGCGCGCCAAGGAGATTCTCGCCATCGACGCGTTGGCGCAGTTCGAGCGAATGGGACTGCGTGAGCATCTCACGCCGCAGCGCTCGAACGGCTTCCGATCCATGGTGGAGCGCATCCGCGCCGACGCGCGCGCCGCGCTCGCCGCCGCCGCCGTATGACCGATACGGCATTCTAGCGGTGCCTGCGATCGTGTTGTAAACCTCGACCGGACGCGTGATCGCGGCTAACTCGACTGTTGGAAAGCTCTGCGCGATGGCCGTCGGCGAGGTCGGGGTGGACAGCACGTTCGGCAGTACGAAGCTTCGCGCTCTGCTGAGCGACGTATTCGCCGGAGCGATCTGCAGCATCCTGACGATCGCCTATTGCCTGTCCTACGCCGCGCTCATCTTCAGCGGGCCGCTGGAGCATTTCATCGCATACGGCGTCGCCGTGACGCTGTTCTCCGCCGCGGTCGGCGGGGCGGTCGTGGCGCTGCGCAGTTCGCTGCCGTTCGCGATTGCCGGCCCGGACAGCTCGATTTCCGTGGTCCTCGCCGCGCTCGTCGCCACCCTCGTCCACCGCCTCATCGCAGACGGCAGCGACCACTTGCTCGAGCCGTCGCTCATCGCGCTCTCATTGGCAACTGCCCTCACCGGATTGATGCTTTGCGTGCTCGGCTTCACGCAGGCGGGCCGCGCCATCCGTTTCGTGCCCTACCCTGTGATCGGCGGATTTCTCGGAGCCACCGGCTGGCTGATGATCACCGGCGCGATCCAGGTGGTTACTGACCTGCGCCCGACGCTCACTCAGCTCGATGCGTTCGCGAACGGCCCGGTGGTCGAGAAGGTCGCCGCCGCCGCGGGCGTGGCGATCATCATCCATGTCCTCATGCGTCGACTGCAGAACGCGTTCGTGCTGCCGGGCGTATTGGTGGCCGCGGTGGCGCTCACGCACCTGGTTCTGCTGTTGACCGGCACTTCGCTTGCGCAAGCGCAGGCGGACGGATGGCTGTTTCATCCGCAGTCGATGGCCACCCTGACGCTGCCCTGGAAATTCACGGAGCTTGCCCATTTTCCCTGGCACGCGACGCCGTCGCTGGCCGGCGATCTTCTCGCGGTGATGTTCGTCACCACCATCACCCTTTTGCTCAACACGACGGGCATCGAGATCGCGACCCACACCGAGGCGAATGTCGAGCGCGACCTCAAATCGCTCGGCCTCGCCAACCTGCTGACCGGAGCGTTGGGTGGACTGGTGAGTTGCACATCGCTGAGCCGCAGCACGCTGGCCAAGCTCGCCGGGGCCACCGGCCGGCTGAGCGGATTGACCGTCGCGGCGATCTGCGCGGTCCTGCTGCTCATCGGTCCCGGCTTCGTCGGCGGCGTGCCGAAATACGTCCTCGGCGGCGTGCTGTTCTTTCTCGGCGCCGACCTCGTCTATCAATGGCTGCTGCGATCGTCGCGCCGGCTGCTGCCGGTGGAATATCTCTCGCTGCTCGCGATCGCCGGCCTCATCATCTATTGGGGCTTCATTGCCGGCGTCCTCATCGGCGTCGTAATCGGCTGCGCCACGTTTGCCCTGAGCGCCAGCAGGGTGAACGCGATCAAGTTCAGTTTCGACGGCTCGGAATTCCGCTCGTCGCTCGACCGCGGTCCGGACGAACTCGCGCTTCTCGCCGAGCACGGTCAGGAAATCCAAGGCATGGCGCTACAGAGCTATCTGTTCTTCGGCTCGGCGAACCGCCTCTACCAGCGCGTCAAGGAGCTGCTCGGCGAACATCGCGCCTGCCGTTTCCTCATCTTCGATTTCCGCCGCGTGACCGGCATCGATTCATCGGCGACATACAGCTTCACGCAGATCGCGCGCGCTGCGGCCGAACGCAGCGTGCGGATTGTGCTGGTCAATCTCTCGCCCGAGCTCGAACGCGCCTTTCGCGCCGCGAGGTTTATCGGCAGCGATATCGTCGTCGCATCCGATCTCGACCGGGCGCTGGAAACGTGCGAGCACGAAATCATCGCCGCGCATCGGGCCGATCGGAGCGACGCGCGGTCGCTGCGGGCATGGTTGTCGGAAGCCCTCGGCAGCGTACAATTGGCCGATACGCTCGCCCAGTACTGCCGGCGCCTCGATGTGGCGGCGAACGACATCATCGCTCGGCAGGGCGAAGACGCATCCTCGATGCATTTCATCCTCGAGGGACGGGTCGGGATCATCGTCGACCTGCCGGAGGGGCGCACGGTGCGGGTGCGCAGTCTCGGCCCGCACACCACCGTGGGCGAGATGGGACTGCTCGCCCGCCGCCCTCGCAGCGCGACAATTCAAGCCGAGGCCGCGAGCGTGCTCTACGAGCTCGATGCGGATGCCTTCGAGCGTATCAAGCGCGAACAACCCGCACTGAGCCAGGCGCTGCTTGGCTATGTCATCGCGGTCATGACTGAGCGGCTAAGCTTTGCCAACAAGGCCATCGGGGTGCTCCAGCGCTGAACCCCGGAAGAGCGCGGGCGGGCTGCACCTATCGCGGCGACCAGGAGGCAGACCGCAAATTCAGCCCTTCGGCGTCAAGAGTTCCGGCTCTCGGTGAAGCTCGCGCCAATCAACTGCGCTCTCTGCGCCGCCGCCTTTGTTGGCCGAGGCCCATTTGCTTGGCAAGCTGCGATCGCGCCGCCGCGTAGTTCGGCGCGACCATCGGGTACTCCGCCGGCAAGCCCCATTTCTCGCGATATTGCTCCGGCGTCATGTTGTACTGCGTTCTCAAGTGACGCTTGAGCGATTTGAATTTCTTTCCGTCTTCCAAGCAGACCAGGTAATCGGATGTGATCGAACGCTTGACCGGGATCGCGGGCTTGAGCGGCTCGGCCGGTGTCGCAGCTTGGCCGCCACCCGCGACGCGCAGCAGCGCCGAGTGCACCTGGCTGATCAAGTTCGCTATTTCGCTGCTTGGAACCGAATTATTGCTTACGTATGCGGAAACGATATTCGCAGTCAGTTGAATGTAGCTACCCTCGCCCGAATTCTCAGCCATTTTTGGTCTCGAGAATTGTCCACGCTCGGCAGGCTGGGCATCCCCAATTGAACTGCAAGCAATGGGTCAAACCTGCGAACAGTTCTAAAAAATATAACACTTCAAAATTTAAAACAATATACTAGAAAGTTGTAGTGCGCTGCGATGAATAACCAAGCTAAAGCGCCTCGATCACAGTTTTGAGGCGTGATCCGTAGTCTTTAAGGCAATTAAAAGTCGAATAAAATTGCCGAACTACATGCCCAATGCTGCCGGCGCGGATGACCGATCCCCTGCCCGAAGGGCCAAAGGGCGCGCTTAGAACGTCCGAGGATCAAAACCCGGGAGGGACTCTTAGATTTCGTTTTTCTCTATGTGATCGCGCAGCTCATTGATCGAGGCGAAGCGCATCGTGCCGTTGGCGAATTGGGCCTCGATCGAACCGTCCGAGTAAACGGTATAAGCCATCCCCTCGACTACGCCGGATTTTAGTATTGAGACCGGCGCTGGAGCTTCGCTTAGAGGCCGCGGCTCGTCGTTCGCGGCAGGTCGCCCAGGCAGCAGATCGTCGGCTTCCGGCGCTTGCGCGGGCGCCTCGGGGGTGGCACGCGCCTCGTGCAAGACCGGCCTTTCGTGCCCAAAGGGCTTTTCGGGCGCGGCAGGCTCTTCGCTAAGCGAGGGCTCCGGCCCGTCTTCGGCGTTCAAAGGCGGCGGAACAATTTGCGGCTTCGCCGTCCGCGTGTCTACAGCCTGCACCCGCTGGCCCTTGGGCCAAAAAGCATCGAAGACCGAACCTCGGTGTCGCGGCGGCGGCGCCGGTGAATCCACATCCGTTTCAATTCGCGGCACGATACGGGGAGGTGTCGCGCCATTGGGCTTGGGGCTCGCGGTTTCCTTGGGGCTCGCGGTTTCCTTAGGGCTCGCGGTTTCCTTGGGGCTCGCAGTTTCCTTGGGGCTCGCAGTTTCCTTGGGGCTCGCGGTTTCCGGTTCCGTGGCCTCGCTTATGACGTCCTCGACGCGCTCTTCCTCGGGCGACGGTTCACCAAGCTCCTCGGCCAGGGGGGCATGCTCGACGCGCACCAAGCTGGGGAACTTCTCTTCTACGGGCTCGAACTCCGCACCGCCAGCGGCGAGCGGCGGCGGACCCGGCGGCGCAGGTTGCGGGCGCGGTTCGCTTTTCGGCTTGGGTGAGAACGGAATATATTCCGGCGGAGCTTCGGGCTGCCCGTCCCCGGCCCCGGGGCTGCGTGCGCTCGGAGCGGCTGGCACCGCGGTTATCCAGGGCGCGCCACGCGGCACCGGTTTCAACGGCACAGGATGCGCCGGCGCTGGCGGCGGCGCCTGAACCAGGCGCGCGGGCATGGCTCGCGCCGGCATGGAGCGCCCTAGAAGCGCGCGTTCGATACGCTGCAACTCGCGCACGACCATTCCGAGGCCGACGAGGAGAAGGCCACCGACGGTCGCCACGGTTCCCTGCGTCATGATTTCCGGTTCGAGCGCGGGATCGTGAACGGTAACGCCCGAGCCGATCAGCCCTAATCCCGCGACGGCCGTTACCGCGCCCAAAATCAACAAAAACACATACATCCGCCCGTCTCCTAAGACGCGGCCACAATTAAAACTATTTTGGCCGCCCGCTCCAGACGGCGCAAGGAATTAATATCGCGTGGCGCACGTCAGTGTCTCGAAACCCGACGCGCGGGTCAGCGGCCTCGCGGGCGTAATCGTCATGAATGGACTGCCTGGAATGAAGGACAATGGGCTGCCGGCATCCGCATTGAGCCGGTGACCAACGCATAATCCCAACGGCATTGCCCAGACACCGCAGTTGCGCCTATCTAAGGGAAACCTTCTCTCGCGCCAGCGGTTTTACGGGCACGCCCGCCCCGGTCCGGTTTCACATTGAGGAGCAAGCACCAATGGCATTCACCCTACCCGACCTCCCCTACCCCTACGATGCGCTCTTGCCTCACATGTCGCGCGAGACGCTTGAGTACCATCATGACAAGCACCACCAAGCCTACGTGACCAATGGAAACAACCTCGCGAAAGGCACGGAATGGGAGAACAAGCCGGTCGAGGAGGTGGTAAAGGGCACTTTCGGCAAGAACCAGGGCCTCTTCAACAACGCCGGCCAGCACTACAATCACATCCATTTCTGGAAGTGGATGAAAAAAGGCGGCGGTGGCGACAAGCTTCCGGGCAAGCTGGAAAAGCAGATCACGGCCGATATCGGCTCTATCGCAAAGATGAAGGAGGACTTCGTCCAGGCCGGCGTCACCCAGTTCGGATCCGGCTGGTGCTGGCTCGCGGTGAAGGACGGGAAGGTCACTGTGACGAAGACGGCAAACGGAGAAAACCCGCTCGTGCACGGCGCAAAGCCCATTCTCGGCTGCGACGTCTGGGAGCACTCCTACTATATCGATTATCGCAACCGCCGCCCTGACTATCTTAAGGCTTTCGTCGATCACCTCATCAACTGGGATCACGTCGCGGAGATGTACGAAGCGGCGATGAAATAGCTGCCGCTGCGACACCGCCCTCGGAGCGAGCGGAGCCTGTCGGCTTCGCTCTTTTTGCAATTGGCGCCGCGGGCGCTCGTGACGGTCGTCGGGAGTTTCCGAATTCGGCGCGAACCGGCGCCTTGATGAAGGCATCGAAGAGGATCACCCGTTGACCCTCGCCACGCATCGCGCCAGTCTTGTTCAATATTGAACACGGCGGCATCGTTTCGCTCGCGCCTACGACATCCGCGCCCGCTCGATCTCTTCGCTGCTGACGATGGAGGGCCTGATTGACCGTGCCGTCATGCCGTCGCGTGCGCGAACTCCCAATAGAGATCGCGGGCCCTGCGGTAGAACGGACCCGGCTGCAGATCGCGCTCGTCAATCCGGGTGATCGGCCAGACCTTGCTGTAGTTGCCGCTGGAGAAAATCTCGTCGGCCGACTGAAAATCGGAATAGCGCAGCGTCGTCTCGACGACGTCAACGCCGGCCTCGCGCAGCAGGCTTATGACCCGCATGCGCGTGATGCCGGGGAGAAAGGTGCCGTTGGCGATTGGCGTAAACACCACGCCGTCCTTCGCCATGAAGATATTGGCCGTGCCGAGTTCGGCGACATTGCCGAGCATGTCGCACATGACGCAGTTGTCGAAGCCGCGCGAGCGCGCTTCGATCAGCGCGCGGGCGTTGTTCGGGTAGAGGCAGCCGGCCTTTGCATCGAGCAGCGCCGACTCGCGCGTCGGGCGGCGGAACGGCGACAGCGTAATGGCGGTGCCCGCGGATTTGGGAAACGGCGCGACGTAGACCGTGAGACACCACCGAGTCGAATCCGGCTCCGGCCGCACGCCGCCCGGCGCTCCCTCCTCGGCCCAGTACATCGGCCTGATGTAGAGTTCGGCATCCGGCTCGAAACGCTTGCTTCCTTCGCGCGCAAGTCCGATCCAGGTCTCGGTCGGGACCAGCGGCTTGAGGCACATCGCCTTGACGGATTCGTTGATGCGCGCGCAGTGGAGATCGAGGTCGGGCGCCGTGCCTTCGAAAGCGCGGGCGCCGTCGAACACCGACGTGCAAAGCCACGCCGCATGGGTACGCGGCCCCATTATGGGCACGTTGCCCTCGTGCCAGTCGTCCTCGAAGAACGTCACGGTTTTCGACCAGGCGACGGGGCGGCTCATCGAATCATCCTCTCCCAGGTCTATTGTCTCTTTGCAGGCCGTTTGTCACCCCGACCGGAGGCTGGAGGCCGAATATGCTTAACATACCGACGCGGGCCTATGTCTTCGATGCGTATGGCACTTTGTTCGATGTTCACGCGGCGATCGCTCAGCATCGCGCCGCAGCCGGTCCCGAAGCAGACCGGCTCTCGGAGATCTGGAGAGCAAAGCAGCTTGAATATACCTGGACCTTGACGCTTGCCGGTCACTACGTCGATTTCTGGACCCTGACCGAACGCGCGCTCGATTTTGCGCTGGCGCGCGTGCGCTCGGTCGACGGCGCGCTCCGCCCCCGGTTGCTGGAAGCGTATTTGCGGCTTGGTGCATTTGCCGACGCGCGCACCGCCCTTGCCGGACTCAAAGCCCGCGGCGCGCGCCTCGCGATCCTCTCCAACGGTTCACCGCCGATGCTCGCCGCCGCGGTCGAGGCAGGCGGCATGGCCGGGGTGCTCGATGCCGTGCTCTCAGTCGAGGCGGTGCGCATGTACAAGCCCCGGCCGCAAGTCTACGCGCTCGTGACCGAGCGCTTCGGCATCGGCGCAGAGGAGGTGGTGTTCGTGTCTTCGAACCGTTGGGACGTCATGGGCGCCGCGTCGTTCGGGTTTCGCGCGGTGTGGGTCAATCGCGGTCGTTTGCCCGACGAATACGCGGACGCCGCGCCTTTGCGCGAAGTTCCCGATCTCGCGGTCCTGCCCGGCCTGGATTACTGACACCCGCGTCTTCGTGCGGCGCGCCCAGATCCGCGCGACCCGATTATGCCTACGCCGCGTTGCCGTGCGGTTCGATCGTGTCGGGAGATTTGAGAGCGGTGACGATCTGCTGTTTGGTCAGGCGCGTCCCGTCATCGCCTTCGATGAGCAAGGCGACGCGCCCACTGTTGTTGATGTGGCGCGCCCAGCTCATCGCTTCGTCGAGGATATTGAACTCCTTGTACAGGTGGCGATCCTTTTCCACCGGGGAGATGGACTGCGAGCCGCGCGGGCCGGAATAGACGCGATAGGTCATCGGTTGGACCTCCTGCTTCGAGCAAACGATCACCTGAGAAATTAAACATCGGTGGCAAATGTGCCACTCGTGTGTCGCTCAGGATCAGCGCGGCGCGTTGACGCGGCGGAACCGGCAGACCTGCCATGCCCGCGATTGCGTCCGTAGCGGCGATTTCGAGCTATTTTTTCTGCACTGCGAAGGATTGATTGCTGTACGGCAGCCGGGTCGGCCGGCGGATCGAGATGAAAGCGTGATCGAGCGTGTGATGGCAGCTGTTGCACCCTGCGGTGAGCTTATCAAAGGCGCTCGTGAACGCGGCGCGATCCTTGGCATCGACGGCTTTTTCAAGCGCGGCGAGCGGACCACCCACGGCATCCTCCACGGTACTGCCGCCGAGCATGCCGTTGAGGGTTTCGAAGCCCTCTTTCAGCGCGTCGACTTCATAATCGGCGAGCGGCCAATTTCCGGCCCGCCCAGCAAACCACAATTTGAGGTGCCGCTCCTGCTGCAGCACCATGATGTCACTGATTCTCGGCTGGTACGGCTCGCTCGCGGGCTGATCGGGCGGTATCGCGTCCTGCGCAGCCGCCACGATCGTATTGACGCAGAGCGCCATGATGATTCCAGCGAGAATGGGCCTCATCGAACTCTCCCGAGCGGGCTGCCGCCATGCAATCCCAATCGCAACGAACGTTCAGAACACTCTAGCAGGTTGCTGAAATTTGCTAGTGTGGCGGTTCAGAAGTCCGCATCATTATATCGACTTGACTCGTCATGCGGACTTCTGAACCAAAGCCACACTAGAACAATACATTTGCTAGTGTCCTTTCGATTCCGAAGTTCGCAACCGATCGCGCCGCATAATCATGCGAACTTCGGAATCGGGACACTAGCGGTCCTTTGATTCCAACTTTCGCCCAGCGACTTGCCGCAAGGGGATGCAAATGTTGGAATCGGATCACTAGCCCATCGGCGGGAGCCGCTCCCCGCAGTATTTGGGAAACCCGTCGCGGCAAGCCTGATAGAGCGCCGGGCATGCCTTCGCGGCCGCAAGCGCGGCTTCGATGGTCTTGAGCCTCTCGCCTGCGTTGCGGGCATGACCGTCATAGGCGAGAACGGCATCGTCGCGCTCGAGCCCTCGCTCGGTCATGAGAAAGCGCTCCGCCCCGTCGAAAAACACCGTCGCCGTCTTGATGGCGTCTTTAAGCTTTGTCGTGAACTCGGCGTTGGCCCTCGGGTCGGGCTTGACCACGCGGGCGCGCACCGCAACGTCGGTATAAAGAACGTTGAGCTTGAAATAGATGCCGCCGCATTGGGCAAGCCCCAGCCAATAGGGCTTGCCGCCGAAGGGACCCGCGAGGGATACCAGGCTGTCACGCTTATCGCTTGTCGGTACGGCCGGCGCCGGCGCGGCGCCGCGAGGCTCGCGCTTGCGCGGTCCGGCCTGCGCTTGCGCGCCGGCGATAAGGATGAGCGCAAGAACAAGCCGAGCCGCCTTTGCAATCGGTCCCGTCATGACGCGGTTCCCGTCGAGCCCTCGTAAGCGGGGTCAGAACTTCTCCACCCAAGGCCGCAACTCGATTTCCCAGGCCCACGCGCTGCGCTGCTGACGCAAGAGGTCGAGGTAGGTCTGCGCGATCGCGTTGGGATCGAGCAAGCTGTCGGGCTTGCCCGCCGGATCGGGCCGCTGCGCGCTGCGGATGCCACCGTCAATCACGATGTGCGCGACGTGAATTCCCTGTGGGCCAAGCTCGCGCGCCATGCTTTGCGCCAGGCCGCGCAGTGCAAACTTGCCCATGGCGAAAGGCGCCGATTGGGCATAGCCCTTCACGCTTGCGGACGCGCCAGTGAACAGGATGGCTCCGTGCGAGTGCGGCAGCATGCGCTTTACTGCCTCCTGGGCGACGAGAAAACCGCCGAACGCGCTGACCGCGATCGACCTTTCGACTTCGGCAGGATCAAGATCGACAAGCGGTCCGCGCGTACGGTAGCTGGCGTTGTAGACGATCACATCCGGCGGGCCGAGGGCGGCTTCAACGTCGGCGAAGAGCTTGACCACCTCAGGACGCTTTGTCGCGTCACAGGCGAAGGTTTTGCCGCCGGTCTCCTTGGCGAGTGCCGCGAGATCGGCGGCGCGCCGTGCCGCGAGTGCGACTTTCATCCCCGCATGGGTGAATAACCGGGCCAGCGAAGCAGACAGTCCAGCACCAACTCCGACGATGAGAGCCGTTCGGTACGACGTTTCGGCCATGCCGCCCTCTGCAAATTGATAGGATCAATCGACCACGGCTAGTGGAGTGGATTTGACGTTCGCTACCCAGCTAGCCGTTGGTCCGCGAAGCGAATGTCAAATCCAAAACTCCACGAGAAACTCATAATTTGCCAGTGGTCCTTTGATTCCAACATTCGCACAGCGACTTGCCGCAACGGGATGCGAATGTTGGAGTCGGAGCACTAGCGCATCGACAAGAGCGAGGCAACGCAGATCGAGAGTGGGTAGTGCCTCAATTTCCCGCCCCGCGAAGATGCCGCACCGCTGGCGGACTTCCATTCGCCCTATCGCGGCCACGCCGTTCCGTCCGCAAGCGAAGGAACCGGGCATTCCTTGCGCAGGTTCACACCACGTTCACATCCTGAACACGCCGAACTTCGTATCCCGGATCGGTGCGTTCAGCGCCGCCGCGAAACAGAGACCCAGC
>Ga0335078_10017085_pt1 | contig 10781 bp, 9 predicted proteins | sample Lox_Sample_32_FD_206711 | JGI IMG/M metagenome (GOLD analysis project Ga0335078, IMG submission 206711) | Soil microbial communities from Loxahatchee National Wildlife Refuge, Florida, United States - Lox_Sample_3.2 | ecosystem: Environmental > Terrestrial > Soil > Wetlands | place: USA: Florida... | reverse complement strand
TTTTTCGCCGCGCCCTGTGTGACGCATTTGCCACACGCGGTTCTGGCGTGGAACATCGAGGAGCGATTGTGATTTAAAGGCGGCGCACACTGTCATGATTCGAATCTTCAGCCAATACGTTTCGCCCAAATCGCTCCTGCTGGTTGTTCTGGAAACGGCCCTGATGGCGTTCTCCTTGATTTGCGCTGCCTGGCTGCGTTTCTGGAACGATTCCGTGGAGTTCAGCGCTTACACGGGATTGCCGCACTTTGCCTGGCAGGCCGCGGTGGTCATATTCATTTACCAGCTCTGTTTCTACCTCAACGATCTGTATGATGCCCGTCCTAGTGAGCGCCGCGATGATCAGGCGCTCCGCCTGGCGCAAGCGTTGGGCGCCGCTTCGCTGCTCCTCGGACTCCTGTATTTCCTGATTCCCAGCCTGCTCGTCGGCCGGGGCGTGTTCTTCCTCAACATGGTTCTGGTGACCGCTTTCATCCTGGTCTCACGAATCGCGCTGGACCGCCTCTGGATCGCCACTCCGGCTCAAAACGTCCTGATTCTCGGCGGCGGAAACCTGGCGCTGACGGTGGCGCGCGAGCTTGCGAATCGGAGGGACCTGCGGTTGAATCTGCTTGGGTTTGTTCAGGACAGCGGCGTGGAAGTGACTCATGATTCTCTGTTTGGCCGACCGGTTCTGGGGACGACGCAGGAACTCGAACATCTGAGCTCGAGGAATGGTGTTTCGCGAATCATCGTCGCCATGGAGGACCGGCGCGGAACCCTGCCCACGTCGGCGCTGGTGAAACTCCGCGTCCAGGGTGTGGTCGTAGAGGATGCCAACTCGGCGATTGCCGCATTGACTGGACGGGTCTGGCTGAACACGGTCCGCCCCAGTTGGTTCGTGTTCTCCGATGGATTCCGCCGCTCCCGGATTACGACGCTTCTCAAGCGTACTGTCGATATATGCTGCGGGCTCCTCGGCCTTATCGTGTCGCTGCCAATTATGGCTGCGGTCGCTCTGGCGATCAAGCTCGATTCGCGTGGCCCGGTGCTGTACCGGCAAGAGCGAGTCGGATGGAAATCCAGTCCATTCGAAGTACTGAAATTCCGCTCGATGCGCGTGGACGCGGAACAGAAAGGCGCGCAATGGGCCGCCGTAAACGATCCGCGCGTGACCCGGCTCGGAAAGTATCTCCGCAAGTTTCGGCTCGATGAATTACCGCAATTCTGGAACGTGATTCGGGGCGATATGAGCTTCGTTGGCCCGCGTCCGGAGCGCGCTGTTTTCGTCGAGGAGCTTCGCAAGCAGATCCCGTATTACGACGAGCGCCATTCCGTTCGCCCCGGATTGACCGGCTGGGCACAGGTCCAGTACGCCTATGGCTCCAGCGTCGAGGATGCCTATCGGAAACTGGAATACGACTTGTTCTATTTGAAGAACATGTCCATCTTCTTCGATTGTGCCATCGTATTTCAAACCGTCCGGACCGTGCTGATGGGCAGGCATGGCCGCTAGCGATGCGAACTCGCCGGACTTGTCCCAAACCTTGGGCCCGAATCGCGAAAATTTGAATTTTGGTGGTCGTGATGATGCTCAAAGCCTTGATAACAAAGAACCGAAAACGCATGATCGGTTTGGCGTGGCGGTTGCTTAACACGTAAGCACGGAAATCGGTTTAACCATGAAACGTCTGTTGACTGCTTTTGTTCCACTGGGTATCCTAACGGGTCTCGCAATCGCGACTCAAATGCTGGTCCTGGCCGGCACTCCTACCGTGCGAGCGGCTGTACCTGTGCCCGCAAGCATCGTCCATGCGCAGCAGGTCGGCAGCCCCGAGTACCTGGAGCCCATTTCGATTGTTCTGTTGAGTTTAACCCTCCTGAGCTGGGCAACCTTCCTGCGTCGCAGTCGCATGAAATTGCACCTGGGCTCGGCGGAAAATGCTCCCGAGATCAACAGCTTCGTCATCGATAATCCGCGCCGGTCCGCGGACCATACTCCAGTGCGCCCGGCACGTCTTTCCTCGCCGGCGCCCAGCGATAGCCTGGTAGTTTCCTAGAATAGTATCGGCTGGTAAGGCACAATAATAATTTGGGCCGGCCCCAAGAAACGATGATCACTATATCTATGCCTTCCCGCGGCTCGCGATCGTTGATCGCCTTCCGCCGCGCTCCAATTGCACTCTGGAGTCCGGTCAGCCGCGAGTCGGCGGCCAGTACGCTTCGATCAGACAGTAGCGCGGGAGTCGGCGCTTGAAAGCCAAGGATAAGCTTCCTGCCCGCGTGCTCCCCGCGGTGCACGGCCGCCGCGAAGTCCCGCGCGATCCCGAACACGAACTCTCGTTCAGCCAGCATTTGAAAACCAGCTACAGCCGGGAATGGCTGATCGAGCTGTATGCCAGGTACGCCGTCGGCGACGGGAGCTTCGAAACCATGATGCGGCGGGTAATCTGGCGCGCTATCGCCAGATCATTCGGCCATGGCATCGCGATCGGCTCGGGTGTCGGCTTCAAGCACCTGGAAACCTTCGAGATCGGGGATGGAGTATTTATCGGCGCCCACTCCTACCTGCAAGGACGATTCGATGGTTCCTTCATCGTCGGCGAGATGAGCTGGCTGGGTCCGCAGAGCTATTTCGATGCCCGCGACCTGGTGCTCGGAGATCACGTCGGATGGGGCCCGGGCGCGAAAGTTCTCGGATCGCAGCACACGGGAATGCCGATCGATTCTCCGGTAATTCGAACTGATTTGGAAGTGAAGCCGGTTCGCGTGGAAGGTTGGGCCGATATCGGCACCAATGCCACGTTGTTGCCGGGTGTTACGGTAGGCAAGGGAAGCATCATCGGCGCCGGCGCCGTGGTGAACGAGGATGTCGAGCCGTATGCCATCGTCGCCGGAGTGCCGGCGCGCTTCATCCGCTGGCGCGACGGATACCAGCCTGCCGCGAAAGGTGACCATGAAACTTCAAGGTAAGCGAGTTCTCATTACAGGCGGTGCGGGGCTCATCGGCTCGCACATCGCGGACCACTTGGTGCTCCTCGGCGCCTCCGAAATTGTCGTTCTCGACAACTTTGTGCGCGGCCGGATGGAGAACCTGGCCGAGGCGATGCCTTCGGGAACGGTGCGCATCATCCGCGGCGACATCCGCGACGTCGCCGCCGTCAAGCAGGCGATGGACGGCATCGATGTGGTTTTCCACCAGGCGGCCATTCGCATCACCCAGTGCGCCGAAGAACCTCGTCTGGCTTTGGACGTCATGGCCGGCGGCACGTTCAACGTGCTGGAAGCCGCGGTGGCAGCCAAAGTCGAGAAGGTGGTCGCCGCATCGTCGGCTTCGGTTTATGGGCTGGCCGATCAGTTTCCTACTTCCGAGACGCAGCATCCGTATAACAACCGCACCCTGTACGGCGCGGCCAAAGTTTTCAATGAAGGCCTGCTGCGCAGCTTTACCGACATGTACGGCCTGTCTTACGTGGCGCTTCGCTATTTCAATGTGTACGGTCCGCGCATGGACATTTTTGGCGCATACACCGAGGTCCTGATCCGCTGGATGGAAAGAATCGCCGCCGGTAAGCCGCCGCTGATCTTTGGGGATGGCAGGCAGACCATGGATTTCGTCTATGCGGTTGACATCGCGCGGGCGAATATTCTCGCGGCCGAATCCCCCGCGAACGATGTGGCTCTCAATGTGGCGAGCGGGACCGAGACCAGCCTGAACGATCTCGCTAACACTCTGCTCCGCGTGATGGGCTCATCGCTCGGCATCGAATACGGCCCGGAACGTAAGGTCAACGCGGTCTCGCGGCGGCTGGCCGAAACGCGCACCGCGGCGGAGACTATCGGTTTCCGCGCGGAGGTGACGCTCGAGGAAGGATTGCGGCGTCTGGTGCAATGGTGGCGCGCCGAGCAGGAAAGGGCCGTGGCGCATGCCTGACGAGATGATTCCTATCATCCGCCCGTTTATCGGCGAGGCCGAGGCGGAAGCCGCCCGCCGGCCGATTCTCTCCGGATGGCTGACACAAGGGCCCGAGGTCGCGGCCTTCGAAAAGGAATTCGCAGCCTACGTCGGTGCCCCGCATGCGTGCGCCGTCTCGAACTGCACAACCGCGCTGCACTTGTCCCTGCTGGCCGCCGGGGTTGGCGCGGGCGATGAAGTCATCACTGTAAGCCACTCGTTCATTGCGACCGCCAGTTGTATTCGATATTGCGGCGCGATCCCGGTTTTTGTCGATATCCTTCCGCGCACGTTCAACATGGATCCGGAACTGGTGGAGGCGGCCATCACCCCGCGCACGAGGGCGATTCTCTGTGTTCACCAGGTCGGGATGCCGTGTGATCTGGCCGCGCTGGTCCCATTGGCCAAAAAACATGGGCTGCCGCTGATCGAGGATGCCGCCTGCGCCGTCGGCAGCGAGATCCTCTGGAACGGCAACTGGGAGAAAATCGGCAAGCCGCACGGCGATGCCGCCTGTTTCTCCTTCCATCCGCGAAAGCTGATGTGTACCGGGGATGGCGGCATGATCACCACGGCCAGCCAAGAATGGGATGCGCGCTTCCGGCTGCTGCGGCAGCACGGCATGAGCGTGCCGGACACCGTCCGCCACGGGTCGCGGGAGGTGATCTTCGAGAGCTACCCGGAGGTCGGTTTCAACTACCGCATGACGGATATTCAGGCGGCGGTGGGCCGCGAGCAGTTGAAGCGCCTTCCGGAAGTTCTCGAGCGCCGGAGAATGATGGCGGCGCGCTACACGCGCCTGCTCTCGAACGTTCCGGGGCTCGAGCCGCCGTTTGAGCCCTCCTGGGCGCGCACCAACTGGCAGAGCTATACAGTCACCCTTTCCGAGGACTGCAACCAGTTGCAGATCATGCAGGCCATGCTCGACCAGAACATCGCGACGCGCCGCGGAATCATGTGCTCGCACCGCGAGGCGGCGTATCACGATGCGTACCGCATGGGACCCGGCGGTTTGAAGCACAGCGAACAGGCTCAGGAGCGCAATATCCTGCTTCCTCTGTATCACCAGTTCACGGAAGAGCAGCAGGACCGCGTGGTGGGAGCGCTGCGCTCGGCGCTTCCGGTAGCCGCCGTCCGTTAGCCTCGCGAGAGGTGCTAACCTCAGACAATCCATTGGCCGGAGGTACGCGGTTTTGATCACCGAAAATGTGAAGTTGGGCAAAGACGTGAGGATCTTTCAGCCGGACCTGGTGAACCTCTACGGCTGCACGATCGGCGACGGCACGAAAATCGGAGCTTTTGTCGAAATTCAGGGTGGCGCCACGGTTGGGAAAAACTGCAAAATCTCGAGCCACACGTTCGTGTGCGAGGGGGTTCACATCGGCAATGAAGTTTTTGTCGGCCACGGTGTGATGTTCATCAACGATCTGTACCCGCGAGCCGCCAATCTCGATGGCACCTTGCAAACCGCCGCGGATTGGGCTGTAGTGGAAACGCATATCGAGGACCGCGCGTCGATCGGCAGCAACGCCACCATTCTGGCTGGAATCACCATCGGGAAAGGCGCGATCGTGGGAGCCGGCGCCGTGGTCACCCACGACGTACCACCGTTCACGATCGTGGCTGGGGTTCCCGCCCGGCCGCGCGGCACCGTCCCCGACCAGAAACCGGCGCCCGAAGCCGTGTAGCAGCCCCCGTAGATCGTCGTCGCACATGTACCTGCTTTTCTGATTCTCGTGCTCGAAGTTCCCGGTTAGTGGCCCCGTATTTGCAGGTTCCCGCGGATCTGCCTCGCCTATGTATCAACTGGACTGGATTCAGCGCCTTCGGGTTCTCGACAAAAGCCCGGCTGCCAATTCCGCTCGCCAGAAGCCCCTCGGTGTCAGCGCCAACGTCTGGAGATTGGGATTTACCAGCTTCTTCACCGACATTTCGTCCGAGATGGTCAGCAGTATCCTGCCGCTCTACTTCATCTCCTATCTCCGGTTCAGCCCGTTTCAGTTCGGAATTCTCGACGGCATCTATCAGGGCGCCGCGGTGGCGCTGCTCAGCCTGTTCTCCGGTTTCGCGGCTGATCGCTGGCGCCGGCAAAAGGAACTCGCAAGCGCGGGGTATGGATTTTCGGCGCTAAGCCGGCTGGTGCTCCTTCTGGCCGGCGGCAACTGGATTTTCGCCGCGGCCACTCTGGTCATGGATCGGATAGGGAAGGGAATCCGCACGGCGCCGCGGGACGCCATGATCTCGCTCAGCAGCCGCGCGGACAACCTGGCTACAGCATTTGCCGTACACCGGGGCCTGGATGCCGGCGGCGCGGTTTTCGGCCCGCTCGCCGCATTCCTCGTGCTGCGCCTGGTTCCGGGCGGTTTTTCGCTGGTCCTCGCGGCGAGCTTCTGCATCGCTTTGATCGGCCTCGGCCTGATCGCTCTTCTGGTCGAAAAGCCGGCGCTTTCGGCCAATACCAGACCGCCCGCTCTCTCGCTTTCGCTGGGGCTGTGGAAGCATCCCCCATTCCGTGTGCTGTTGATCTGTGGCGCTCTCCTGAGCCTCACGACCGTGAGCGATTCTTTCCTCTACCTCTCGCTGCAGAGAAGCACCAACGCCCCATCCACGATGTTTCCGCTGTTTGCGTTTGTCACGGCCGTGTCCTTCCTGATCTTCTCTGTGCCCATGGGTAGGCTGGCCGACCGCTGGGGCCGGAAGAAGGTGTTCCTGGCGGGGAACGGCTTGCTTCTTTTCATTTACGCAATCCTGTTATCCCCCGGCCTCGGGACGCGGGCTCCGTTCGCGATTCTGGGGCTTCTGGGCGCGTACTACGCCGCGACCGACGGAATCATGGCGGCGATGGGTAGCGCCGTCCTCAAGCCGGAACTGCGTACCAGCGGATTGGCGATATTGAATACCGCCATCAGCGTGTTCCGGTTCTTCTCGTCGTTCGTTTTCGGCCTGCTGTGGACGGATGGAAGCAGCCGTCCGCCCATCGCCGTCTTCCTGGCGGGCGTGACAGTGGCTATAATTGTTGCGAACTGGAACCTAACCCGCAAGGAGACCCTGTGAATCAGCCCCGCAACCGCACCCTGCTATTCCTGCTGTTGTGTGTCGTATGTGTGTTGGTGGTCGTTGTCTTCGGTTATTTCATGGTCCGCAAAACGCACCAACCCCCGGAAGTTGCCGTTGGACCTCCTTCAACCGCGCCCGCCGCGCCGGCGCCGGGGACATCCCAACCGACCCCCGTCCCAGGCGCGCCCTCGTCCACGGCGGCCAAAGAGCCCAATGCCGGGGTGGCCGCTCCGCCGGGAGCTGAAGCCAGGCATCCGGTCCGGGTCTTGTTCTTTCGTGCTAACGCCTTGGGCAGTGAGTATGGAAAGCTGGCCGTGGCCCCGCTCGATGCTCTCGATCACCCCGTTTATTCGAAAGATCTTGCCTGCGATCGAGTCTATTTTTCCAATGGCGTAGGGATCTGTCTGGCATCGGATCGGGGCGTCTTCACCCGATACTATGCCGTCAAGTTCGACGAGAACCTGAAGGGCGGCTGGAACATTCCTCTAAATGGGATTCCCAGCCGAACCCGCGTATCGCCGAGCGGCCGCCTGGGATCGATCACCATATTCCTTTCCGGCCATTCCTATGCGTCCCTCAACTTCGCCACCCAAACCCTGATACTCGATACGGCGACCGGCAACGTGCTGGCGGACCTGGAAAAATTCTCGGTCACCCGCGATGGCGCGCCGTTCCAATCCAAGGACTTCAATTTTTGGGGAGTCACTTTCGCGCACGACGAGAACCGCTTCTATGCGACGCTGTGGTCGAAGGGGCAGACCTACCTGGTAGAGTGCAACCTGGCGGAGAAGACCGCGAAGGTAATCCATCAAAACGTGGAATGTCCGTCGCTCTCGCCGGACAATACTCGTATCGGTTTCAAAAAGCGAATGCCGGGCCAGCGCATTCTGTGGAATATCCACGTCCTCGACCTGAAAACCATGACCGAAACGCGCCTCGCCGAGACGCGCAACGTGGACGATCAGGTCGAGTGGTTCGACAACGACCACCTTCTTTACGCGTTGTCGGAAAGCGAGACCGGATCGAGTGCCAGCACCGATATCTGGATGGTGCCCGCCAACGGGGGCGGCTCGCCGAGCATCCTGTATAAGGGCGGATTCTCGCCAAGCGTCGCGCTGTGGAGCATGCCTGCTCCACCAAGCGGCGCGAAATGAGATAACCACCGATGTGAAGCCGCGGTGCTGCGAAATCCAACGCAGCCGGATGCGAAGGGCGTCGACCGATCAAATCCGAATTTGGTAACGATTTCTCAATAATTCGTCCGGAGTGCCGCGAAATTAATACATAAAGGTCCGCTACCACGATTTCCCGGGACTTTGGCAATACCCGTGCAAAAAGTACCTCTCTATGCACGGAGTGGATTCGGCGGTAGAGGCCCCGCCTGTCAGTGCCGTCCGGTCTTCCTGGGCCAGCTGGCTTTCCGTAAGCCCAACGGTCTGGCAATTAGGATTTACCAGCCTGTTCACGGATATCTCCACGGAGATGATCGCGAGCATTCTGCCGGTCTACATCGTCCTCCAGTTGCACTTCAGTCCGCTCCAGTTCGGTTTCCTCGACGGTATTTCTCAAGGCGCCGCGGTCGCGCTCCTCAGTCTTGCGGCCGGTATCCTGGCCGATCGCTGGCAGCGTCAGAAAGAGGTCGCGACGGTTGGATATGCCCTCGCGGCCGTCAGCAAGGTGGCTCTTCTGCTGGCCGGCGGCGTTTGGATGCTGATCGGGGCGGCCCTGGTGCTCGATCGCCTCGGCAAAGGCATCCGCACGGCGCCGCGGGATGCCATGATCTCTCTGGCGACGCCTTGTGACAAGTTTGCGACCGCATTCGCCGTGCATCGCGGATTGGATGCCGGGGGCGCCGTATTAGGTCCCCTGGCAGCTTTTCTGCTGCTTCGCCTGGCTCCAGGTACCTTCGATCTGGTCCTGGTCGTAAGTCTTTGCACCGCGCTTGTGGGCCTGGGGATCATCACCCTGCTGGTGCGGAAACCGTCGCGCGTCAGGCACTGCCATCCCGTGCCGGAGATGAAGGTCACGCACCACTGCCGGCGTGGTTGCCTCGGCGTCCTGGTCGGCAGCCAGTCGGAGATGCCGGGATTGCGCCGTTCGCTCGACTTGCTGCGAAAGTCGCGATTCCGTGCCCTCATCGTCGCCGGCGGAATTCTCGGCCTCGCCACCGCCAGCGATGGGTTCGTCTACCTGTTGCTCCAGCAGAATACGCATTCGCCCGCCACCGCAATCCCGTTCTATGCCTTTCTGATGGCGCTCGTCTACCTGCTCTTCTCCGTCCCCGCGGGCCACCTGGCCGACAAGTGGAGCCGGCAGAGAGTATTCATGGCGGGCTACGGGCTGCTCGGCGTGATCTACGCCATCCTGCTCTTTTCGAACCTGGGAAGCATGGTCCAATTTCTGGTGATCGGATTATTTGGCGCTTACTATGCCGCGACCGACGGCGTACTGGCCGCCATGGCCAGCGCCACCCTGGATCCCGGCGTGCGCACCAGCGGCCTGGCCTTACTGAACACCGCCACCAGCATTTCGCGTCTGCTATCCGCCGTCCTATTTGGATGGCTATGGACGTGTTGGTCGGTTGGAGCCGCGGTTCGCTGCTTCGGTTTGGGCCTCGCGGCTGCGATGATGATATCGGCGTGGGCCTTCGCCAAGGGCAAGAAGGTCACCCTGGACAGCATTGTGGGTTGATCCGCGATAGCGTTTCCATCAGGCGTAAAACGCCTGGATCGCATCGCAGATATACTCGATCTCTTCCTCGGTCAATTCCGAATGCACCGGCAGGGAGAGCGTCTCCTTAGCCAGCCGTTCGCTTACCGGGAAATCCCCTTCGCGCAGCCCCAGGCCCGAATAGCACGGCTGCAAGTGAAGCGGCAACGGGTAGTACACCTCCGAGCCCACGCCGTTATCTTTGAGATGGGCCTGAAGTGCGTCGCGCCTCTGGCAGCGGATCACGAACTGGTTATAGATATGACGGGTCTGGTAGTCCGACGGACCGGGCGGAATGACGCAGTTCGCCAGCTTTTGCAGTCTTTTGCGATAGAGATCCGCGTTCTTCTGCCGTCCGGCCGTCCAGCCGTCCAGGTGGCGCAGCTTCACCCGCAGGACCGCCGCCTGTAGCGTATCCAATCGCGAGTTGATGCCGACCCATTGGTGGAAATACTTCCCGGTCCGGCCGTGGACTCGTAGAGCCAAAAGACGCTCCACGAGCGATGCATCGTCGGTCGTCATGAGGCCGCCATCGCCGTACGCCCCGAGATTCTTGCTCGGGAAGAAGCTGAAACAGCCGATCCGGCCCATGCTCCCGGCCCTTCGCCCTTTGTACTCGGCTCCAATCGACTGGGCGGCGTCCTCGATCACGGGTATTCCGCGTTCCGCGGCCAGCTTCAGGATCGGGTCCATGTCCGCGCAGGCGCCGAACAGGTGAACCGGCAGAATCGCGCGGATTCGCGGGTGCTTGGACAGCACCTCCTCGACCTGGCGAACATCCAGGTTAAAGGTTTCCTCTTCGACATCCGCGAAGACCGGCAGGGCTCCAGCTTCCGAGATCGAGCCCGCGGTTGCAAAAAACGTATAGGGCGTAGTCAGGACTTCGTCGCCCGGGCGGATGTCTAAAGCCATCAGCGCCAGCAGCAGCGCGTCCGAGCCGGAAGCACATCCCACTGCAAATCGCGTCGAACAGTATTGCGCGATCTCCGCCTCGAGCTGTTTGACGTCGTCGCCCAGAATGAACCGTTGCGAATCGACGACGCGCACCATCTCGGCCAGAACTTCCTCGCGAATGGTCTTG
>Ga0335078_10017084_pt1 | contig 10781 bp, 8 predicted proteins | sample Lox_Sample_32_FD_206711 | JGI IMG/M metagenome (GOLD analysis project Ga0335078, IMG submission 206711) | Soil microbial communities from Loxahatchee National Wildlife Refuge, Florida, United States - Lox_Sample_3.2 | ecosystem: Environmental > Terrestrial > Soil > Wetlands | place: USA: Florida... | reverse complement strand
AGGAGCCCTGGTGGGGAAGAATCTGGGTAGCGGACAGGCCGAGACGGGGAGGAGCCGGTGGAAGGTCACAGGGCCCGAATGGCGCTGATCCTGGCGGCCGTGGGGATCGCCGTGGTGTGGCTGTTCCTCGCCAACCCGAACTACGGCCTTGTGGCCCTGCTGTGCGGTCTGGTGATCGCCGAGGCCAGCCGCCGATCGCTCTACGCCCGGCGTCTGCGCTTCGTCCGCCGCAGCGCCCCGACCGCCACCCGCCGGTCAGCGCCCCGCACGTCGGCACCCCCGACGCCTCGCCCCGCCCCGGGACCGGCCGTCCGCCCCGCCGTTCCCGCCGCCCGGCCGCTTCCCCGGCCCCTCACGCCGGGCATGCCGTCGGGCCGCCTGGCGCCCCCGCGGCCCATGTGGCACCGGGCCGGAGGCGCGCCGGCCGCCGAGCCCCGCTTGTGGCACCGGCCCAAGGGGGCGCCGCCGCTCTCGCGCCGCTCGCCCCCGCCTCGCCGGCGCGGCTGACGTCGGTCGTCTCGCTTCGCACCCGGCTGGGCCGCCGAGGGCGGGCCGCGGCGTCGCCTCACGGGGGCGACAGGCGGGTGGGCAGGGGAGTGGTGAGGACCTGGCCTCCGGCCGCCTCCTGCTCGTGGCCCACCTGCTCCCACAGCGGGAGGATGCGCGAGGCCAGCAGCGCCGCCCCCGTCCCCGCCGCCTGGTCGAAGTGGATGCCGTCGGCCGAGCGCAGTTGGGCGCCGTCGTAGGTGGGGGTGAACGCGCCGCCGGGGCACACCATGGAGAAGAGGTCCTGGACCGTCACCGAGCTCGGGTGTTCGGCCGCCACCTGGCGCACCAGGTCGTTGTAGCGCTCCACCCGGCTGAGCTGGTCCTCGGGGAAGGGCGCCCCGTCCGGCTGCTCGCCGGAGTCGTAGCACGGTGCGGTCATGAGTACCATGCGGGCGCCCGTCGACGTGCCGATGGTCACGGCCCTCTCGAGCTGGGCCTTCACGTAGGCGGCGTAGGCGGGGGCGAGGATGTTGGTGCGCCTGCCCTTGTAGATGCGGTCGCTCACCTCCCAGCGACCCGCCAGGAGCACGACCACGTTGGGGTGCACCGCCCCGATCCACGACGGCCAGGCCGTGGTCCAGGGCACGGCACCGTGCTTGGGCACGGGACGGCAGGGGTAGGCGACGGGGACCTCCTCCTCCTGGCCGTGCACGTCCTGCCACACCTTGGGCCCCTCGGCCACCCCGCACCCGAGGATGGCGAGGTCGTCGGCCACGATGTGGTACTTGGGCTCGGCGTCGACGAGCCCCACCCCCATGCTGAGGGCGACCGAGTCCCCGAGCACGAGCACCCGCACCGGTGCGTGCGCCAGCGAGGCGGGCACGCCGGTCTCGGGGACCGTGGCGCCGCCCCCGCCCACCGGCGGCGACCCGACGGCGGCGCCCGACGGCACCGTGGCCGCCACGATCACCGCCGCGGTGGCCGCCACCGCGGCGGGGGTCACCACGCGGGCCCGCACCGCGCTCAGGACGGCCCGGGTGCGGATGGGGCGCTCCACGGCGTAGAACGACACCGTGCTCACGGCGATGGTCACCGCCGTGCGCACCAGGAACAGCGGCGTCCCGGTCACCCCGACACGCGTGCCGGTGAGGGCGATGTCGAGCGGGAAGTGCCACAGGTACATGCCGTAGGAGATGCGCCCGATGTAGCGCAGCGGGGCCCACGCCAGGCCCCGGGACACCACCCCGGCCGGGACGAGCACCGCACTCAGGATGACCGCCGCCACGCTCAGCGACACGAGCAGGAAGCCGCCCCGGAACACGAAGGTCTGGCCGTACTGGAGCTGCGACCAGGCCCAGGCGCACACCCCGACCCCGGCCACCCCGGCCCCGGCCAGCACGACCCGGGCGCGCCGTGCCACCTCGGCGGCGGGGCGACGGCGCCACAGGGCGAGCCCCGAGGCGAGGGCGGCGCCCACGAGGAGGCACTGGGCGTGGGTGTCGGTGCCGAAGTAGACGCGGGTGGGATCGGTGCCCGGGGTGAACACGAGCGCCATCTCGAGGGCCGAGCCCAACGCACCGGCGACGGACACGCCGAGCAGCGTGCGCAGGCCCCGAGCCGTGTCGCGCCGGCACACCCGCATCACGAGCAGCACCACGATGGGCCACGCGATGTAGAACTGCTCCTCGATGGCAAGCGACCACGTGTGCAGCAGCGGGCTCACCGGTCCCGTGAGCGCGAAGTAGCTCTGCCCGGCCACGATGTAGCGCCAGTTGGCGCTGTAGAAGAGGGTGGCGATGCTGTCCCAGCGCAGCCCGGGGTAGGTGCCCGGTGCCGCCACGAACCGGGCGTAGAGGACCACGAACACGAGCATCACGAGCAGGGCGGGCAACAGGCGCCGGGCGCGCCGGGCCCAGAAGCCGCCCAGGGCGACCGAGGCCGTCCCCGACCACTCCGTGACGAGGAGCGTGGTGATGAGGAAGCCCGACAGGACGAAGAAGGCGTCCACCCCGAAGAACCCGGCGGGGAGGAACGACAGCCCGCTGTGGTAGGCCATGACACCGAGGACGGCGAAGGCACGCACGCCGTCGAGGGCCGGCATGTAGGCGAGCCCGTGGGTGCTCTGGGCCGCCGGTGCGCCGCCAGCGGGCCCCCGGCGTGGGCCGCGCCGAGTCAGCACCTGCATGGGCGCACCCCCCTCATCCCAGCTCCGGACCGCTCGTCACGCCGACCCCCCATTGTGACAGACGGCGGTGGCGGTCCCGGGAGCGCCCCCGGGGGTCAGTGGACCGTGACCGTGGCTGACGCCGTGGCGCTGCGCCCCGTGACGTCGGTGGTGGTGAGGGTCACCCGGTAGACGCCGGCGGCGGCGAAGACGTGGGCGACGGTCCTGCCCGACCCGCTGCCGTGGTCCGAGAAGCTCCAGGCGTAGGAGGCGATGTCGCCTTTGGAGTGCCGGGCGTTGAAGCGCACGGCGTGGCCAGCGCGCGCCGTGTGCGGCGACACCGTGAACGAGGCGGTGGGCAGGTCGAGATGCTGGATGCACGCCGTGGCCCGCGACACGTGGAAGTCCTCGTTGCTGAACTCCTCCTGGGTGAGGTAGTGCCCGCCGGCGATGCTCTGGTTGTACCGGGCCCCGGCCGCCCCCGACGACGCGCCGTAGAAGCCCACGCACTCGTCGGCGATCTCGTTGCCGCGCTTGTCGAACCACGCCGAACCGTAGGGGTCGGTGATGGACTCGTTGAGCTCGTGGCTGAGCGAGTCGATGACGGCGTCGGCGTCGGGTTGGCCGTTGGGGGACTCCTCGCTCCCGTAGGTGGCGTCGTTGCCACAGGTGAACCCCGTGGGGGACTCGTAGACGGGGAAGGGGAGGTCGGCGTAGACGGCGTTGGCGGAGGTGGAGGAGTGGTAGGCGCAGAACGTGCCCCCGGCCTGGCTCACGGTGCACGTGCCGCGCTCGGCGTTGTCCCGGCTGTCGTCACAGGACTCCACGCCCTTGGGGAGGAACACGGCATAGACGTGGGCGAGATCGGAGGGCAGCCCGTGGGTGCTCTGCACCGCCGCCACCACCGACTGCAGCTGGGCGTCGGTCACACAGGCGTCGTACCCGGTGTGGTCGCTGTAGACGGCGCCGCTATCGGGGGCGCACCCGTCGGTGATGGCCGAGGTGACGGGGATGGGGGCGGCAGCATGGATGCGGTACGCCGCACCGTACTGCAGGTCGTCTGAGTACACGTTGGTGTCGAGTCCGTCGGCGGTAGCCACGTTGGTGAGATAGCCGTCGACCACCGATTGGTAGCTGGCCGCGAACGAGCCGCCCGGCCCCCAGTAGATGGGCACCACGGTCACGCCACCAGCGGGGTCCATGACCGGTCCACCGTGGTCGACGACGGGCGGCGACCCGTCGTAGTCACGCGCCTTGGCCCGGCGCGCCTCGCCCGGCGTCCCGCCGCTCGCCATGGGCGAGCGCGTCGATCCCGTCGTCCCGCTCGCCCCCGGAGAAGCGGCGACACGGCACGAGGCCCCCGCGGTGGCACGACGCGGGGCGACGACGCCCAGCAGCGATCCGAGGCGAGCCGTGCCCTGGGTGGTGGGGTTGTCGCAGCGCAAGGCGCCCCCGGACGAGGCCGCCGCGGCACCGGGCTGGGCGAGGACCACGGGCGCGGCGATGGCGGCTGCCACCACCAGCGTGGAGGCGAGGCGGGCAGCGGGGTTGCGTCTCGCTCGGCGCGCCTTGGTCATGCGGCTCCTCCCGGTCCCCGCCGTGGCGACGTGGCGGCGGTCTGCGCCCGCACCCCGCGGAGGGGGACGCCCACCGGCGCCAGCCAAGCACGGGGGCCCCAGGACGTCGCCGTCAGATGTGACGATTGGACGCCTCTCGCCCTCGCCCACGGGCACCCTCCGTGCCGGCGCGCCGCGGCCGGTGTCAGGAGGGCGAGACCGCCACGGCCACGGCCGAGGGGCGACCGCCGACGTGGAGCGCGTGGCCAGCCCGGCCGGAGGTCAGGTCCACCGGGGTGAGGGTGCCGTCGAGCCCGGCCACCCAGGCCTGACGGCCGTGATCGGTGAGGGCCAGGTCCTCGGCGACGTGACCCACCGCCACCGGCGGCCCGGCGCGGCCCGCGGCGACGTCGCCCACCGGCACGGGCACGAGGGAGGTGCCGACAGCCACCCAGGCGGTCGGCGATCCACCGGCGTCCGACACCACCACGGCCCGGGGTCCAGGGCCCACGGGGAGGGGCCGCCCGGCGCGCCCGCTCGCCAGGTCGACGGGGGTCACGGTGCCGTCCCCGAGGTCGGCCACGAGCGCGGTGACACCGTCGGGGGTGACGGCCACGGCGTCGGGCTCGTCCCCGACGGGGATGCGGGCCCCGGTCGTCATGGTCCGGAGGTCGATGAGCGTCACGGCGTTGCCGGCCAGATCGGCCACCACCGCCGTGGTGCCGTCGGGCGTGACGGCCACGGCGTCGGGCTGCTGTCCGGCGGCGATGGCCCGACCGGCGCGCAGGGTGCGGAGGTCGATGGGCGTCACCGTGCCGGAGCCCAGGTTGGCCACGAGCGCCGTGGAGCCGTCGGGGGTGACGGCCACGGCGTCGGGCTCCACCCCGGTGCCGATGCGAGCCACGCTCGTGTCGGTGGCGGTGTCGAGCACGACGGCCACGTCGTCGCCCTGCGCCGTCACCACCAGGCGCCGACCGTCGGGGGTGGCGGCGGCTGCGGAGGGGAGCGACCCGATGCGCAACCGCTGGCCGGCGGTGTGCGAGACCAGGTCGACGGGGGTGACGGTCGTTCCCGGGAGCGCCGTGAAGGCGAAATTGCAGACGTAGGCCTCCGTCGCCCCGGGCGTGGCGGCCAGCCCCGAACCGCCCCCGCACGCCGAGGCGACCAGGGCCACGGCGCAAACGGCTCCGGCCGCGCCGAGACGTCTGGGCACCGAGCGCACCGCGACGGTCCCCGAACGACGGGCGCGGCGGTGCGGCGCGGGCGTCAGGGTGCCGGGGGGATCAGGCGGTGGGCCGGATCAGGACTGCGGCGAGGCCGGGACCGACGGCTCGGTCGGCTGCGACTCGCCGCGGGCGCGGGCCCGGGTGTCCACGTAGTAGACGATGCCCCCGATCACCCACAGGACCACGGCGATGACGATGGCCGCCTCGCCGCGGCGCTTGCGGTGGGCGTGGGTGTGGATGTGGAGCGGTCCTAGGAACGACGGCAGCTGGTTGGCCTCGACCGTGAAGTAGATGATCCCCGCGATCAGGGCCAGCAGACCCAGCACCCCAAGGACGGCCGCGAGCCATTTCATCGGTGTCATTGGCGCCACTTTAGCCACAGTGCCGAGGTCAGGCCCACTCGTCGGGCAGTCATTCGGACCCGAAATGGTCGGGCAGCGTGCCGAAGGCGAGGGCCACCGCCGCCAGTTGGGAATTGACGTTGAGCTTGCGCAGGATCGAGCGGATGTGGGAACGCACCGTCGTCAACGACACCACCAGGGTGGTGGCGATCTCGGCTGCCGAACGTCCCTCCATCATGTGGAACAGCACCCGCCGCTCGCTCGGGGTGAGATGCACCAGGGCGTCGTAGGGGGAGGGCAGCTGCCCCGGGCCGCGCAGCTCCTCGTACCCGTTGGGCGACGACCCGCCGTTGCCGCTCACGCGCCGGGTGGCCTGCCGGGCGAGCTCTTGGGAGAGCAGGTCGGTGTGGAGCAGACCGACCGCCCCCTGCTCCACGCACACCGCCACGGCCGCCGCGCTGGCCCCGACGCTGAGGGCGACCACCGGCGTGCCCGCGTCGCGCATCGCCCGGGTGAGGCGGGCCGAGTGGTCCCAGGCGTCGGTGGCGCTCTGCCCCGAGGCGTGGCGGAAGGTCTCGGGTTGCAGGACGACCACGGCCACGTCGGGCTTGGACAGGTAGAGGTCGAGGAGCAGGGCGTCGATGTCCGGAGCGGGGCAGAGCACCGGCCGGGCGCCCAGGCGACGCGCCACGGTGGCGACGGCCTCCATGACCGGTCTCGGGCTGGCGTCGGGGGCGGCGTCCGGGTCGACCAGCATGACCCGCAGGGCCGGGGCGGCCTCGAGCACGGCGTCGAGGGCCCCGTTGCCTCGCACGCCGTTGGCCGACGGGTCGGCGAAGAGGCCGTCCTCGCTGAGCGCCACCACCACGCGACGGTCGAGGCGTCGCGGCTCACGCCCCAAACGGTGCCGACAGGGCTCGGATCCGAATGTGGCGGTGCGCCCCTGGCGCCCCGGGGCCAGCGCCTGGTTGTCGGGCACGTGGGTCACGGCCACGAAGGTGGTGGGCGTGGCGCCGTTCGACGCATCGGCGTGACGCCGGGTGTGGCGCAGTGACGACATGGCCGCCGCCGCCAAGGTGGCGGGTTCGACGTCGGCCGTGCTGGCGCCGATGCCGATGGCCACACGCAGATCGAGGGCGGTGGTGCCCACCGCCAGGTGGTCGCCCATGGCCCGCGCCAGGCGCCTGCCCAGCGCGCTGGGCGTCACCCGGTGCGAGCCGTTGCCGAGGACGACCGCCACCCGCGGCCCCCCGAGCAGGCACAGGCGGTCACCGGGGCGGATGCAGCGCTCCATGCGGCGCAAGGCCAGGCGCCACAGCAGCTCGCTCGGCTGGGGTGCACCGGCGCGCGCCGAGGGCTGGACGTCGATGCAGGCGATCACGCTCGAGCCCGGCCCCGGACCCCAGGTGCGGCGCTCGGCCACGATGGTGGCCGAGGCCCCGTGACCGTTGGCGGTCTGGTCGCCGGCCCGGCGGTCGTGGCGCGGCCACATCGCCGTGCTCGCGTCGAGTGATCCCGAGGTGGTGAGGCCACCCCCCGGGTCCTCCCCCCCTACGCGCTCAACGAAGGCCGTCACCTTGCCATTGCGGCGCCCCGCACCCCCCTGAACCACCTCACGCAGCGTGGTCCTCGTCGCTCAAGCTACCGCGTTGAGAAGTCGTTGGCCAAGCGGTTTGGCGCGTGCAAGCAAAATCTGACGAAATCTCGGCACCCGCCGGGGCGCCCGTGGGGCCCGGGGCCGCGCACGGAGATGGGGTGACTGCGGCCCGGGTCGGGCGGCCGTCCCGCCCCGGAGAGGGAACGCTCCGGGGACCGGGCCGGGTCAGAAGGCCTGGGGCAGGGCCAGGCTGATGTGCTGGAAGCACACGAGCAGCGCCCCCACCGTCACGGGGACGCCCATGCCCAGCACGACCCAGGACCACGGGCGCACCCCCCGCCGCCATCCCAGCAGCCCGAGCACGGCGGCCAGCACGGTCAGGACTCCCCACAGCACCGACCGCCGCACCTCGCCACCGGTGCTCACCCCGCCCAGGCCGCCTTCGTCCCCGCCGGCCAGCACGGGCACGGTGGTGGGCGGCGCGATGGCGCCGGGCCGCGTGGTCGGGGTGGTGGCCGCCGGGAAGCTCTGGGAGGTCACGCTGGTCCTCAGGACCGCCGTCACCACCAGGCGGGTGGCCGCGCTGTAGCGCGGGTTGCAGGTCGTGAGGGTGAGGGTGGGCGTGGTGGTCCGGGCCAGGACGGTGGTGTTGGAGGGCAGGACCACGTGGGAGCCCACCACCTGGTAGCCGAAGATGCCCTGGGAGGTCTGGATGTAGATGGGATCGCCCGGCTGGAGCTGGTTGAGGTCGTAGAACGGCGCCCCGTAGGTGGTGCGGTGCCCGGCGATGGCGACGTTGCCGGCCTGTCCCGGCAGCGAGGTCCCCTGATAGTGCCCCGGGCCTTGCTGGAGCTGGTTCTCGTCGGTGCCCTCGACGACGGCCGCGCCGTGCATGCCCAGCCGGGGGATCGACAACAGCCCGATGGGCGTGCCCACCTTGGGATCGGCGGTCGTGGGTGCCACCACGGCGGTGTTGATGGGGGAGGAGGTGTCGGCGGCCTTGGCCGGGTTCGTCGTGGGGGGCGTCGTCGTGCTCGGGGTGTGGAGCTTGCCCTCCAGCTCCTGGCGGAGCTGGTCCTGGGCGTGGTGCTCGTACAGGGCGGTGCCCCACAGCTGGTAGGCGACGAAGGACAGCAGCAGGAGCCCGGTCGTCACGAAGCCCACGGCAACGCGCTTGACCAGACGGCCCGTGCCCTTCCCCCCCGTCACGGACGCAAGCTTAGGGTTCCGCTCCCGTCTTGTGGCCTCGGCCGGGGGAGGGGGTGACGTCGGCGTCACACACCACGGCCGGTCACGCTGCGGCTACCCCCAGGTAACAAACCCCCCGACCAGCCCGGAAAGGTGCCGCCGGGGCAGGTGATTTCCTCAATCGTGACGATGTGGCCGGAGAGGGGCCCTTCGTAGTGTGACCGACAGGAATCGGTTCTAGGACGATCGCGGCATTCCGCGCGCGTCGCTGTCGTGGGCGCGAGGATGAGCCGGGGTGTCCGTTCGGGATGGGGAGGGGGGTGACGGGGGACTCAAGGGCGCGAGGGCTGGCGCCGTGCCTGGGCACGGCGGGGATGCCGGGAATGCACCCCCTCGGCACCATCCGGAGCCACGCCGATCGCGAACCAACGGGGGGGATGCGTGTCAGGGACTGACTCGTCCAAACAACCAACAAAGGAGCATCACTACATGCGTCGCAAAATTCTGATGGGCTTCCTGGCGCTCGCAGTTCCCGCCGGGACCCTGCTGGTCGCTCAGAGTGCAGCGTCCGCCAAGAGCGTGACGGGCACGGGTCTGACCACGTGCAGCTTCAGCGGCACGATCAGCTTCGACCCGCCGCTCACCGCCAGCGGTAGCACGACCATCAAGAAGGAAGTCACCACCGTGTCGGCGACCCTGGGTCACTGCACGAGCGGGACCCCGGTGGGCGTGCCCACAAGCACCTCGGTCAAGCCCATCAAGACCAAGACGGCCAAGGGCGCCAAGGGCGGCACGTGCAACAGCTTCGACGCCAACTCCCAGACCGCCCAGGTCAAGGTCACGGCCAAGTGGTCCGGCGAGAAGCCCTCGAAGTTCACCATCTCGGGCCTGCACGCCGCCGTCAACAATGAGGCCGAGCTCGGCTTCACCGGCAGCTTCGGGGTCACTGGCTCCTACGCCGGCACGGGCCACGTCGGTGTCTACCTGACCCCGGCGAGCTCGAACGCCATCGGGACGTGCAGCGGCAGTGTGTCCGTGCTGCACATCGACGGCTCGACGAGCTCGGGCACCATCTAAGGCAGTCCAGCAGTCAGCAGTTGCAGAACCAGCAGTGATGCAGCACCAGTAACGCAACGGAGCGTTTCCGGGGGCGGGGCCGCACGGTCCCGCCCCCGGGGGCTGCTCGAACGAACGGGGGGGAAGTGCAGCACCTGAGGTTGACGTCGAAGATCCTGGCCACGGCGGGCGTCGTGACGATCCTGCTCGGGGGATCCCTCCTGGGCACGGCCGTGGCCAGCACGGTGACCACCACGCCCGGCATCACGCTCTCGTTGACGACGACGGCGGCCGGCGCCAGCTGCAACAACACCAACAAGGCCGCCCCCGTCTGCTCCGGTTTGGCCGCCGGCGACTCCATCTCGCTGAAGGGCACCGGCTTCACCCCGGGCGCCACCGCGTCGATCGTGCAGTGCAACAGCGACCCCACCCAGCCCAACCTCGTCTTCCTGGGCCAGTACATCCCGGTCAGCTGCTCCGCTCTCGCTCTGACCTCCATCCCGGCCTCGGGAGCGACCAAGGGCGATCTGATCGGGACACAGAAGATCATCTCCGGGACCGTCGGCCCGCCCATCGCCGTGGGGACGCCCGTGTGCATCACCAACCGCGGCGGCTCGACGACGACCACCACCGTGGTGCCGGGCTGCAAGACCTCCGGCAACGCCAAGACCGACGCCGCCAACTTCCCCTGTCCCCCCACCGCCACCGAGGAGAGCGCCGGGATCACCTGCGTGCTCTCCATCGGTGACACCGACAACGACGTGGCCCTGGGCACGATCTACTTCACCGGCGAGCCCGGTGGTGGCGGTTCCACGACCACCAGCGGCGCCAGCACGTCCTCCACCGCCTCGACCTCGTCGACGACGTCCTCGTCCACCACGAGCTCGACCTCGAGCACCACCTCCACCTCCGAAGCGCCCACCACCACGAGCTCGACGTCGAGCACCACCTCCACCTCCGAGGCGCCCACCACGACGTCGAGCTCCACCACGACCTCCGAGGCGGCTACCACCACGACGACCGAGGGGGCCACGACGACGACCGAGGGGGCCACGACGACGACCGAGGGGGCCACGACCACCACCGAGGCCTCGACGACCACCACGGCGCCGCCCACCAAGGTGACCGGTCCCTACGAGCTGTTCTGCCCGAAGACCCCCGTGG
>Ga0335078_10017078_pt1 | contig 10783 bp, 8 predicted proteins | sample Lox_Sample_32_FD_206711 | JGI IMG/M metagenome (GOLD analysis project Ga0335078, IMG submission 206711) | Soil microbial communities from Loxahatchee National Wildlife Refuge, Florida, United States - Lox_Sample_3.2 | ecosystem: Environmental > Terrestrial > Soil > Wetlands | place: USA: Florida... | reverse complement strand
ATCAGCCACTCGGCCGCTAGGTCGGCCTCCGTGATCCCGAGTCGCCATGGGCTGGGCCGGACGAGGACGTCCGCCCCTAGTTGGTTGAACTCCGCCACGGCGCGCGCCACAGCGTCCGGACCGAGGAGCCGACCTCTGTCGGTCGTGCGGCGCTGGTGGGCATCAAATGCGATGGCCACCCGTCGGTCCATCGGATCCGCAGGGATCACCTTCACGCGACCCACCACGGACAACGTCAGCAACGTGGGACAGTCTGCGCCGCGACAGACGGCGACCAGCATCGACAGCTCGGTCTCGGTCAGCAGGTCGAGCAGGGCGGAGGCGGTGATGATGGTTGCGCCGGCGAGGTCACCGGGACTCAGGCGAGTGATGTCAGTCTGCTTCGCCTCCATCGTGACCGCTGCACCGTCGGCAGCCGGGCCGGGCGCGTCGGCAACGGCGACCTCCAGAAGGTCCGCGTCACGGTCGTGCAGGACCCAGTACTGCGGACCGGGCAGCAACGGCGCGAGCCAGCGCCCCATCGCGCCCGTACCGGAGCCGAGGTCATGGATCACCAGGCGTCCGGTTTTTGCCAACGTTCGCCTGAGAGGTTCGACGAGGTCGCGTGCGCGCGCCGCAGCGTCAGCCGGCTCGCGGAGGGCGAGCCATTCCCGGCTTACCCGGATCGTCGCCGTCCTCATCGCGAAACCCCGGCCAGAACACCAGCGATCACGGACGTGGTCGTCGACCACCGCGGGAGCGATTTGCGCCGCTCGCTCGCAGCGCGGCGCAGCCGGGCGCGCAGCTCGACGTCGCCGAGCCAGGCCCGGAGCGCGGCGCCGAGGGCCTCAGGGTCGTCCGGCGGGACCAGCAGCCCTGGCCGGATCCCGTCGGTGCCCTGACCGACGGCGTCCGTTACCCCGCCGACCTCGGCTGCGACGACCGGCACCCCCCAGGCCAGAGCCTCGCTCACGACCATGCCATACGTCTCGGCACGCGACGCCAGCACCATTAGGTCCGCGGCGGCATACCTGCGGTCCAACTCGGCTCCGGTAAGTGATCCCGTGAACGACACGCGGTCCTGTAGCCGCACATCCAGCAAGCGGCGGCCGAGGCTGGCGACGAACACCGGGTCGCGGTCCAGGCTGCCAACGCACACGCAGCGCCAGGGAAGGCCGCGCATCCTCGACAGCGCATCGACCAGCACATCGTGACCCTTCGCCGGGGTCACCGCCGCAACGCAAAGCAACGAACCGCCGGCCGCGGTGCCGGCCGCGAGCTCGGCGCGATCGACACCGGGCTCGGCCACGTGCACCCGGTCCGCAGGCAGCACGTAGAGCTCGAGGAGGCGTCGCCGCGTCCAAACGCTGGTCGTGACGACGGCGGCGGCCGCGGAGAGAACCGCACGCTCCCGCATCCGGATGTCGGCCGCCCCGTCGTCTGCCGGGCGGTGACCCAGCGGCATGTGCACGAGCATGACCAGTCGCACGCGGTGTGCCTCCGGCACGAGCACTTCGGGAGCTGTCGAGGCGACCAGCCCGTCGAGCAGCACGACCGCGCCGTCGGGCATCCGCCGAACCGCGTCGGCGAGCCAGCCGAGCGACGCCGTATCGCGTCGCGGCCAGGATCCGGCCACGGCGTGCTCGTGCACCGACCAGCCGAGCGCGCTCAGCCCGCGGCAGACGTGGCGGTCATAGGTGTTGCCGCCACTGGGCCGGGCCGGGTCGTCGACGCCGTCCGGCACCACGACGTGCAACTCGCTCACAGCCGGCGCTCGTAGCTCGCCGATGCGATGTGCGACTCGTGCAGCGTGACGACCAGCCCGTCGAGCTCCCGGGCGCTGTCGCCCAGGGCGCCGCTTTGCACACGCTCTGCCAGTCGATCGGCGACCACTTGCGCCAGCACTTCAGTGGAAGTGTTCATGTCCGCGAAGGCGGGCTGCTCGTCGAGGTTGTGGTAGTTGAGCTCGGCCATCACAGCGTGGAGCTCGGCGACGGCGCGACCGATGTCCACCACGATGTTGTCGGCGTCGAGCGTCGCGCGCCGGAACGTGACGTCGACGACGTACGTCGCCCCGTGCAGACGCTGCGCGGGCCCGAATACCTCGCCGCGCAAGCTGTGAGCGATCATCATGTGATCGCGGACTGTCACGCTGAACACGATCTATTCCCGGTTGTAGGTGATCGTGTGACAGAGCGCCGGCAAACTCCCCGCGGCCAGCCGGGACATAACGTTGGGCAGCTCGTCGAAGGGGGACTGTCCGGTTACGAGCGTGTCGAAGGCGGGATCGCGCAGCAAGTCGAGCGCGAGCGCCAGCCGGTCGGCCGTCGTGCGCCGGCCCCTCCGGGCTGGAGAGACGATGCCGACCTGGCTGGCGCGGATGCCGAGGCGACGAGAATGAAACGCACCGCCCAGCGAGAGCCGGACCTCGCTGTCGCCGTACCAGCTGAGGTCGATGACGGTGCCCTCGGGCGCAAGCAGATCGAGCGACCGCTGGAGCCCGGCGGACGTCGCGCTGGCGTGCACGACCAGGTCGCGACCGCCGTCGACCTCGGCCGGCAGCTCGAAGTCGACGCCGAGTGGGGCCGCGATATCGGCCCGCCCCGGATCCACGTCCACGAGCGTTACCCGCACCGCCGGAAAGCGACTCAACAGGCGGGCAACGCAGCAGCCGACCATCCCGGCGCCGACCACGGCGATCCGGTCGCCGATTAGCGGTTCGGCGTCCCAGAGGGCGTTGACGGCCGTCTCGACAGTGCCGGCGAGAACGGCGCGGGCGGGTGGGACGTCCTCGGGCACGACGGTGACCGCCCCCGCCGGTACCACGTAGGCAGTCTGATGCGGGTACAGGCAGAAGACCGTGCGGCCGCGCAAATCCGCCGGTCCCTCCTCCACCGTCCCGACGTTCAGGTAGCCGTACTTGACGGGCCCTGGGAAGTCCCCGTCCTGAAATGGTGCTCGCATGGCGTCGTACTGGTCCGGCGGCACCGCACCCCGGAAGACCAGCGTCTCGGTGCCGCGACTGATGCCTGACCGCAGGGTGCGCACGGTCACGTCATCCCGCCCTCGCTCGGGCAGGACGACTGGCCGAATCTCGCCGCGGTTGGGCGCGCGCAGCCAGAACGCATACGCGCCGGCCTGCCCGGAGGTCACCTGGCCAGACCTCGGGGAGTTGCGGGCGCCAACCGCGAACCCAAGGGCGAATGTGAGCGCGACGTGTGTGTTCGTGAACGGGCTGGTCTAGGCATCGGTTCCTGCACGTGATTTCGCGCGGTCATCTCCACCGACGTGTGGCCGGCCGAGATCCTTCCCGGCGTATTCAGTTTCTAACGAGCGATCCTCATACCGCCGAGTGCTCGGGAACGGGAATGGGCATGATCACGTGGATTCGGGCATCCATGCCCGAATCCACGCGAAAGATGCCGCCCGAGACGAACGCCATCACCAGGCCCGACCGGCAGAACGCCGACGAGGAGGCAAAGGGCGAGTCGCGCACCGCACTAGTATCGGTCGCGGCTGCGAGTATTCTCGTCGCGCTCAAGCTCGGCACCGGCATCGTGTCCGGCAGTCTTGGCCTGGTGTCCGCCGGCATCGAGTCCTCCGGCGATGTCGTCGCGGCGGTCTTGACGTTCTTCGCGATCCGGCTCGGAGTTCGTCCAGCCGACGCTGAACACCCATATGGGCACAGGCGCTCCGAGAATCTGGGTGCGCTGGGCGAGGCGGCCATCCTGGCCGGCGGCGGGATCTTTATCGTGATCGAAGCCATCGTCCGCCTGACTGGGGGCGACCGGGGGCTCGAGGCGCGGTGGTACATCTTCGCTGTCATCGGCATCGCACTGCTGGTGGATCTATCGCGCGTCATCGTCTCGCTCCGGACCGCCCGCGCGTACAGGTCGGCAGCGTTGCGCTCCAACGCGTTTCACTTCGCCGGCGACATGGTCGGGTCGCTTTCGGTGCTCGGCGGGATCATCGCTGTCGCTGCTGGGTTCGAGCAAGGCGATTCTGTGGCCGCGCTGATGGTGGCGGCGATCATCTTCACCGCCGCGGGCCGGCTGGTCTACGAGAACGCCCGCGTCCTGATGGACACTACCCCTGCTGACGCCCGGGCGCGGGCGGAGGCGGCCATCAACCAGTTGGGCGACGGCGTTGAGTTGCGCCGGCTCCGAGTCCGCGAGTCCGCGGGACGATACTTCGCCGACGCCGTAGTCGGTGTCCCGCCTGGGCAGGCACTCGTCGAGAGTCACGGCACCGCCGACGCGGTTGAGACCGCGGTGCGCGACGCGCTCCCCGACACGGATGTAGTGGTCCACCTGGAACCCCGCCGTGTGGGGTTGGACCTGCGCGACCGCGTGCTCGCGGTCGCCCTGGCTGAGCCGTTGGTGCGCGAGGCGCACGACATCACGATCTATGAGCACGATGGCCTGGCGAGCGTGTCACTGCACCTCAAGATGGCGCCCGACATCTCCATCGCCGAAGCGCACGACGTCGCCGAACGGGTCGAAGCAGCGCTCCGTCACGAGCCTGGTATCGAAGCTGTCCAGACGCACCTCGAACCACTGGAGCAGCCGGTCGCAGCGCATCCGGACGAGGACGGCGACCATCCTGATGACACCGAGCGACAGCGGATCTCACGGCTAGTCGTGAACCGGACCGGCGCACCCCCGCGAGAGCTGCGGCTGCTGCACTCCTCCGGCGGCCTGGTCGTGTTCGTGAGCATAGCCGTGCCCTCCGACATGACGCTGCCAGAAGCTCACGACCTAGCGAGCCGGCTTGAGGACGACATCCGCGAGGGCGAACCTCACGTGCAGGACGTGGTCGTTCACACCGAGCCCTAACGGGGCTCCGCCCCGGCCCGACGAGGCGTGCTTTGAAACTTGACCTCAGTTTCACGGCCTCTACGGCCAAGGACCCTAGCCGACTGACAACCGGGCCCACGACCGGGTTCCCGCACGCGTCGGAAACCCCCTCGTAGCGGGTCGGGGCTGCGAGGGGGTAGTGAGCGAAGCTCATGCCGTTTGCCCGCTCCCACCTCCAGCACCCGACCGTGCAGCCCGGCGAGGAGCTCTTGGCACAGCGCTGAGGGCTCCTGCTCCATCGCCGGAAGGCAGACCGGGCGCGTCCGTCCCCTATGCCCCTGGCTCAGGCCAGCGCCGGCCGGCGACCTCGAGCTCGCCGACCTTGAGCGACCTGATCTCGACTTCACCGGCTCGCAGCTTTCTGATGACGGCGTCGGCAATTGCAATGCGTCCGATGGCGATCGCCCCCGCGGCGGACGCGGCAATAGCGATGGGACCTACCGCCGACGGGCCGAACAGCCGCGCGCCGGCCGCGACGACGCCTGTTACAGACGCTCCGGTCGCCTTTGCTGCCGTCGTCTGCCGGCGGATGGTGAGGTTGCGGGCCATGTTGTCAGCTCCTGTCGATCGGGCTTGCGCGGTCGGAGAGATCCTCCCGGATGCGCCGCCGGGACGCAATGAACCTGGTGATCGACGTGTCGAGAGCTGGCTCGTCCGTGCAGGCTCAAGTTCAGATCCGGCCGAGCGAGCGCAGCGCCGGGATCACCTCGGCCGCGAGCCGCTCGAGCTGTTGCGCGTCGTCGAGGAGCGGGTTGAGCAGGATCATCTGCGCCCCGGCGTCCGCCACGGCACGCACGCCGGCGATGCACGCATCGGGCGGGCCCGCAAGGATGTGTTTCGACCAGCTACCTCCGCCGTAGTGTCGGGTGAGCGCGTCCTCGAGTCGCCGGCGCCCGCGCGCCACGTCATCATCGACGTGGACATAGACGCGTTTGCCGATCCGGAACGTTCCAGTGTCGCGGCCCTGAACGGCGAGCTCCTCGGCTACCACGTTAACCTGTTGGGCGAACTGGGCCGTCGTCTGGGAGCCTGCGCCGATGAACCCGTCTCCGTGGCGCACGGCGCGCCGCATTCCCGCCGGCGCGCTGCCACCGAACCAGATGGGCGGATGCGGCTTTTGCACCGGCTTGGGCTCCATCGCGGCGCCCCGGAGCTGCCACAACCGCCCGTCGAAGTTGATTTCAGGCTCCGACCAGCACGCTTTCATCAGCGCCAACGCCTCGTTAAACCGGGCGACCGGCCTGTCCGGATCGACCCCGAAGGCGGCGAACGGGCGCCCGCGGCCGCCCGTGGCCACACCCACTTCCACACGGCCATGACTGAGGCAGTCAAGCGAGCTGATCGCCTTGGCCAGGTGCAGGGGATTGTGCAGCGGGAGCACGAACACCGCACAACCCATCCGCAGCCGCTCAGTGCACGCCGCGGCATAGGTCAGCGTCTGCAGCGGCGCAAGGCTATCAGCCGCCCCGATCACCTGCTCCTGCACCCAGACGCTTTCGAACAGTCCGAGCTCCTCGACGCGGCTCAGGTGGGCGCGGAAGGCATGATCGTCGAAGCGGCTGTGACGGGCGTACTGCGGGATCGAAATCGCAAATCGCATGGGCATCAGTAGATCACTGACCAGGATTTAAACGAAGCTGGCCGAGGCGAGCAGCACGCTGAGCGGGGATCCTACTGCGCCTGGATCCGCCGATCGTGCGGGCGGTCGCGGGTGGACGTCGATCGAGCCTCGCGCTAGGCTCGGCGCCGACGACGTCCACTCGAAAGGAAGCGAATGACGGAACCGGGCGCAGCGTTGAACGGCCTTCACCCGATTGATGAGCGGCTGGCGAACGAGTGCAGCTGGGATTTCGGCGATTTGAGCGCGGTGTACATCAACTGCACGCTCAAGCGTTCCCCCGCCGTATCCAACACGAAGGGGCTCGCCGATCGATCGATCGCGATCATGCGTCGCCTCGGCGTCTCGGTGCGCGAGATCCGGGCGATCGACCACGAGATCGCGACGGGCGTGTACCCCGACATGACCGAGCACGGCTGGGAGCGCGACGAGTGGCCGCAAATCTACGAGCAGGTGATGGCAGCCGACATCCTCGTGGTGCTCTCACCGATCTGGCTCGGCGAGAAGTCCTCGGTGTGCACGCGCGTGATCGAGCGGTTGTACGGCAACAGCCATCTGCTCAACGAGGACGGGCAGTGGGCCTACTACGGGCGTGTCGCCGGCTGCATCATCACCGGCAACGAGGACGGCGCCAAGCACTGTGCGATGAACATCCTGTACTCGCTGGCGCACCTCGGGTTCACGATCCCGCCGCAAGCCGATACCGCCTGGCTCGGCGAGGCCGGCCCGGGTCCGAGCTACCTGGACCCTGGCTCGGGCGGACCCCAGAACGATTTCACCAATCGCAACACGACGTTCCTCACCTGGAACCTGCTGCACCTCGCCCGGATCCTCAAGCAGGCGGGCGGCATCCCGGCGCACGGCAACCAGGTGGCGCTGTGGGACGCGGGTTGCCGGTTCGACTACGAGAACCCCGAGCACCGGGTGTGAGCGACGGCTTGCTCGATCACTGACGTCGGGCAGCGGCAAGCGAGTGGTCCAGCGGGGCGCGGAACCCACGGGCGGGCATAGCGCCAGGCGCGTGAGGCTTCTCACGCTCGCGGCGTGCGGGAATCTACGGTGCCGTTGCACGGCGCAACCTCCGATCAAATTAGGGAGACGGCCAACCGGCCGCAAGGATGCGCGATGGTCCTGATACCTGCAAGGAGCGACAAGCCGGGATCCCGACAGCTTCGGCTGCGCGGCCCGGCGACGCCCGGCAGCGGCCACCGAGCGTTCGTCGCGATGATCGCGATCGTCAGCGCAAGCTCCGCGCTGTTCTGCGCGTGGCTGGTGCTGCGATTCGGGGGCAGACAGCTCACCACCGCCGTTGATGACCTCGGCCAGGCGGTCGCCGCGTTGATTGCGGCCACCGCCGGCCTGATCGTCGTGCGACGCGAGCACGGTCGCATTCGTCGCGGGTGGTGTCTGCTGGCTCTCGGGGAGCTGTCGTTCGGGATTGGACAGACGATCTATTCCTGGGATGAGGTCGTCACTGGTCATCGGCCGACGACCCCGTCGGCGGCTGACCCGGGCTTTCTGCTGGCGCTGGCGCTGTCTCTGGGTGCAATGCTCGTGTTCTTCTCGCCGCCGGTGGGCTTGACGTCGCGGATACGGGCGGTCGTAGACGCGCTGATCGTGAGCTCGGGCCTACTGCTCGCCAGTTGGCTGACTGTGCTTTCACCGGCGTTCGCGGAGCCGGCCGGCAGCTTGATCGCACAAGCGATGGGCCTGACCTATCTGGTCGGGACCGTGGTGATCCTCACCACGGTCGTGATCGTGGCGCAGCGAAGCCGGTCAGTCGAGAGGCTCCCGCTGACTTGGATCATGGTCGGGCTGACTGCGATCGCGGGATCAAACGGCGCTTTCGTGTACCTGACTGAGAAGGGAGCATACGCCGCCAGCCGGCTGGTCGACTGCGGTTGGTTCGTCGGCTTCCTGATCCTCGCGCTCGCGGCGATCAAGCCGCCAGCCGCCAAGCTTCGGCGGGTCAGGGTACATGACAGCGTTCTGCTGCCGTACGTCCCGGTGCTGGGTGGCATCGCGCTGGTCGCCGAGCGGCTCACGCAAGGCGACCGCCTGGACACGTTCGGGACGTGGTGCATGCTCGCGGTGTTCCTGTTCGTGATCGTGCGCCAGTTGCTGGCGCTGCGCGAGAATCGCGCGCTGACCGAGGATCTGGAGAGCCAGGTGCATGCGCGCACGCTCCAGCTGCGACTCAGCGAGCAACGCCTCAGCTCGGTGATCCAGAGCGTGTCAGACGTGATCAGCGTGATCTCGGCCGACGGCACGATCCTGTACACCAGCCCCTCTGCACGGAGGTTGCTCGGGCATCGTGAGACCGACCTGACCGGCGGCAACCTATTCGCGTTCGTGCACCCCGACGACCGTGCTCGCGCTGCTGCGTTCTTCGCCTATCGGTCGGCCAACGGGGGCGCCGGGCGACGCCTCGAGCTGCGATTGCGCAGTCGCGACGAGAGCTGGCGCCACACCGAAACCGTCGCCACACAGGCCGTCGACGACCCGGCGGCGGAGACGTTCGTACTCGCGACGCGTGATGTCACCGAGCAGAAGAACCTCGAGCGCCAGCTCGCCCACCATGCGCTGCACGATCCGCTCACCGGGTTGGCCAATCGCTCGCTGTTCGCCACCCGGGTCGAGAACGCGCTCGCCCGCACCCGACGCAGCGGGACGCAACTGGCGGTGCTGTTCGTCGACCTCGATGAGTTCAAGTCCGTCAACGACACCTTGGGGCATGCCTCAGGTGATGAACTGCTGCGAGAGGTTGCCGATCGGCTCAGGGTCAGTGCGCGCGCACACGACACCGTGTCCCGCCTCGGCGGAGACGAGTTCGGGCTGCTGCTCGAGGATTGCGACGAGCACGCGGCCGTCCGCGCCGCGGAGCGTTTAAGGCGCGCGCTCGCCCCCGCGGTGCTGCTCGACGACCATGAGATCGCCCCGTCTGCGAGTGCCGGAATCGCGATCGGAGGCCCTTCGACCGAGTCCGCGTCGGAGCTGCTTCGAAATGCCGATATCGCGATGTACAGCGCCAAGGCGTGCGGCAAGGGATGTCACGACTTGTTCCGCACCGAGATGCGCGACGCCGTCGTGGACCGTGTCAACCTCCTCGGCGATCTGCGTCGGGCGCTCGAGCGACAGGAGTTCGAGCTGTACTACCAGCCGCTCGTCGAGCTCTCGACCAACCGGATCGCGGGGTTCGAGGCGCTCCTGCGTTGGCATCACGCTAGCCGTGGCGATGTGCCGCCGGTGAAGTTCATCCCGATCGCCGAGGACACCGGCCTGATCGTCCCGATCGGACGATGGGTGCTCGCGCGAGCGGTTGCGCAGCTTTGCCAATGGTCCACGCCGGGCTCGGGCGAGTTGACGATCAGCGTCAACGTCTCGGGCCGGCAGTTCATGAGCGAGGGGTTCCGAGCCAGCGTGGAGGAAGTCCTAGAGGACTCCGAGCTGGACCCGGCGCGACTGACACTCGAGCTGACCGAGAGCACACTGCTGGGCAGCAGCGAGGAGACGATCACCCGGCTCCGGGAGCTCAAGCGCCTCGGCGTCAAGCTCGCGATCGACGATTTCGGAACGGGCTTCTCATCGCTGTCTTATCTGCAGCGGCTGCCCGTCGATGCGATCAAGATCGACAAGTCGTTCGTGGACCACATTGACACGACTCGGCGCGCCGGCGACCTCGCGCGATCGGTGATCGCGCTCGGTAACGCGCTCGCGCTCGACGTCGTTGCCGAAGGCGTCGAAAGCGGCTCGCAGGCGGCTCTCCTCGGCGAGATAGGCTGCCGGCTCGGCCAGGGTTACCTGTTCTCGAGGCCCCTCCCCCACGCCCAGGCGCACCAACTCCTTCGGCGCGGGCCAGCAGCAGAGCCGGCTAGCCCGCCGCAGCCGGGTTGCCCAAGCTCGTCGGGTGGCCGGGACACGCGGACAGGCCTGCCCGCACTTGTGCCGGAGACGGTGGATCGGTCGCGAACAGCTCTGGCAGGCTGACGGACCGCAGATGACGCCGGTGGAGGACCGGCAGCAGCGTGGTCAATGCTCGGATCGTCTGACCGCGGTTCTCGTGCATCAGAATGATCGCGCCCGGCCGCAGATCCGACTCGACGTTCTCGATGATTGCGGCCCAGTTGGCACCCAGCGAGTCACGCGAGTCCATCGACCACATGATGTCCAGCAACCCCAGGTGCCTGGCGATCTGATTGACGGCGGCGTCCTGGGCGCCGTACGGCGGGCGGAAGAGGTCGACGAGTTGACCGGACTGACGCTCGATCAACTGCTGGTTGCTCTCGAGCTCGGAGGCGACCTGCGCCGGCGAGAGCTCGAGCAGATCGGC
>Ga0335078_10017077_pt1 | contig 10783 bp, 5 predicted proteins | sample Lox_Sample_32_FD_206711 | JGI IMG/M metagenome (GOLD analysis project Ga0335078, IMG submission 206711) | Soil microbial communities from Loxahatchee National Wildlife Refuge, Florida, United States - Lox_Sample_3.2 | ecosystem: Environmental > Terrestrial > Soil > Wetlands | place: USA: Florida... | reverse complement strand
TTGCCGTCATCAAGATCGACGCGCACGGGCTGCAAACCGTGCCCATCGGCAATTCCAGCGACTTGAAGGTCGGCGACACCGTGATGGCATTCGGAAATCCTTTCGGCCTGAACTTCACCGTGACGCGGGGCACCGTGAGCGCGCTCGGCCGCAGCAACATGGGCATTGAGCAGGGTGGGTTTGAGGACTTCATCCAGACCGACGCCGCCATCAATCCCGGCAATTCGGGCGGGCCGCTGGTGAACGTCCGCGGCCAGGTGATCGGCATTAACACCGCCATTCTCAGTAACAACAGCGGCATGGGAGAAGAAGGCGGTTTCATGGGAGTAGGCTTCGCCATTCCGTCGCAGATGGTGGAGCATGTGATGAACGATCTCATCAAGACCGGCAAGGTCGAGCGCGGGTATCTGGGCGTGACGATCGGCAGTCTGAGCGACCAGATGGCGAAGCAGTTCAATGTACCCGATACCTCGGGAGCGCTGGTTCAGGACGTTGAGAAGGGTGGACCTGCGGACAAGGCCGGACTGAAGGCCGGTGACGTGGTCCGGACCCTGAACGGTCAGACCGTAGACTCCAATGGCACCCTAACCGCCATGATCACGAACTTCAATCCCGGTGCCACAGTGACCCTGGGCATCATCCGCGACGGCAAGCCGATGGACGTCAAGGTGACGCTGGGCGAGCGTCCCGCCAACCTGCCGGTCACGGCAGGGCTGGGGCAGGCGCCGTCCGCCGGTACGCTGCGCGGAATCACAGTGCAGGCTCTGACGCCGGACATCCGGTCGCAGTTGGGCGTCGGCCAGGACGTGCACGGTGTGGTGATCACCAATATCGATCCCAACAGCCCCGGCGGCCAGTCCGGCCTGCAGCAGGGGATGGTGATCGAGAGCATCAACCGGCAGCCGGTGAATTCGGTCACCGACTTCAACCGCCTGGCGGCAGCCGCGAAAGGTGACACGCTGCTGCGCGTCAACGCCAACGGGGCGTCGCAGTTCGTGGTGATTTCGCCAAATGCCGGAGGCGATCAGGGGGGCGACGGGCAGCAGTGAGCTTCACAGCCGCGCTGTCCGGCTGACTTAAAACTGTCGTGAATCCAGGCGGCGGCCGAGCGAGTCAAAGCTCTGCCGCCGCCTCTGTTTTTTTCAGATCCTGTTGCAGGCTAATTTACGTAGCCTGGTCTTCGGAAGAAAGCGGGCCGCAGGCTCAGATGGTTGCGGGCGCCGCCCGATGACCCCCGAGCAGCGGGGGAAGCTCACGAAGATCGTCCAACAGAACATCCGGCGGAGAAGCTATGAGGGTTTGGGGCGCAAGGCCGTAAGTAACGCCGCACGTCCATACGCCGGCGTTTCTGCCGGTCAGGACGTCGGTATCCGAGTCGCCCACCATCAGGGTGCGGCTCGCAGGCGCGCCCGCCTCGCGCATTAGCGCGAGCAATCCGATCGGGTCGGGCTTCTTCCGCTCGAAACTGTTGCCGCCATAAACCTGCACGAAATGCCGGCCGAGTCCAAGCCCGTCCAGAATCGCCTGACTGAACCTGACCGGTTTGTTGGTGAGCACCGCCATGCGGAAGCCCGCGAGCTGGTCGAGCGCTTCGGCCACACCTGGGTAGGGCAGCGTGTGATCGAGCATATGAACACGGTAGTATTCGAGGAAGAATTCAACCGCTTCGGCCACGGTCTTTTCGTCAGCTTCGCCGCCGAGAGCGCGCTGCATGAGGGTCGCGACGCCGCGGCCGACGTAGGTGGCGATGGTCTCCTCGGGGAGTTTGTGCAGATGCAGACGCTCGCGGACGGCGTTGACGCTGTGCACGAGGTCGAGCTTGCTGTCGATCAGCGTGCCGTCGAGATCGAAGACAATGAGCTCGATCGGGCACGGGGGCGTTGTGCGATTTTGGGAGGCAGCGGTCAAGCTTCATTATAATTGGGTAGTGGCCAGTTTGACGTTGGGCGGCCCTTGTGGCCGCCCATTCAGAGTCCGTTGTCTCATGGGGGCGGCCACAAGGGCCGCCCAACGTCAAACTGAGCTACCGCGGACGTCTCAATTTGAGTAAAAGAATTGACCTCGCATGGCGGAAATATTACCCTTTACGGCACTTCATTACGACGCGCAGACGGCCGGCGGATTTGACCGCGTGATCACCCAGCCTTACGACAAGATCTCGCCCGAGATGCAGGACCGCTACTACCGGGCGAGCCCCTACAATCTGGCGCGCATCATCCGCCGCCGGAGCGATCCGGCCGAGCAGGACCCCTACGCGGCCGCCGCCGCCGAGTTTCGCGGCTGGATCAAGCAAGGTGTCCTGCGGCGCGATGCGGCTCCGGCGCTGTACCCCTACAGTCAGGAATACGCGGTGCCGGGGCAGCCCTCGCAGCGAAAGCGGCGTATGGGATTCATCGGGCTCATCCGCCTGGAAGAGTACTCCGCCGGCGTCGTTCACCGGCACGAGGAGACACTCTCGGGTCCGAAGGCGGACCGCATGGCGCTGCTGCGGGCCACGCGCGCGCACTTTGGCCAGATTTTCCTGCTCTACAGCGATCCGGAAGGCGTGGTAGAGCGCGAGCTCATGGCGTCGTCGGGCGGTGCATCGGCGTGGGAGAGCATGGACGACGAGTACGGCACGCGCCACGAGGTCTGGCGCATTACTTCGAAGGATGCACTGGACCACACGCGCAGGGAGATGCGTGATCGCAAGCTCGTTATCGCGGACGGACATCATCGCTACGAGACTGCGCTTGCTTACCGGAACAGTCTCCGCGCGGAAGGGAAGAGCACTGGGGCTTCCGATTACGTAATGGCCACCTTCGTCCCCATGGAAAGCGACGGCCTGCTGATTCTGCCCACGCATCGCGTCGTGTACAACGTGCCGATCGGATTTCACTGGGGGAATTTCCTGGTCGCGGCCTCGAGCCAGTTCGACGTGAAAGAGCTGCCGGGTGATGCTTCCATGCAATTGGACGCGTGGCGCCGCGAGTTGCGCGAAGCCGGAGAAGGCGCTCCGGCATTTCTGGCCTATGCCGGGAGGGGACGTGTGGCGCTGCTGGTGCTGCGCGAGAGCGCCGAAGAGGCGGAGATGGCGGGAACGCCGCCGCCGCTCGCCCGGCTGGACGTCTTTATACTCCACCGCCTGTTAATCGAGGGCGCGCTCCTGATTGACCGGCAGGCCGTGCGGGAAGAGAAGAATCTGCGCTACGAGCGCGATGCGGAGGCTGCGATTCGTGCCGTCGACGAAGGACAGGCGCAGCTTTGCTTTCTGCTGAATCCGACCCCAATCGGGGCGGTGCGCGACAATGCCTTTGGGGGCCACGTGATGCCGCAGAAATCGACGGACTTCTACCCTAAGCTGCTCTCAGGTTTGACGATCTACGACCTTGAAAGCTGAACCTGCCGCCGGTCTCGATCTGCGGCGCACAGCGCTTCCGTCGGCATTCATGAAAACGATTTGAGGCCCGTCCCGACACTGTCGAAGACGTCGAAGACGGTGACCAGCTTCGTGATGTTGAGCTGCTCGTTGACCTTCTTGGTGAGATTCGCCAGTTTCATTACTCCGCCCGAGTTGCGGGACGAGGTGAATCCTGACACTAGCGTGCCGAGACCGGCGCTGTCGATATAACTCACTTCACCGAGATCGACCAGAATCTTGTTGTCACCCGCATCGAGCAGCCTCTTCACGGTGTTGCGGAACTCATTGCTTTCCTGGCCCAGCACCAGCCGGCCTGAAAGTTTTAGTATTGTGACCCCATTGCGCTGGTCCTCGGCAATCGTCAATGCCATGAGCAGCCTCCCTTTTTCCCGGAGCGGCCTGAGACGGCCGGGTGCGCCGGCCCTACCTTGCTCGGCCGGTCGCCTGTTGCGATTCTAACCGTGACGCAGTCGGCGAGGCAACTGCCGGAGGGAACTCGCACAGGAACCGGTTCCGCCTGGCTCTACCGGGAAGTTACGCCGGCCCGGCCCGGCACACTACCTCTGCAAGGGTTGGTCTCGGCAAAGTCGGTTGCGTAGCGCCCGTGACGCTGATGCCGGCGGTGCCCGGAGCTCGATTCGCGGCATTGGTGAGGATGACAATCTGAGCCGAGCTTGAGAGTATTGACCCGTTGCGTCGCGGAAGTCAGTTCATGGGCGACGCCCGGGTTTGGGGGGCGGACAGCGTGCCCAGCAGGACCGAGACGGTGTTCCCCGAGTTCGCGGCGACGGCAAGGTCGAGAATACCGTCACCGTTGAAGTCTGCGGCCACCACCGCCACCGGACCTTTTCCGGTGGGGTAATCGAGCTGGCTGCCAAAGGTTCCATCGCCGTTCCCCGGCAGGATCGACACGCTATTCGCTCCTTCGTTTGCCACCACGGCGTCGAGCTTGCCGTCGCCGTTGAAATCTCCGACAGCCAGGCCTTCCGGTTGGGCCCCGACCGCGTAGGTCTTCTGAGACTGAAAGCCGCCGTCGCCCAGGCCGATGAATACCGAGACCGTGTTGTCCATCTGGTTGGCGACCATCGCATCGAGTTTGCCATCGCCGTTAAAGTCTCCCACGGCGAGGGAGACCGGAGTCCGCCCCGTGGGGGGCGGGCTGGTGTCGGTGAAAGTGCCGTCACCGTTGCCGAGCATGTCAGAGAGAGTTCCAAGCGCAGTGTTGACTGCCGCGATGTCGAGCAAGCCGTCCTGGTTGAAGTCGCCGAGAACGAGCCCCAGGGGCGGGCTTTTTATGCCTCGCGGAGTGGAGGTGGCCGTGAGGGTCCCGTCGCCATGCCCGAGCAGCACTGAGACGGTCGGTTCCAGGTCACTTGCCGCGGCCACGTCGAGATTTCCATCCTGATTAAAATCGCCGGCGGCAATTGAAACCGGCGATACCGTGCCGACGTTCGAGGCTAACACGCTAAAGGTACCGTCGCCATTGCCGAGGAGCACCTGCACCGTGCTGTCGGCCACGTTGCCTACGGCGATATCCGCCGCGCCGTCGCCGTTGAAATCTCCAACGGCCAGCGAGGCCGGCCCGTTACCGGGCGAGATAGTGGATTTGAGGGTGAAAGTGCCATCCCCGTTGCCGAGCAGGATGGAAACCGTGTTTGAGCCGCTGTTCGCCACGGCGAGGTCCGGAATACCGTCCCCGTTGAGGTCGGCGGCTGCGAGGGCCTGGGGACTCGTGCCGACCGGGATGTCCGTGCGGTTGAAGGCTGGGACAGTTACCGCGGTGGTGATGGAGAACAACGCGGCATTCGAGGTTCCGCCTCCGGGCCCAGGGTTGACTACTGTGAGCTCGGCTGTCCCCGCCTCCGCCAGCAACTTCGCCTGCACCTTGGCCTTCAGCTCATGGCTGCTGCTGTACGTCGTGGCGAGCGGCGAGCCGTTCCAGTTCGCGGTCGCGCCTTTCACGAAACCAGTGCCGTAAACGGACAGCCTCAGGGATCCCGACCCCGGCGCGGCACTGGGCGGTGCCAGGGGATGAACGAAAGGCCTGGCATTGAGCAATGCGGAGGAGCCGGTGCCGGTCAGGCTGATCTGCTGGGGGCTGTCGCCGAATGAGTCGTTGATGTTGAGCGTGGCGGTTCGCGCGCCTGTTCCTGTCGGGCTGAAAGCTACATTGATCGTGCAGCTTCCGCCAGGCGGCAGAGATGAGCCGCAATCGTTTGTTTCCGCGAACTCTGAAGTGGTCAAGGCCAGCCAGTCCCCGTCAGACCCCGAAAGCGTGAGGCTGGAAATGGTGAGCGACTGACCGCCTTCGTTACTTACCAATACGCCTTGGGCGGCGCTGGTGGTGCCGATGGCTTGAGGCCCGAAGGTCAGGCTTGCTGGGCTGATACTGAGCTCCGTACCCACTCCGGTCGCGTTCAGAACCTGCGGGCCTCCGGCATCGCTGGTGCTGATTGTGATGGCTCCGTAACGCTTTCCCGTCCTGGCAGGCGAGAAGACCACGCTCACCGTGCAACTGCTGTTCGCCGCAATCGAGCTCCCGCAGTCGCTGGACACGTTGTAGTCCGGAGTTCCCGTAATGTTATGGATTGTGACCGGGGTGCTTCCGGTGTTGCTGAGGGTCGCGTTCTGAGGCGGGCCCGGCATCCCCAGCAGCTCGGTGCCGAAACTCAGCAGCGGCGGCGAGAGAATCACACTTGTCCCGGTGCCGGACAACGACGCCGTTTGCGGGCTGCTGGCGTCGTTATCGATCACCGTCAGCGTACCCGAGTTCGCGCCCGCGGCCTCGGGGGTAAAGCTGACCGTAATCATGCAATCCGAGGGTCCGTCCGTACCGGCGCCCGCAATGCTGCCGTGGCAATTGTTGGTCTGAGAAAAAGGGCCCGAGGTGTTGATGCTCGAGATCGTCAGCGTTGAGGCTCCGTAGTTGGTCAGAAAGATTGTGCGCGAAGGGCTGGCTTCACCCACCTGCTGGGGATTGAAGGTGAGAGAAGCCGCACCGAGCAGCGGACAGGAGCGATCCTGCAGGACCAGGGGTGAGAGCGGACTCTGATTGAAATTGAAGCTGTCGAGCATGTCATTGGCGTCGGCGTCGCGCTCGCCGAGAGCCGGAAGGTTGAACCGTTCCTCAACAAACCTGAGAAAGGAGGAAGAGCTGTAGACGGTATGCGATACATAGCCGGCCCGGGCATAGGGAGAAATGATGAGAAACGGCACGCGAGGACCCAGTCCGTACTCGTCGAGGTCCGGCGGCGGCACGTGGTCGTAGAAGCCGCCGCTTTCGTCCCAGATTACAAAGATGGCAGTGTTGGACCAGTAGGGCGACTGCATGATGGCGTTGACCTGGTCCACCACCCAGTTCTCGCCGTAACAGGTGCCGTGAGGGGGATGGTCAGAGCCCCAGTCGTCGGGCGCCAGCCAGCTCACTGCCGGAAGTTGGCCATCCTGCACGTCGGTCAGAAATTGCCAGTAATTGACCACGTTCGTCTGCCACTGGGCTGAGTGCCGAATGTGGTTGATCGAAATGAATCCGTTCCAGACGCTTTCCGCGGGCGTATAGTACTTCCAGCTGACGCCCGCGCTGTTGAGAGTGTCCGCAAGAGTCGGAACGTCGAAGCAGGGGTACTGGTTGGAGAGATTCCCGAGGGGATCCAGAATTTCGACCGTCACTCCCGGATCGGCATCGCACCCCGGATTTGTGCTCTTCACCCCGTTGGCCTGTATCGAGCTGATCATGCCGCCGGAGGAAGCTGCAACTGCGTAAATGTGCTGCGGATAACTCTCCGCGTGTATTGCCGCGAACGTCTCGTCACCCAGCACAAAGTTCTGCGCGTAGTCCCAATAGTTGGGCAGATCCTGTTGGTAGAGCTGTGAATAGCACAGGTAATCGCCGTTCACGCTGCAGGGCCTCTCGGCAGGGACATCGAAATCGTCCATGCGGCCGTTGTCCACCGAAGTGATGAAATCGTCCCAGCCGTGGGCCAGGTCCCGTGCAGGGCGATCGGCGCCGTGAGAGAGAGTCAAAACCTGGCCGGTTGAAATGGCTCCGCTGGTGGCGCCGCTGGCTCCCGGGTAGGTGCCGAAGTAGTCGTCGAAGCTGCGATTCTCCTTAAGGATGATCACGATGTGCTGGATGGCTGAATTGAAATCGAGTTGCCTGGCCCCGGCAGAGGCTCGCTCGCCGGGATTGAGTTTTCGTGGCCGTTCTTGAGATTGAACGCTTTCAGCCGCCAGCGTCAGGCAAACGAGTGCGGCAAAGACCTGAAGGCCAATCCTGAAAAAGCAGTTCTCAAAGAACTTCATCTTGCGCTTCCCCTGGAACAAATTCTGGCGTTCCGCCGAAAACTCCGATTTTCCCCGCACGACTACCGAACTGAGTTTCCAGTATTGGCTGTGAACTGGCCCGATAAGCTACCACCATGGCCGCGCCAAATGCAAGTGCCGGTCAGCGCGCCAGTAGCGCAGGATTATGTCCGGTTGAACAGGCAGAGGCGGGCGAAATGGGTCATCGGCGAAGAGAGGGACTTGCGAGGGGGCGGACCTTCTAACGTGCTCGGAACGGCCGGGAACATTACCGGAGCGACTCGATCCAGCCCGTGAGCGCGTCCGCCTGCTGCGCTGAGGCGCCCTCGAACCACCGGCATTCTTTGCCATCGCGCATGAGCAGGGCGCGGCGCGTGCCGGAAACGCGCAACAGGATCGTTGCCGATCCTGCGGGCGCTCCAACCGCGTCATCTTCCTTCGAAACGCCGGACCTGATCCATCGGTTCAGCATCACGGTGCGGTAATCGGCGCAGAAGTCGGCTGCGGCCTTGGGAGTGGTCCAGCGCGTCCGCGACACCAGGAGGAACTGTCCGGGCTCCGGACCTTCGTCGACGAGGTATCGGTCGCCTGCCCAGGTCGCGCTCACCTTCTTGCTTTCCTGGTCCGTCAGCAGCTGCCCAAACAGCGCGTAGTAGCCGAGCGCGCCCATGACATTGTTCTCCACCTGCTGCACTCCGGCCATGTGTTCGAGCGCCGGAGGAGCAGGCAGATCGACGACGGCCGCTGGCGCGTCCGGCGTTTGCGTTTGCGCCGCCGACGCGTGGTCGGCCGGCTTCGAACCGCCGGTCGCGGGAGCCGCTCCGAAGTAGAGGTCCGGATCGAAGATCTGCCGTGTCGTCTGCGGCGGCTCGTTAAAAGTCTCGTTCAGACGCTTCCAGCCGCCCAGCTCGAGCGCGCGCTGGCAGAACTGCATACCGTGAATGTAAGGAAAGAGTAGTTGAAAGCGCATAAAGAACGGTGCGCTCGAAAACACCGGAAACTGCGACAAGGATTGACTAATGCCCTGGTCCATGATGGTGTCAAGCGAGGGCAGCTTCTCAACCGGCAATGAGCCCAGCATCACCTGCATCATGGAAAGCGTGGCGTAGCCCTCCACCAGCGCGTCGCGCGCGCTCATGGCGTCATCATTGTCACGGACGCTGTGCGTGAATTGCCACAGGTTGAAGCTCTGGTCCTGCAGCGCATGGGTGAGCTCGTGGGCCAGCACCATCCTCTGCTGATCGGGCTCCACCCAATCCGCCATGAACATCGTCTGGCGCCGCGGATCGTAGAATCCGGCGGCCTGTTCGGTGTAAAACGTCACCAGGAAATTCTCCAGGTTGAACCCGGCGTCCACTACGCCGAAGGCCTTGAGCGCCGCTTCCTCGCCGTGCAATTCTGCGGGCGTGTATTCGGCGTGCAGATTGTCTCTGAGGAAGCGCTCCACTTCGGGCTTGCTGACTACTTCCTTCTTGAGCGGTGATTTGACCGGCAGTCCGGTGATCTGGCTCATCTGCTGCAGAACTTCATCGGCAGTGGCGAGCGCCCGCTGCGCAGAGTCTGCCTGTCCTTGTACGGGGTTCGCCTGCGGCTGGGACTGGGACGCCGCGGACGCTGGCGATGTCTGCCGTGCGCGCGCTTTGGCCACCATCGTCGCGCAGGCGATCAGCAGCAGCGCGAGAGTGCGATGCCAGGCACGAGCGCGGCTCGCGGGCTGCGAACTCAGAGTTTGCGGGAATCTCATGGCTGAATACTAGGATGCGCGCAAGCTGTGCGGGGATCGGCTGCGCGCACGAAAGCGGTCGCGACGCTTCCCTGTTATCATGAAATCTGCGCGGGCAAGCCGGGCGATCGCTGCCCTGTCCGAGCGCCTGGCCGGTCTTTCGGGGCTGGCCGGGTTGGCATGGACAGGGGAGAGGAAAGTCCGAACTCCGCAGGGCAGTGTGCTCGCTAACGGCGAGGGCCGGAGATGGATGGACGCGCTTGGCGCGTCTCGTACGCCTTCGGCACGGACAGTGCCACAGAAAACATACCGCCCGAAGCCGGCGCTCGCAAGGGCGCGGCTGGGTAAGGGTGAAAAGGTGCGGGCTGCGTAAAGCGGCCTCAATGTAAGAGCGCACCGCCCGGGCAGCGATGTCCGGGGCACGGAAAACCCCACACGGAGCAAGACCAAATAGGAGGCGAGGAGTGGCCCGCTCCGTCACGAGCCTCGGGTAGGTCGCTGGACCCCGGCCGCAAGACCGGGGCTAGAGGAATGATCGCCAGCCGCCTCGGGGCGGCGACAGAATTCGGCTTACAGGCTTGCCCGCGCATTCTTTCGCAGGACCCGCAATTACTCCCTGACGAGAACGAGGCCGCACGCGCGTTCTTCACGCCGCCGGCGCTGTTTCAGTTGGACTGGGGAACGTCGAATTCGACGCCGCGCTGATCGTTCAGCTGCTTGGTCTTGGCGACGTCGAGGTCGGAGAGGGCAATTTTGCGGGTGATCTGCTCGCCGAACACCCACACGCTTTTGCCATAAATGGCGTAGTTCCGGATTTCCATCTGGTGGCCGTCCCGATAGACCAGGACCGTGGGAAGTTGAGACTCCGAATGCGAGGGAGCCGGCGCTCCGTACGCCGGACCGGGATACCCCGGACCGTAGCCGGGGCCGGCGTAACCCGGACCAGGAGCATAGCCTGGGCCAGGCGGATAGCCCTGGCTCGCCCGCATCTGACCGACCTCGTCGTTTAACTGCTGGACCTGGCCCTCGAGTTCATTCTCGGCGTCGGTCGGCGGAGCACCGTAATCCTCGGGAGGCGCCTCAGCACCCTGGCTCGACTGGTAATCGTCAGGGAAGCCCGCGTAGCCCAGTGAGGACGGGATGTAGGACCCGTAAGGGTAGAAGCCGTAGCCGTACCCGTAGGGGTTATAGGCGTACGGACTGAAGCCATAGCCGTAATACCGGCGGCGCCGGCCTGGGTACTGCCCGCCGCCGAGAGGTCCGCGACGGCCGCCGAATCCCCGCCAATTACCAGACGACTGCCGGACGCTGCTGAATCCTGACCGTCCCGGGCTGGGACGGGAAACCGGCGCCGGACT
>Ga0335078_10017076_pt1 | contig 10783 bp, 9 predicted proteins | sample Lox_Sample_32_FD_206711 | JGI IMG/M metagenome (GOLD analysis project Ga0335078, IMG submission 206711) | Soil microbial communities from Loxahatchee National Wildlife Refuge, Florida, United States - Lox_Sample_3.2 | ecosystem: Environmental > Terrestrial > Soil > Wetlands | place: USA: Florida... | reverse complement strand
ACGTGATTGTTGGTGAGAATGTACCCATCCGGGCTGACGATTACCCCCGATCCTAGGCTCTCTTCTTTCTGCGCTTGCGGTTGACGAGGCGGAGACGGGAAAAGGTCGCCGAAGAATTGACGGAAAAAGGGGTCGTTGGAAAATGGCGCGCTAGGGACGTTGTTAACCCGCACCATGCGGGAAGACGAAATGTTCACCACCGCCGGCAGGTCTGGCTGCACCACGGGAGCGAAGCCAGACTTGATGGGAGTCTGCGTAGGGTTGTCACTGCGGGCGACGTACATCGGTACGGCGCCTCCCGCTCGTGCGCCGGCCCACACTGGAATGAAAAATCCAAGCAGTCCGCCAATGACCAGGACGCAACCCCCGGCCACTAGCGCTATCGATCGAGGTACGTAAATCCTGCGGTTCATGTCTTTCTCCTGCTAGTGCGTCTAGCTGCAGGGTGCAGCACGCACCCGAATCTCTTCCGAAGAGGATCGGCCTAGACTTTAGCTTGGATGCGGATTGGCACACACGGTGCCCTGAGAAGGCAGGAATTGCATTTCTGGCGCGCGGTCACATACTGCCGTCCGCAATCCGGTTTTCCGTCCTTATTCTGGTGGAGGGCAAGCTGCGAGAGCGCCGGAAGCACATTCCCCTCTGGCATTTGCCGTGCTTAGATTTCTATGTACCTACTGTGGCTGGACTGCGCGGAAGAGCTCACGCTGACAGCAACTCTGCTGGCGCGAGTGGCATCCAATGGATGGCCCGTGAAATCTCACACGAACTTCGGAACCAAGGGGGCCTGGAATTAGGGCGGAGGATTCCTCTGACATCCGGCTTCTTCTCCGGGTGAATGCTCTTTATGAAACGCACGTTGCCGCTTTGAGCGCCAGCACGATAGATGACGTGCGCAGCTCCGGCGAAGAAGCGCAACGGTGCCCATCATCGTTCCATCGGTGACACCGGTGGCGGCGAAGATGATCTGCTTGTCGCGGCCAGTTCCTAGGCTGCTTGCCCCTGGGCCTTGACCTTCGCCCACCGTGCGCGCTGGGCAGCGGCGATCTTCTTGCGTGCGGCGCGGCTCATCCGCCGCGCTGGCTTGGAGCCTCGGGCCGGCATTGCGTTCGCCCTTGCCTTCATCTTTCCCTCCGCCCAGCGCTGCTTCAGCAGTCGCGACAACTTCCTCCGGGCGGCGGCACTCAGATGGCGGCGCCCTTTCTGGGTAGCTCCTGCCCTTGGCGGGCGGCCGGCTCTCTGGTACCCCGTCGAATTCAGACCTTCAATTGCAGCGATTGCACGCTCGATACGCTCTCGTTCTGTCCGAAGTTCGGCGAGTATCCTATTAGTATCCATTAAGTAGTTTCCTCCGGCGGCTATGCTAACAAGGCAAGGCGGAGGCTGCAAAAGAGAATTTTGGGTTCTGCAATTGACCGGCAAAAGCGAATTACTTGTGGCGCCCGGCGGTGATAGCCCTATGAAGATTCTTGAAACGCAAGCCCACGCGCGCCCAGCCGGTCGGAGAGTGTGGCGGCCAGTTTCCGTACTGCCTGGATGGCAAGGGTCCTGTCGCGGGCAGACGTTGCCGCTTTCACCAGACTGACGCCCACGCCCGCCACTGCGTGGGCGGCGCCGGCGCCGAAGACGGGAGCTCCAAAGCAGATCATGCCGTCGCCCGTTCCTTCGTCATCCACGGAGTAGCCGCGCTTGCGCACCTCCGCCAGCTGTTTCAGGAGACGCCGCGGGTCGGTCACGCTCTTTCTGGTCAGCGCGGCAAAGCCATGGGCACGCCCCAGTTCCAGGACGCGTCGTTGCGGGAGCGTGCTGAGCAAGGCCTTGCCACTGGCGGTGCAGTTGGCGGGCAGACGCATGCCGATACGGAAGTTGACGCCGAGCGGACGTGTGCCGTTGCGGCACGCCACATAAACCACGTCGGCGCCATCGAGCACAGAGAGAATTATGGTTTCTTCGGGGAGCAACGCCAGCGAGTCCCAGACACGGGCGAACTCGGTGGTCAAATCGGTGCGCGCCAGCAGGGCGTGGCTCAGGTCCACCACGTGCAAACCCAGGTGATAGGTCCCGTTTTCGAACCGCCGGACCAGGCCGGTCTGGACCAGGGTGGCGCACAGTGCGTGCAGGGTACTCTTGGGAAGCTTCAACTCACCGGCCAAGGCCGTCAACGTGAGCGGCTCTCTGGCCGTGGCGAGAGCGTCCAGCAGGCGCACAGCCTTGATTACGGCCGGCACGCCGCCGTTGAGAACCCCATTTCCGGAGGGTTCATCGTTGTGCTGGCGCTTGAGCGAGCGGGATCTCTTGTGCATATCCAAATACGCGGCATACCCTACCACAATTTGTTCCGTATATAGAACTATTTTCCAAATACTGAAAATGGGGTTGACATAAGCGAAGACAACACACTATTATCGCGGCGCTTTCGGAATCCGTTCAGCCCGCGGAACTTGTCCAGCCCATTCGCCGCCCGACGGCGGCAGACGAGAAGAAGCCATGACTCTGAACGACGCGCGTTTGTTACGGCAGCAGTGCTACATCAACGGAGAATGGGTGAACGCGGAGACCGGGGCCGCGTTCGAAGTGACCAACCCAGCCACCGGCGAAGTGCTCGGGCACGTGCCCAACCTTGGTGCCGGCGAGACGCGCCGCGCCATCGAGGCGGCCAACGCCGCTTGGCCTGCATGGCGGAGCAAGACTGCAAAGGAACGGACCGCTATCCTGCGCAACTGGTTCGATTTGATCATGGCGAACCAGCAGGACCTTGCCGTGCTGATGACCAGCGAGCAGGGCAAGCCTCTGGCCGAGGCCAAGGGCGAGGTTGTTTATGGCGCTTCCTTTGTCGAGTGGTTCGCGGAAGAAGCCAAACGTGTTTACGGCGACACCATCCCGCAAACGCAGGGGGACAAACGGCTGGTGGTGATCAAGCAACCGGTGGGAGTCTGCGCCGCCATCACGCCGTGGAACTTTCCGATCGCAATGATCACGCGCAAAGTCGCACCAGCGCTGGCGGTCGGGTGCACCGTGGTGGTCAAGCCCGCAGAGCTGACGCCCTTTTCGGCGCTGGCACTGGCTGAACTGGGCGAGCGCGCCGGCATTCCCAAGGGCGTGTTCAACGTGATCACGGCCAATCCCCCGGACGCGGTGGGCGCCGAGCTCACCGCAAATCCGCTGGTGCGAAAGCTTTCCTTCACCGGTTCCACCGAGGTCGGCCGGCTGCTGATGCGGCAGTGCGCGGACACGGTCAAGAAGATCTCGCTGGAGCTGGGAGGCAACGCCCCCTTCATCGTCTTCGATGACGCCGATCTGGACGCGGCCGCCGAAGGCGCCATTGTGTCCAAGTACCGCAACAGCGGCCAGACGTGCGTGTGTGCTAATCGCTTCCTGGTGCAGGAAGGCATTTACGAGGCGTTTGCCGACAAGCTGGCCGAAAAGGTGAAGGCGCTGAAAGTCGGCAATGGAATGGAACCCGGCGTGTACCAGGGGCCTTTGATCGAGCCCGCGGCAGTCGCCAAGGTTGAGGCCCACATCGCCGACGCGCTTGCCAAGGGCGCGCGCGTGGTCACTGGAGGGAAGCGTCATCCCCTCGGCGGAACGTTCTTCGAGCCCACGGTTTTGGTGCAGGTCACGCCTCAAATGAAAGTAGCGCGGGAAGAGACATTCGGTCCGGTGGCCCCGCTTTTCCCATTTCACACGGAAGGGGAAGCGGTGCAGATGGCCAACGACACCGAATTCGGACTGGCCGCTTACTTCTATACGAAGGACGTCGCTCGCGCGTGGCGGGTGGCGGAGGCTCTGGAGTATGGAATGGTGGGCGTTAATACCGGCCTTATCTCTAACGAAGTCGCGCCCTTTGGCGGCATGAAGCAGTCCGGCCTGGGGCGCGAGGGGTCCAAGTACGGAACCGAGGAGTATCTGGAAGTGAAGTACGTGTGCTTGGGTGGCATTCATAATTAGCCGCGATCAACGCGTGCAGAAGGATCGGTGGTTCACAATGCAAAGGAATGCATCGCACGTCCTGCGGGCCGTTTTATTCGCATTCTGTCTAGTCCTCGTCTCCACCATGGTGGCCACTCCTGGCGCCGCGCAGCAACCGGTGAAGGTCGGAGTCGTGACCTTCTTGTCGGGAGCCGCAGCCGGTCCGTTTGGTGTCCCGGCGAAGCAGGCGGCAGAGGTCATGGTGGAAGCATTGAACGCCGGCGGCAAGGTTCCCGGCTATCACGCCAAGGGCCTGAACGGAGCGCCGATTGAGCTGGTCATCATCGATGAAGCCGGCGGCACCACCAAGCAGGTAACGGAATACCGCAACCTGGCGCAACGAGTGGATCTGGTCATTGGTTATATCTCCAGCGGCGACTGTCTGGCCATCGCGCCCGTGGCTGACGAATTGAAGAAGCTGACTATCCTCTTCGATTGCGGCACGCCGCGCGTCTTCGAAGATGCCAGCTACAAGTACCTGTTCCGCACCGGCGCCACCTCTACCATGGACAACGTGGCCTCGGCCATGTACGTGGTCGAGAACAAGCCCGGCCTGAAGAAGATCGCAGGCATCAACCAGAACTACGCTTGGGGCCAGGATTCGTGGAACGACTTCGTGGCCACCATGAAGGTCCTGAAGCCGAACGTCGAGATCGCAACCGCCCAGTGGCCGCAGCTCCTTTCAGGACAGTACGGCGCCGAAATCTCGTCTCTGCTCTCCAGCGGCGCCGACGTGGTGCATTCCAGCTTCTGGGGCGGCGACATGGAGGCCTTCGTTTTGCAGGCCTCGCCGCGCGGTCTGTTCAAGAAAAGTACGGTGGTGCTGACCTGCGGCGAGACCGGCATGTACAAATTGGGGAACCAGATCCCGGATGGGACCATCATCGCTGCCCGTGGGCCCTTTGACATGTACGCGCCCGATAGCGAGCTGAACCGCTGGTTCCGCAAGGCCTACATGGATAAGTTTGGCGGAGTTCCGCCCAGCTATCCGTCGTACAAGATGGCGCAGGCGCTGCTGGGGCTGAAGTCGGCTTGGGAAAAATCCAAGGTCCAGAGCCCGGCGGACATGGACAAAGTCATCGCCTCCTTTGAGCACCTGACCTTTGAGGGGCCCGGAGGCAAGGTGACCATGGGCCTGGGCAAAGGACACCAGGCAGTGCAGGGCATGGTCATCGGGACGGTGAAGCACGAGGGCAGCAAGGTCACCTATGTGAACGTGAAACACTATCCCGCCGATAAAGTCACGCCGCCCGAAGGGGTCAAGGCCGAGGATTGGATCAAGTCAGGCTTCAAGAAGTAGCATAGCCCAACCCAGGAGTGGCCGGGACGAGGTCTCCCGGCCCGCCGGGTACCCCTCATGACCGAATTTCTGGCAGTGCTGGTGGACGGACTGATCTACTCGTCCTGGTTGTTCTTGATCGCGCTCGGTCTGACGCTAATCTACGGCGTCATGAAGATCCTGAACATGGCCCACGGCAGCTTCTATGCGCTGGGCGCTTACGCGGCCGCATCGATGGTGGGGTACTGGCTGAACCATGGCCATGCACCCATGGCCAGCTACGGCATCCTTATTATTGCGGCCGTCCTGGTAGGGGTGATAGCCGGGCCGCTGGTCGAACGCGGCCTGCTTCGATTCATGTACGGCCGTGATGAGATGGTCCTGCTGCTGGTCACCTATGCGCTCTTCCTTATTCTTGAAGACGTGATCAAGCTGATCTGGGGCGTGGATCCGTACTTCGTCTCCGAGCCTTACAGCCTTCTGGGAACCATTGATATCGCAAATCTCACCTACCCTTATTACAACTTCATTCTCGTCGGAGTAGCAGTGCTGGCCGGCGGCGCGGTCGCGCTTGTGCTGCAGTACACGCGACAGGGCAAGTTGCTGCTGGCTGTCATTCACGATCGCGAAGTCAGCCTGGCAATGGGCATTAACGTCAGCCGTTTTTACTTGGTGACCTTCACGGTCGGGACCGCGCTGGCCGCAATCGGTGGTGCACTGACCGCGCCAACGGTGTCGGTAGTCCCCGGCATGGGCGTAGAAGTGATCGTGCTGGCTTTTGCCGTGGTTGTCATCGGAGGTTTAGGCAGCCTGCAGGGTGCCGCACTGGGCGCGCTGATCGTCGGCCTGGTGCGCTCCGCGGCAGTTCATTACCTGCCCCAGGTCGAACTGTTCTGTATTTATACGGTCATGGCCCTGGTCTTGATCTTCCGACCCAAAGGACTGTTCGCCGCTGCCGAGGTGCGAAAGATATAAAGATATGACGCACACGGACAAGACTCCTTTCATCCTGCTCCTCGCGCTGGTGGTGCTGCTGGCACTCGGCCCCTTCCTGCCCAACTGGCTTTTCCTGCTGACAATGTCCTTGGGCAAGGGGCTAGTCGTGTTGGGGTTAGTGGTCCTGCTGCGAACCGGTCTGGTTTCGTTCGGACAGGGGTTGTATTACTGCGTGGGCGCGTATGCCGTCGGCAGCCTATCGCAGTTCGCTTCCGTCAAGAACGCTCTGCTGCTATTGCTGGCAGGCACATTGGTTTCGGCGATTCTGGCTACGATCCTGGGCTTTCTGCTGGCCAACTACCGCGGCATCTTCTTTGCCATGCTGACGCTGGCCTTATCGATGATTGTCTATGGCCTGCTGGTGAAGACCTCCGCTCTCGGCAGCACCGACGGGTTCAATGTTGCGCCCGCGTCGCTGCTGGGGAAGGTCATCTCCGGCCAACGCAATCAGTATCCTATGTTTGCTCTGGCTTGCATCGTGGCGTTTGTGGCCGCGGTGCTGACCAATTCCTATCTTTGGACGGCCCTCGGACAACTCTCCTCGGCCATTCGCGATAACGAGATCCGCGTGGAGTACATGGGCGCATCGGTGCGCAGCGCCATTCACACCAAGTACGTGCTGGCGGGGGCGCTCGCCGGTTTGGGTGGGGCGGTCACGGCCTTGGCCATCGGCCACATCGATCCCGAGATGGCCTATTGGACGACCTCCGGCGAATTCGTTTTCGTTGCCATCCTGGGCGGCACCGGCAGTGTGATCGCCCCATTCCTGGGCGCGATCATCTTCGAATTCATTCGTACCTACGCGTATCAGTATTCGCCAAATACCTGGCAGCTTGTGCTGGGTACGGCCATGCTGCTGGTCATCATCTTTCTGCCGGCGGGGCTGTGGTCGGCTTTTGCCCGGCTTCGCCGGAGGACTTGAAATGGCGGTCATCCTTAATACGAAGGGCCTGCGCAAAAGCTTTGGTGCGGTCACGGCGGCAGCCGGGATCAGCATCGCCGTGGAGGCGGATTCCGTGGTCGGTCTGATCGGCACTAATGGCGCCGGCAAGACCACCTTCGTGAACATGGTTACCGGCTATCTGAAGCCGGACGCGGGCGATATTTTCTTCAAGGATCGCGATATCAGCGAGCTGCACCCACGCGACATTACCCGCCTGGGCATCTGCCGCTCCTTTCAGATTCCGCAGTTGTATGACTCGCTCAGCGTGTTCGAGAACCTGGTGATCGCTCTTGGGATCAGGGACCGCAACGTCCACGGCTCGATGCTCTCGCGTACCTTCAAGCTCGTCCCCGCTGCTAACCCTCTAGTGGTGGCAGCGGCGGAAAAATCGATGCAGCGCTTTGGGCTGCTCGAGTACCGCGAGCGGGCTGCCCGCCTGCTGCCGGAAGGCGTGCGCAAGCTGCTGGATATCGCCATGGCACTGATCTCCGAGCCGGAGGTGCTGATTCTTGACGAGCCCACCAGCGGCGTGAGCGCCGACGAGAAGTTTGCCATCATGGACATGGTCATGGACGCGGTCCGCTCCCACGGCTGCACCGTGATGTTCGTGGAACATGACATGGACATCGTCACCCGCTACGCGCCGCGGGTGGTGGCCTTCTACGAAGGCCGCATCCTGGCGGATGGCAAGGCGGCCCAGGTTCTCTCGGATGAGCAGGTGCAGACTTACGTCATTGGGGGCCTGCGAACGCTGGGAACTGGAGCTTCAGATGTCTCTCATGCTTAAGGTTTCTCAACTCGATGTCTCCATTGGCTCGGTCGCCATCCTGCGAGGCGTCAGCCTGGAGCTACCGAGTGGCGTGATGGCCGGGCTGATCGGCCGCAACGGCGCCGGCAAGACCACCCTGATGCGCAGCGTCATGGGCCTGCTGAAATTCCGCGCCGGCCAAGTGGAATTCGATGGTGCCGACCTCGGCCATATCCCGCCACATCGCCGCGCGCACGCCGGCATCGGCTACATGCCGGAAGATCGCAGGCTGATTCCTGAGCTCACCGTGGAAGAAAATATCCTGGCGCCGGCATGGGCCGTTGGCCGCCGCGATGGCAGGCAACGCCTGAAAAAGATCTACGCCATGATCCCGGAGCTCGAGCCGTTCGCGCCGCGCAAGGCCTTGCAGCTTTCCGGAGGACAGCAGAAGCTGGCCGCGCTGGGCCGTGCCCTGATGTGTGGCTCGAAGCTGCTACTGCTGGACGAACCTTTCGAGGGTGTAGCCCCAGTCCTGGCGCAACGGATTGCGGAAGTCATTGCGGCTTTGAAGAACGAGGGACTGTCCGTGATCGTATCCGAATCCGACTTGCAGCATTCCACTCGGATGCTGGACACCGTGTTCCGCATTGAACGCGGTGAAGTGACTCAGATGTCTTCTACTAAAGCAGTTTAAGGATGCTCTTATGAAAATCAAAGCTGCTGTGCTGAACGCGATGGGAATGCAACCTCCGTACGCCGAGTCCAAGCCGCTATCCATCGAAAGCGTTGAACTCGATCCGCCGGGACAGGGAGAGGTGCTGGTCAAGATCGCCGCTGCCGGCCTGTGCCACTCCGATCTGTCGGTCATCAACGGTGACCGGCCGCGACCTACACCCATGGTGCTGGGTCACGAGGCCGCCGGACTCGTCGAAGAACTTGGCCCCGGCGTAGAGGACCTTAAGAAAGGTGATCACGTGGTGCTCATCTTCGTGCCCAGTTGCGGCCACTGTTTGCCATGCGCGGAAGGACGGCCGGCACTGTGCGAACCGGGTGCTGCGGCCAACACTGCGGGCACCCTGCTCTCGGGCGCCAGGAGGTTGCACCGCAACGGATCGCCGCTTCAGCACCATCTCGGCTGTTCGGCATTCGCCGAGTACGCTACGGTGTCTCGGAATTCCCTGATCAAGATCGATTCCGAGCTGCCGCTAGACGAAGCTGCGCTGTTTGGTTGCGCCGTGCTGACGGGCGTGGGCGCCGTGCTCAACACTGCGCGCGTGACCCCGGGCTCGACCGTGGCGGTGGTAGGACTAGGCGGGGTTGGCCTCTCGTCGGTGCTGGGCGCGGTTCTGGCGGGTGCACGCCAGGTGGTCGCCGTCGACTTGTTCGCTGACAAGCTTGATCTGGCAAAAAAGCTCGGCGCCACACATGTGTTCAATGCCTCCAGTCCGGATTGTGTCGAGCAGGTGCGAGCCGCAACCAACGGCGGCGTCGAATATGCCTTTGAGCTGGCCGGGTCGGTGAAGGCAATGGAGCTGGCTTACAAGATCACACGCCGGGGTGGCACCACTGTGACCGCCGGTCTCCCTCCTGCAGCACATACGATTCCGATACCGCAGGTGAACCTCGTCGCCGAAGAACGCACGGTCAAGGGCAGTTACATCGGGACCTGCGTGCCCATGCGCGACCTTCCCCGTTACGTCTCGCTCTATCGCCAAGGCCGCCTGCCGGTCGATCGCCTGATGACCGGCCGGCTGAAACTTGTGGACATCAATGCCGCATTCGACCGCTTGCGCGAAGGCAAGGCGGTGCGACAGGTAGTCGTGTTCTAAAGCGCAGGCTCATACGCCACGGCAGCCAAGGTCGGTGATAGCGCATCTGCCAGGATCCGCCGCTGCCGGTCCGCAGCACGAGCCATCGATGACTCGCTTTCGACCTCCAGCGGCATCCGGTTGGTCTTATGCCGCCCGCTTGGAAACTCTGCGGCGCTTGCCGGAATCTTCCGGTTCGGACTCCTGATTTGCCTGGGGATTGATTTGCTTAGCCAGTTCGGTCAGCTTGTCATCCGTTTCCTTCTCTTCATCCAGGGTCTGTTTCAGGAGTGATGCGTGCTTCGATTCGCCGAGGACCTGGGCAAATTCGCACGCTGTTCCATAGGCGGCGATTTCATAGTGCTCCACGCGCTGCGCCGCGCCGATCAGTGCGGCATCCATTACGGCGCCTTCGAAGTCTTCGCCAATGACTTCGCTTCCTTCGTTGACGAGACCTTCCATGCCAACGCATTTCTTACCCTTCGGGCTCTCATGCATAGACTTGAAAATTTTTTCCAGCCGCTGTACCTGTCCCTTGGTCTGTGCCAAGTGCTCCTCAAATTCTTGCCGCAGTTCCTCGGATGTAGCGGCCTTCGCCATTTTGGGTAGCGCCTTTACCAATTGGTTTTCGGCGCTGTAAAGGTCCTTCAGCTCTTCAACGTAAACGTCCTTCAGTCCTTCGTTCGGCATGTATCCCCCTCGTGAGATTTGCACACTCCTGCTCGATCGCGCGACGGTGGGCCAGAAAAACCGCCGAATCCGTTAGTTGCTGGAGGGGGGATTGAGGTTGGATGACCTACGGTTGGCCGGCTACGTCCCATCGAACGTTGGGGACATGGCCAGAGGATGTTTAGTTCGCGGCAGGACGTGCGCGGAGATATGCATCTATACCGCGTGCCGCGTTGCGCCCTTCCTGAATGGCCCAGACAACCAGAGACTGTCCTCGCCGCATGTCGCCGGCCGCGAACACGCCGGGAACAGAAGACATGTAGGTTTCATCGGTCGCGACGTTCCCTCGGTTGTCGAGCTTGACGCCGAGT
>Ga0335078_10017075_pt1 | contig 10783 bp, 7 predicted proteins | sample Lox_Sample_32_FD_206711 | JGI IMG/M metagenome (GOLD analysis project Ga0335078, IMG submission 206711) | Soil microbial communities from Loxahatchee National Wildlife Refuge, Florida, United States - Lox_Sample_3.2 | ecosystem: Environmental > Terrestrial > Soil > Wetlands | place: USA: Florida... | reverse complement strand
CAATCGACCGCCGACGCGCTCGCCTTCGCGTTTCGCCTGCACGACGCCGGGCAGCTCGACGAAGCCGCCGCGCTGGCGTCGGATCTCCTGCGCCGTCAGCCGACGCTCGCCGGGGCCCACTATCTCGCCGGGCTGATCGCGCTCCGGCGCGGCGCGGCCGCGCGCGCGCTCGACCACCTCGGGCAAGCCGAGCGCCACGGCCCGGCGTCGCCCAGCCTGAGCCTGGCGCTGGCGCGCGCCCACGCCGCGACCGGCGCGCGCGACGCCGCGATCGCGCACTACCAGGCCGCGGTGCGCGGTGCACCCGACGTCGCCGAGGCGCGCTTCGGTCTCGGCGTCGCGCTGCTGCAGGCCGGCCGCTTCCTCGAGGCGCTCGCCGAGCTCGAGCGCGACGTCGCGCTGCGCCCCGAGCACGCCGAGGGCTTCAACAATCTGGGCTCGGTGCTGCGCGAGCTCGGCCGGCTGCCCGAGGCGATCGCCGCGTTCGAGCAGGCGGTCCGGCTGCGCCCGGATTATGCGCGCGCACTCAGCAATCTTGGCGTCGCGCTCGCCGATGCCGGCCAGCCCGCCCGCGCCATCGCGACGATCGAGCGCGCACTCGCGCTGGCGCCCGACAATCCCGGCGCGCTCAACAATCTCGGTCACGTGCGCAAGGCGCAGCGCGACTACGACGGCGCGGTCGAGACCTTCGCGCGGCTCGCCGCGCTGCGTCCCGACGATGCGGAGCCGTTGATCAATCTCGGCCTGGTCGAGCAGATGCGCGAGCGCCACGACGCGGCGTGCGCCGCGTTCGAGCGCGCGCTCGCGTTGCGCGAGGACGCGCGCGGCTGGTTCTGCCTCGGCAAGTCGGCGGCGGCGCTCGGCGACACGCCGCGCGCGACCGCCGCCTACCACCGGGCGCTCGCGCTCGATCCGGGAGACACCTGCGGCGCCGGCCTCGCGCTCGCCGTGATGGGCGCCGCGGTCACGCCGCCGGTCGCGCCCGAACGCTACGTGCAGGAGTTGTTCGACGGCTATGCGGCGCGCTTCGAGAACGAGCTGGTCGGCAACCTGAACTACCGCGCGCCCGAGATCCTGCACGCACTGTTCGCGCCGAACGTGAAGCTCGACGCCAAGCTCGACATCATCGATCTCGGCTGCGGCACCGGGCTCGGCGGCGCGGCGTTCCGCACCATGGCCAGGCGGCTCGACGGCATCGACCTGTCGGCGCGCATGATCGAGCAGGCGCGCGCCCGTGCGATCTACGACGCGCTCGCGGTCGGCGAGCTGATCGCTTACCTCGCCGCCGGTGCGGCGGACCGCTACGATCTCGCGCTCGCGACCGACGTGCTGGTCTATTTCGGCGAGCTCGGGCCGGTATTCGCGGCGGTGCGCCGCGTGCTGCGGGCGGGCGGCTGGCTGCTGTTCTCGGTCGAGCGGCGGATCGACGCGGACGACGGTTTCGCGCTGCACGACGGCCACCGCTACGTCCACGGCCGCGGCTACGTGGTCGAGCAGGCGGCGCGCGCCGGCCTCGCGGTCGTCACGATCGAGGACACCTCGACGCGCACCGATCGCGGCGAGCCGGTGCCCAGCCTCGCGGTGCTGCTGCGCAAACCTGCTACTTGAACAGGCCCTTCAGCACGTTGCCCGGGATCGCGCCCGGATTGCTGCCGCCACCCTGCCCCGGCACCAGACCCTGCAGCGCCTTGCCGGCGCCCGACACGACGCCCGACACCGCGCCCGACGAGATGTCCGGCCGGTAGCTGAGATTGTCCCACGGTCCTTCGACCGCAATCGCGAGCCCGACCAGATTGACCCCCGCGATGTTGGCGTTGAGCGGCTTGATCCGGTAGTTGACCGTGCGCTGGGGCAGATCGACCGTGCCGGCGCCGGTGGCGTGGACGATCGGCGCCTGCAGGTCCAGATCGTTGTTCGTGAGGATGCCGTTGGTGATCGTGTAGGTGCCGGTCAGCTGCGAGAACTGGGTCTCGCCGCCGCCCGCGCCGAACGCCGACGTGACGTTCTTGATCATCGCGCCCAGATCGAAGCCCTTGATCACGCCATTGGTGAACTTGAGATCGCCCTTGCCGTTCAAGGTGCCGACGATCTCGCGCTGGCTGTGGCCGTGCCCCGTCACCGCGATGTCGAAGGCGCCGGTGCCGGAGAAGCGATCCATGTCCGCGGCGTCCTTCAGCAGCGGCTCGGCCTGCACGCCCGAGAGGTTGAAGTTGGCGTCGATGCCGGGCACCGCGCCGCTGCCGTCGACCGTGAGCCTGCCTTTGCCGCCGCCCTGATAGAGCGCGAGCTTGCTCAGATCGGCGACCAGCTTGCCGCCGTTGAGCTGCAGGTTGAGCGCGCTCTGGCCGATCTGGATCTTGCGCACCAGCATGCTGCCGACCGTGAGCGCGAAGTCGGCGTCGGCGGCGCGCAGCCCGCTGAGGTCGATCGGCGCGTCGCTCCAGCCCGACTTGGCGGGCGCCGCCGAAGCGGCGGGTTTGGCCGCGCCGCCGCCGCTGCCGCTCGCGCCTTCGGGCGGCATGTATGGATTGACGTCGAGCTTGTCGACGTCGAGCTTGCCCTGCAGCTTCGGCTTGGGGCCGCCGCCGTCGAACGCGAACTCGCCCTTCGCCTTGATGGCGTCGAACGCGAGCTGCGCGTCGGTGAAGCCGATCTTGCTGCCGACCATCGCGAGGTTGCCCTTGATCTCGAGCAGCCCGAACGTGTCCTTGCCCTGCATCTGGAGCGGATTGCCGGTCCAGTCGGCGAGTCCGCGCACCGAGGGGATCTTCAGATCGATCGGCCCCTCGACCTTCATCGGGTTGGCGTTGGTGATCTTGCCCTTGTAGTCGAAGCTGATCGGATCCGACGCGATCTTGACGGCGGCGTCGGTGGTCGCCGCGGTGACGAGCGCGCGCGGATTGGCGACGTTGATCGTCGCCTTGACCTGCTTGCCGCGCCACGTCAGCGAGCCGTCGGCGGCGAACGGGCTGTCGAAGTTCGGCAGCGACAGCTTCATGTTGACGTCGCTCAGCTCCTGCTTCTGGCCGGTGCGCTGGTCGAGATAGCTCAGCTTGCCGTTGACCAGCCGCACGTCGTCGAGCCGCAGCTGGCTGAGTGCGCTGGCGCCGCCTGCGGGTGCCGCCGGCTGCGCCGACTGCGCGGGCGCGGCCGGCGCACCGGCCGGCGGGGCGGCCGCGGCGAACGACCAGTTGGGCCGCCCCTGCTTGTCGATCTCGAGGTCGATCACGGGCTGATCGAGCACGAACCGGTCGATCACGACCTCGCCGCCCAGCAGCGGGAACAGCTTGAGGGCGACCTCCAGCTTGCCGAGCTGGATCATCTCGGGCGTGCTGGCGCCCGGCGCGTTCGAGAACGACACCTGGTTGGCTTCGAGGCCGAGCACCGGCAACAGCGAGAACTTGACTGCGCCGGCGATCTTGAGGTCGCGACCGGTCGCCGCCTTCACGCGCGTGATCAGCTGGTTCTTGTAAGTGTCGATCGGAACGAAGAAGGGCACCACGACGGCGGCCGCCACGATCACGACCACGATCACCGCCAGCCCGATCAGCAGCTTCTTCATTGCTCCGGCTCCTTGCTCGCGTGGGCAGTCGTCGACCAGGGCCATCATACGCCCGGCCGGGCGGGATGCCACCGCCCGCGCGACCGGCCGTCGCGCTTCGCCGCCGCCCCCGCCCGCGATATCGTTCGGGCCACCGTGGAGGGGCAGATGGCGCGCAGCTCGGCAGCCAAGACGAAGCGAATAAACCTGGCGCTCCAGGGCGGCGGCGCGCACGGCGCGTTCACCTGGGGCGTCCTCGACCGCTTGCTCGAGGACGAGCGCATCGACCTCGACGGCATCAGCGGCACGAGCGCCGGCGCGATGAACGCCGCCGTGCTGACCGACGGCTACGAGAAAGGCGGTGCCGCCGGCGCGCGCCGCGCGCTCGATGCGTTCTGGGAGCGCATCAGCGAATTTTCCGCGTTCAGCCCGGTGCGCTCGAATCCGTTCGACAAGTGGTTCGGCAACTGGAACCTCGACAAGTCGCCCGCGGCGATGTGGTGGGACATGGTGGGCCGCATGTTCTCGCCTTACGATCTCAATCCGTTCAATCTCGACCCGTTGCGCGACGTGCTCGCGGAGACGCTCGACTTCGCCGCGCTGGCGTCGTGCCGTCAGATCAAGCTGTTCATCTCCGCGACCAACGTGCGCACCGGCAAGATCCGCGTGTTCGAGAAGCACGAGGTGACGATCGAGGCGCTGCTCGCCTCGGCCTGCCTGCCGACGGTCTTCCAGGCGGTCGAGATCGACGGCGAGCCCTACTGGGACGGCGGCTACATGGGCAATCCGGCGATCTGGCCGATGATCTACGGCTGCACGTCGCCCGACGTCGTGATCGTGCAGATCAATCCGCTGGTGCGCGAGGGCACGCCGCGCAGCGCCGCCGAGATCGCCGATCGGCTGAACGAGATCACCTTCAACTCGGCGCTGCGCGGCGAGATGCGCGCGATCGCCTTCGTGCAGCAGCTGATCGACAGCGACCACGTGCAGGGCCGCGGTCTGGACCGCCTGAAGAAAGTCCACGTCCACATGATCGGCGATCCCGCCCACATGGAGGGCCTGGGATCGGCCAGCAAGTTCAACGCCGATCTCGACTTCCTGCTGGCGCTCAAGGAGATCGGCCGGAACCGCGCGGGGGAATGGCTCGAGGCGACGTTCGATGCGCTCGGCGCGCGCTCGAGCATCGATATCCGCGAGATGTTCCTCTAGTTGGACGGCGCGCCGCGCGCGGGCGAAATTGCCTGGTCTCGAGGTGCCCGGTCAGGTGCGCGCGGACGCGCCGTGGGCCTGACGACGCAAAGCATGTGCCAGAAAAAGCCGGCGATTTCCGGCGACTAGGCGGCCTTGTGCACGCCGCCTGTGCAGAACCATGATCAAACAGGAGTCATCGTGCCGGGTGCCGTGGCGGGAGCGCCCCCAAGCGGTTAGGCTCCACGCCATGCCGCGCCGTCCTGCCAAGCCGATCTCGGAAGCCGGTCTCCACGCCGCGGCGCTGGCCTATCTCGAGCGGTTCGCCGCGTCGACCGAGATGGTGCGCCGCATGCTGCTGCGCCGGGTCGAGCACGCGGCGCGCGCGGGCGTCGCCGAGCGGCCTGCCGGCGCCGCGCTGGTCGAGCGCGTGCTCGCCCGGCTGACGTCGGCGCGACTGCTCGACGACACCGACTTCGCTGCGCGCCGCGCCGAGAGCCTGCACCGGCGCGGCGCGTCGGCGCGGGCGATCCATGCCCGCTTGGCCGCGCTGGGCATCGACGCCGAGGCGATTCGCGCCGTGCTGGCGACGCGCAACGCGGCGCCCGGCGACCCCGAGCTGGCGGCCGCCCTGCAGCTGGCGCGCCGGCGCCGCCTCGGACCCTTCCGCGCGGGCGACCGGGCGGCCCACCGGCTGCGCGACCTCGGTGTCATGGCCCGCGCGGGGTTCAGCGCGGCGATCGCGCACCGGATTGTCGACGCGCCGGACACCGCCAGCCTGAACGCCCCGGACCCGTGAGGCGCGGATCGAGGCGGCCCGAATCGGAGAGGCCCGGATCCGGGAGGGACGTCTTAACCACTGGTGCCGTATCATCAGAAGGTCCGGCGCACCGCGCTGACGAGGATGCCGTCGACCGATCCCCATGCTGCCATCCGTGTCGTCCCGCCCCCTGACCCGCGCCCAGCACGCGATCGCAGCGTGCCGGGTGCGGTTGACGGCCGCGCACCGACGACTCGCGCGGACCGGCGCTGCGGTCGTCGTCCAGACCCGGCACATGCTGGCCGGGTTGGTGCATGCCGGGTGGCGGTCGACGCCCGCCGCGCGGTCGATCGCGTCGTCGGGCGCCGCAACGGCGCTCGCCCATGACCTGGCGCGTCAGGGATCGCCGTCCTTCCCGGCGGCGGTCGCCGCCTCGGTTCTGCTGCATGCCTGCCTGCTCGCGGCTCTGCTGGTCATGCACCATCGAGAGCCGCGCGCGTCCGACGTGCGGTCGCTCGCCGTGACCCTGACGGCCGAGGACCCGGCTGTTCGGGTCGGCGAACGCGCCGGCATCGCCTGGAACTCGGTAGCCAGCCGGGCCGCCATCGCGGCTTTGCTGGCAGCCCGTCGGGACGCCGCCTTGATGGACGAGCTGGTCGTCACGCTGGTGCGCCGACCGCACCCGGCCACTGGATCGTCGTCATCCACCGCGACCGCCAGCCGGACCATGCCGCGGGCACACGCCACCCTGGCCGCCGCAACGGCCAACCCGACGCCGCCCCCCAGCGCCGTTCCGGTCGGCCTGCCGGTCGTCGCTGCCGCCGACCCGATCGCGGCACCGAGCGCACCACCCGCGACGACCGCGCTCGCGCCCTCCCCACCGGTCGCGTCGCCGATGGCGACGCCCGACGAGCGTCCGGCGACGGCTGCCGCCCCGGCGCAGCCCGGTCCGCCCGTCCCGTCGGCCACGCCGCCGCCCGCCGCCGCCAGTGCGCCCGCGGCGCCCGCACCACCGCCCACCCAGCCGTCGCAAGCCGCGGTCGCGGCGGCCCCGCCGCTTGAGCGCTCCGCCACCGGTGACGCCGACCGTAGCTACTTCGATGCCGTGCTGCGGCGGCTCCAGCGCCTGAAGGACTACCCCGGCCTGGCCCGTTACCACACCAGCGGGCGCGTGGAGGTGGCGTTCCGGGTCGCCCGCGACGGCACCGTGCTGACCGCCGAGGTGCACCGCAGCTCGGGCTACAGCTTCCTCGACAAGGCCGGCATCGACCTCATCTATCGCGCCTCGCCCTTGCCGGCATTGCCGGCCACCCTGCCCGGCGAATCCTGGCCGATCGTGGTGCCGATCAGTTTTCGGTACGACTGAGCTGCATTTTCTCCGGTCCCCGCCATTCGGATTCGGCGCCCCCGGTATCGACCGAAAGTTGCTTGGCTAATCGGGCGCCAATCGGCTTAATGGCAGCCCGGGCGGCGGTCCCGTCAGCCCTGCATCGCGCACCGAGGGTGGGAAGCCGTGCCGAAGACATGCGTTCGCCGAACTGTGACGATCGGCTTGATGGCGATCGGCCTCGCCTGGAGCGCCGGAGGCTGCGCCACGCGGCCGACCGACCCCGAGGCGGCGGCCGAGTTCGACAAGACCAACGATCCCGCCGAGCCGACCAACCGCGAGGTCTTCGCCTTCAACCAGTCGCTCGACCGCAACGTCTTTAAACCGGTGGCGCAGGCGTACGAGGACCTGCCCCAGGGCGTGCGCACCGGCGTCCACAATTTCCTGACGAACATCAACGAGCCGGTCGTCGCGTTCAACGACGTGCTCCAGGCCAACGGTACACGTGCGCTGACCAGCAGCACGCGCTTCCTGGTCAATACCACCTTCGGCTTCGGCGGGTTCTTCGACATGGCATCGACGTGGGGCCTGCCGCATCACGACGCCGACTTCGGCCAGACGTTCGGCGTCTGGGGCATCGGCGAAGGCCCCTACGTCACGCTGCCGATCTTCGGCCCGTCGGACGTGCGCGACACCGTCGGCCTGGCGTTCAGCTTCGCGGCCAATCCGCTGACCTGGATGTCGGGTACGGCGCCGCTGGTCGCCGGGATCGGCAAGGGCGCCACCGAGGGGGTCGACGAGCGCGGCCGCAACATCGACACGCTGGACGATCTGCAGCGCAACTCGCTCGACTTCTACGCCACGCTGCGCAGCGTCTACCGCCAGCATCGCAACGGCATGATCGAGGACGCCAAGAGCGGCGATCCCAACGCGCATGTCGAGTTCGGTTATCCGCGCACCGAAGAGCCGAGCAAGTAGTCTGCGGCGGCCGGCCCCGAGTTTGCGCCAGATCAAGTCCGCGCACGCCGAAATCCGCGCTTAATGGCGGGCTTTGCGCCTGACGCGCCGCCGTGCGACACCGCGACGGGGGGCGGGTCTGCTTGAGGCGCCGCTGCTTTGGCGGTAGAAATTCCGGCATGTGCCGGTAGCGCCGGAGGCGAGCCTGCGTCCGACGCCGCGGCGACGGAGGAAACGAGGATCGCCATGCCCGACGTGAGCCTGTTCGACGTGCCCGCCGGTTGGGCCAAATCGGCCTGGGTGAACAAAGCCAACTACGAGCACATGTATCTGCAGTCGCTCGCCGACCCGGCGACCTTCTGGGGCGAGCAGGCGAAGCGGCTCGACTGGATCAAGCCGTTCAAGACGGTCAAGGACACGAGCTTCACGGGCGACGTCCACATCCGCTGGTTCGCCGACGGCACGCTCAACGCGAGCTACAACTGCATCGACCGCCACCTGGCCAAGCGCGGCAACCAGACCGCGATCATCTGGGAGGGCGACGACCCCAAGGACCACAAGAACATCACCTACGCCGAGCTGCACCGCGAGGTGTGCCGGCTCGCCAACGTCATGAAGGCGAACGGCGTCAAGCGCGGCGACCGCGTGACGATCTACCTGCCCATGATCCCCGAGGCGACCTACGCGATGCTCGCCTGCGCTCGCATCGGCGCGATCCACTCGGTGGTGTTCGGCGGCTTCTCGCCCGACAGTCTGGCGAACCGCATCCAGGACTGCGACTCCAACCTCGTGATCACCGCCGACGAGGGGCTGCGCGGCAGCCGCAAGATCCCGCTCAAGGCGAACACCGACGAGGCGCTGCAGTCGTGCCCGTCGGTCAAGCGCGTCGTCGTGGTCAAGCGCACCGGCGGCGCCGTCAAGATGACGTCCGGGCGCGACGTCTGGCTGCACGACGAGGCCGCCAAGGTGTCGGCCGACTGTCAGCCCGAGGAGATGGGCGCGGAAGATCCGCTGTTCATCCTGTACACGTCGGGCTCGACCGGAAAGCCCAAGGGCGTGCTGCACACGACGGGCGGCTATCTGGTCTTCACCTCGATGACGCACCAGTACGTGTTCGACTATCACGACGGCGACATCTACTGGTGCACGGCCGACGTCGGCTGGGTCACCGGCCACAGCTACATCGTCTACGGCCCGCTGGCCAACGGCGCCACGACCCTGATGTTCGAGGGGGTGCCCAACTATCCCGACTCCTCGCGCTTCTGGCAGGTCGTCGACAAGCACAAGGTCAACATCTTCTACACCGCGCCGACCGCGATCCGCGCGCTGATGCGCGAGGGCGAGGAGCCGGTCAAGAAGACGAGCCGCAAGAGCCTGCGCCTGCTCGGCTCGGTCGGCGAGCCGATCAACCCCGAGGCCTGGCTGTGGTACCACCGCGTGGTCGGCGAGCACCGCTGCCCGATCGTCGACACTTGGTGGCAGACCGAGACCGGCGGCATCCTGATCACGCCGCTGCCCGGCGCGATCGCGCAGAAGCCCGGCTCGGCGACCTTGCCATTCTTCGGCGTCAAGCCGGTCGTGGTCGACGGCGAGGGCAACGAGCTCGCGGGCGCGACCGAGGGCAACCTCTGCATCGCCGACAGCTGGCCCGGCCAGATGCGCACGGTCTACGGCGACCACAAGCGCTTCGTCGAAACCTATTTCTCGACCTTCCCGGGCAAGTACTTCACCGGCGACGGCTGCCGCCGCGACGACGACGGCTACTATTGGATCACCGGCCGCGTCGATGACGTCATCAACGTGTCGGGCCATCGGCTCGGCACCGCCGAGATCGAGAGCGCGCTGGTCGCCCACCCGAAGGTCGCCGAGGCCGCGGTGGTCGGCTATCCGCACGACCTCAAGGGCCAGGGCATCTACGCCTACGTCACGCTCAACGTCGGCGAGGAGCCGACCGAAGCGCTGCGCAAGGAGCTGGTCAACTTCGTGCGCAAGGAGATCAGCGCGATCGCCTCGCCCGACCTCATCCAGTGGGCGCCGGCGCTGCCCAAGACGCGCTCGGGCAAGATCATGCGCCGCATCCTGCGCAAGATCGCCGCCAACGAGCACGACCAGCTCGGCGACACCTCGACGCTCGCCGACCCCTCGGTGGTCAACGAGCTGGTCGACCGGCGGATGAACCGCTGAACGGCGCGGCCGGGGCCCCCGCCCCGCGAGCGTCCGGAGCGGCGCGCCTCAGAAGTCGCTGCAGCGGCCGTTGCGTTCCCAATCGCCGTAGCGCGTCGGCTCCGGCCCGCGCGGGCCGCCGTGCTCGGTCGGCTTGGCGGCCGGCGGCTCGATGGCCGGCGGCTTGGGCTTGGCTTGTTCCACGGCTCCGGCGGCCGGTGCGGGCGTCGGCGTCGGATCGGTCGGCTTGGTCATGACATCAGCATGGGACGCGCGACGGCGCCTGTCCATCAGGGGCCGCGCGATCGCGTGGCGAGGCGCGCGCGATGGAGGCTGAGCCGACGGCGCGCGCGACGGCGCTCGGCCTGTTGGCCGCGGTGCTCGACCGCCGCCAGCCGCTCGACGAGGCGCTCGATGCGCACCGCGACCTCAAGCTGCTCGCGCCGCGCGACCGCGCGTTCGCGCGGCTCCTGGTCGCGACGGCGCTGCGCCGTCTGGGCCAGGTCGACGCGCTGATCGACCTCTGCGTCGCGCGGCCGCTCGACCCGGCGCGGCCGACCGCGCGCCACATTCTGCGGCTGGGCGCGGTCCAGCTCTTGTTTCTCGACACGCCGCCGCACGCCGCGGTCGATGGCGCGGTCAGGCTCGCCGATGCCGGACCGGCGCACGGCCTCAAGGGTCTGATCAATGCCGTGCTGCGCCGGCTGGCGCGCGAGGGCCGCGCCCTGCTCGCGACGCAGGACGCCGCGCGCCTCAACCTGCCGGACTGGATCTGGCGCTCGTGGACCGCGAGCTACGGCGAGGCGGCGACGCGCGCGATCGCCGCCGGCCTGGCGCAGGACCCGCC
>Ga0335078_10017074_pt1 | contig 10783 bp, 3 predicted proteins | sample Lox_Sample_32_FD_206711 | JGI IMG/M metagenome (GOLD analysis project Ga0335078, IMG submission 206711) | Soil microbial communities from Loxahatchee National Wildlife Refuge, Florida, United States - Lox_Sample_3.2 | ecosystem: Environmental > Terrestrial > Soil > Wetlands | place: USA: Florida... | reverse complement strand
CGGTGCTCCCCGTCCGGGACACGGTCTTGTTCCCACACGCCGTTTTGCCCCTTACCGTCGGCCGGGAAAGCTCTGTTCAACTGATTAACTCTCTCGGGGAAGACAAGACCATCATTGTCGTTGCCCAACGCGAAGCCCGAGTCGATGCCCCCCAGCCCACCGACCTTTATACGGTCGGGACCTCCGCCGTGGTTCACAAAGTCGTCAAGATGCCCAACCAGAGCCTTTTCGTTTTCGCTGAAGGCCTGGAACGCGTCAAGCTCGGTGAGTTTACCCAGCTCACGCCCTTCATGACCGCGTACTACTCGACGCTGCCTGAGGGCACGACGCCTGTGGCGACCTCCACGATCGAAGCCCTGCAGCGCAACGTCCTGACGCTATTCCAGCAGATCGTCGCCGGATCGCCCACGTTGTCCGACGAACTTTCGACCGTGGCCATGAATATCGATGAACCCGGCCGCCTGGTCGATTTCATCGCCTCGTCGCTGCCCTCGCTCTCGACGCCCGACAAGCAGGACACGCTCGAGACGCTTGACATTCACGTACGCCTCGAAAAGATCAACCAGCACCTGGCGAAGGAACTCGAAGTCCAGCAGCTGCGCAACAAGATTCAGAGCGAAGTCCAGGACCGCGTCCAGCAGACGCAACGCGAGTACTACCTGCGTGAGCAGATGAAGGCCATCCAGAAAGAACTGGGCGAGCAAGACGAAGGCCAGCGCGACGTCGAAGATCTAAAGAAGAAGATCGAAGAAGCAGGTATGCCCGACGAGGTGAAGAAAGAAGCACTAAAGGAGTTGGGCCGCCTGTCGCGCATGTCGCCCATGGCCGCCGATTATTCGCTCACGCGGAACTACATTGAGTGGCTGGCGGTGCTTCCGTGGGCGAAAACCTCGGGGCAGGAAATCGAAATTCCCAAGGCCAAAGAAATCCTCGACCACGATCACTACGATCTGGAAAAGGTAAAAGATCGCATTCTGGATTACCTCTCAGTGCGACGCCTCAAGCCGAACATGAAGGGTCCGATTCTCTGCTTCGTCGGACCTCCGGGCGTCGGCAAAACCTCGCTCGGCAAGTCGATTGCACGCGCGTTAGGCCGCAAGTTCACGCGGTTGTCGCTGGGCGGCGTACACGATGAAGCCGAAATTCGTGGCCACCGCCGCACCTACATCGGAGCACTACCCGGACAGATCATCCAGGGCATCCGACGCGCCGAGACGAAAGATCCCGTGTTCATGCTCGACGAAATCGACAAAGTCGGACGCGATTTCCGCGGCGACCCGGCTTCGGCTCTGCTCGAAGCACTCGATCCTGAACAGAACGCCACATTCCGAGATAACTATCTCGACGTAACCTTCGACCTGTCGAAGGTGCTCTTCATCACCACGGCGAACATGCTCGACCCAATCGCCGAGCCGCTCCGCGACCGTATGGAGATCATCGAACTGCAGGGCTACACCGAAGAAGAGAAGGTTCACATCGCATTCCAATATCTGATTCCGCGCCAGATCGACGAGAACGGAATCACCGTCGAGCAGATCGAATTCCCTGAAGAGGCCGTACGCTACGTCATTCGCCACTACACGCGCGAAGCCGGCGTTCGCAGCCTCGAGCGCACCATCGGCACGATTTGCCGCAAGCAGGCGCGGCGCCTGGCCGAAGGAAAAACCGAAAAGTTGATCGTCACGAAAGAGATCATTCAGGAATTCCTCGGCGGCATCAAGATCCGTAGCGAAGGCGAAATTGCCGAGCGCACGGAGCGTCCCGGTGTGGCTGTCGGTCTGGCTTGGACTCCGTCCGGTGGCGACGTGCTCTTCGTCGAAGCCAACGCGATGAAAGGTAAAGGCGGGTTCACCATGACCGGCCAGATCGGTCAGGTCATGCAGGAATCGATGCAGGCCGCCCTGACGTGGGTGCGGTCCAACGCCGACCGCCTGAGCGTGCCTGAGGATTTCTTCGCCAACCACGACATCCACATTCACGTTCCAGCGGGAGCCATTCCGAAAGATGGGCCATCCGCCGGTGTGACCATGGCCACGGCTCTGGTATCGCTCTTGACCAAGCAGCGTATTACTCCGCTGATCGCGATGACGGGCGAGATCACGCTAAGCGGCAACGTGCTCCCGGTCGGCGGCATTAAAGAAAAGGTGCTGGCGGCCAAGCGCGCGGGGGTCAGGGATGTCATTCTTCCCGCCGAGAACAAAATGAACGTCGACGAGGATCTCACGCCCGAGCAGCTCGAGAACCTCACCGTTCACTACGTGAAGACCATCGACGAAGCACTGGCTGTTTCCCTGCCCGCGGTTGCCCAGAGCACAGCTGCGAAAGTTCTTTCCACGCCGCCCAAGGACCCCAAGCAGGACTACAGCCCAACGCCTGTGAAAGAACCCGAGGGCGTCCATGACAAGGTCCTGACCCAGGCATAGCCAAGCCAGAGCGACCCAAAAAATCCGGGCCTGAGATTTTCACTCAGGCCCGGGTGTCGTTTCGGCCAGCTTTACATTCTTAGAACTTCAACTTCATGGCGAACTGCAACTGCCGTGCGCCGGTCGTGCCATCAGGGCGGCCGACCTGAGCAAATGACTCGCCGAACGTCGCATCGTTGATGAACTGATCCGGCTGTTGGAAAGTCGGGTGGTTCAGAATGTTGTAGAACTCGGAACGGAACTCAAGGCTCATGCGCTCCGTGAGCTTCGTGTTCTTGGTGAGGACCATGTCCCAGGCCTTGAACCCCGGCCCGTAGAAGCTGTTCCGGCGGACCGTCCCCGGCCCACCGAACAACGGGAACGTAAACAATCCCGCGTTCGGGCCGGTAACGGGTAAACCCGGTTGGAACGGAATGTTGGTAGGACTCGCTGCGTACGATGCCCGCTGCTGCGCGCCGGTGCCGTCACTATCCACACCCGCTTCGAAGATCTCGAACGGGAATCCGGTCTGGAGCGTAGCGATTCCTGACCACGCCCATCCTTCCAGCGCCCTTCCTGCGAAGCCCGAGCTCAAATGACTCTTGCCGCGGCCAAAAGGCAGTTCCGCGTAGTAGTTGATGACCACTCGGTGGCGGACATCAAATGAAGAATTTCCTTTCTCCCGGTTCAAGAAGCCGGAGTTCGCCGGGAAGGGAAACTCGCCCTGTTGGAGGCGGAAGCCGTCGCTGGCGTCATCGATCGCGTGAGCCCAGGTATAGTTCGCCTGGAACGACATGCCGTGACTCAGTTGCTTCGATAACGTTGTCTGCAGCGCATGGCTGTTGGAGTTCGCAAGGCTGGCCGAAGTGTTGGCGTGAAACGCTCCCGAGTTCTGCACCGCGTCGAACGGCAACAGACCCAGTTCAGCCCCGATGTAGAGCAACTGTCCCTGAACCGTCTCATATTGCGGCAGAGCATCCGGGTTGTCGATGCAGCCAAACGGGTTGTTGGGATTCGGCTGCGGATTGTTGTTGTCGAAGTTTGGATCTGCGCAATAGGCGCGCAACTGTGCGACCAGCGCATTGTTAGGCGGATTTCCGTCGACAATGCGATACAGACGGTTCGCTTTGTTGCCGACGTAGTTGAGTTCAAGAGTAAATCCAGCCCCGAGTTGATGCTGGATACCAAGGTTCCACTGCTGCACGTAGGGAACGTGGAAGTTCGGGTCTACGGTCCCGGTAAATATGCAGCAGGTTGGCGCCGGGAAGCTGGGCACGCTGGCCGAGGGAGCCGGCTGCGTTCCGGGCATCGGTATGTTCGAAATCTGGTCTGCACTGAGCGGCCCAGTGTACCCTGGGTTGCCAATGGTGTTGAAGAAAGCGTTGTTGGTGTAAGGAAACGAAAGCGGCAAGTTCCCACGGAGATTGCCGGTTACGTTGAAAAACTGGCGGTCTCGGGAGATGCCATACCCGCCGCGGATGGATGTCTTGCCGTTCTTCAGGGGATCCCAAGCAAATCCAACCCGCGGTTCAAATCCTTTCACGTCGTTTGCGTATAAGGGGTTTGCTCCGCCGCGCGTAACCTGGGTAAACGTGACCGGAGCTGGCCCCTGGAGGGTCGCATCACTTGCATTGTAGAGCTGATTGCGAACTTCCCAAGGCACTCCGTCCCACTCATAGCGGAAACCGTAGCTCAGCGTCAGGTTCGATTTCACCTTGAATTGGTCCTGGATGAAGCCGTATATATCCCGTTCGCGCATGCCACGCTCATCTGTCAGGACTCGATTTCCAGCGCTGGTGAACAGCTGCGTCTGAATATCCTGGTAAACGCCGCCCAAGAGCCCCCACACTGCATCCTGGACTACGCCATTGTTAAACGACGCCGTATTCATCAGAGCGGAAGCGCCTGTCTGCTGGTTGATATTGAAAGCCGGAGTATCGCGTGTACCGAAATCGTTGAAGCCATTCTCATAGCTGTCGTCGTATTCAATCCCGAATTTCAGTGTGTGACGGCCCTTGATCCATGTGAAGTTGTCACCAACCGTATAGATTCCAAACGGGCGCACCTGAAGGTCGGCATCACCCAACACGCTGCAACCGATTACGGCGAACGCCGGAAGAGCCCAGTCGCGGCCACGTCCGAGAACATCGGATCCAGCCAACCCCAGACTGTTGATGGTGCTAATCCCGTTGCACGGAAATGTCTGGTGTCCTCGGTTTGTACTGGCGAAAAGATCGTTTTGATGAGTCGCAGACAGGGTACTGATCCAGTGGGCGCTCACGCTCTGGTTTAGACCCTGAGTTGCTGCTCCTCCGAGTCCCGGAAGAGTATTCCCGCTGGCTCCATTGTCAGTTCCCTGATTCGCGAGATAACGCACGTTGATTTCGTTGTTCGCGTTGAGGCTGTAATTCACCTTCGCCAGGTAGTTGTTGGCATTGAACAGGTCGGGATCAGCGAACAGGTATTCCGCTGATACTCCTTGCTGCACCGCCGGCCCGTTCGGCGCAGGATAGTAGTTCATGAGTTTTTGTATTTGCGGGTCCAGCGTGAAGCCGAAAGCGTTGTTCGGCGAATTGGGCGTGCTGACGTCGATGGGAACCGGCCCGACCTGTGGGTCGACATACGTGAACACTCCGGTCTTGAACGCCGCGGTTGGCACATTCGCAACAGAAACCGTCGACGTGTCGAAGCGGTTGCCTTCGTAGTTGAAGAAGAAGAACAGCTTGTTCTTGATTACCGGACCGCCCACCGACGCGCCGAAGATATTGCGGTTGTAAAAATCCTTCGTGGGCGTCCCTCTCGCCGCGCTATTGAAGTAGTCGCGAGCGCCAAGCGCATCCCAGCGGCCAAAGTAGTAAACATCGCCGTGAAGGGTGTTCGTTCCACTCCGCGAGACGATATCCACCACGCCGAACGAGTTGCGACCGAACTCGGGCAGATAGTTGTTCGTGATCACGCGAAACTCAGCGGTAGCGTCCGGATTCAAGATTGCGAATCCGCCCCCCGGAACACCGGCATCGTTGTTGTTCGTTCCGTCAAGCTGGAAGTTGTTGTTGCGGCTGCGACCGCCATTCAGAGAAAAGCCCCCCGTTGTGTCGTTGGTATAAGTAGTTCCCGGCGTCAGCAGCACCAATTGATAGGGGTCCCGCAAAATCAGCGGCAGAGCCTCCATTTGCTTTTCGTCAATCACATTGCTGACTTGGGCGTCAGTGGTGTTAATCGGCGCAACCTGGCCGCCTTCGACCGTCACCTGCTCGGTGTTCGAGCCAATCTCAAGCTTCGCGTTCAGCGTCAATGCCTGGTCGACCGTCAAGGTCAGCGCCTGGTACTTGACCGGTTTGAATCCGCCTTTTTCCACGGTCACTTCGTACGGTCCGACCGCAAGTTGCGTGACGCTGTAAACCCCGGAAGAACTCGTATCGACGTTGCGCGTCGCGTTCGTCGCCGTGTTGCGCACCGTGACCTTCGCATGATCGACGACCGCTCCCGTCGAGTCGGTAACCGTTCCGTTGATCGATGCAGTCTGAGCTGCAGCGAATGAAGCCGCCAGAATGACGCAGCCACTGAAAAACAAAACTAGACTTCTGCGCATGTTCCCACTCCCTTACTCGTGCGATGTTTTCGAATTTGTTGCCCCAGTAAAACCAACAGCCGGCGAGTGTTCGGTTCGAAACCGCCCGTACTGTCCAAAGCAAACAAGACTCCAAGTCGGCGATCAGCAAAAACAGATTTGTTTTCACTGGAACCAGTCGAGATTTCCATGGCACGTTACGCAGATTTGTAGGACGGGAATACGGCGGTTACGGGAATTCGTAGACTCTCAGCAGAATCTGGAAGGATTCCACTCCGAAAAGGAGGTCCGTGTTTGCATGTTGCATTCAGATGTCAATGGCGTTGTACTGATCCGGCGTGGGCGATGTTTTTCGTTAAGCCGAGCGGTCAATACGATGCGCGGAGGTTCGCGATACACTGAACTTCCCATGCGCGTCCGCGTGCTTTTCTTCGGAATGTTGAAAGAAGTTGCAGGAAAGTCGGTGGACGAAATTGATCTCCCCGACCGCGCATCCGTTCGCGACGTACTTCAGCACTACGAATCCGAGATTCCCTCCGTCAAAGCTGCTCTCGCGTCTCTCGCGCTGGCCGTCAACCAGCAGTACTCCGGCCCCGACACCGAACTTCACGCGAACGACGAGGTAGCCTTGTTGCCTCCAGTCAGCGGCGGCAGTTCCGGCGACGGGCCGCTCGTCAGACTCGTGCGTGAGCGAATCGTTCCCCACGACATCATTCCCGCGTTGGAGCGCCCGCAAGACGGCGCCGTCGTCATTTTCGAAGGCATCGTTCGCAACCACAGCCGCGGTCGCAAGACGCTTTACCTCGAATACGACGCATACGAGACGATGGCGTTGGCCAAACTTCAGGAGCTTGCCGGCGAGTCCACCCGCCGTTTCGCTGTTCGCAACGTCGCACTCGTGCACCGTCTCGGCCATCTGGAAATCAGCGAGACCAGTGTCTTGATCGCCGTGTTCTCGGCGCACCGCGCCGCAGCATTCGACGCCTGCCGCTGGCTCATCGACACCCTCAAGCGCACGGTGCCCATCTGGAAGAAGGAGTTCTTCGACGACGGCGCCGTTTGGGCGGACGGCGAACCGTTTCCCGAGGAGATTCCCCGCGCAAATTCTTGACATCCAAGGCAGCCCAGCCACAGGCCTCGCATCTAAGTGAACGGCGTGCCGGGAGTAGATTCCGTAACCACGCCGCTCGCAAGCAATGGTGAATCGCCGGGGAAGCCTGCCTCGCAGGCTGGGGTACAGGCTCGTGCGTTTCCACAGGTATAATTCCTTCATTCGATGAGAAAACCCGCTACGAGCCTGCTTCCGGCAGTCCTGCTCGCCTCTTTGCTTGCCCTGCAGGCGCAGCAAACCTCCTCCCCGCAGCACCTTCCGCCCGGCAAAACCTCCACCGCGGCCCAGCAAGCTCCCCAACAACCAGAAGAGACCATCAGGGTCCCCGTCAACCTGATCAACGTCTTTGTAACGGTGACCGATGCCAAGGGCGCTCCCGTCGGCGGGTTGACCAAAGAGAACTTTGTCCTGAAGGAAGACGACCACGACGAGACCATCAAGATCTTCGACAAAGAATCTGCTCTGCCGCTGTCGATCGCTCTGGCCATCGACACCAGCCTCAGCACCCGTCACGACCTCCCGCTCGAGCAGACCTCAGCCAAAAGGTTCGCGCACGAGATCATGCGTCCCATCGACGCTCTCTCTGTCTACTCGTTCAGCGAATTCGTGCACGAGTCCCCCGGGGGCTACACGGCGGATCTGAAGCGCATCGACGAAGGCATCGACCATATCCGCGTCGGCGCGGCGACAGCTCTCTATGACGCGATCTACCTGGTGTCGCGCGCCCTCGACCGCCGCAAGGGGCGCAAAGTCATCGTCCTGATCACCGACGGCGGCGACACCGTCAGCAAAGTCGACTACAAAGAGGCCGTGCGCGCCGCCGAAGAGGCTGAAGCCATCGTCTACTCGATCATCATCGTGCCCATCGAGAGCAGCGCAGGACGCGAAACCGGCGGCGAACATGCGCTCATTCAGCTCTCGGAAGACACCGGCGGAAAGTACTACTACGCCACCTCGATCTCGCAACTTGACGAGGCGTTTCACAAGATCAGCGATGAACTCCGCACCCAGTACTTGCTCGCGTATTACCCGTCGCAACACACGTCGTTTTCCGATTTCCGCAAGATTGAAGTGAAGATCGCCGGAGTGCCCGACAGCGCCGCCTACAAAGTTCGCCATCGCGCCGGGTACTACACCGTGAAGTCCGATTACTGACGCGAGCGAACCGCTGTTCTAAAGCGGCTCGCGCTTGCGCAGCAGGCTTGACGCAGAAACAGATAGAATGCTGAGATCAACTATCGAACACGTTGGCCGAAAAAGTGCTCCGACGAATGAAGCACCAGTCCTCATTGTCGGCGGGACAGTCAATGCGGCGAGACGAATGCACCTCGATGTCGACTGTCGCATGACGCCGATTTCATAGAAGGAAGAAGGAAGCTGTCAGAGCATTCCGACGTAGCCTGCGTAACCGAGTTCTTCAGGAAAATGACAAGGAAGGTAGACGATGTCCAATCTTAAGTTCCCCCGGCGTTGCCTGATCCAGTTTGCACTCTTCGTATCGGTTGCAGGCCTGTTCGGCTCTTCATTGCTTCACGCGCAAACCACGATCAGCACGGGCAGTATCGTCGGAACAGTTACCGATGCAAGCGGCGCCGTCGTCAGCGGAGCGAAAGTCACCATCGCCGACAAGGGGACGGGAAGCGTGGTCAATACGACCACAACCTCCACCGGCACCTACGCCTCCGGAGCGCTCACGCCCGCAAAATACCAGGTCAGGATCGAAGCGAAAGGCTTCAAGTCGGCCCAGTTCAGCGTCGTCGTTCAGGTTAACTCCACCGCAACCGGGAACGTTAAGCTCGAGGTCGGCGAAAGCTCGCAAGTGGTCGATGTTCAGGCCACAGAGGTCGTGGTCAACACCGAACAGGCCATCGTGCAGGGTGTGCTCACCGCCGATCAAATCGAGAACCTGCCCATCAATGGACGCAATTTCCTCGATCTCGCGCAACTCGAGCCGGGCGTCCAGATCCAGGATGGCCAGACCTTCGATCCCACCAAAATTGGATTCTCTTCCGTCTCGTTCGCCGGACGCTTCGGCCGCACCGCACGCATCGAAGTAGACGGCGTCGATATCAGCGACGAAACCGTTGGTACTACCACTCAGAACCTTCCCTTGGGCGCAATTCAGGAATCGTCACTTCAGCAATCTTCCCTCGATCTGTCCACCGAGCTGACTTCCTCGGGATCCGTCAACGTTGCCACCAAATCAGGCACGAACAAACTGCACGGCGAAGGCTTCTATTATTTTCGCGACCAGAGTTTGAACGCCAACCTACCGAGCGACTCCAAAAATCCATTCCAGCGCAATCAATTCGGCGGAAGCCTCGGCGGCCCAATCATCAAAGACAAGATGTTCTTCTTTCTTGACGGCGAGCGCACGAAGCAGGATTTTCTCGACGAGGTCCTGCCCGGTGGTCCGTTTACCGCGCTCACCGGAAGCTTCAACTCACCCTTCCGCGAGACTGAAGTGTTAGGGAAGCTGGACTGGCAAGTGAAGAAATACAAGGTCTTCTACCGCTTCACGTTCGATCAAAACAAGAGCATTCTTCCTTTTATTCCGAACACGTTCCAGCCGTTTGCCAACGTCGACCATGCCCGCAGCCATATCGTCGGGATCGATTTCAGCAGTGGCAGCTTCTCCCACAGCATCCGCTTCGGCTACACGAAATTTCAGAACGGAATTGCCGATGCGGTAACGGGCTCCAGCATCTATAATCCCGCTCCCGGCATTGAGTTGGCGATTGGTCAGGATCCCAACTGCCTGAACGCAGGATTCGACCAGTTCTGCTCAGGCCCCAACTTCCTTGCGCCGCAGGCGACGATGCAGTCCGATCGTCAGATCAAGTACGACGCTACACGTGCCTACAAGAACCACATCTTCCGCTTCGGCGTTGGCTACAACTATCTGAGTGGGGGAGGGTTCGCCGAATTTCTGGGACTCGCTCCGGCCGTGAACTCACCACTCATCAATCTCCCGTGCGTTACGGCGGGCAACTGCCCCTTCCAGGGAGGAGCGGGGAATCCACTGAACTATCCAGCCATTAACGTCACGTTGGGCAACGGCCAGGGATTCTCCTCCGAAAAACCCGCGTTCGGCCTGCCCGGCGGCGGTCTCGGCCCCGACAATCGTCTCTCCTGGTACATCGGTGACTCGTGGAAACTCAAGCCCGTCTTCACTCTGACTTTCGGTCTGCGCTACGTGCGCGATACGGGACGCACAGACAGTGATCTGGGTCCCATTCCTTTCCTCAGTCAGTTTGATCTGAACAATCAGTACTTTACCTACCGAGGCTTGGAGAATCGCGTGCACCAGCCCAACATGAACTTCGCTCCGCAAATCGGATTTGCCTGGGATCCCGCCGGCAAGGGCAAGACCGTGATACGCGCAGGCATCGGCCTCTTCTACGAAAACTCGATTTGGAATAACAACCTGTTCGACCGCCCCGCTCGTTTAGCGAAGGGCCTGTTCCTGGGCTCAGAGCCGGCTTGCAATACCAACGGTCCTCAGACTCTCAGCTTTCCAACCAGCATCGATCTCGCGACCATCTGCGGCGCTCCCATCGGCAGCGTCGCGTCCCAGATCGTGACCTTGCAGCAGCAATATCAGGCTTCGGTTGTGGCGGCTGGTCCGTCGCAAAACTCCGGCTATATTGCGAACGCCGGCGCCGATGGCCTCGATGTCACCGGAACAAATTTGTTTGC
>Ga0335078_10017073_pt1 | contig 10784 bp, 8 predicted proteins | sample Lox_Sample_32_FD_206711 | JGI IMG/M metagenome (GOLD analysis project Ga0335078, IMG submission 206711) | Soil microbial communities from Loxahatchee National Wildlife Refuge, Florida, United States - Lox_Sample_3.2 | ecosystem: Environmental > Terrestrial > Soil > Wetlands | place: USA: Florida... | reverse complement strand
CCAGCGGCCGGATTCCAGCCGCACACGAATATCTTCGTCCTCCGCTGCGGCCCGCGGCGGAATCAGATCGATGTCCAGCGTGAACCTGCCGTCGCCGGCCGGCGCGTGTATGAAGCTCCCGTAGCGATCCTCCAGCATGGCCGCGAACTCCGCGCTCTCCGTGCGCACCACGATCGGCATGCCTCCGATTTCAATCGCCAGTTCGTGCGCCGCCGTAAGCGTCAAGTTCGTACCATCCTAACAAGGTAGAGCGCCAACCGCGTGCCGAACTCGGTGCGGCGGAGTACTGAGGAGACCATGCGTTGCAAAGGCGTCAGGCGCGGGTTGATGCGGCGGCCGCGCCGCTTAATGGCGGTGACCCAACCGAGGATCGCGGCGGCGGATACGGGCGCGTCGGGATAGCGGACCCGATCGCCGCGCGTGACGAGAGACTCGCCGGTTTGGCCAACGACGCGATGCACGACGAGCTTGCCGTGGCGTTCGAACACCACCACATCACCGGTGTGGATCGGCCCGGCAGGGCGGCGGACTTCAAGCAGATCCCCCGGCTGAATCGCGGGAAACATGCTGCTGCCCGAGACCGGAAACCGTGCTTGGCCGAACAAAGCCAATACTTCGGCGGCCAAGCCGAGTTTGAGCGCTTCTACCACGCCGTATTCATGACCCGGTTATCAGCGTCCGCACCGCCGCGCGTCAGCCCGCGAAGCTTGCGGGATTGTCACCGGACTTCTTGACCTTCTGCGAGCCACGCCGGGCGCCAGGAATGCGGAAGGCGTTTCCCGCGACCGGCGCGCCAGTCTACAAGCGCTTCTACGACTTTCCCTGCGGTGGCGCTCTATAAGGTGATCCAGAATTCCCCGTGGCGGCGGTTTCTTGAGTGCTCGGGCACGCACAGTCAACCTTACCGCCTACGTGCTCGTACAGGTGTGAGACTTATGTATCAGCCGATCTCGCACTACGTTGTGGATCGCACCGGCGCCGCCGCGGACTTCGAGCGGGTCGCCGCACCGGCCAAACGCAGCCAACACCCCCGCGGCCAGGTCGAGCTTGACCTCGGTAGACATGCCCATCGGCGCGTTCATCCCGCGCCGCCGGCCGGTGTCTGAGCCGTCAGCACCTGCTCCAGGTTCGCCCGCGCCTGCGCGTAACCGGCCTTGATCCGCCTCCGCGATTTGAAACCAAAGCCCCGGACGCCTTTTTCGAAAAAAGGACAGCCGCTTTAACCGAATATCGCATCGACGCTTAGATTGGCCGCGAAGAAATCCAGCGGAATCTCCTGGCCCGACCGATACGTCACGGTGCGGCCGTCCGGTGTCGAGACCTTAACCTGGCGCCGGTCCGCATCCACTACCCAGAATTGCTTGGCTCCATTCTCCAGGCATACCTTCTCCTTACCGTAAATCTCGGCCACCGTATTGGAAGGAGAAAGTACCTCAACCACGATGTCCGGAGCACCCCGGATGTTGTCTTCCGGATCGGCTTGCTTGAATCGCTCCGCGCACAGGTATGCGACATCGGCAACCCAGAGCTCGTGTTCCTGCAGGGGCCGGAATGCGATTTCTACATCCACCAGGCTCCCCGGTTCCGCGATCCGCTCCAACAGCCTCCGCACGCTCCGTTGAATCAACGAGTGCTTCAGCTTGGGCCGCGTCACAGTAACAATTTCTCCGCGTCGAAGCTCGTGGTAAACGCCCCCGGAGTCCTCCGGGAGTCTTCGGAACTCCTCGACCGTCAGTTGACTGGTGGTAGCCGCCGTCATCGGGAGCCTCTCTACGCATCATACACGATGTGTTTGTAGATTCTCTTCCGTCAGGCATGCCCAAACGCATTCAACCGCGAGCGAGGACCGCACCCGTGGCGCGGCGCCGGAGCCGATCCCGCCGCGATTCGACATCCCACCGCCAAGTTACGACGTCTTCCGGTTCTGGTGACACGTGCCCTGGGTCGTCTGCACCTTGCCGCACGTCAGCGCCGAGGTTTCAAATACCCGCTCATACCGCAAAGCGGGTTTCTGATAAGGCTTTCTGGCTCCGGGCTCAATCTCCGGCTGCCCGGTTACCTGATTCGTTTGCTTCTTCTGGCTCATCGCTATGGCTCCCGGTTGTCGTACATCGTTAGCACGGTGCGCATCCAAGGACCCGGATTGTCGTAGCCGGACGCAGACTACAAGTTTGATTATTATACGACCGAACTCCGGCGAAAGCTAGAGCTTTTTGGTTAGCCGGCTCGGAAAGGCGAGAAATCCAATTGTCTTGCGCTGGTATGACGTTGAAATAAGCTCAATTAGTGGTGCAGGCAAACCTTGCCATCGGACCGTAACCTCCGGCTATCTGTCGTGGCGCATCCCTTCCGCCTGCCAACCGCAACCTTATGGAACCGCTTGCTGCGTTTGAATGGCGCAACCGGCGGTGACGCTCGGCGTCGTGCAGCTCGAATTCAGCAGGGTCGAGAAGTAAATGTTGCCGGACGTGCCCGGAGCATAGTCCACTACGATGCCGCTGGTGCCGCCGGCCTCGGGCAGCGCGCCGGTTGCGGCAGTGCCTGAACTAATGCTGCCGGTGGTGACGTTGAAGCCCATGACGCAACCATTCAATATGGTCGGGCCGGTGCACCCGCTCCCGCTGCTGACGCTCACATTGCCGAACGCCAGCACGCCCAGGAAAACGTAGTCCGCGCTGCCGTTCAGGTACTCTGTAACCTGCAAGCCTGCGGCGTAGTAGCCGTTGTCATAATTGTTGGCTACCTCGGGGCCCGCGGTGATCGTGCCAAAGCCCGATGGGCTGATCGCGATCTGGTACAGAGTATTGTCCGCCGGACCGGTATTGCCGACTACGTAAAGATGTCCGGTGCCCGTGTTGAAATAGGCATTATCGAAGGTGCCGGACATCATGAATTCATAGCCAGCCCCCACCCGGGCCTCGGTGCTGGTGGAGACTGAACTGGTCGCGAACCGGAAGACGCCGGCGCACGGCCCATTGGTCGAGCTTCCCGGGACAGCGCAGGCCGTGCTGCCGTCATCTCCGACGAAGGCGTATACGTATCCGGCGGACGAATCCACGATCGGACTGTCGATGATGCCGTCGTTATAGTCCAACTGCGCCGACTTGGTAAAACTTCCCGACGACGCCACAACCGAGTAGAGGTAGCCGCACGGCGAGTTTGTGCTGGTCGTAGGCGGCTGGCATGCCGACGCAAAATTGAACGGATAATCGCCGACAAACACGTTCCCGCTACCGCCATCGTAGACCGGACTGCCGAGCGAGGCATTCGTGTTCACCGCCACGGGCCAAGGGCTTGTGGTAACTTCAACTGGAGGATTGCCCGAAGACGTTCCGCTGAAGACCGGGTGGAACTTATGCAGCTTGCCGCCATCGTCGCCGACATAGATCGTATCGGTAAATGCGTCGTAGTAAGGAGACGAGTAAGTGTCGGACGGAGTCCCGCTAAGGGTGATGGTCGTCATACACGAAGCCGTGCAAGTAGGGTACGCGGTGGTTGCGACGGCAGTGAGCGTGGTCGGAGACGCCAGTGTCCCGCTTCCAGCGGCCCACTTTAGCAGGACAAGCTGCGCCTGATTGCTCGAATTATTCTGAACGAAATACACCTGCGTGCCGGTCTGGCCGGTCTGATTGTAGAAGGCCACTGAGTTGACGATCGTGCCGCCCGTATTATAAGCCCATGTGACGGAAGGCGAAGTAGTGTAAAGGTTGTTATAAGCAATGATGCTAGGCTGTCCCGCGGCGCCGGCCAAGCCCGTGTTGTATATGGCAAAATCGGAACTCGACGTGCCTCCCGTTGTGTAGGTGGCTGGAAACTCGCCCAGGCCGGTAGTGGCGCCGGCCACGCCGGCCGAGCCGCTGGTGTTGCTTAGTCCCTCGCTCCAGTCCTTCTTCAGCCGGTGGTGGTTTCCCAGCTTGGCCGGCATGGCAGCGAGTTCCGCCGGAGGCGGGATAACCGCTTCCCTCAGTCCGCGCGGGAGCGGACCTCGGTAGGCTGGAGCACGCGGCGCCGGCGCCTGGCTATCGCTCGCGGGACCGTCGTCTGTGTCGGCCTCCCATGCCGTGCCGGATGGAGCGCTGGCCATCAGGCTGCGCTCCTCCTGCTGCATGATGTAGCGGGGATCGCTGACAATTCTGAGCCAGCGGTCGTAGGCGCCGTTTTGGATGGCCTGCGCGCGCGTGCCGGGATTGGAGAAAACCACATGGTGAGTGATCCAGTCCTTGGCGATGCCGCGGTGTGCGGCTGCGTCCTGCGCGCGCAGCGGCATGACGAGGCTGAGCGCTATGGCGCTGACGGCGATCGCCGCAACGACGCCGGAATCGGAAGCATGTATTGATTTCATGATGTAGCTCCTCAGAGATTTCCTGTCTCCTACCAGGCGCCGTTAAAGACCAGGTTGTAGGCGTTGACGCTGCCGATGCCGGTGGCAAAGTCCCAGCCGTGGGTGGCGGGGAAAGCTGGCTGATTCGCGGGCGTGCTGGCGGTGCTTTCCGTCACGGTCGCCGTGCAGGTTGCGCCGGAGCCGGTCCCCCCACTTACCGTGCATGTAGGCGGACCCGCAGTCCCCCCGTATCCTGTACCGGCGGTCACAAGCGTATAGGAACAGATCTGGCCCACGGCCCCTGTGCCCGGCGTAAGTGCGCCGGTTGGGGTCAGGTTAAAGGCGTTATAGTAGCCTTGCGCGCTCTGATAAAAGGGCACCACCCCACAACCCGCGGTTATGGCCGTCACCGTTACGATCGCACTGGAAATACTTGCCGTGACGGTGGGATTGGCAGTCGTGGCGCTGCCGAAGCAACCCGACGACGGGCTCCCGCACTGCGCAGACGTGGCGTTAATCGCCGCTTCCAGGTTCTTCGCGATATTTGTCTCAGTCGCCGAGGTGGGGATTTCTACGGCGTTGGCCGTTGTCCCGGGGGCACCGCTTACCCATGTATAAGTCGTCGATCCGATGGTGAAGGTCTGGCCTGCGGCTGGGAGGTAGCCGGTGCTGGCATTCGCCGTTCCGGTGGCCTTTGTGGCGGTTCCCGAGGTCGTCCTGACCGGAGTGCAGGTAGCCGTCGTTCCGCCACTGTAAATGGTCGCGCCGGTAGGTGAGAGATACGCCGCGAGGTTGGGCGGGGCAGCAATTGTGCAGGTTGGAGTAACAGTGTATGACCCCGGTGAAACGGCGCTGATGGCAGTTATCGGTTGGGTGCTGAGGACGCCGTAGTTCGATGTGTAGTAACAGTTGTCGTCGTAGCAGTCCACGGCGTTGTCGCCCTGGGTAATGTCATAGAACGCACAGTTGGAGGCTATCCCGCGGCGGGATTGGGAGAGTTGGTTGACGGAGTAGCAGGCCGGGTTGCCGGGGCTGGAGCCGAATTCGGTCTTGGCGATGGCGTAGTAAGTGGAGACGGGGTTTCCCTGATTGCCCCACTTTTGGTTGATGGCAGCCTGGATACCCGCCATGAGCGGCGTGCTGATGGAGGTTCCGCCGAAGCCGCTCCAAGTGCTGGGAGCGCCCGCGCAGGAAGTGCCTCCGCTGCTGTTTGCCGTGTCGGAAAAGCAAATGACTACGTCGTGACCCCACCAGCCGTTGGAGGCAAACAGCGAAACGTCGGGTATGTCTCGCACGCCGTCCGCGGGGTTGCCGAAGATGCCCGACTGCCAGGAAGGCTTGGCATATCCGGCGCAGCTATTTCCACTTAGTAAGCCCGTGGGATACGCGCCCGTGGTTCCCACCGAAGAGGGGCCGCCGGTGGCGCATCCGCTCGGACCGCCGGAACCGGCTTGCCCGTTCAAGTAAGTAGTGTCGCCGCCGTTCGTGCTGGTGTTACAAAACGCGGGGACGCTGGAACTCAGGTAGTTGGAGATCAGCCAACTGGCACAGGAACCGTTCCACGGAATCTCCGGAATGTACGATTTCGCGGAGCCGTACAAGGTGACATTGGACGAGTTCCAGTACGTGGCGATAGGGATGGTGCTCGCATTCAACCCGCTCGCCGCTGTGGCGAATTTCGTTTGGTACGTGTCTTCAAAATCAGTGCCCCCCACCGAGACGTTGTAGACCGTCTCGCCAAACCCCGTCACACCGATGCCCGCCACATTGGACGCGGGAGCGGTTGTGGAGTTCTTGACGGCGCAGGTGGAAGCGCCCGTGTCGCCGGCGGAGACAAAAACGGAGACTCCGGACGCGTTGACGGACGAAAAGGCGCTGGCGAAGGCGGCGTTCGCCGCGTTGCCGTTCAACGTTTCGCACTCGCCGTAGCTCATGCTGAAGATGGTGGGCTTGGTGGAATAGGAGGAATAGTTCTGGACGGCGATCAGGCCGCCGAAGGTAACCGTATCCGCACAGGCCGCCACCAGTATGGTGGCGTTGGGCGCCGTGATGCCGGCTACTTCAGCATCTATATTCGCTTCGCTTTCAGCCCCGGTTGTACCGTTGAGGGCGCCCGGATCGGTGCAGCCCGTTCCGGGGTGAACCGTGGAGACGGTGCCTGAATACTTGCTGAGGAAGGTGTTCCGATACGTGGTAACGTCGCCCTGATTATTGTATGTGTCGCTATCCTCGACCACCGCGATGACCTGGCCCGTCCCGGTGAGACCCAGCTTGAGCAGCGGAGTGACGTTGTAGATGGTCTGGATGTCACCCGGCACAAGCGCATAGCAGGTGCCCGGATCGGTTGGCAGTGTTGAGGTGGTGCATCCGGCGAATGTGTAGTCGGGACGCCGCACGGCCATTGGGTGGGGTCTGAAGTCGTGCATCGAAACCACGCCGACCACCGCGGGAGCTAGCGCGGCAGGAATCTGCTGGTCGCGAATATTGGCGTAGTGCTGCTCGCCGTTGATCTCCAGGAAGTGAATCTCCGTGCGGAAGGCCTCGCGAACCTGGCCGGCAGTACCGGAGAAACCGATGACCATGCGCGACGGCAGGACCTGATCGACAGTGAAGCCCTTGGACTGGAGCCAACTCGTGATTGCATCGACGTCCTGCTGCGCCAGCCCGTAAGTCGTTCCAAGCTCCTCCTGGGTGATCCAGCGGTGGTAGTTGGGCGAGCCTTTCGTAGTCTGTTCCACCAGGAACTGGTCGAACTGGTGCTGCAGCCAGAGCGGACGCTTCAACTGAAGCTCCATGTATGTCATGGCGAAGCTGTCGGGGACCGGGCCGCGATCGTTTCCACGCACCATGGCCTCGGGGCGCGTGTTGCCCGCGAGGGTCACGAGATTGGTTTCGTCTATGGCTTGCGTGATGAGGACCCGCGCATCCTGGCCCGATAATGGTCCGAACATGGCGATCGCGATGACAAGGAGGCCCACCACGGCAGCGGCAATGGACCACTTGGAAGATACTCTCTCTTTACGGTTCATACTCTTTGCTCCGATTTCAACCTAGGATAGTTTCCGGTTTTGGTGGCACGGCCCTTCGTTGGTCTGCACCTTACCGCACGTGATCGCCGAAGTCTCGAAGACCCGCTCGTAGCGGACGGTGGGCCGGCGATACGGTTTCTTGGAGGCGCGGCCCTTGCCTGGCTGGCCGGCCTGTCTGTCTGTTTCATCTGTTTGCTGCATCCCCACTCCTTATCTGACTGCTGCAAGGCTACCGCGGCAAACCGCAATGCGCCGGTCACAGCCCGAGGGACCAAACTCCGCCCTCGCGTCCCATGGCAACGAAACCGCGTATCGCCCCACCACCCGCGCGGGGTGGCCTTTCCCGACCTCGCCTACTCTATCATTGAATTAAGGACGGGCCCCAGGCGAGCAGCGCTCGCCAAGGCGTCTAAGTCATGCAACCCATTTCGATCCACTCACTTGGGCTTTGTTCGTCAAAACGCAAAACAAAACCCCGGCCCCTGACCCCTGCCCCCCGGCCCCAGGCGAGCAGCGCTCGCCCTAAGGCGCCGCCTGCGACGCCTGGATCGCGCACACCCCGCTGCCCCCCGCCCCGCACGTGCCGCTCGATAGCGTCGTGAAATAGATCTGGTCCGCGCCGGTGAAGACGGCCCCGTTATCGATAATGATGCCGCTGGTGCCGCCGGCTTCGCTGCTGAATGCGTACGCCGCGCCGGGAACCGCGCCGCTGGTCACATTGACGCCGTAGACACACCCTACCGTCCCCGTGGTGCTGCAGCCCGAGGCAGCCGCCTCGGCTCCAAAAAAGACGCCGTCCCGGCCCGCCGTAGCGTTGTAGAACTCCGTGAGCGGAGACATGATCGTGCCATAGCCAAAGTCGCTGCTGTCGTAAGTGGCGGAGGTCATGGTGTCGCCGGGAGTGCTGCCGCTGATCGTGATCTGGAGGAGTTGCTGGTAACTGCCGCTCGACGTCGGCGACAACACATAGAGGTGGCCGGTCGGGGTCGACGGAGTGGAGGAGGTGAAGTAGATATTGTCGAAGGTCCCCGCGAACATCGGATACAGGCCCGTGCCCAGGGCGTAGGTTTCACCGGCGCTGAAGCTGGTCGTGGCCTCCAGGACCACGGTGTCGTTGTGTGTGCCGCAGTTTGTCGACGACGCGCAATCGCCGATGAAGGTATAAGTTTCCTGCGCGCTGGAGTCCAGCAGCACGGCGTCCCAGATGCCGTATTCGTGGTCCAGTTGGCCGAAGTAAGATGTGAAGACGCCGGCTGAGGTGACCAGGCACTCGAGTCCGCCGGCGGCGCCCGCCGTGCCGTTGTAGCTGGTGCCGACGAAAATGTTGCCGGTCACGGAATCTTGGACAGGAGCGACGAGCGGATATACAGTTCCCTCATTCACCAGCACGGGCCAGGGGCTGCCGGCCTCGGCCGGGCTTCCGTTGAACACGCCGGTGAATTTGTGGAGATAGCTGCCGTTGTCGCCGACGTATATGACATCGTTGGCGTAGTCGTAATACGGCGCTGAGAATCCATCGAAGCCGCTGTTCGTGAAGGTCAAAGTGGTCATGCACGGCGCCGTACAGCTCCGGTAAGATCCGGCGGCTGTGTTGGACAGGGTCGTCACCGTGGCGCCCGTGTTTTTCCATTTCAGGAGGACCAGGCTGGCGGGAGCCGTGCCGGATCCGGCGTTCTGCACGAATGCCACTTGGCTGCCGTCCAGGGAGAGCACCGGGGAAAGATGCACGTAGCCGCCGGTGTTGTATTCCCAGTAAACCGTGGGCAGCGAGCTGGCGCAACCGCCGGTACCGACGTAGATATTGTTATAAGCCACGACGGTCGCCTGGGTCGACGAGCCCTGCGCGCTGGTGTTGAAAACCGCGAAGTCGCTGCAGGATGCACCCGTGGTGCTGAAGGAATACTTGGCGGGGAAGGTGGTGAGGCCCTGGCTGGTGCCTCCCAGGTTCTCGCTCCAATCCCTGCGCCAGCGCCGCTTCAGATCCGGCGTCCCGCCGGCCATCCCGCTGATGCCGGGCACCTGCGCGCTCGACGCGACGGATCCCGGACCGTCCGGCTGGGCCGCGAACCGCGGCGCCGGATGCGCGCCCGGAATGGCCACCGGCGGCGGGAGCGAGGATGGTCCCGGCTCGGGCGCAACGGGAACAGGCGGCGGCAGCGTCGTGGGAAGACCGCGCGCCGCCAGCACGCGCGCCACATCCGCCGCATACGGCCCTTGCGCAGGCTGGCCGCGATGCAACTGCTGGATGATGTAGCGCGGATCGTTCACGACCTTGAGCCAGCGGCCGTGCGTGCCGTTGGCGATGGCTTCTGCCTCCGTCCCCGGATTGGAGAACACCACGTGATGATGCGTCCAATCGTCGGGGATGCCGGTAATCCGCACTCCGCCGACCGTGATTTGCGATGGGGCAGGTTGAGGTTGTTGTCCGTATGCCGTCCGGGACATCGGAATGCCGAGAGCCCACAGCATCCCGAAAATCGTGGCGACAGTTGCTGGCTTGGGAAAGCGCTCGATCATTTGTCTTACCTCCTCAATTGCGGCGTGGCGCAAGCTTCAGCTCGGGGCGCCCTATGGGCCGGGCGAACTTCAGTTTCGCCGTTGGGGCGGGACTTCAGCCCGCCGCGACGAAAGGAAGCTCGCCGTCGCACGCGCACCAAGATGGCCGCTCTAATCCCCCTGAGACCAGTTCCGGTCTTGCCCCGCGGCGGCGGCCAAAGACTCCGGCATGTTGTCGGCCGTCTGTACGGCGGACACGCTGCGCAGCACCGGCTTCCGGGCCGGCGTCTGCAGCGCTTCCACCAGGCTGGTCAGCCGCGGTACAAGCTGCTCCTGGCGGAAGTTCATCCCCCGCCGCAACATCCCTTCGTCGGGCACACTGCGATGGACACCCGCCAGAATCCGGCGCACCACCGTATCGACGTCGCCGTGTTCGGCCGCCAGCAGCGGGATGCCGTTGCCGGCCGCGATATCCATCACGTGACTCTCCGAAGGCCCGATGTACAGCACCGGAGATCCCACGCACATGATGTTGTAGATCTTACACGTGTGGACAATGCCGACCAGCGGCGCTCCCATGACCACGATATGCAAATCCGCGGCCGACAGCGACCCGGAAAGCTCCGCCAGCGGCTGGTACGTCAACCATCGGATGTTCGCCAGCCCGTGCCGCGCCGCAAATGCCTGGACGGTCGCAAACTCGCTGCCCCCGCCTACAAAGCAAAACACGATCTCCGGATGCTCCGCAATGCGCCGCGCCGCTTCGAGCACGGTGTTCAGCGGATGGCACGGACTGTGATTTCCCGAATACATCACCACGTACTTGCCCGTCAATCCATGCCGCTCGCGAAACGCGCGGCGGCCTTCCGCGTCGTAATGCACCACATCGCTGAGCGCCCACGGCCTAATGACGCTCACCTTCACCGCCGGAATACCCT
>Ga0335078_10017072_pt1 | contig 10784 bp, 6 predicted proteins | sample Lox_Sample_32_FD_206711 | JGI IMG/M metagenome (GOLD analysis project Ga0335078, IMG submission 206711) | Soil microbial communities from Loxahatchee National Wildlife Refuge, Florida, United States - Lox_Sample_3.2 | ecosystem: Environmental > Terrestrial > Soil > Wetlands | place: USA: Florida... | reverse complement strand
CAACATCTCAATCGATCGCCCCCAACGACCTGGGCATGGGCGGTTTCTTCGAATGGTATTATGACGTGCCCGAGAAGGAGCGTGAATACCAGCAGATGCAGGCAAGACTGGCGCAGATGAAAAAAGACCGCATCGCCAAAGAGGTTGCCGACCAGGCACGCCAGGCGGGAATTGCTATCAAGTCATTCTAGCGGTGTCATCGTTTCGCGAATTCGGTCTGCGTCTGCGGCTGACGGACCGAAACGTGTGCGCAAGGCGTCGCCGCGTTGCGAGATCACCGCCGCGACATTTGCCGGAATAAGCTCTGTCTGTTAGGTTGTCTCACATGCGCATTTTACAGCCGGTCATCTGGTCGAAGGGTACGTTCCTCAGTCCGCAGCACATGCAGATTCAGGACCGCTTCACCGAGAGCGTCCTGCAATTCCGGCTGGAGGCGCTCGAGTTTCGGCCGTGGGGATTCAGCCGCCTGAGAATCAATCGGGACGCGCTGGCGGCGGGACGGCTGGCCATCCACGAGGCGAGCGGCTTGTTCCCCGATGGCCTGCCTTTCGATATTCCCGGCTCCGATCCCGCGCCGCCGGCGAAACCACTGGCGGCATACTTTGAACCCGATCAGACGGCGCTCACACTATACCTCGCGATTCCCGATTTCCGCATCAGCGGAGTGAATCTTTCCATGCGCGAACGAGGCATCGACACGCGCTACGTGGCGGAGGTGTCGTCGTTCCGCGACGAGAACCTCGGCGCCTCGGAGAAACCGGTTCAGTACGCCCGCAAGAACTTTCGCTTGCTGGTGGAAGGCGAGCCGAAGGGCGGCGCGGTGGCGATGCCGGTGGCGCGCGTCTTGCGGACCGCCGGCGACACCTTCGAGCTCGACCCGAAGTTCGTGCCGCCGCTGCTCGATTTCGCGGCCAGCGATTTCCTCCTGACCATTGCCCGCCGGTTGATCGAAATTCTCTCGGCCCGGGGGGCCTCGCTCGGTGGAATGCGCCGGCAGCGCAATCAGAACCTGGCCGGATTTACGACGTCCGACATCGCCAACTTCTGGCTGCTCTACACCATCAACTGGCATTTTCCGCGATTCCGTCACTTGTTCGAGACCCGGCATGGGCATCCCGAGGGACTGTTCCAGGCGATGCTCTCGCTGGCTTCCGCGCTGACCACGTTTTCGCTGCGCGTCGAGCCTCGCGACCTGCCTCTCTACGATCACGAGGACCTGGGGGCATGCTTCGCAGAGCTCGACAAGATGCTGCGCGATCTGCTGGAGACGGTGATCCCGAGCAATTTCGTTTCGCTGCCGCTGAAGCTGATCCGGCCGGCAATCTACGCCGCCGCGGTATTCGAGGACCGCTTCCTCGAGAACACCAGAATGTACCTCGCCATCCGCGCCGATATGGACGAAGCCGAAATGATTCGCAAAGTTCCGCAACTGGTGAAGGTCTGCTCGGCGAGCCACGTGGAGCATTTGATTTTGCAGGCGCTGAACGGCGTTCCGCTGACCCACGTGATGTCGCCGCCCACCACCATCCCCATCAAGCTCGATCACCAGTATTTCAGTCTGAGCCAGGCGGGAGTGGCCTGGGAAGCGATCACGCGCGCGCGCAACGTGGCGGCATACATTCCCGCGGATTTTCAGAATCCGCAGGCGGAATTGATCATTTTACTGCCGGAAGCGCAGTCAGCGCCGGATTAACGCAAGTATGATCAGAAGAACCAACACCGCGACGCCGATCGCCACGCCGGCAATCACGCCCCGGCTCATGCGCCGCCGCGGAGCGGTGAGGTCGATATCCGGGGCCGGCTTCTTCGGCTCCACTGGCGCCGGCGGTTGGGACGGCGCCGGTCTCTGGCCGAAAACCCTGGTGTACTCGCCCGGAGCGGATCTGCTTTCCGGCGGTGGGGAATTTTTCGGAGAATTCTCGGCGGGCATTGTCTGCTCTACGGGCAAGCCAAAGATGCCGGATGGCGAAGTGTTCAGAGAATTCGGAGCCGCAGGTTTGGCTGCCGCGGAAGCAGCGCCGGGCGCGGGACCGAATATTCGCGTAAATTCTCCCGCCTGTTGGAACGGCACGCCTTCGCTGGGGGCCGACAGCGCGGCCTTTGCCTGCTCGCCGGCGATATCGAGAGACTTGCCCGCAAGACCCGGGCCGAATAATTTGGTGAACTCGCCCGTATCGGCGGCCGCGGACCAATCCGGCGGTGCGCTCGGAAGCTCGGACGCCGACGGCCTTCGCGGAGTGGGCGGCGGCACGCGAACCGATGGCTTCATGCTGTCGGGGACCATCGGTGAAGGCGGCCCGAATGCGCGCGTGAAATCTCCCATTTCCAGTGGTGGCGGAATGGCCGACGGTCCGGGAGACGGGGCAGGGGAGACATCGCTCGGTCCGAACAGGCGCGTGAATTCGCCCGCCTCGCCGGCAACCAGGGGCGGAAGCGGCGCCGCCGGCGGCGGTGGCGGATCGGGCGCGATCGTCCGCGGCGGCTTGACCAATACCCCGGCCGAATCGTCCAGCAAGGCAGGAGGATTGGCTTCGATAGCGCTACGCGCCGGCAATTGGTCTACCCACTGGCTCAGTCCCGGAAAGGAATCGCCGGCCTCGGTCACCGCGTATTGCGAACCGGCAAACTCGCCGATTTCGATGACCGGAGGCACGGGCGTTCCGGCCGGGCCGACCGCCTTCGCCTTCAGGGCAGCGGCAAGTTCCTGCCCCTCGGGATTGAAAATGTGCAGCCAGACCGGCCGCCCGGTAGTGGTCTCGATGGCGCGGAAAGTCTTGGCTTCTCCATCGGCGACGAGCCGCTGCAATTCGTATCTACGGTAGAAACTCATGAACGGCTCCGTCTGGCACCGATATATTATGATAATGGCAAAACGGGGGGCAACAGAGTAAGTTGCCGAGAGGGACTCTGCAAGACACATGAAGAACCTGTCGCGGGTGGTCTGGTCGGAGGGCATGTTCGTCGGGCCGCATCATTTCCAGGCCCAGAATCGATACTTCGAGGACACCATCCAGTTTTCCACGGCCAACGTGTGGTATCAGCCGTTCGGATTTTGCGGCTATAACCTGGACGCGGAGGCCCTGATCAACGGCACCGTGACCCTCACTCACGCGCGCGGCGTTTTTCCCGACGGGCTCAGCTTTCACATGCCCGAATTCGACGAACTGCCGGAGCCGCGGCGCATCGTCGAACTGTTTCCCGCCATCGAGGAGAGCGTCGATATCCTCCTGGCGATCCCGGAATTGCGCCCGGGCGGATTGAATTGCGCCTTGAGCGAAGCGGATGCCGCGGTTCCCGTGCGTTACTTCGCCGAAGAAAAGCCGCTGCCCGACGAGAACACGGGGCGCGATGTGAAAATGATCCAGTTGGGGCGGAAGAACGTGCGGCTTCTGGCGAGCACGGAGAGCGCCGAGGGCATGGTGGTGCTCCCGCTCGCCCGTGTGCGGCGGCAGGGCAGCGGGCAGTTTGTCTACGATCCGCACTTCTTTCCGCCGTGCCTGCAGATCGGCGCGTGCCCGCCGCTGATGGCCATGGTGCGGCAGTTGATCGATACGCTCGAGGAGAAATGCCGCACCGTGGCGCATCCCAAGCAACTCGGCGCGAAGTCGGCATCGGGTTTCTCCGCGGATGGCATCGCCAATGCCTGGTTTTTGCACTGCTTGAATTCCAGCCTGGGCCCACTGCGCCACCTGTGCGTCTCCAAGCGGGCGCATCCCGAGGAGTTGTTTGTGGAGTTGTCCGGGCTGGCCGGCGCGCTGTGCACGTTCGGGATCGATTCGCAACCGGGTTCGCTGCCTCTGTACGGCCATCTTCACCTGGCCGAGTGCATGGAAGCTCTGGACAAACACATTCGCGCGCACATCGAACTGATTGTGCCCAGCAACTGCGTTCCGATTCCGTTGACGCAGAGCGCGCAGTTCTTTTATGAGGGGCGGATCACCGACGAACGCACGTTCAACCGCTCGCGCTGGATATTGGGCATTCACTGCGCCATCGGCGAGGCGGAACTCATCGAAAGCACCGGCCGGTTGATCAAAATATGCGCGCGGGATTTTGTGCCGCGCCTGGTGGAGCGCGCACTCTCCGGGATGAAGCTTTCGCACCTTCCAGTGCCGCCGCCGGCGCTGTCACCCAAACTCGAGTTCCAGTACTTCGCCATCGACAAAGCCGGCCCGTGTTGGGACCGGCTGCTGAAAACTCGCGAAATCGGCATCTACGTGCCCGGCGAGTTGCCGGACCCGGAGATTGAACTATCGGTACTGTTAGAATCCTGACGGCCTTCGCGAGCCGCGGCCGCAAGGGAGCGGCGCCTTCCCGGCCCTGCGCATCGCTGAGGCATTGCGCGCGAATTTTACGCGAAGTAGTAGAGGAACGAGAATTTCGTGCCTGATCTAGCATCCAGAACCACCATGCCGGAGAACCTGGCCCTGCACCTCCAGGAGTTGTTCACCGCCATCGTGCGGCTGCGCGCCCGCCGCCAGGAAGTGAACAACGCGGACGTGTTCCGGAGCCAGGTGCTCCGCTCCATCAAGACCGCCGAAGATGCGGCCAGGGCGCGCGGCTACACGGACGAGGATATCAAGCTGGCGGTTTTCGCGGTGGTCGCTTTTCTCGACGAGTCGCTGCTGAACCTGCGTCTCCCGGTATTCAACGATTGGGTCCGCCGTCCGCTCCAGGAGGAAATGTTCGGGCGGCATGTGGCCGGCGAAGTGTTCTTCGACCACTTGCAGGAACTGCTGGAACGCCGCGATTCCGAAGAAACCGCCGACGTTCTCGAGGTGTACTTTCTCTGCCTTCTGCTGGGATACCTGGGGCGCTACAGCATCAGTTCCAAGGGCGACCTGCGCGTGCTCATGGAAAAGACCAGCGACAAGATTCATCGCATCCGGAAATCTTCGGCCGACCTCTCGCCGGATTGGGCGCTGCCTCCCGGCACCGCCGGCCAACTCGGTCCGGACCCGTGGCTGAGGCGGATCTTGATCATCGGCGCGGTTGGCGCCGTCGTGGCCCTCACGCTTTTTCCGGTCTACAAGATCTCACTCGGATCGGAAGTGCGCTCTCTCGATCAGATCGCCGCCGGAGGACGTCCATAGGCCGCCATGGGCTTTTACGGGTATTACTTGATTTCGTCGCTCATGATGGTGGTGTGCCTGGTGCTTTCCTGGGTGGTGGTCGGAGTTCTGCACCTTTCCGGCCAGGCCGAAATGATTGCGCGGATGCTGCTGATGGGGCTGGTGTTCACCGGTTTCGGAGCCCTGGTCTATTCCCGCCAGCGGAAACAGGCCCGCACGGCCGCCGATGGCGCCCGCGCCGCCGAAGATACGGCCACCTCCGAGAAGGAAATCGGATTCTTCGTGCGCGACGCAGAGCTTCGCCTGGCCGCTTCCAGCCTGGGCAAGGAAGCCAAGTTGAGCGAGTTGCCCGTGTTCTTTCTCATGGGCGAAACGGGGTCGGCGAAGACCAGCATCTTCGTGCATTCGGGAATGGAGCCGGATCTGCTGGCCGGTCAGGTCTACCAGGACAGCGCCGTCGTGCCGACGCGGCCGTTGAATATCTGGCTGGCGCAACGGTCGGTTTTCGTCGAAGCGGGCGGTCCGGTGCTCGCCGAACAGGCGCGATGGATCAGGCTTGTGAAGCGGCTGCGGCCGCTCCGGCGGCGGCTTTTCGGGGCCAAATCCGCTCCCCGCGCGGTGCTTGTCTGCGTGGACTGCGACGCCTTTCTGCAATCGGGCGCCGATGAGAATTTGTCGGTCATGGCGCGCGCTTTGCACACCCGCATCGGCGAAATCTCGCTCCTGCTGGGCGTGCGCCTGCCGATCTACGTTCTGTTCACCAAGCTCGACCGGCTGGCTTCGTTCATCGAATATACCGGCAACCTCACCGACGACGAGGTCCATCGGGTGGTGGGGGTGACGCTGCCGCTGGGCGCCGCCAGAGATCAGGGCGGAGTCTATGCCGAAGAGGAATCGCGGCGCCTGACGGCGGCATTTGAAGCGTTGTTTCGCAGTTTGTGCGGCAAGCGCCTGCCGTTTCTGGCGCGGGAGAACAAGGCCGACAAGCTCAGGTTCGTATACGAGTTCCCTCGCGAATTTCGCAAGCTGCGCAATTCCGCCGTCCGCTTTCTGGTGGACCTGAGCCGTCCCAGCCAGCTTCGCCTGAATCCGTTTCTGCGCGGCTTCTACTTCTCCGGCGCCCGTCCCATCACGGTAAACGATTCCGAGCCGGTGGCGCGCGCAGCCGCGCGCGAGGGATTCCTGAAAAGCGGCGCCACGGGGATGTTCGACTTCGAGCATGCCGGCGCCGGGCCCGCCCCTTCGGCCGGCCGGGGGCGCCGCGTTCCTCAATGGCTGTTTTTGGGCCATCTCTTTAGCGAAGTGATCCTGCGCGACCATGCCGCGCTGGGATTGAGCGGCGCGACGCGCACCCGGGAACTGCTGCGGCGGTGCTTGGCCGGCGCGGCAGCCGGACTGCTGCTGCTGTGGACCATCGGAATGTCGGTGTCGTACTTTCGCAATCGCTCGCTGGAAGCTCGCGTGGCGGAGGCGGCTCGCGGAATCGGCCGGGAAGAAACCGGCGGCGCGGGCCAGCAGCTTCCTTCGCGCGACGCTCTACAGCGCCTGGACCGGCTGCGCGAGACCGTGCAATTGTTGTCGCAGTACGAGCGCGAAGGGGCGCCGCTCAGCCTGCGCTGGGGACTCTATGTAGGCAGCGACCTGTATCCCGCGGCGCGCCGGCTCTATTTCAACCGGTTTTCGCAGCTCCTGTTCGGGGCGACGCAGGCGGCGCTGGTGGATTCGCTCGGCAAGCTTCCCGATAAGCCGGGACCGGACGACGAATATAAGCCGGCATACGATACCCTGAAGGCTTACTTAATCACCACCTCTCACCACGAAAAGAGCACCCGCGAGTTTCTATCGCCTCTCTTACTCGAACGCTGGACGGCCGGCCGGCAGATCGATCCGGACGTCACCGCTCTGGCGCGCCGGCAATTCGATTTTTACGCCGATGAACTGCCGATCGCCAACCCCTTTTCGTCGGCGAACAACAGCGACGCCGTGGAGCACGCGCGCGCGTACCTGGCGCAGTTCAACGCCATCGAGAGCATCTACCAGTTCATGATCGCGGAGGCCTCGCGCCAGAAGCCGCCGGTGAATTTCAACCGGCAGTTTCCCGGGTCGGCGGAATACATCGTCGACAATCTCGATGTTCCCGGCGCGTTTACCGTGGAAGGTTCGAAGTTTATCGATAATGCCATCGACAACGTGAAGCGTTTCTTTGGAGGGGAAAGCTGGGTACTGGGCACGCGCACGTACGCCAATCTCGATCCCGCGGCCCTTGGGCCCGCTTTACGGGAGCGGTACCGCAAGGATTACATCGCCAACTGGCGCACTTACCTGGCGCGGTCGCAGGTGGTCGCCTATAACAGCGTGTCCGATGCCGCCCGCAAGCTCGGACAGTTATCGGGCAATCAATCGTACTTACTCGGACTCTTTTGCCTGGCTTCCGTCAACACTTCGGTTGCCGACGCGGACACGAGCGCGCCCTATCAGCCGGTGCAATTTGTGACGCCGCCCAGTTGCCCGGACCGGTATATACAGGCGAATAATAGTCCGTACGCCGGAGCGCTGGTCAGTCTGCAATCGTCCATGGATCGCGTAGCCAAAAGCAGCGGCGACCAGGACGACCTGGTGGCGCAGACGCTGAACGATGCGGCCAACGCCTACAAAGTGACCCGCCAGATTGCCCAGAGCTTCCGCCCCGACCGCGAAGGGCGAGTGGATGCCATGGTCGAAAAGCTGATGGAAGACCCCATCCGCAACGCGGAAGCCATTCTGGGACGCCTGGGCCCGGCGCAAATCAATGCCGATGCCCACCGGTTCTGCGGCGAATTCTCGGGCCTCTCCAATAAATATCCGTTCAGCACCACGTCGCAGATCGACGCCACCCTCGACGAGTTGAACCAGTTCTTCCGGCCCGCCGACGGCAAAATTGCGGCCTTCGCCGCCAACAACTTGAAGAACTACGTGGTGCGGCAGGGAAACGACTGGGTTCGCAGGCCGGACAGCCGCGTGCAGATCACCGAGGCGTTCCTGCGCTTCCTCAATCGCGCCACTGCGCTCAGCGACGCTCTGTACAAGAACGGTTCCACCAACGCGAGCCTGACTTACAGTATGAAAGCCTTACCCGCGGAAGGGATGAAGAGCGTCACGCTCAGCCTGGATGGGCAAGTGTTGAAATCGGGCGGCGGCGGTGGGGATGCCAAGGACTTCACCTGGCCCGGTACGTCGGTAAGGGGCGCGAAGCTCTCGGGAAGCCTGGGCGGTCCCGATTTGGGATTCATCACTTACGATGGCCTGTGGGCCGCGTTCCGCTTTTTCGGCGATGCCGACCGTTTCCAGGCGTCCGGTTCCGGCTACACCTTGCAATGGGTTCCGCGCCAGGGCCAGGCGGGCCAGCCGATGCGCCTCGACAGCGGAAAACCGCTCGCGCTCCCGTTCCTGCTCGATTTGAAGGGCGCTCCGCCGATCTTCCAGAAGGGTTATCTGTCGGGATTCCAGTGCGTGTCCGACGTGGCCAGGTGAGAACATCGTATGAACATTACAACGCCCCCATCTTCGCAACTTCCCCCGCTGCCCGCGGCGTGCGCCGAGTGCCTGGAAACAATGCTCTCCGCGGCTACCGGTGCCATCGCGCAGCAGATTGCCACCAGGCAGTTCCGTTCGCTCGACGGGAAAATCCGCTTCGATTTCGGCACGAGTTCGCTCATCAGCGATCCGCTCTCCGAGGTGCGGATCCTGCTCGATCACGTGCTAATGGAAGCCCGCATTCTGAGTGCGGGAGCGAACCTTCCTGCCGTGCCCGGCACGCCGGCAGTCCCGGGAATTCCCCTGCCCGCGATTCCCTCCACGCCGAACGTCAACATCGTGGAACTGGGGAAATCGGTGATCGACGGGCTGGAAGCGGAAGGGCTGCGCTACGTGTTCCAGACCCTCGATCCGCTGCGGCCGCCATCCATCGCGAGCTGGGAAATCTGGTTGAGCACCGAACTGCAACTGCCCATCGTTACCAAAATCGCCGGCACCTTCGGCGAGCGTACCAACGTCTGCAGATGCACGGCGGCCGTGGTTCCGGATGCGCTGTTTCAGATCCCTCCCGGGTACAGAGTGATTCCGCCCGCGCCCGCCGTGCATTTGCCATCCGCTTCCCCACCGGCGATCGGCTAGATTGCGGACGCTCCTGGCTCCAGGTTGAGGTTTTGCCGGCGGATGACGCCCGGCTCGCCCGCGCCCAGCGTTACAATCGGCGCCTGCGTGCCTTTTTTCATTTTGCCGAGTGTCAATGCAGGATAGGGCTTGCCGTATAGAACGCGAGCAGCGACGAGACGATGAAAACATATCCCGCCAATATCTGCCGCGCGCCCACCATCCCGTTAAGCTTCGAAATCGCCTCCAGGCAGGAGCCGAACGCCAAGAAGCCCACCAAAAAGAGCGAGATGTTCTCGGCCAGCGCCCGGTTCCGAAAAAGCGCCGGCCGGCAGTCCGCCCCTTCCGAAGCGCGATCCGGAATGCGCCCCACACGGAGGACCGATCGTTCCAGACCAGCCTAAGCAGACTTGTCGCATATCTTAGCGGCTACCCGATAGCGCCGCCGGCGGTATGTGCCGCACCACGTCTCAAATCCGGGCTGTTTCCGCACGCCGCCGGTATCCTCGAGGTCTCGCCAGGATTGATTCCGGCGTCAACCTGCTCTATTACTCAAGATAGGGGGTTTGGTTCATGCGCGCTGAACTCTGCGACGGGGAGCGGGCGGAAGATGCGGTGCACCCGCCCAAACCAATTTGGAGCGTCCGATTCCGCGATGGAAGCGAGCAACCCTCGGGCGACGGCCCTCCCCGCTTCACGTTTTGCGTCTCCACCAGGAAATTCCTCCAATGGCTGCTGGCCACCGATATCTACTCGGCGGCGGTCGCTTTCGTGCGCGGGGAATTCGATGTCGACGGAGACCTGGAAGCGGCCATCCGCTTCAAGGGTTGGCGGCCGCACAGCGGGGTCAGGCAACGCCTGTTCGGTGTGCTCGCGCGAGGTGCGGCGATGCTCGAAAGGGCATTCCAGCTCCAGGGCGCAACCGCGCGCAATATCCGCTTTCATTACGACCGTTCGAATGAATTCTACCGGTTATTTTTGGACCCGCGGCTGGTTTACTCCTGTGCTTACTTTCGATCGGCCGATATGACACTGAAGGACGCTCAGACGGCCAAGCTGAACCATATCTGCCGCAAGCTGGATCTGCATCCAGGTGACCGCTTCCTCGATATCGGCTGCGGCTGGGGCGGGCTCCTGGAGCAGGCTACCGCCGCTTACGGTGTGGAAGCGACCGGCTGCACGTTGAGTCACGCTCAGTACACTTATGCCGGTGCCAGGCTGGGGGAGCGCGCCCGCGTCCGCGAGTGCGATTATCGCGCATTGCGCGGCCCGTATGACAAAATCGCTTCCGTCGGCATGTTCGAGCACGTAGGCCGGCGCGGCGCGCCCGGGTATTTTCACAAGATGGCGGAACTGCTGGCGCCGCAAGGACTGTTTCTCAACCATGCGATCGCGCGAGCCGAGGGGGTCGAGGACGATGCCGCCAGCCTGTTTGTCGAACGTTACATATTTCCAGGGGGCCAACTGATACACCTCCACGAAACCATCCGAGCCGCTGAAGCAAGTGGCTTCGAAGTGCTCGATGTGGAAAATCTGCGCCCCCATTACGCGCTTACCTGCCGATGGTGGGCGCGGCGCCTG
>Ga0335078_10017071_pt1 | contig 10784 bp, 9 predicted proteins | sample Lox_Sample_32_FD_206711 | JGI IMG/M metagenome (GOLD analysis project Ga0335078, IMG submission 206711) | Soil microbial communities from Loxahatchee National Wildlife Refuge, Florida, United States - Lox_Sample_3.2 | ecosystem: Environmental > Terrestrial > Soil > Wetlands | place: USA: Florida... | reverse complement strand
GTTGGCTCGCGAGTAGAAGCTCGTCGGCCATTTCGCCTAAAGCAAGCCGCGCGGCGAAAGCCGGCAGCGGAAAGAGCGCGGGGCGAGAGAGCACCCGTCCCAGTGTCTTGGTGAACTCGCGGTTGGTAACTGGCGCCGGGGCCACGGCGTTCACCGGCCCGCGCAGGCCGTCCGTTGTCAGGGCGTGGTGAATGGCGCCGACTACGTCGTCGAGCGCGATCCAGCTCATATACTGCCGACCGCTTCCGATGACGCCGCCGGCGCCCATGCGGAAGACCGGAAGCATCTTGGCCAGTGCCCCTCCCGACCTGCTCAGCACCACCCCGGTGCGCAAGTGAACCACCCGGATTCCCCGAGCTTCCGCAACTTTGGTCGCCGCTTCCCAGGCGATGCAAACATCGGGGAGGAATCCTGAGCCGGGCGGGCTCTCCTCTCGCATCATCTCATCCGCGCGGTTTCCGTAATATCCGGTCGCGGAAGCCGACACCCAAACTCGCGGCGGCCTCGCCACGCGCGCCAGCGACTCGCTCAGCAGGCGCGTCCCTCTTACCCGGCTCTCGAGGATCCGCTCCTTTTGTGTTGCTGTCCACCGCTTGGCGGCGATGTTCTCACCGGCGAGATGTACCACTCCATCGAGGCCTTCGAGCGCCGCCGCTTCGATTGTCCCCGAGTCGGGGTCCCAATGGACCAGGCCCGCACCCGACGCAGAAGCCGAGCGAACCAACCGGGTCACATCGTGCCCACGGCTGCAGAGAACCGGTGTGAGCGCCGCGCCGATCAGTCCCGTCGCGCCCGTGATCAGGATTCTCATCGTTGGACCTTCGTGCCTGCCGACGACGCACGGTGATGGGGTCGATTGTAGCCCGATGACGACGGTGGAACAAGCTTCAAGACGCAAAACTCGATGGCACCCCTCCCCCCAGGAGGGCCACGTTCCGATTCCGAATCGAATATCTCCTTCTTCCGCTTTCTGGTCTCCGATTTCTGTTCTGTTCCGAGCCCATCGGTTACCATGGTTACTATCGGAAAGCGATGCCGAAGCCGGGCCAGCCAGAGCTCAGCCTCGCTCGCGCGCTGCGCGAGTGGTGGAAGGACGGGCTCGAGCGGGAAGGCTTCGCTCGCACACTGAAGAGATTCCTCGCCGAAGCGTGGGAGTTTCTACGCGACTCCACCCCGCAGCGCCGCCGTTCCCGCTGGGGTGACGCCGACTTCGATTGGGATTATCGCGTCGACACCACCAGCGCCACCGTCGGCTGGCGCGCGCGCTTGCTGGGCGTCTTCCACTCGGCCTATCAGCCTACTGAGCCTGCCCTGTTCCATGAGATGTTGCGCGCCCTCGCCATCCACTTCCCGGACTTCACCTTTGTCGATCTCGGCTCGGGCAAGGGCCGCACGCTTTTGATGGCTTCTGACTATCCGTTCCGTCGCATCCTGGGCGTGGAGTTGCTCCCGGAACTGGACGGCGTGGCGCGTGAGAACATCCGCCGATACCACCGCGACACCCAGAGATGCTTTGCTCTCGCATCCACCTGCGGCGACGCGCGCGAGTTCGTCTTCCCGCCTGAACCTACCGTGCTCTATTTGTTTAACTCCTTGCCAGAGCGAGCCCTGAAGTCGGTGACAGCCAACCTGGACCGTTCGCTTCAACAATACCCTCGCGCCGTTTATGTTCTCTACCATCATCCCTTGCTCGAAAGCGTTCTCCTGCGGACGACAACCTGGAAGAGAATCGGAGGCACTCACCAATACGCTGTCTACTCGAATGTCGAACCCCACGCCGTCGGTGGTTTCAGGCCTTTGCAGGACTGAAAGCTCCGAAGCCGCCGCGGCGAATTTCGTCATATCTTTTTCCGCCGGAAAGTATCCAGGCTGATTGCGCCGCCTCCCGCGAAGGTCAGGTAAAGAAAGATGAAGCAATAGACGACGGCCAGTTCGCCACCGTTGCGAATCGGCCACGGTCCGTGTGGAAAATGCTGCTTGAAGTAAGCCACCGCCATCTCTCCGCAGAGAATGAAGGCCACGGGAGCCGTGAACAATCCCAGAAGGATCAAAAGGCCGCCAACGCCTTCCAGGAACCCTGCTGCCCACAGCAGAGAAGAGAAATGCGCCTTGGCGCCACTGCCTCCCATGCCGCCGAAGAGACCCAACAGTTTCTGCATGCCGTGGCAGGAAAAAGTGAACCCGGCCACGATCCTCAGCGCCGATAGTGCGTAGGATCCCCAAGAGCTCTCTCGCGATTGTGCCATCGTCGACTCCTTTTCTCGCGGCAGATTTCCGCCCGATGTGGTGAAACAATACCACTTTTTTGCATGGATGGGTACAATCACCTCGACGGCTGATTGCGGCGTTGCCGTATTGAGCCAAGGACGCGTGGGGTGATCGCATAGTGACGGCACGACGACGTTCGCCCCGAGGTCTCGGGGGCGAGCCAGGGCGCAGGCTTGCCGAGGAGAGCGCGACTCTTACCGCTGGCGGCCGACGCCAATTCTTGCAGGCGGCGCTGGGGGCGGGAGCGTCATTGGTTCGAGCCCTCTCACCCTCCCGAGGCTCAGCGCGCCCCGCCGCTGTTTTGAGCCCGGCAAGAGAAGGAGCCAAGAGAGTGAACCTACCTTTGCGCTGGCGACCTCACGAAGTCGCAAGAATTCCCAGCGGGTATCAGGTGGCCGTGGCCGACGTGAACGGTGACGGTCGACTGGACATCCTGGCCCTGAGCTCGGAAGCGAGCGTCGTGGAGTGGTACGAGAATCCCACTTGGGCGCGCCACTCGATTACCACGCGCACCCGAAAGAACATCAGCCTGGCGCCGCTGCTCGGGCGCGGAGGCAGATTCAAGGGCATCGCACTGGCAGCGGATTTTCATCTGGACGACAGCACCCAGGGCAGCGTTTGGTGGGCCAAGCCATCCAACCATGCGGGCCATGCGGGCCACGCTAACCAGGAATGGGAACTACGCCCCATCGCTCAGATTCCCACCTCGCACCGTCTGCGTTGGGCGGACCTCGATGGCGACGGCCGGCCCGAGTTGGTGGATGTACCTCTTCTCGGACCAGGCGCGAAGGCCCCGGACTATCGCGGCGGCGCGCCGATCACCTGGTTCGATGTTCCCGAAGCAATCCTGCGCCACGAGCGTTCGCAAGAGGTTCCCGCGTACTGGACGCCGCACCTGGTGGACGATTCTTTGAGCGTCGTCCACGGCATTCTCGTTTTCGATTGGGACCGCGACGGCCGCGACGAGTTGCTGACGGCAAGCTTTGAAGGGGTCCACTTGTTTCGCTCGATCGGACGCGGAGACGACCTGCGCTGGACGAAGATTCGTCTGGCCACGGGCGATCAGAACTGGAAGCCGGCTTCGGGCGTGGTTCCCGCCGAGGTGCATCGGGGATCGAGCGAGATTGGCGTTGGAGAAGTGACGGGCCGCCGGTTCCTCGCCACTATCGAGCCGTGGCATGGCGATCAGGTGGTAGTCTATTTCCAGGCGGAGCATGCCCGCGCGGACCCGTTGTGGGAACGCCACGTGATCGATGCTAGTTTTCGCGACGGTCACGCTCTCGCTTGCGCTGACTTCGACGGCGACGGCAACGATGAGATCGTGGCGGGATACCGCGGCCTCGGCACAAGCCTCTGCCTTTATCACACCGTGGACCACTCGGGCGCGACCTGGGAGCGCGAGACACTGGACACGGAGATGGCTGCGTCCGGCGTGGCCATCGCGGACATCAACGGCGACGGGCGTCGGGATGTGGTCGCGATTGGCGCGTCGACTGGCAACGTGAAATGGTACGAGAATCTCGGGTGACCCGAGGCAGGCTTGTGGTTGGCGCTCGCCTTCCTTCGCTGCCATGATGGTCGGGCAGCCCGAGGGCATTCATGACTGACAACGACGCCGTGCTCGATTTGGTTTCGCAACTTGTTTCGACGGCCCCCGACAGCCGCACCCTCATGGCAGAAACCGTCCGCTTGCTTCAGCGCGAGCGGCCCCACTACCATTGGGTCGGGTTCTACATGCTCGAGGGTGATGTGCTGGTGTTGGGGCCATTCGTCGGCAAGCCTACCGAGCACGTGCGCATTCCGCTCAACCAGGGTATCTGCGGCGCCGCCGCCTCCACGGGCGAGACAGTGGTGATCGACGATGTCACCGCCGATCCTCGTTACCTCGCGTGCAGCCTGGAAACACGCTCGGAGATGGTGGTCCCCATCTGGCACGACGGTCGCCTGGTGGGGGAACTCGACCTCGATAGCGACGCTCCGGCGGCGTTCACGGCGGACGATCGGGCGCTGCTGGAGCAAGTGGCGGAAATCATCGGCGCCCACCTTTGGCCCTCGAAAAGCGATACTCGAAACTAATTTAGTGTCCTGTTCGTGGCCCGCTGTCCGTGATCCGTTGTCCTTCCTCCCTGCATCCCCTGGCTGCTCCCGATCGCTTACCTTTTCGTTGCCTATCGCTGATTCGGCTTGCGGAGATCGAAACTCGAAATTCGGCGCCCCACAACTTGCCCAAAGGAAAAGGGGGGCGCCGGAATCCGTCGACCGGTGTATTATAAGACGCAGGTAAGGGCACCACATGGTGGAAGATGAACATCCCGAGCCGGGCCAACGTGATGCGGCCACGCCGCACGCGGACTCGCAGAGTGCTTCCTCGATGACGTTGGGAGCAAGCCAAGAAACTACTCGCGGCGGCCCAGGAACTCGACCCAGACTGAGCGTGCCTCCTTCCTCCATCGAGCCTGCCCGGACGACTTGCCGTTGCGCCACGAGGTTGAGTCGCTGCTCTCAGGCGATCGTCTCGCCGGAGACTTCCTCGAGAAGCCGATTCTGGCGGACGCCACGAAAACTGAGAGTGCTGCGATCCGCGTCGGCACACTCTCGCTCCGCCAAGTGCTCTCGGGCCGCTTTCGCGTGATCCGCTTTCTTGGTCAGGGAGGGATGGGCGAGGTCTACGAAGCCAGGGACCTCGACCTGGGCGAGCCCGTGGCCTTGAAGACCATCCGGCCTGAGATCGCCACCGAGCCTCACACCATGGCGCGCTTCAAGCGGGAAATCAATTTGGCTCGACGCGTGGCTCACCCCAATGTCTGCCGGACATTCGACTTGGAACGGCATCGACCTCCGCCCGGCACGGATCCTTCGGCCGGCGAGGTCACCTTTCTCACCATGGAGTTGCTGGAGGGCGAGACGCTCGCCGCCCGCCTTCGTCGTGTGGGACGCATCGCTGCGGCCGAAGCGCTTCCGCTGGTCCAGCAGATGGCCGAGGCCTTGGCCGCGGCCCACGAGGTGGGAGTGGTCCATCGCGACTTCAAGCCCGGCAACGTGGATGTTGGTGCCAGCGAAGTCCGGCGACCAGGGAGAGCGAGCCGTGGTCACGGATTTCGGCCTGGCTAAAGCAGTCGTGGCCGCGGAACGGGCTGCCGGCGAAAATCCTGCATCCTCCGTCACCGCCAGCGGCCACATGATCGGAACCATTGCCTACATGGCGCCTGAGCAACTGCGAGGCAACGAGGCGACGCCCGCCTCGGACATTTACGCCCTCGGTCTGGTAATGCACGAGATGGTGGGGGGCAGGCTCGCGTTCCCGGATCGTCCGGCGCCGCCCTCCAGGCTCAATGTGCCGCCGACGCTGGAGGAGGTCATCAGTAAGGCCCTCGAAAGAGACCCCAGCCTGCGGTATCAGACGGCGGTCGATTTGCTCGCCGACCTGAAGCGGCTGACAACGGGAGGGGCGAGCTTCGTGCCCGCCCAAGAAGGGCGACCACAAGTACCTGCCCTGAACGCAGCGAAGGGGGCACCCCTACAGCGGGGATGGCTCGGAGCCGTTGCTGTACTGGCCGTGCTGATTGCGCTCGGCGCGGTCCTCTACTTTCGTGGCAACCGTCGCCAACCGGCCTTGACCGAGAAGGACACGGTTCTCCTCGCCGATTTCACCAACCAGACGGGCGACGCGGTTTTCGACGACACGTTGAAGCAGGCGCTGGCGGTAGCCCTGCGCCAGTCGCCCTTCTTGAATGCCCTTTCCAACGATCAGGTGGCGGCGACGCTGCGGTTGATGGAGCGCCCCGCCGGGACGAGGGTCACTGGGGAAGTGGCGCGCGAGGTCTGCCAACGCGCCGGCAGTCGCGCCTATATCGCCGGCTCGATTGCGGCGCTGGGGAGCCAGTACGTGCTGGGCTTGAAAGCAGTGGGTTGCACCGGGGGAGAAACGTTGGCCCAGGAGCAGGCGACGGCCTCGGGCAAAGAGAAGGTAGTAAACGCTCTGGGCCGTGAAGCCGCCAGGCTGCGCAGTGAGCTGGGTGAATCGCTGGCCTCGGTGCAAAAATTCGATACGCCACTGGAACAGGCCACCACCTCTTCCCTGGAAGCTTTGAAGGCCTTCAGCCTGGCGCGGAAGATCACAGCCGAGCAGGGAGTTGCGCCGGCGGTACCGTCATATCAGCGGGCGATCGAACTCGACCCCAGCTTCGCCGCCGCCTACACCGTGCTCGGCACCATGTATGTTAACCTCGGACAGACCACGCGCGCCCGTGAGTACCTCACCAAGGCGTTTGCGTTGCGGCAGCGCACGAGTGGGCCGGAAGAACTCCGAATTACCGCCTTGTACTACGCGTGGGTAACGGGGCAATTGGAGCAGGCGGAGCAAACCTACCAGGAATGGATCGGCAATTATCCGCGGGACTACGTCCCCCACGTTAATTTGTCCCTCGTTCGCATGCAACAGGGCGATTACGAGAAGTGCGCGGAACTCCTTCGTGAGGCCTTGTTCTTTGCCCCCAATAACGTCATCGCTTACGACGACGTGGGCACCTGTCTCACGGATCTGGGCCGCCTGGATGAGTCGCGGAAGATAGTCGAGGAGGCGCGGTCACGCAAGCTGGACAGCGATGGCTTGCACCTGAACCTCTACGCGCTCCCGTTCCTCACCGGGGATGTTCCCGGTATGACAAGCCAGGCTGCCTGGTTTCAGGGCAAGCCCGATCTTCAGCACGAAATCCTGGCGGCCCAGGCGGACACGGAGGCCTATGCGGGCCATCTCGCCAGGGCGCGTCAGTTGACGCGGCAAGCCGTGAACTCAGCGGCGCTGGCCGCCAATCCGGAAGCCGCCGCCGCACGGGGTCTGCACGCAGCGTTACGGGAGGCAGCCTTCGGCAACGCTGTCGAGGCTAGGGGAAAGACCAACGCAGCTCTGAAGCGCGCGCCTCCGAGCCGCGACGTCGAGGTGCTGGCAGCACTGGTCTACGCTTGGGCCTGCGACGAGGGCGGAGCGCGAAAACTCGAAGGTGATCTCAAGAAGCAATTCCCCCTGGACACCATCGTCAATTCCTATTGGCTTCCACCATCGACGCGCGTTTGGCGCTGACCAAAGACCCATCAAGGGCACTGGATCGGCTGCAAGCCGTGTCACCTCCCCTGGACTTGGCATGGCCCGTGCTCTTCGCGACCCCCGAGAGCTGCCTCTACCCGGTGTACACGCGTGGTGAGGCCTATCTGGCGGCTAGCCACGGCAGCGAGGCGGCCGGCGAATTTCAGAGACTCCTCGACCATCCGGGCATCATCGTGAATTGTCCCATCGGCGCGCTCGCTCATCTCGGCCTCGCCCGCGCCTACGCGGTAGAGGCGGGTTTATCCCGCCACGGTGAAAATGGCAGCGGAAAGCCGCTACGACCTGACTCCCTTGCCAAGGCTCGCGCCGCCTACCACGATTTCCTGACGCTTTGGAAAGACGCCGACGCCGATATCCCCATCCTGAAACAGGCTCGCGATGAATACGCCAGGCTACCGTAGGCGGGTGGGCGGTCTAGCGGGCTGAGGACACCAGCTTTGGCCGCTGATCCGAGTCTCGGTCAGGGTTTAGGACGAGGGTACCGCGCTTCGATCGTGGAGTGCATGCCGCCGCGGGTGCTGAATTCACCGCGCACCACCGCCCACTTGGGGCGGCAGGCGTGGACCACGTCGTCGAGGATGCGGTTGACCGCATTCTCGTAGAAGATCCCCATGTTCCGGTAGCCGAGGATGTAGTACTTGAGCGACTTCAACTCGATGCACTGGGCAGCGGGGAGGTAGTGAAGGGTGATGGTCCCGAAGTCCGGCAGGCCAGTGCGCGGGCAGATGGAAGTGTATTCCGGCATGGTGATGGTGATCTCGTATCCGCGATACTGGTTGGGCCAGGTTTCGATCGCCGGCAGTTCTTCCTGAGCGCCCTTGCGGGCGTGCTCCGGCGTGTACTTGCCTTTTGTCCTTGGTCCTTGGTCCTTTGTCATTTGTAGAAAGCCCTCCCGCTCGTTCTAAGAATTGACGGTTGCAGATTGGTCCTGAGCGAAGCGGAGGATTGACGATCGGAAGACGACCATTGACGATTGTCGGCGCCTATTGAAAAGCCGGGCGGCTTGCTTCTGCTTCTCGTTCAATCGTCAATCTGCAATCTGCAATCGTCAATTCTTCGCCGTGTCAGGAATTGGATGTTACAGCACGCTAAACCTAGCTTGGTCGAGCACCGTGCCCTGCGCCAGGCGGTCTCATGCCGGAGAACTTGCCGAAAACGGATATCCGGAAAAGCAAGATCCACAGCACCGTAGAGAGCAAGAACACCACTGCTGCTATCGGCGACCACACGTGATAGGCCGTTTGCAGCACGAGGTACCACAGGATTCGCCAGCCGAGGAAAATCTCCGCGCCGAAACGGTAGAGCACGGCGACGAAAGGCACCGCGCCCACGAGCAGCATCAAGGCATCGGCGGCGCGGAGGGAGGGCTTGCGCGGCGGGTGAAGCAAGCGGGCCATATAAGCAAACAGGCCGAGGAAAATCCACATGGCGTAGGGGTTCAGCAGGAAGCTGCAAAGCACCGCGACGCACAGCCACAGATAGAGGACTCGTTTCTTTCCCGAATAAGAAGGAGGCTCGGCGAGTCGCGTTTTTAGCAGCCGCAGGATTCCGTATCCCACCAGGAACGCCAGCGCCAACACGACGGCGACGGAAGCCGGGATGTGGTAAAGGAACGGGTCCTTGGGCGTGGCCGGATACAGCTCCCAGCGCGGGAGTATGTTGGCGGCAGTGAGCGCGTAGAGCGTCGCCAGGGCCAGCAACGCTGGAATGAGAAAAGCGAGCGGCCGAACCAGAGCCACCGTGGCCTGCGGAGGACGGTCCTTTTCGAAATTGACCGCGGCAAAGAGGCCGGCGAGCAGAATGGGCACCAGTCCCAGCAACTGGATCAGGCGCACGACTCCGTCGGGCAGGTAACTTTCGCGCGAGAGGCGCCAGTAGTTCATACTGCTCTCGATCTGGGGCAGGCGATCGAGCGCGTCCACGGCCTGCTCGACGGTGGCGCCGAGCATCCGGAACGATTGCGGATCGAAGTCGCGGAACACGTCCTCCGTGGTGTGGTAGCGCCGGCGCGAGGCGGCATATTCCTTGGTGAGAGTGGAAATATTGAGCGCAGGGATGCCGGCGCGAACCAGGGGTCCCTGATCTTGCGCCGAGACTTCGAGGGCGCGCTCTGCCCACTCCCACACCGCGCCTGGCTCGGCCACCGGGACGCCTTGGGCCTGCCCGGCTTCCACCAGGACCTGGCGCAGCCAGAGGGGCGTGTAGCCGCCCAACTGCCCGCTGCAATCGATGCCCAGCGCCGGCGCGCGGCCGCGGTTGAGGTAGTCGACGGAAATGATGGCGGTGGTGGATTGCGAATGGAAGAAGGCGGCGAGGGCGCGGGCGCCGATCATGCCCCACTCTTCCGCGTCGGTAGCGACGAAAATGAGGCCGTGATGGTGAGGCTGGTCGCGCCAAACGTGGGCCAGCTCAAGCAGTACACCCACGCCGGAAGCGTTGTCTTCGGCGGCCTGGTGCGAGGTGGTCTGCCCGTCGTAGTGGGCGATGACGGCTACGGTCTCCGAGATCTGGCCCGGGATTTCGGCGATGACGTTATCGCCTTGCACGCGCTCGCCGCGCAGCCACAAGGTGAAGGTGTTGTCGCTGACCTGATAGCCCCGATTGCGAAACTCGGTCCGCAGGTACTCTGCCGCGCGCCTGGCCCCTTCGCTTCCCGTAATACGGTCCGGATAATCCTCGGCCAGCACGCGCGTATTCTCAATCGCCACCACCGGGTTAAATCGGGGCGCGATGAATGTGATGGGCAGCGTGGGCACGCGCCGGCGCGCAAAAAGCATGATGAGGAGGATGACTGCCACCGTGCCGAGCAGCGACAGGCCGACAGTGATTCTTTGGGGGGTGGTGAGCATATTTCGGGCGCGCTACAACGATAAAAAAGAATTGACGATTGCAGATTGCCGATTGGCGATTGAAAGAGAAGGCTCGCGCAGCCCTTAATGGGGCATCCGCTATCATAAGCGTCTCTTCCAATCGTCAATCGCCAATCTGCAATCGGCAATTCTTCAGTGCACCGGTTCGGGTTCCGGAACGACGGTCATGTAATCAGCGCCGCGCGACTGCTGGTGCGCCCGAAAGAAGTGGTTCAAGGGCACGCGGCCCGGTCCGGTGGCGTAAGCCTTGCGGATGGCCTCGGTGACGTAGGCCTTGGCCAACATGACGGAGTCGCGCAGATTGCGGCCGAGCGCCAGGTTCGACGCGATGGCGGAGGAAAACGCGCACCCGGTGCCATGCGTATTGGCCGGCCGGACGTGATCGCCGGCAAAAGTCTCAAGATGGGCGCCGTCGAAATAAACGTCGGTGGGCCGGTCGAGGTGGCCGCCGGTCACCACTGCCACGCGCGCGCCCATTCCCACCAGCGCGCGGGCCGCCGCTTTCATTCCCTCCACGTTCTCCACCTTGAGGCCTGACAAAG
>Ga0335078_10017070_pt1 | contig 10784 bp, 10 predicted proteins | sample Lox_Sample_32_FD_206711 | JGI IMG/M metagenome (GOLD analysis project Ga0335078, IMG submission 206711) | Soil microbial communities from Loxahatchee National Wildlife Refuge, Florida, United States - Lox_Sample_3.2 | ecosystem: Environmental > Terrestrial > Soil > Wetlands | place: USA... | reverse complement strand
GCCGGGTGACGGCGTTCTGGTGGGTGAGCTCGAGGACCGCCTTGGTGGCCTGCTCCGCCTCGTCGTAGGCGGCGTCGAGTCGGGCGAAGGAATCGCCGAGGCGGGCGTCGGCGCGGGCTGCCGCCGAGTCGAGCCGCTCCCCTCCGGCGGTCTCGCACCGGGCGATCTCTTGGAGCACGGGCGATAGACGCGAGCGGAACTGTTCGATGGCAGCCGCAGCCGGACGCCAGCGCTTGTCCATCGCGGCGCTGCGCCAGAGCCTGGAGTAGTCGTCGGCCGCGGCCTGGAGGCGCTCGGCCGCCTCGGCGACGGTCGCTCGGGACCGGCGGCGCGCGTCCCCCTGGATCGAATCGGCCATGAGGCCGTTTACCCCGCGCATGGCGAGCGGCAGGGCGGCGTTGATGCGCCCAAGCGCGTCCACCTTCGGGACCTGGGTGCCGGTCATGTAGTCGAGCCGCTCCCCCAAATCCTCGCTTCCGAGGTAGGCGATCACCCCGGTAGCCACCATGAGGAGGGTGGCGAGAGCGAATCCCGCCATGATTTGCGAAGCGATCTTCATTCGCCTGAACATGTGCCCGTCCCCGGCGCGCCATCCCGCCTTCGCGGGAGAAACGGCCCGCGCCCGGTGCGCGGAGCCGCGAAGGCGAGCTGCCACCTCGTCCGCGCAACCGCCTTCCAGTTGCAGCGCCTGTGCCGGGGAAGCGCGGACGGATCCATCTGGCTTGCGGAGCCTTTTCCCCTTCGGGGTCCGGAGATTTGCCGACTGTCTAGACCGACCCATGGGTACACGCCGCCCTTCACTCAGCGCCTCCAACCCACCCCGCACGGGCTATACTCACCGTGGGGGGTAAACAACGTGGCCAGTTCTGCCCACGTCGTCGTTGTCGACGACTTCGTAGATTTGCTTGACCGGCTGCGCCTGGTGCTCGTTCGTGCCGGTTACGAGGTGAGCACCTACGCCAAGCCATCCGAGTTCCTCCTCGCGCCGCGTCCCACGCCGCCCTGCTGCCTCCTTCTCGATCTGGAGATGCCCGAGGTCTCGGGCCTGGCGATCCAGCAGGAGCTCCTTCGCGGCGGAGACGCGGTGCCCACGGTGTTCATGACCGGTCATCGGGACGTTCCGGCCACCATCCAGGCCATGAAGAACGGGGCCACGGATTTCCTGCTCAAGCCCTTCAGCAACGGCGACCTGCTCGACGCCGTGGCGCGAGCCGTGAACCGGAGCGTCGAGCAGGAGGCGGCGCGCCAGGCCGTGGCCCGGGCGCGCGAGCGACTCGCCGCCCTGAGCCCGCGGGAGCGAGAGGTCTGCTTGCTCGTGGCGCAGGGGCTGACGAGCCGCGAGATCGCCGAGCGGTTGGGCACGGCCGAGAGCACGATCTCCGTCCACCGCGTGCGCATCATGGCCAAGCTGAAGGCCGACTCGGTCCCCGACCTGGTCCGGCTCGTGGACCTGGCCGGCTCCGGGCCGCCCTGACGGGCACCCCTCCCCGGCTCCGGACGGGGGCCCCCCGCGCGGCGGAGCACCGCTCCGGGAGCGGCGGGAGGACGGTATCCTTGTCCGAGGCGGGGAACGGCTTTTTGAGGAGGGGGCGGCGGGCCAGGTCGCGGTCGAGACTCGAGGTGACGACCGCCGCAATTTCGGGCGGCCGCTCCTGGATGAGCGGGGCGAGATCGTCCGGGTCGTACCCGGCGTGTCGGAGTCGGTGAGGACGGCCGTTCCTGCCGCGCCGCTGCTGCTCGAAGGCCAAAACCGCGTCGAAAGCCTCGTGCACCGACTCGAAGGTCGAAAGCGCCGCCTGAGCTGGCCGCTGCGCTACGTTGTCTCCGGCGACGGTGGCCGCGCGCCCGGGCGAGGCCGGATGAAGGGGTGGCGAGGTTCGGCGGCGAGCGGGATCGCGGGGCGCTTGCCGCGAGGCGAGCCCGGAGGCCGCCGTTTCCACCCCGCCGGCGCAAACTCGGGCTCTGCAAAGGGGAGGGGGGCCGCTATAGTAGGGTGCCGGGCCGTCGGCGCGGAGCCACCAGTGAGGAAGGGGAAAATCGTCTTTCGCCAAGCGCTGCTCCTCGCCGGGCTGGCGAGCCTCGTCGGCGGGGCCTGGAAGGCGGCCGCCGGCGAGCGGGCAGGGTCGGCCCGGCAGGGGGACGAGGCCCCGCGATGGAGCTTTGGCGTCCTCTCCGACACGCAGTGGACCGAAGCGGATGACGGTCGGAACCCCGGGACGTGCGCCGTCGACATCATCAACCAGGTGAACGAGCAGTTCATCGAGCACGGGGTGAAGCTGGTGGTGGCGGTGGGCGACCTCACCGACGCGGCCGGGCCGGCTGCCACCGACCTTCGTGCCGTGTACGCCCAGGCCCTCTACAACGCCGGGATCGGGTTCTTCCCGCTCCGCGGCAACCACGACTCCCTCGACCCCGCCGAGTTCAGGCGCGTCTATCCCCAGACCCGGACCGGCCTCCAGAACGCCACCCCGGCCGACGCGCTCGCCGTTGCGAATCCGGACAGGGCCGCTGTTCCCCCGCCACCGGTGAAGGGATCCCCCTTCACCCTGGGCTCCGGCTTCCAGAGCCCCCCGGCGATGCAGGGCCTCAGCTACTCCTTCGACTTCGAGAACGTTCGCTTCGTGCTGGTCGACCAGTTCGACGGGAAAACGAACACCATCCAGCCCCAGCTCGGCTGGATCTCGAGCGTGCTCGCCGCCCGGCCGCCCGGCTCCCACGCCCTCGTCTTCGGCCACAAGGGCCTGCGGACCCCCTTCCACCCTGACAACCTCTTCGGCACCAGGCGATGGGCCGACCCGGAGGCGGCCGACGCCTTCGTCGAGACCCTCTCGAACCACGGCGTGCGCTACTACGTCGGCGGCCACGACCACATGCACGACCTCAGCCAGATCTGGGCTCGGGATGGCGACGGCGCCAAGGTCACCCAGCTCGTGTGCGCCTCGGACAGCTCCAAGTTCTACGCGCCGGCGCGTTCCCTGTGGCGCCGCTACCTCCCGGCCTTCCTGGCGCAAGCCCTGGGCGCGCCCCGTCAGGTGCCTCTCGCGCAGGAGCTCTTCCGGGTCGGCTATTACATCTTCACGGTCGAGGGGACGCGCCTCACCGTGGACTACTACTCGGCTGCCGTAAACCCCTCGCTCGTCCGGGGGGACTACGTGATCGCAACTACCCCGCGCCTCGCCTTCAGCAAGCGCCAGACCTTCGGCTACGACCTCGGCGGCCGGGAGTTCCTGGTGGCGCCGGGGTCCTCCTACGCTGCCGTGGGCGACACCTACCGGGGCACAGCGGCCCGCATCCTCGACGGCGCGAACGGGGGCCAGGAGAAGGATGGCCGGGGCCGCCCCTTCAGCCACGCCGTGAACACGGGCTGGTCTCCCCGGACCTGCGGGGCGGCGAGCGACGAGCTCCACCTCTCGGGCATGGCCACGTCCATGGGCAGCGAGAGGACCGACACCTACGTCCTCTCCCTGAGCTACCGCGGGGAGCTCGCGGGGCCAGGCCTCGGAACGTTCGGCCTCGAGTCGAAGGACGCACAGGGAAGGTGGAGAAACGCCGCGGAGCTCGACCAAGACGGCGGCGGGCGCTTCGTCGACGGGCCGTGGCGAGCCGGCCTAGCCCGGGGGAGCTACGGAGTGGACGGGCGGAGCCAGACCGCATGGGCGGTCGTCGACTACGACGGGGACTTCCGGGTGGCCCCTTTCGACGAGCGCGTCACGGCCTCCCGGTGCAATGCCGAGGGACGGGGACCCGATTCGGCTCGGCCCGGAGGGAGGCGATGAGCGCCCTGCGGGCGAGAGGCCCGGGGCCGGCTGCTCCTCACCCCGCCCTGCGGTCTCGCCGCGGCGGGACGGCCCCGTCCGCGATCTCTCGCGGCTTCCTCCCCGTACTCGCCCTGGCGCTCTCGGCACCGGGTCTTGCGTGCCGCGGAGGGGCCGGCGGTGCAGCGCCGAGCGCGGCGGCGCCGCGCCACTACACGGTGCGCGCGGAGGTGCTCCGCCTCCCGGCGAGCAGCGAGCCGAGCTCCGGACTGCTGCTGCGCCACGAGGCCATCGACGACTTCGCCGACGCCTCGGGGCGCGTGGTGGGAATGGACTCCATGGCGATGCCCTTCCCGGTGCGCCCGGGGCTGGCTCTCGCCGGGATCGCCGTGGGGGACAAGGTCCAGGTTCGCCTGAAGGTGGACTGGGCGGGGCCGACGCTCGTGGTGGAGGAGATGACCCGACTGCCGCCGAGCACCGCGCTCCACTTCGGGCGTGCGGCGCTGGCAGGAGGCGGGGGCGGCCAGTAGCGCTGCCGCGCGGGACGGCGGAAGAGCGAGGAACGAGCATGGCGCTCCTGGAGCCGGAGGTGCTGAAGCGGGTCGAGGCGCTCGAACGAGAAGGGGCCGGGAACGACGCCCGCCAGACGGAGCGCAGGCTGAAGCGGCTCAACCTGGAGCGGCCGGCGGCGGAGCTCCTTCACCTCCTCCTCCGCGCCACCGGGCGGCGGCGCGTTCTCGAGATCGGGACCTCGAACGGGTTGAGCGCCATCTGGATCCAGGCGGCGCTCCGGGTCACGGGAGGTTCCCTCGTCTCCATCGACCGCGAGGAGGACAAGCTCCGGCAGGCTCGGGATAACCTGCGCGCCTGCGGCCTGCTCGAGGGGGCGACCCTCCTGTCCGGGGACGCGACCGACGTGGTGCGCAGCCTGCCGGGGCCCTTCGACGCGGTCTTCTTCGACGCGGACCGAGTGAGCGCACCCGAGCAGCTCTCCCTGCTCCTGCCGCGCCTCGCGCCCGACGTGCTGCTCCTCTCCGACAACGTGCTGTCGCACCCCGCCGAGGTGGCCGCCTACCTGGCGGCGTGCGAGCGCCTGCCGGACTTTGCCTCGGCCATCGTCCCGGTGGGGAAGGGCCTGCACGTCGCCCACCGCGCCGGGAAGGCGCCGCCTTCTCCGCGCTGACCTGCGCGAACGAGAGAAGGGGCGCTCGCTCCCATCGAGCCGCGGGTGCGCCCGGGATGTGTGAGGGAGGTGGCCCCGCCAGGCGGGAGCAGAGGGGGAGGGGGCAGGGGGCCCCGGCGCGTTCGGACGGCCGGCTGGTGAAGGGTCGCTACCGCTCGGACCGGAAGGAATCGACGGGCCGGGGCGGGATCGAGCTGCGCCCCGCCGCCTGGGAGCGAAAGAAGCGGCCCATCTCTCCGTCCACTTTGCGCACGTGGTCGCCCAACCAGGTCGCGAGCCACTCGGACAGCTCGACCACCAGGGAAGGGCGAAACCCGTTCGACTGGAACGCGGCCTTGCGGACGAGGAACGCTCCCACGAAGGTCTCGTGGAGCGCGCGGTGCTCCGCCAATCGCGGGTACCGCCTCTCCGCCATGTGCCGCTCCTCGGTGGCGAAATGATCCGCGGCGTAGCGGGCGAGGTACTCGACCACGCCGCCGATGCGGTCCAGCCGGCCCTGCTTCATGGAGTCGTGCAAGGACGCGACGGCGGCGTACAGCTCCCGATGCTGCTCGTCGATCTCTTCGACCCCGGTAGCCAGTTCTTCGGTCCAGTGTACGGACATGAGCGTCCCCGAGACTACACCAGCAATTACGGACTGTGGAGTTCCCGGAGGATCGGGGCGGCCCCTCGGCGAGAGGCGCGGACGCGCCGGGGGAGCGGACGCCGGAGAGGATCCCGCCTGGTCATACCCCTTAGGGGCTCCCAACCTGCGGCCCCCGGCTCGAGGCCCCGAGCTTCCTGGCGCGCTCCCGGCCCGCGGCCTGCCCCTCCCCGGGAGCCCGGCGCCGGCCACGGAGTCATGTGCCATCGGCGCCCGGCGAGAAACGGGGCAGAGCTCTTCCGCCGCTGACGGCCGGGTCGAGCTCCCTTCCCGCTGCCCTAGCGCGAGTCCACCGGCCGGTATCCGATGCGGACCGCCCCCCAGTGCTGGCCGCGGACGAAGACGGGCACGGAGAGGTCCACCATGGATTCTCCGGTGTCCCGCTGGTACCTCTGGACGAGGTACGGGGCCTCGCTGGTGGCGGCGGCAAACCCGGTGCGGTCGTTGAAGATGCGCTTCGTGCGGTTGTTCACGAGGTCGATGGCCGGGTTTCCGGTGAGGGGCTGCGAGTAGCGCTGGTTGTGGGTGGGGAGGTAGCCGTTCCGGTCCACGAGGACCGCGAAGCTGATGGCGGACGACTTCGAGAGCACCGCCTCCTCGATGGGGAGGATGTCGCGGTCCGAGAGACGGTCCCAGTCCGTGGCGAACTTGGGGGGGTCGGTCTTCGGGATCGGGTAGTAGAGGAAGCTGAAGAGCTTCTCCTGGGAGGTCTCCTGCTTCGCCATCCACCTCTCCAGCGCCTCGGCGCAGCGGAAGGCGAAGTCGTTCGCGAGCGCTACCATCTCCCGATCCTGAGGCGTCAGCGCCTCGGCCGGGGCAGGGGTCGTCCCCCGGTACGGGACCGGGGCGCCGGCGCCGGTGGAGAGCAGGCCCAGGCCCGCCACTGCGAACGTCGCGAAATAGGCTCGAATCCTGGTTGTCATGTGTGACCTCACTATTGGCCCAGCCGTTCCATGGCCGCCTTCATGCTGACCCGCAACCGGTCGATGGTCTTCGTCAGCTGTCCGATCTCGTCGATGCTGGCCGCCCGGATGGGCTGGTCGAGCCGCTCTCCCAGGCTGATCTCCTCCGCGACAGCGGTGAGCGCCACCACCGGGGTCATGGCCTGGCGCACGAGGACGAACATGGCGATGAGGGTGAGTCCGGCGAAGCCTCCGAACATGGCGATGAGGGTGAGGAGCAACTGCCGCTGTCGCGCGGCGATGCGCTCCATGGACACCCCGATGCGGAAGGCGCCCCAGTGCTTTCCCTTCACGTAGATGGGGGCCGACACGTCCCACATCGTTTCGCCGGTGTCGCGCTTGTAGACCTGCAGCAGGGTGGGCTGCTCGTTGTGGACCGCGGTGGCGCCGACCGGGTCGTCGAAGATGCGCTTCGTCCGGTTGCCGGCCAGGTCCTTCGCCGACACCTCGGTGATGGGCTTCTGGTACCGGGTGTTGTGCGTCGGGATGTAGCCATTCGCGTCGGCGCCCACCGCGAAGACGAAGTCGTCCTGATCGAGGAACTTGTCCTGGAAGATGAGCACCGCCCGGTCCGTCACCACGTCGTACTTCGTGTGGTACTTGGGGGTGGCTCCCCAGTTGTACCCCTTGATCTCCACGTAGCTTTTGTCGAAGACGTCATTGACGGTCACCAGGGCGTTGTCGATGGCGGCCTCGAGCACGTCGCCGTACTGGCGCGCTCCCAGGGTGGCGGCGAGCTGCGCCTTCTCGAGGGTCATCTGCTCCATCTGGCGGGTCTGGTGCAGGGTGATGACGGTGGCTGCTCCGGCCGTGAGCACCACGAGCAGCACCGCGAGCTTGAGTGAGACCTTGGCACCGAGGCTTTTTCGGAAGGACGTGGCGAGGGACATCGAGCCTCCTGGAGGCAGGGGGTTGTGGGGTTAGGGGTTCTCGAGCGCCTTGCAGAACTCGGCGCGGTCGTCGGGGTCCTCGATCTGCGCGGCCAGGTCGTTGACGAGCGGGTTCGCCGCCGCCAGCGAGAAGGGGGCGTCCGGCGAGACCCGCCGCACCGACTCCTCCACGTAGACCTTGGCGATGGGGCCGACGTGGCGGGCGAGCTGCTTGGCGCAGCGGCTCAGGAAGGCGGCCGAGGCCGGGTTGGCGACCGCGACCCGCGAGAGGCCGACGGAGGAGCTCTTCGACCAGCTCACCCCGGAGTTCGCGAGCACCTTGGAGTCGGACGGCAAGGGCTGGGAGCCCGAGGCAGGGGGGTGGGTGGAGACGGCGGAGGGGGCGGTGGCGCCGCTCGCCGAGGGGCGGCCCAGCGAGCTGCCGGCACCGGGCTCGGACGTCCCCCCGGCGATGCTCTTCCTCAGCCTGTTCGTGGCCACGCGGATGGCTACCGTCGCGAACGACGCGTTCAGCGTGGAGTCGGCGACGACCGCCAACACGTGGCCGCGAGCGCTCGAGGGCGCGAGGTTCTGGAGAAGGAACTTCCCGTCGGCGAAGAGAGCGTTGATGGACTCCCACTCCTCCTGCTGCAGGCGCACGGTGTCGACCGCCTTGGTGAGCGCGCCGCTCACCTGCTCGCAGAGGGGTCGGTCGTAGAGCGCCCGCCCGCAGGAGGCCACCAGCGCTCCGGTGGCGTCGAAGACGATGGCCGCGCTCACTCCCGGTAGGTCGAGAAGGCCCTGGAGGATCTGTTCCATTGTCATGCCTCTTTCTTCTCGAGCGCGCCCGTGAGGAGCTTTTCCACCGACGGCAGCGAACTCGACGGTTCGACGAAGGCCGCCACCAGGTTGGAGCCGGCGGTCGCCACCACGGTGCCGCGCACCGGGCCGGCGAAGGAGAGCAGGCGCAGGGAGCCGAGGCCCAGCTGGTGCCCGGCCTCGGTGGCCGTGCTCCAGAGGAAGCCGACCACCGCGGCGACGCTCTCCCCCTCCCTCTCCCGGAGCGCCTCCACGACTCCGCCGCCGAGGTCGCTCACCACGGCACTCTTCACCTCGGGTAGCTTGGCGATCAGCGGTGGGATGAGCATGGGTGGGCTCCGGGTCCTCGGGGTCAGAAGGTCTCTCGCTGCGGAGGGGCCCCGGGCGAGCGGCTCGCCGGGAGGTCGCCGCCGGGCGCGCGCGGCCAGGGCGCGAGGCCGGCGGCGCGCCGGCACGCATCCAGGATGGGAACGACCTCCGCCGCTGGCCAGGACTCCGGACGCCGCGGCATCTCGGAGAGGGTCCGCGCCTCCGCCCAGCGCTCCGCGTCCGAGGCCGTCCAGGCGTGCCAGGAGGTGAGGACGCGCGTCCCTTGCGCGGCGGCCAGCATGAGCATGTTCTCGGCGAGGCAGTTCAGCCGCTCCACGGCGCCCCCGGAGCGATGCGCGAGCAGGAGCGCGGCGTCCGGCGACAGGAGCAGGGGAGGGCTCCCCCGGGTGAGCGCGGCGTCGAGCCAGCCCCGCACGTACCGCGAGGTCTCGTCGGGGTTGAAGCGGGGGACCGGGATCTCGACGAGCCGGCCCGCCGGGAGGTCGACGCCCGCTCGCAAGAGCTCGGGAAGGAGCCCCGGCTCCCCGGCGAGGACGACCTTCAGGCCCCGGGTGAAGAGGGCGGCCGCGACCAGGCGGGCCAGAGCGGAGACGGATTCGGGCGCCGCCACGCCCTCCAGGAAGACGAGCGCCGGGGGAAGCTCGCCGCGCCCGTCCGCCACCATCCGCTCGATGAGGGCGCTCGCCCTCGCCTCGTCGGCGCCGGCTCCGGACAGGCCCGCGGCGCGGCATAGCTGGTCGAGGACGGACCGGCCCTCTCGGTCGCAGCCGGAGGCGACGAGCACGCGCCGGGAGGCGGCGAGCCCGGAGGCCGTGGCCCGGCAGAGGAGGCCGGCTCCACACCCGGAGGCTCCGGTGACGGCGATGAGAGCGGCCGACGGGTCGGCGGCGGCCTCGAAAAGCCGCCGCTGCGTCGAGGCGAGGGGCTCGAGGAGGAACGGGTCGCCAGGGTCGACCTCGAGGAAGGGTCGCCGGACCAACCCGAGCGCTCTCACGAGCGGGGCCGGGACCGGTGGAGCCGTCGGCGCCCCCGGGGCCCGGGGCGCCTCGCGGCCCGGGTTCGGTGCGGGGCGCGGGGCGCCGGGAGAGGCGCGCGCGACGGGGGGCGTGGAGGAGACGGCCGCCGGCGTCCTCTCCTGCGAGCCGAGTTCCCGCAGGACCTGCCGCCCCTCCGAGGACAAGGCCTCCGCCGAGGGGTGGCGGTCCCGGGGAGACTTGGCGAGCGCCCGCTCGATGAGCCGCGCGCAGGATGGGGGCAGCCGTGGAGTGAACTGCCTCGGATCGGGGACCGCGGCGCGCAGATGGGCGCGCTCGATGGCGGCGACGTCCTCCCCCGCATAGGGCGGCCGCCCGGTGAGGAGGTGGAAGTAGGTCGCGCCCAGGGAGTAGATGTCCGAGGCCGGGCTCGCGGCCTCTCCCCGCCAGACCTCGGGTGCCGTGTAGTACGGCGTGCCCACGCGCACGTGGGCGCTCGGGGTTCCGTGGCCGGCCGAGCCAAGCGCCATGCCGAAGTCGCTGAGCTTCACGACCCCAGCGCCGCCGAGGAGCAGGTTCCCGGGCTTCACGTCGCGGTGCACGATCCCGGAGAGGTGGGCGGCGTAGAGGGCGGAAGCGGCCTTGAGGAGCACGTGGGTCGCCTGCTCGGGGGGGAGCGGACCCCCGCGCGCCACCGTCGCCTCGGCCGAGAGGCCGGGGACGTACTCCATGGCGATGTAGCAGTGGTCCCCCTGCCGGGCCGCCCCGTAGATCTGGACCACGTCCGGGTGGTTCACCCGCGCGATGAGCCTCGCCTCGGTGAGGAACCACTGCACCGGGTCGTGCCCGTTCGCCTCCGCGGCGCTCCAGGCGAGGAGCTTGATGGCCGTGGGGCGGAGGAGGGCCTCGTCCTGAGCCAGGTAGACGACGCCCATGCGGCCGCGGCCGATCACCCTCTCGAGCCGGTAGTTTCCGAGTTTGGCTCCGACCAGGTTCGCCTGGTCCGGGGCCTTGTGCTGGCGAGGATCAGCCATGGGAGCCCCTCGCCTCTCCCGCGGGCCCTGGCACCGCGGCCCGGCGCGGCGGGCGCGCGGACCGGGCGCGGGATGGCGCCTCCGGTGCGGAGAGCGCGGAGAGGGGAAGCTTCCCGCGCGGGGCGAGAGAGGGGCCGGGCATGGCGGCCTAGCGGGCCCCTCCGGAGGCGGTGACGGTCCGGGTCCCCTCGTCGATCTCCCGCAGGAGTTCGAGC
>Ga0335078_10017069_pt1 | contig 10784 bp, 5 predicted proteins | sample Lox_Sample_32_FD_206711 | JGI IMG/M metagenome (GOLD analysis project Ga0335078, IMG submission 206711) | Soil microbial communities from Loxahatchee National Wildlife Refuge, Florida, United States - Lox_Sample_3.2 | ecosystem: Environmental > Terrestrial > Soil > Wetlands | place: USA: Florida... | reverse complement strand
CCCGAGCTTCGCTCTCCGAGCCCTGGGGCTCCTCGGCGCCGCCGGGGTTGAAGCGGAAGCCCCGCACCATGACCGCGAGCTCCTGCGCCTGTCGCGAGAGCTCCGCGGAGGCGGAGGACGACTCCTCAGAGCTCGCTGCGTTCGCCTGGGTCACCTGGTCCATCTGCGCCACCGCCGCGTTCAACTGCTCGATGCCCGTCGCCTGTTCGCGGGCCCTGGCGCTGATGTGGGCGACCATCTCGGAGACCTTGCCGAACGAGCCGGCGATCTCCGCGAACTTCTCGTTCATCTGCTTGGCGGTGGCTTCTCCGTCTCCCGCCTCTCGCACCGATTCGCGGATGAGGCCCTCCGTCTTCGTGGCCGCCTCCTTGGCGCGAAGGGCGAGGGACCTCACCTCCTCGGCCACCACGGCGAATCCCCTCCCCGCCTCGCCGGCCCGGGCCGCCTCCACGGCTGCGTTGAGGGCGAGCAGGTTGGTCTGGAAGGCGATCTCGTTGATGTCCTTGATGATCTGGGAGGTGCCCTCGGCGGCGGAGCGAATTCGCCCCATGGCGCCCGACATCCGCTGCATGGTGGCCGCCCCCGCGCTGGCCGCGTCCCGGGCGGTCTGCGCCAGGGTGTTCGCCTGTTGGGAGCTGCTCGCGGTTTCCCGGGTGATGGACGCCATCGACTCGAGGTGGGCCGCGGTCTCCTCGAGGGCGGAGGCCTGCTGCGAGGCGCCGTCGGCGACCGAGTGGCTGGACGCCGCGATCTGGTCCGCGGCCGCCGACACCTGCGAGGCGGAGCTCGCCACCTGGCTGAGCGCTCCGTGGAGGGAGTGGGCCGTCTCGTTCAGCGCTCGCTTGATCTTGGCGTGGTCGCCCTGGTACTGGGTCCGCACCCGCACCGTCAGGTCCCGGCTGGCGAGCTTCTCCAGCACCTCCGAGGCCTCGTTCACGGGGTCGAGGACGGCGTCGAGGGTGCGGTTCACTCCGTCGATGATCTTGCGGAAGTCACCGCGGTGCTTCGAGGCGTCGGCGCGCGTCGAGAGCTTGCCCTCGACGGCCGACTGCACGAGGCCCTGCGCGTCCGCCACGAGCGCGTTCACGGCCCCGATGCAGGTGTTCAGGTTCTGCGCCAGCGCCTGGAAGTCGCCGCGCCAGGGGTCGGCGATCTGCTGCGGGATTTCGCCGCGGGCGATGAGGTCCACGCAGCCCGCCGCCGTGCGCAGCGGCGTGATGACGGCGTCCAGGGTGCCGTTCACGCCTTCCACCACCCGGCGGAAGTCGCCCTCGTGCGCGCTCGCATCCGCGCGGGTGGAAAGCCGGCCCGCCACGGCCGCGTCCGCGAGTACCTTGGCGTCCGCCACCAGCGCTCGTACGGCCGCCGAGCAGCGGTTCAGGTTCTGGCGCAGCTCGTCGAGCTCTCCGGGCCACGCCTCGGCGATGGGCGGCGGGACGTCTCCCCGGGAGAGTCGGTCCACGTGGACGGCCGCGGCAGCGAGCGGCTGGGCGAAGAGGTCGAGCAGCTTGTTCACGGCGGTGATGAGGGCGGCGTTCTCTCCCTGGTACTTGGCCGCGTCGGCCCGCACCTTGAGGTCCCCGGCCATGGCGGCCTCGGTCAGCATGGCGACGTCCTGGCTCCGCGCCTCCAGGACGGCGATGAGCTCGTTCCAGGCCTGCTTCATCCGCTCGAACTCGCCGTGGTACTGGGCGGTCACCCTGGGCGGCGTGACGCCCTGGGAGAGCTGCTGGACGTACTCACAGGACACCCGGACCGGCTCCTCCATGGCCTCGACGGTGGCGTTCATCCCCTGGACGATGGGGCGGAACTCCTCCGGGACCAGGCTCTCGTCCCCTCTCACCTTGAGGTCGCCCTTGGCGGCGGCCGAAGTGAGCTTCGCCGCCTCGCCGGAGAGCGCCGAGAGGGCGCGGTCCACGGATCGGCCGATGACGAACCCCACGACCATCGTGAGGATGGCGCCGACGGCGAGGACCGCGAGCTGCGCGTAGACCTGCTTCTTCTGGGCGGCTTGGCCCTCCAGGTGAGAGGCCTCGGCCTCCGAGCGCACGGCCTCGTTCAGCTTGTCGATGGACTCGGCGATGGCGTCCGCCGAGTTGTGGAGGGAGCGCCATAGCTCCCAGATCTTCGCGTCCAGGGCCTTCGCCTCTGCGCCATTCGCCCGGGTCCGCCCCACGAGGAGTCCGTGGAGGCGCTTCGCGTCGCCCACCCAGGAGGAGAGCCCGGCCCGGAGCTTGGGCCACCGCTCGCGGGTGGCGACGGTCTGGGGGAGAGACTCGACCGCGGCGGACCCCTTCTCCACGCGGGCGATCTCCTGCTCCACCTTGTCGTCGAAGACGGTGGTGTCCTGGTGACAGCCCCGGCAATCCTCGCCCTGCATGACGGAGACGGTGACCGGCGACAGGGCCAGGTGGCTCAAGAACTGGTGGGTCTCCCGGAAGCCTCCCTCCACGTCCGCGAGCGCCCGATGGACGGGGAACTGGGATGCGGAGACGACGTCGAGCTGGTGGCCGATCTGGCGCGAGGCCTCCCAGGATGCCGCCCCCACGGCCAGTGCCACGAACAAGGCGGCCGCGAAACCTCCGAGAATCTTCGTACGGGTGCGTGCGTTCCGCATGATTCGCTCGCGAAGGTAGGTGCTCCACGGACAGTTATTGTCGGTGCGATTTGCTGCACCCGGCACGCCGACCCGCCCAGGGAGCACCCCCCCGCAACCACCCGAAACGGCTGCCCCGCGGCCGCGCGATAGCGCCCGGGCGAGGCGGGCGTCCGGGGACCCGGGTCGAGCGCCACCCGTCACAGAAAACCCGTCACCACCCGTAGCGAAATCGCCCGGCGTCCCGTCCCGGCGCCCTGAACGGGCCCCCCGCCCCGTTGATCTGCATGGGCGCTCTTTGGACCCTCTCGAGCCCGGAGGAGGAAACCGCCGAGGCGAGCCCGCGCTGGCGGGGGACAGGGGGGCATCCCTCATCGCGCGCGACGCCCGTTAGCCACATCCGTTCACGGAAGGTGGCCACCGGTTCGGCACCGCGAGCTTCCTCTGCCCCGACCGTGGTGCCGCTCTTCGGATCGCCCGAGGTCGCGGCTGGGCTCCGACGTGGTCTCGTTTCGAGTGTATCGGTGAGCCGCCCGGCCCCACCGAGGCCCACCTTTTCATTTCCGGGTCGACCTCGCCACCGCCCACCAGGCGGGGCGATGGGCCGAAAGGCCAGCTCGGCCGGCCGGCCGGGGCCCGCAGCCGGTGGCTGTCATCGGCGAAGCGTCTCGCGACCCGGGCCATGATGCCGACCATCTCGTGGCGACCGCCCGGAGCCCCCTTTGGAGCCCCCCTCTACCTAGGGGTTTCCCCAGTGCCTCGACACTCCGATCTTCGGATATCCGATGGGTGAGGTAAGCTCCTCGGCTCATCGAGGATCTCGGTTCGGGGGGACCTATGAAGATCATCGACCGTAACCTGCGCAGGCTAGAGGTAGCAGGGCTCTTGCCGAGCCTCGTCAGGGCTCCAACGGAGGAGGACCCCGTGGGCGTGGTGTCGTTCGCCGCCCCGGACCGCCTCTACGCGGTTTTCTCGGACGAGCGCGACCCTAATTATTTCCGAGTGACCACGGGGATGGGATTCGGGCGTTCCGACGCGCCCGAGCTCCCGCTGCTCCTCCACTACGCGAATGAGTTGAACCGCAGCTTCCGCTTCGTGCGCACCGTCGTGGACGCTCCGAGCCGCGTCGAGTTCGTGTTCGAGGCAGTCGTCGAGGACCCGGATCGAATCCCTCAGGTCCTGGAGGCCGCGGTCCCGGCGCTCGCCCGCGTCGCCGACGCCTTCTTCGACTCCATGTACTTGCCCATCCCGACCCAGGCGTAGGCGCGGGGCCGGGCGCGCCACCCACCCGCGCCACGCGCCGGCCGCCGGGTCGCGATTCGCCGAGGGTGCGGTGGGCTCGGCTCGGAGTCGGCCCATTCGCGCCGCCGCTTCGCAGCGCTCGACCCGCGGCTCCTCAGCTCGCCCGCACGCGCGCCCCGACGCTGCGAGGGTGACTGGACCGGTTGCCCCAACCGAGGGGCCAGCCCATTTACTGCAAGCGCGGCCGGAACAGCCACAACGCCTTGTAAAGTGGCGGTTATTTGACTTTGTCCTCCTCGGCGCTATACGTTGATCTGGCTCACTCTTTCCGTACTCCCTTCGGTGGCCCGCCGTGTGACGCTCGTCAGCTTCAAGAATGAAGATGACCTGGGGCCCAGGCTGAGGAAGGGCTCCCGTAGAGGGCACCCGTGAGACGCCTCGTGAGCCGCCGGGGCGACGCGCGCCGGAGCTCGCAGGAACTGGCGCAGCGCCGCGTCCTCATCGTCGAGGACGATCCGGACGACGCCGAGGTCATCGGCGAGCTGCTGTCGGGGGCCGCCGTGGTCAGCTACGCGGGAACGGTGGCGGAGGCGTCCCAGCTGGCCCGCCTCCGGGACTTCGACGTGGCGCTCGTGGACGCCTCCCTCCCCGACGCCCAGGGTGCCGCGGCCATCGAGGCCCTGGCCACGCTGGGCAAGTTTCCGGTGGTCCTCTTGACCGGCACCGATAGCGCCGAGCTGGGGAAGTCGGCCGCCCGGGCCGGAGCCCAGGACTACCTGGTGAAGGGTCAGTTCACGCCCCCCCAGCTTCACCGAGCGATCTCGTCCGCGATCTTCCGCCACGAGGCGCTCACCCAGTACCGCAAGCTCCTGCAGGACAGCCCCGACGGCGTGCTCGTCTTCAACCAGGCGGGACGGATCCTCTTCGCGAACCCCGCGGCGGTGGAGGCCTTCGGGGTGAACAGCGAGGGCGAGCTCATCGGAGAGCACATCCAGTGTCCCGTCGACGATGCGGCTCGCGGCACCGTGGAGCTCCACCTCCGGGGTGGGCGCACCGTGGAGCTGCACGTGGGGCGGGTACCGTGGCGCGGAGACGAGGCGTACCTCGCCATCGTCCGGGACGTCACGGAGCGCGCCCGGCTTCTCGCCGAGCTCACCGAGGCCAACGAAGCCCTCTCCCAGATGGCGGTGCGGGATCCGCTCACCGGGGCCCTGAATCGCCGCGGGGTCGAAGGCGCCCTCCGCCGCATCTGCGACGCGCAGCGCCGAGGCGCCGGCCGGGGAGTGGCCCTCCTCTTCGACTGCGACGACTTCAAGTCCATCAACGCCCTCGCGGGCTACGCGGCCGGGGACGCCACGCTGCAGCTCGTGGCGCGAACCCTCACGGAAGGCGTGCGCCCCTCGTTCGATTGCGTCGGCCGCATCGGCGGCGACGAGTTTTTGGTGCTGCTCCCGGACACCCGGCTCGCGGAGGGGCTGCTGGTGGCGGAGCGCCTCCGGGAGGCGATTCGCTCGAAGCCACACCCCGGCGCCGCCCACGGCCTGCGGGGCGGCGTCACGGTGAGCGCCGGCGTCGCCTCCGTCCCCTACGCCGACGCCTCCCTGAAGGAAGTCCTGGGACTCGCCGAATCGGCCCTGACGGCGAGCAAGACCGCGGGGAAGAACCGGGTGACCGCAGGCCCGGACGCCGAGGAGACGCCGCGACAGGACGCCGACCTGAGAGCCCTGCTCGCCGCGCCGGGATCGATCGGGGTAGCGGCGCAGCCGATCGTCCGGCACCCGGGCGGAGGCGCCATCGGTCACGAGCTCTTGTTTCGCGGACCTGCGGACAGCCGCCTCGAGACGCCGGCCGCGTTCTTTGCGGCCGCGCGGCGGGACCAGTTGCTCGGGGAGGCGGACCTCACCTGTCTCCGCCGCTGCCTGGAGGTGGGGACCTCCCATCCGCACCTCGGCCGAGTGCACCTCAACGCCTACCCGTCCACCCTCCTCGACACGCCCACGGAGAGGCTTCTCGAGACCTTCTCCGGAGCGGGCCCGCTCGTCATCGAGCTCTCGGAGCAGGAGTTCGTCGGGGCTCCCGCCCTCCTGCAGCCGGTGATCGCGCGGCTCAGGCAGGCCGGGGTCCGGTTGGCGCTCGACGACATCGGGTTCGGACACAGCTCCCTCGAGACCGTCCTCGTCCTGGAGCCCGAGATCATCAAGATCGACCGCTGCCTGGTCCACGGCATTGCCCAGAACACCGGCCAGCGGAAGGTCCTCGATCGTCTGCTCCACTGCCTCGCCGGCCTCAACGCAGAGGTCATCGCCGAGGGAATCGAGCAGGAGGCGGACGCCCGCGTGGTCGAGGACCTGGGGGTTCCCTTCGTGCAGGGATTCCTCTGGGGGAGGCCCCAGCCCGTCTAGCTTCCCGGCCGCGGCCTCCTCGCCGCACCCGGGCGGCCGCATGCCTCTCTCCGCTGCCGTCGGAGTTCGAAGAGACGCCGTTTTCCGTCGCCGCCGGCGGGCCCCTCGCGCCCGCGGCGCTTGGCTCTGGCCGGACGGCGCCGTCCGCGGGCGAAGAGGCTCACCCGCCGGGGAGGGCCCTCAGTCTCGCCAGGGCCGCGTCGAGCGTCTCGTCCCGCTTGGCGAAACAGAATCGCACGAGCCGCTGAGCCGGGGGGGCCGCGTAGAAGGCCGACACGGGAATGGTCGCGACGCCGCCCGACGTGGTGAGCCAGCGCGAGAAGGCCACGTCGTCCAGGTCCTCCCGGATGCCGGAGTAGTCGGCGAGCTGGAAATACGTCCCGCGCGAGGGCAAGAGCCGGAACCCGGCCCGGGAGAGGCCCTCCGCCAGCCGATCCCGCTTGCTCTGGAAGAAGGCCGGGAGCCCATCCCAGCGCGGAAAAGAGGCGAGGTACCGCGCCAGCGCGTGCTGAGCTGGCGTGTTCACGGCATAGACGAGGAACTGGTGCACTTTGCGGAATTCCGACGTGAGCGGCGGCGGAGCGACGCAGTACCCCACCTTCCAGCCGGTGGCGTGGAAGGTCTTGCCGAAGGAGTAGACGGCGAAGCTGCGCCGGCGGAGCGCCGGGTGCGCGAGCACGCTCCGGTGTCGCAGGCCGTCGAACACCATGTGCTCGTAGACCTCGTCGGCGAGCACCAGGAGGTCCTGTCGTTCCGCCAGCTCGGCGAGGGCCTCGAGGTCGTCCGCCGAGAAGACCGCGGTCGACGGGTTGTTGGGATTGTTGACGACGAGCAGCCGGGTGCGGGAGGTGACCGATCGCGCCACGGCGTCCCAGTCCACGGCAAAGCTCGGCGCCGAGAGCGGAATGCGCACGGGCCGGGCGCCCTGGGCGAGGACCGCCGGCGCGTAGCTGTCGTAGGACGGGTCGAGGAGAATGGCCTCGTCCCCGGGGGAGAGCACGCAGGCCGCGACCGTGAAGATGGCCTGAGTGGCTCCGGCCGTGACCGTGACCTCCCCTTCCGGATCGACCGTCGCTCCTGACGCCGAGCGCACCTTGTCGGCAATCGCCTGGCGCAAGGCCGGGACCCCGCCCATGGGCGCATACTGGTTGTGGCCGGCACGGGCGGCTTCCCCGAGGTCGTGGAGAAGCTCCGGGTCGCACGGGTAGTCCGGAAAGCCCTGCGAGAGGTTGATGGCCCCGTGCTCGTTCGCGAGCTGGGTCATGGTGGCGAAAATGGTGGTGCCGACGTCGGCGAGCTTGGAGGGGACTCTCATGGCGTTTCCGGGGCAAGCCTAGCAAGCCGCCCGGCGGCGAAACCTACCTTCTTTGGGCCCGGGACGGCCAGAGCGGGCCCCGGCCCGCCTCCCCGTTCCCGCTGGCCGGTCGGCCCGCGCCGAACCGTGCGCTCGCGAGAAGCGGACGCGCGTCGGAGCCCGGTGCCGGCCGGGCAACGACGGTCGGACCGCGGGGGGCTTCGTGTCATGATGCGCTCCTTCGGCGATCGAGAGGCTTCGAGATGCGGCGCGGACACCCCCACCTGGTTCTGGCGATCTGCTGCCTGTCCCTCTTTCTCGTGATGATGGACGTCACCATCGTGAACGTGGCTCTTCCCGCCATCCGGCGCGACCTGCACACCTCCATGGCCGGGCTGCAGTGGTCGATCGACGGGTACACCATCGTGGTCGCGAGCTTCCTCTTGCTCGCCGGATCGATGGCGGATCGGTTCGGGCGACGCCGCACCTTCCAGGCGGGACTCCTGCTCTTCAGCCTGGGTTCGCTCTGCTGCAGCATGGCGCAGACCACCCTGGCGCTGGTCCTCTGTCGGGTGCTGCAGGCGGTCGGCGGCTCGATGCTCAACCCGGTGGCGATGTCGATCATCGCCAACACCTTCATCGAGCCGAGGGCGCGAGCCCGGGCCATCGGAGTCTGGGGCGCCGTGGTGGGCGTGTCCATGGCCATCGGGCCCGTTCTCGGCGGCGTTCTCACCGAGAGCGTCGGGTGGCGCTCCGTCTTCTGGGTCAACGTTCCCATCGGCCTCGTCGCCCTGGCGCTGACGGCGCGGTTCGTCCCCGAGTCGCGCGCCGAGCGGGTGCGCCGCGTCGACGTCCTGGGGCAGGCTCTCGTCGTCGTCGCGCTCGCGGCGCTCACCTCCGCCCTCATCGACGGTCCCCATGCCGGCTGGGGCTCGGGGTTCATCGTGGGGGCCTTCGCCACATCCGCGCTCGCCGTGGCCACGCTCCTGTGGCACGAGCGCCGTTGTCCCGAGCCGCTCATCGACCTGCGCTTCTTCCGGAGCATCCCTTTCGCGGCCGCGAGCCTCGTGGCCGTGCTCGCCTTCACCGCCTTCAACGGGTCCCTCTTCCTCCACTCCCTCTATCTCCAGGAGTCGCGCGGCCTCCAGGCGACGGCAGCAGGGCTGTGCCTGCTCCCCACCGCCGTGGCCATGGCCATCTGCTCTCCCATCTCAGGCCGCCTGGTGGGCGCGGGGCATGCTCGCTGGGCCATGGTGGTGGCCGGGGCGGGCATCGCCGCGAGCGCCCTGTTCCTCACGGGTTTGCGGGTCGACACGAGCCTTGGGCACCTCCTCGTCGCCTACGCGGTGTTCGGCGTCGGCATGGGCACCGTGAACGCCCCCATCACCAACGCGGCCGTATCGGGGATGCCGCGCGCGCGAGCCGGAGTGGCCGCGGCCGTCGCCTCCACGAGTCGCCAGGTCGGCGCCACCCTCGGCGTCGCCCTCGCCGGCTCGATCACGGGCGGCGGAGACGCCGTCGGCGCCCTCTTCGTCCAGGTGATCCGCCCGGTCTGGTGGCTCGTCGCGGCGTGCGGGGCCTCGATCGCCGTGCTCGGCATCGCCTCGACGAGCGGGCGAGCGCGGGCGAGCGCCCTGGCGGTGGCCCATCTGCTCGATGCACCCCACGAAGGGCCGGCGCGCTGATCGGCGCCATCGCGTCTTGCGTTTCTCGCTTCCCAGACGGCGAGAGAGGCGTCGCCGCGGTCCGCCTGCCCGGACCCCGACCACTCCTCTGCCCTTCTCGACAGCAGTCCCCGGCCCCTTTTCCACGGCCCTCTCTGCCTGAGCGGCTGGTCGGGTATCGCGCCCGCACTCGATCCCGGTCCGAAAAACCACTTTCGCTCGGAACCGGATCCGTTCGCAGTTCGTTTACGCGCCGAGGCCGCTCGAACGAGCAGGCCCTCCCCTTCGAGCCACTTCCGGGTATCCCGGTTTCCACCGGAACGGCCCGGGAGATGCACGAATCTCCGCGAAGGGGTCAATCGAAAGGAAAGGAGAAGCCATGAAGAGCGCAGTTCCATTCCTGACAGCAGTCGCGTTGGTGTTGTTCACCTCGAGTGCACGGGCCGCGGATGACGGTGACGCAAGCCAGGCCGTCGAGGTGAAGTCAGCAGCGGCGGAGGCGAAGGCTTTCGCCGCCGAGGCACGGGCGGCCGCCGCCGAAGCGAGGTCGTCCGCGGCCCAGGCGGAATCCGCGGCAAAGCGCGCCACCGGGAGCGCCGGGGCTCCCAGCGGGGAGCCCCTGGAGGCGCCTTGGGAGGGCATCCGCTACGAGCAGCCCAGCCAGATGCCGGCCGAGGTCTCGTGCCAGGTCGGGAGTCGGTGCGATCTCCTGAGGGCCGCCTGGTCCGCTGGCTGAGGCTCGCCGGCTTGAACCCGTTCGTAGGCCGACTCTGCCGGCGAGTCGGCCTACATCGGGGCGCCAAAGGAACGAGGACCGCGGGCCGACGTCGCTCCGCGGTTCGCCCCCTGCGCCGGCACCGCCGAGACCCTGCGAGGGGGCGCCCCTCTCGCGCGATCCCTCGGCCCCGCCCGATATCCCCGGGCCGAGGCTCCTTTCTAGCGCGCCGGTCCGCTTCCGCCCCTGGTCCCCGCTCCCAGGGCGGTCAGCCTGGCTTGAGCGCGAGCCGCGAAGTTCGCCTCGGCCCGGACCCTCGTATACCGGAGAAAGGCCTCGTACTCGGCCACCGCCTCCTGGGGACGCCCCGTGCGGTCGCAGATCCGCGCCAGGTCGTAGTGAGCAATGGCGATCCGCGGGTCCAGGGCCAGGGCCCGGCGGAGGCCAGCCTCCGCCGAGGCGAGGTCGCCCTTGACCGCGTCGGCGGCAGCCACCGCGGTGATCGCCAGGGCGTCGTGCGGATCGAGGTTGAGAGCTTCCTCCCATTCGGCGCGGGCCGCGTCCAGGTCCCCGCCAATCTGGAGCATCGTTCCAAGGTTGAAGTGTGCCTCCGGAGACCGGGGTTCCGCTCGGACGGCGCTGCCTGCCAGGCTGAGGTCGTCTCTCCATTCCCGCGTGCGCCCGATCGTGCGCAAGCCCAGGCCGATCGCCACCAGGGCGATTCCGGCCCCGACGGGTCGCCAGCCCACGCGGTCTGCGAGGCGGCGCGCACCATCGGCGACGAGGATCCAGAGCCCCACACCCGGCGCATAGAAGTAGCGCTCGGCGACGAGCGACGTGGTCGGGACGGGGAGGATGTTCGCCAGGGGAA
>Ga0335078_10017068_pt1 | contig 10784 bp, 15 predicted proteins | sample Lox_Sample_32_FD_206711 | JGI IMG/M metagenome (GOLD analysis project Ga0335078, IMG submission 206711) | Soil microbial communities from Loxahatchee National Wildlife Refuge, Florida, United States - Lox_Sample_3.2 | ecosystem: Environmental > Terrestrial > Soil > Wetlands | place: USA... | reverse complement strand
AAGAGCCTGAACCCGACGACGCCCTCCGCGCCTGCGATCGCTTGCGGCGGCTGACCGCACTGCGGACAACCAACCAGGTACGCGGCCGCTGCCGCGGTGAAGCGCAACCGGCAGCTGGGACAGCCAAGATGGGTCATATCCGACCCCTTTCGATAGAAGCCCGAGTGGGCTTGAGAGACCGAGTCGCCGTCCCGCCAGACCGCAGCGTGCCCGCCCGGGGTCGACCTTCGACCCGAGCCGAGTTGGCTCGACTTACCATCCGTGCCGCCCGCTCGGCATCAGCATGAGGATTCAATGCTCTCCGAGCGCCGGGCTTTTCAGCCCGTCACTCACCGTCCGGCAACCGCCGCCGCTGTGCCCCACAAGAGTCGGAAACTCCAGCAACGCATCCGCGACGCCGCCGTGCCGTGCATCCGTGTCAGCGCGAGGCTGGTTTTTTGCGGGAACCACCGCCGGCGGCCTCTCTGCCCTTCTGAGTGAAGAAGTTGCCCCGAAAGCGAGAAGAGCTGGGCTCACCGAGCGAGGTTAATCCTAGCAGGTCCAGCCCTCCGTCAGGTGGACCCGATAGGTGGGGACGACCCCGGACCGCGGCAGGAGAACATCCGCTGGGGCGACCGCTCCACGCGGGCAACCTGCTGCCGACAGGCTAGACTCGTCGTACGGGTCGGGCGTTTGTCTCGACCGAAGCAGTGCCCCGCGTTTTCGCAGTCGTTGCGCTTCAGCACCCTCCGCGTACCGCAGTGCACATACTCGGAGGTAACAATGTCAACAGGAACCGTGAAGTGGTTCAGCGACGACAAGGGCTTTGGGTTCATCACACCTGATGACTCCGACAAGGACCTGTTCGTCCACCATTCCGCGATCCAAGGCAGCGGCTTCAGGTCGCTGGCCGAGGGCGCGAAAGTTAGCTACGACGCCGAGCAGGGCCCCAAAGGCCCAGCGGCGGCGAACGTCCGAGCGCTCTAGAGCTCGACCGACGCAATCAGCACGGGAGGGCCGGATGTCGCGCCCCTCCCGCGCTTTGCGCCTCTCTCAGTCTGTCCTCCACATGCTCGAGTTGTCCGTCGAGCTTCTGAAGCTGAGCGTTGGATCCGAGACCCCATCGGTAAAGCTTGGCCCGCAGTAGTGACATTTGGTTGTGACAGTCACGTATATCGGCTCGGAGCGACGAACGGGCGGTGAGGTCACATATCGAAGCTACCATCACGGTGCCCCTGCGCACGATGCCCGTCGCGGGTCGATCATGCAGCTCACCTGCCTGGTCGAGGTTGACAGCGCCGAGCCCATCGCGGTCAATCCGGCGCACGTGGTCGCGCTGCGAGCGCTAGACATGTAGTCCGCCGCGTTGCGAAGCAGGGCGTCGGCTCGTCGGGGTGGCGCTGTGTGTGCCGCCTCTTGCCCCATTGAGGCAAGAAAAAATCTTGCTGCACCGTTCACATACGGCGTTGTGATAGGAGTACATTGGTTCTACGTGCTGGCCCTGCTGCCGAAATTTTCAGCTCGCGCACTGCATGCCACCAACGGCGTCGATGGCGCCACGAGGCGACGGGCGTGAGTTAGCGGTTTTCGCTGCGGGGCCAGTGCTGTAGGTCGATAAGCGTCGCCATGCTCTGCCGGATTGCTCAGTGTGATCGACGGCGCGGGTGATTCTGACCGCGTGAACCCGCCATCGAGACGGAAGACTCCGGTGCGCGCAGGCAGCCGACGGCGGATATATGGGCTAGCGATCGTCGCGGGCTTTCGCGCGCATAGGGGCTGTGCGCAGCACCGTTGATACGACGAGCGCCGTTATCGGCCCCGGTCATGTCTCCCCGAGCTGCTCTAGGCCCCTGCTCCTCGTAGCATGACGACACACGCCGGATTGATTCCCACGCGCTCGCCGGTATCCACTTCAACGAGCCACGCGAACTCCATGATCGAGCCCCTGTCGGCGTTGAGAATGGTGCGCTCGACCGCCTCGGTCGTGCCCTCGACTCGGTAGCGAGCGCCGCCGAGGACGGTGATCTCCGTCGTCGCGGCCGACCGGGATGACTCCATCGTCAGCGGGCCACCGCGGCACGTGCGGCGTGGTGTGAGCGCGTCGAGCGATGAGAAGGTTCTGGCATCCGGTCTCCGTTCGGCGCCGGCAGACGACTGGCCACGCGATCTCGATCATGAGCCTCGGTTCCCACACCTCAGCGCGATCGCGCGTTGGTGGATTGCGAGCTCAAGGCTTAGCGAATCACTGCGGGGTCAGCGCCCAGCGAGACTACTCCGTTCCCTCGCCACCCGCAAGAACGGCTGGATGTGGTGCTACCGTAAGAGACGACGGCGACGTCGTCGCCGGCGAGGTTCACCAAGCCGACGCAGCGAATCTCCCTCTGAACGAATGCGATCGCGCCGGCGAAGGGAGAGGTGCGATGTCCAGCCAACCTTGTCGGGTCGTCTCATGAAGACGGCACGGGAACGCGCTCAGGAGAAACGGCAGGAGAAGCTGGAGTCCGTCGCTGAACAGGTCGAGAACGGCGAGCTTGTCATCCGGCCGATGACTGAAGAGGAGCGCCGCCGCTATCCACCGCTCCCGCCTCAGTCAAAGCGCCCGGCAAGGGGCTGAGACCATGCCTGAACCATCGGGGCTGATCGCGCGGGTCAGACAGATGAGACGCACGACCGACTCGTCGGGAAAGGCGCCTCGAACGACTCCGCCCCGGGATGACACGACGGCGCTGGAGGCTCTGCAGGCGCGGATCGAGCATTTGGAGCAGCTCGTCGAGGGACTTCAGGACTCCATCCATCGGGAGTCTGAGCGACAGAGCAAGCGGATCACCGAGCTCGAGGCTCGGATGGAGCCCGCCGCGATCAGCGTGGCGCTGAGCAAGGACGCCCGCGACCGCGGGCTGTAGGCGCGGGTGACCGCATTCTTCATCCCAGGGATCGCCACTGAAAGTGACGGCCGCGCCCTGGAGGTTGCCTATGGCGACATGCGCGCACGTGTGGAACTCGACATGGGCCGGCGCCCGCGCGAGCGCAGAATCGAAAAACTGTGGACGCGCAGGGGCAGCATTGACTGCGTGACGATTGTGGGCAGGCCGGATCCTCTGCGGGGCGGCACCGTCATGGCGATCTTCGACATGGGAGCGCACGAGCCGTTCATCATCTGGCGTGCAACGGACAGCTGGACTGGCGGCGGCTCTTGCGAGGTTCTGAGCTGGCGCGCGTACTCCGTTCTGGAGTTCGACCCGTGAACGCCGCTAAAGACGTCGAACTACTCGAGGCGGACGCGCGGTACTACCACGACCGGGTCGCCCTTTTGCGGGCCAAGCTCTACAGATGGGGCCAAGGCTCAACCCCGCAACTGCAGGAGCTCGAGCGCCGCTTGGCGAGCGCCGAGCTGCGGCTGCGCGAGCGGCGTTCACGCGAGTCAAGCTGATCGGCGGCGGTCCGGAAGGCCGCTGTCGCTTTCTCAGCAGGGCATCGGCCAGCCGTTCGCGATCCAGCGAGACGTATCGGCCGGCCGGGCGGCCCCGGCGGACGGTCACGTCAGACCGTCGCCATTCGCTAGGCTGGCATGAGGATCGAGCGTCTGCTCGACGAAGCAGTGCCCCGCGTTTTCGCAGTCGTTGCCGTTAGCACCCTCCGCGTTTCGCAGTGCACATACCTCAGGAGGGAACAAGATGGCAACGGGTACCGTGAAGTGGTTCAACGGGGATAAGGGCTACGGATTTATCACCCCGGACGATTCCGGGAAGGATCTGTTCGTGCATCACAGCGCGATCCAAGGCAACGGCCACAAGTCCTTGGATGAGGGCGCAAAGGTGAGTTACGACGCCGAGCAGGGTCCCAAGGGCCCGGCTGCCACGAACGTCGCAACGCTGTGACCAACACGCGGCGACGATGCGGGCGAGCGCTCGTATCGGACCCTCGCCGCTCCCGTCCGCATCCGTGCAGCGGCCGCTGCACGGATGGCGTGGGTGCCCACGACGCTGCGATGCAGCGACAGGACGGCCGGATGTCGCCAGAGCTTGATCGACACCAGCCGTCTGGGTCTTCACCTTATTTGCGCGTGCGGTCGGCGCGCTCCAGACCCCAAGAGCAGGAGGACACGCATGGCGGGCGCGAACAAGAAGACCACCATGGCAAAACTAAACCGCGAACGAAAACTGCGCGAGCGCCGAATGGAGAAGCAGGCGAGGAAGGACGCTAGGAAGCAGGGATCGGCCGGTCAGCGAGGCCAGTCGGGCGACGTGCTGACTGGGGACGCCGATCAGGCGGTCCCCTCGGTCACCGAATTTGACGCGCCCCTCGCCGGCCAGTGGCCAGGCGACGACGGGTCGGCGAAGTTCAGGGCCGAGGTCGGATCGGGAGCACAGCATTCCACCCTCCCGGCTGGAGCGTCCGCCGCCGGAGGTGAACCGGAGGCGGCTCCGAACGAGGCGGGCACACAGCTACCGTCTGCTCGTCGCCCCTGACTCGCGCGCGCAGCAGCGATGAGCTAATCAGCGCCTCCGTTCGCCGTCGCCCGCGACCTCGGCGAGCCTGCGGTGCAGCCGCTCGCGCAACTCGTCCGGTTGGTACTGACGCTGCGCGCGACGCCTACGGGCCAATACCACGCCCGTGGCTGCCACTCCGGCGAGGCCGGCGAGACCGACGAGCTTCCAGCGCATCCGCATCGGTCGCGTAGGTTATTGGCGGCGTGAACGACACGGCGCTGGCTCTCGAAGACGCCGTCGCGACGGCGGCGACCGGCGACATTTGGCTATTCCGCGGCAGGTCAATGGCCGACCTGACGATTCGGGCCCTCACCAACAGCCCGGTCAACCACGTCGGCATGGCCGTCGCGATCGATGACCTCCCGCCGCTGCTCTGGCACGCCGAGCTCGGCCGCTCGCTGCCTGACGTGTGGACCGGTGAGCGCCACCGCGGCGTGCAGCTTCACCTACTCGCTGAAGCGGTCAGGACCTGGAATATGCGCTACGAGCAGCGGGCCTGGCTCCGCCAGCTCGACGGTCCGATCGACCGCGACCACGAGGACCGGTTGATGGAAGTCATCGACCGCTTCGACGGCCGGCCGTTTCCGACCGCGCTCGGGCTTCTGCGACGGTGGCTCAGTCGCCCGATGCGACGCACGTCGTCACTGGAGGAGACCTTCTGCGCGGAGCTCATCGCCGCCACCTATCAACACATGGGTCTGCTGGCTTCCGGACGACCGGCCGGCTCGTATGATCCTGGGCGCTTCTGGAGCGGCGACCACATCAGCCTGGTCCCGCCGTTCGCGCTGGGTGCTGAGATCGCGGTGCGGTGAGCCGAGCTTCACGCGGGGGGAAGCCGGCCGTGCAATCAAGCAGCCGGATGCTCGTGCTGGAGCCGATCGAGCACGGCGGCCGACTGAGAATCGCGCGCGCGCACGAGTTCGCGCATGACGTCTGTATCGAGTCGCGCCGGGTCGGTCGCGTGAAAGAACGCCTCGAGCGTCCGCGCAAAGCGCAGGGGGTCATCGAGGTGCGGAAAGTGCCCCGCCTCGTCGAACAGTTCGAGGTCGCTGCCGGGCATGCCCTCGTGCGTCGGCCGCGCGTGCTCGACCGGGATGATCCGGTCACGGCGACCCCAGATGATCAACGTTGGCATCATCGATGCCAGGTAGAGGCGGTCGGACGCGTTGATCCGCTGGCCGGTCGGGTCGATCACAGCCCGAAGCGTGTGAATGAAGGCGCTTCGTGCCTCCGGGTTGGCGAGCGATTGATAGCCCCGCGCCATCTCGGTCAAATCGGGTCGTGTCCGCAAACCGATTCGCCCGAGCGTCCGCGGAATCACCGAGGCGACATCGAGCACGCGCGGGTGCGCGAGCAGCGGCAAGACGAACTCCGACCCGGGAAGCGTCGCTGCGCGAAGCAGGAAGTGGACCTCCTCGCCCAGACCGCCGCTCGACACGAGCACGAGCCGCCCACACCGTTCCGGGAACTGGTAAGCGAACTGCATCGCGATCCCACCACCGAGCGAATGGCCGACGACGCTTGCTCGCTCGATGCCGAGGCCCACCAGCAGGTCGCGAATCCCAGACGCGTGCGCCCCGAGTGAGTAGTCGCCTCGCGGCTTGGCCGAGTCGCCGTGGCCGAGCAGGTCGGGCGCGATAACGGTGTGGGTCTCGGCCAACAGCTCGGCGACCCCGTCCCACTGCGAAGCGCGCCCCGCGACGCCGTGGATCAGCACTACGGCCGGCCCTTGGCCGGCGATGTTGAAGTACACCCGATGGCCGTGCAGCGAGACATCGACGCGCTCGATCGTCGGTCTCGTCCCGATACGGCTTCCCCGGCCGGTGGTGGCGGGGTCCACCCGCAGATTCTCGGTCTTCGGGTTCATGACCTCGGTCGGGTCTGGTTGAGGAGACGGGAGCTCAGTCGCATGCGCGACTGCCGTGTTGGTGATGTCGCTCGACTTTGGAGCACCCGGACGTTCCCGGCCGCCGGGCATTTGGGGCCCTGCTCGTCGCCATGGCTCACCTTCGCACCCTCGTCGGCGACTTGCAGCGGTTGCGTTGGACTGCGATGTACGAACAGGTCCTTGCCGGAGTCATCGGGTGGCGTGAATCCAAGTCCTTGTCGTCGCTGAACCACTTCTGCCCCGAGCGGATCGTCCTAGCGGAAGTCGCCCTGACGACGCCTCCGAGCCTGCTCCTGCTCGCGCGCGGCGCGACGCGTGCGCGCCTGCCTCTGCGCCTGTTCGTTCCGCTGCGCGATCTCCTTCTTGAGCGCGGTGATCGCCGCGTCCGACGTCGATCGTCCCGGTCCGGGTTGATCAGGCTGCTTAGTCACTGGACATGCACTCCTCGTCGCTCTCTGAGAACACTAGGCCACAGGACGAATGCGGGAGCGAGACACCGAACGGTGGAGACGGGCTCCCTACTGTATCGGTGCATACCGCCCGGCCAGGAAATTCGCGTACTCCTCCGCAACCCCCGAACGCACTCAACCGGCGCGGGCGAGGCGAGGACCGCGCGCCAGCGTCTACGACAGCTCGGACACCCCGTTCGCAATGCGGGGTTCGGGACATGCTAGGGTCGAAGTTGCTCGGTGAGCCCAGCTCTTCTCGCTTTCGGGGCGACGTGATCACTCAGAAGGGCAGAGAGGCACCCGCGTCGCCTCGACTCTTCGGCTTCCATCGAAAGGGGTCGGCCATGACCCAGGTTGGCTGTCCTAACTGCCGGTTGCGGTTCACGCGAGCCGCGTCGGCGTACCTCGTTGCTTGTCCCGAGTGCGGTCGGCCGCCGCAAGCGATCGTGGACGCACAGAGGGTTGTCGGGTTTAGGCTCTTCGTCGTGGAGGACGTCCCCCAGGAGCGGCCTGAGGCTCTGGCGGTCGAAATCCCGTTCCCAGATCCCGGCGCGGGACGGTCATGACCGACTTACACCTGCGCATCCTTCGGATCGTCGCGAAGAAGCGGCAGCGCGCCCTCGACGATCACGACGCCGCCGACCACGCCGCCGACCCAAGATCCGGTGACCGCGAGCGCTCCTCGGGTTAGAGATCAGTCATGGTCCTCGGGTTTCGCCTGACGCCGCGCTGTGCGGTGTTGACCAACGCGAGTGCGCTTGTGCGTCATCGGGGGCGGTGGCGGCACCGCCGGTCGATGGTCGTCACCCGCTTCGCAGCGCGCGTGGCTTGTGCGCCTCCAAGTGGTGGACGATCGGGTGGCTGGTTTGACTCGGCGGTTGGCGGGAGCGGACGCGCGAGGAGGTCGAGCACCCTGTTCAGATCCGCGCTGTCCGCGAACGGTCCAATTGCGCGGACAGTCGTGGGTGGGCTATCCCTACGGACCGAATTCCCACCCCAGGCGCGGCGGCCACCGACGATGCATCAGCGTCACGAGGCGGGAGGCGTGCGACTGCGGGGCGGCCTGTTGCCGCACCTAGGTAGCGCCGGCCGCTCGTACCGGCGGTCTGGTCCAACCAGCGGGGGCTCTCGCCCTCATCCATGCGCGCAGTGCCAACAGAGGGATGGGAAGGTACATGCGATGACCCCGTCGCAAGACGATCTGGCGGCGTGTCGGCGTGCCAAGCCGGGTCGCGATCGCCGGCCGGCGGTCTGATCGCGAGACGTCACGGATGTCGGGAGCGGATCTCGAGGAGCTGGAAGAGGTCAGGGGCCTGATCGCACGTGGCCTGCGGTTCGGAGTGCTCACATATGTGGAGATCGTGACCGCCACGGCCGAGCTCGGCCTCGAGGAGATCGACATCGAGGAGCTGCACGGCGTCCTCGAGCGGCGCGAGATCGAATTGGTCGACGAGATCGATCCGGCTACTCAGACGAGCTTGAGCCCCGAACGCGGGCCCGACAAGCGGACGCGCCGGAAGGGTGAGCTGAACCTGGAGCCGGAGGGGACGACGGACGGTCTGCAGCTGTTCTTGAAGGGCATCAGCAACGTCCGGCTGCTGACGGCCCAGGAAGAGGTCGATCTCGCCCAGCGGATCGAGCGCGGCTCGTTCGAGGCCAAGCAGCGGATGGTCGAGGCGAACCTGCGGCTGGTGGTCTCGATCGCCAAGCGTTACCGCAATCAAGGCCTGCCGTTTCTAGACCTGATCCAGGAGGGCACGCTCGGTCTCGTACGCGCCACCGAGAAGTACGACCATCGCAGGGGCTTCAAATTCTCGACCTACGCCACCTGGTGGATCCGACAGGCGATCGCCCGTTCGCTCGCGGACAAGGCGCGCACGATCCGGATCCCGGTCCACATCGTCGAGAAGCTCAACCGGATCGGGCGGGCCGAGCGGAAGCTGATGACCGGGCTCGGTCGCGAGCCGACGGCTGACGAGATCGCCGAAGTGAGCGGGATCGAACCTGAAGAGGTCGAGTCGATCCGGCGGTTCACGCAGACACCGGTCTCGCTTGAAATGCCAGTTGGTGACGAGGAGCAGTTCGAGTTCGGCCAGTTGATCGCCGACGAGCAAGCGGAGTCTCCCTACGAGCGCGCGGTGGAGACCCTCACCAACGAGGCCCTGCGGGAGGCGCTAGAGAACCTCTCCTACCGCGAGCGGCGCGTGCTCGAGTTGCGCTACGGCCTCGGCGACCAGCACCCGCGCACACTCGACGAAGTCGGGCACACGTTCAACGTCACCCGCGAACGCGTCCGCCAGATCGAACACCACGCGCTCAAGAAGCTCCAGGCGCTGCAGGAGGCTCAGCTGTTGCGCGAGGACGTCGAGATCGCGTCTGCTTACTGGCCGCGTCCGCTGAGACGCCACACTTAGCCCCCGCACCAGCCGCGTCAGTGGCTGCGCCGCTCGAAGAAGGCGGCGTCTTCCCGTCCCAGCGGGGTCAGCGGCGATTGGCCTTCCATGTGCTCTGCGGCGATCCTCGCCCAGTCGCCGCCGGCGCGCAGCTCGCCCAGGAGGGAGAGCATCTGGATCTCCATGCGGCGCAGCAGCAGTGTTGACGGAGCGAATTTGAGCCGGCGCATCACCGAGAACCACGGCGACTGCGGCGGGTAACCGGACTCGAACGTGCGCCGCACATAAACGGGATCGATCCTGCGGAAGCCTTCGGCAAGAAGCCAGTCGCCCGCCGTGGCAAGGTGCTCGAGCAGCGCCACGGGATCGTACGACTCGGCTTTGGCCAGATACCCGAGGTGCGCGAGGGCGCGGTGAACCGCGTCCGGGTCGGCCTCGATCACCGCTCGCATCACATCGCGCTCGCCGTCGAGGTACTCGGGCTCGAGGCTGCGCAGGAGCGCGAAGTCGAGCAGGCAGACGCGGCCGTCCGGGCAGAGGAGGCAGTTTTCGGGATGGGGATCGCCGCAGACGATGCTCTCGCGCCAGACGAGACCGAAGAAGAAGCGAAACACGATCTCGCCGATGCGGTCGCGCTCGGTCTCGTCGAGCTGCGCGATCTCGTCGAAGCCCAAACCGTCGACGTACTCGGTGACGAGCACGCGTGGGGTCGAAAGCTCCGTGTGCACCCGCGGCACACAAACGTGAGGATGGCCCCGGAAGAGCCGTGCAAGGCGGCGCTGGTGCTGCGCTTCGATCTCGTAGTCGAGCTCGTCGGCGATGCGCTCACGCACCTCCGTCAACAGCGCCCCGGCATCACAGCCCGGAGCCAGACGCTGGAGGATCGGGCTCACGACCCCGATGGCGCGCACGTCGCTGGCGATCTCGTTGGCGATGTCGGGGCGCTGAACCTTGACCGCGACGCGCTCGCCGTCGCGAAGGTCCGCGCGATGGACCTGACCGAGGGAGGCGATTGCGAACGGCTGCTCGTCGAAGACGGAGAACACGTCCTGTAGGCGGGCATCGAGATCCTGCTCGATCACGCGTCGCACGCGGGGCAACGGGAGCGGCTCTCTCGCCTCAAGCAGCGCGCCCAGTGGACGCGCCGGCGCCTGGCCTGAGGCTCTTTCGAGCTGGATCATTGAGAGTAACTGCATGACCTTCGGCCCGGCAGCTCCTATGCGCCGCAGCTGGCCGCCCAGCTCCCCCGTCAGCGCGACCAGGCGAGCGTCGCCTTGCTCGACCGAACCCTTGCCGCCTGACCCATTCGCCATGCGATTCGTCACCCAGCGTCGGAGAACGAGCCGTGTCTCCTAGGGAGAACGCGGCTGAGAGGGCGGCAAACCGCCGGGCGGACGAACACGCGCCGAGCATATCCGGCCACTGCGCCCGATCGGCTGCGCTCACGCTTCGCTGGTACGCGGGGGGCGCTGGCGTTGGCTGTGGCCGGCCGGGGTGGCCGGGTTCCACGCAGCCTGTGTGGAGAGCTACCAGATCGCCTCGGTACGCAGTGTCCCAGTGGATCGGTGTGTGAACCGGCGGCCCA
>Ga0335078_10017067_pt1 | contig 10785 bp, 10 predicted proteins | sample Lox_Sample_32_FD_206711 | JGI IMG/M metagenome (GOLD analysis project Ga0335078, IMG submission 206711) | Soil microbial communities from Loxahatchee National Wildlife Refuge, Florida, United States - Lox_Sample_3.2 | ecosystem: Environmental > Terrestrial > Soil > Wetlands | place: USA... | reverse complement strand
CTGATGTTGCGTGATGGCTTGCCAGATATCCTGTGGCCAGTGTTTGTAGAGATCGCGCGGATCCTGAATGTAAAGGATTTCGTCGGAGTAAATGCGATAGTCGCCGTCCTTGAGAAAGCCGATGGGGAAAGCATAGGTTTTGCCGTCTTTCTCGAACACGGCCATCACCTGCCGCTGGTCGGGCGAACCCGGCGAAACATCGGTAACCACGTCCTTGATTTGCAGTTGCTCGATCGGCAGCAGCTGGCCAGCCTCATGCGCGAAGTCCGTGTGATGGTTTGCGTAAGGGTAGTAGGTGTAGCGATAGCCTTCCTTTACCCACACCGGCTGCTGGGTCAGCTGCCCAGCCGACTTCAGGTCATAGGGGTAGAGCTTTTTCGGCGTGACGTAGTAATCCGGATTTAGCGGCAAGTTTTGTGGTTCGGAGCGGGAGACCCGGCTGGCATGCCGCTGATACAGGAGATAGCCGGTTCTGGCGCCCGTGACGAGGATGGCCACGACCAGGAACCATTGGAATTTCTTTTTGGTTTCAGGAGTCATTGCATGCAATCTAGCCGGACCCACCCATCGATGGGAAGCCGCAAGGCCGGTTCGTCATGCTCTCCATGGGGTAAACTCAGTTAACAGGAGATTGCCATGCCAGCCGTAACCCAGGACGAAGTTATCAGCGCCTTGAAACAATGTTATGACCCCGAGATTCCGGTTAACATTGTCGATCTTGGCCTCATTTACGGCGTGCGCTTTGACGCCGTCGCCGAGGACCAGCAGGACGTCACCGTGGATATGACGCTGACCGCCCAGGGCTGCCCGGCGCACGTGATGATCGGGGAGCAGGTGAAATCCCGGCTGGAGTCGCTGCCCGGAATCCGCACCGCCAACGTGAACGTGGTCTGGACGCCGCCGTGGACGCCGGAGCGCATCAGCCCGGACGCACGCAAACAGCTGGGAATCGAGTAGGCCTCAGCAAAATCAACGGCTGTGGAAGTCCGTCCCGCGCTCAGTTAGCCGCGTAGAAAGCCTTCGTACCAAGCCGCCCCTTTGCCTTCAGCCAGCTGCGCCAGACGTTCCGCCATGCGAGCCACCAGTTCCACGTAGTTGGTGCCGCGCTCGACATACTCTGGCAGCCTGTCTCGAAGATCAGCGAACTGCCGCGGATATTCGGAAGCGAGCGTGGCCAGCCCGACTCCCGCCAGTATCATTCCCGCGGCCGGTTTTCGCCTCAAGAACATCACGGCCGCGGCACCCGCGGAACCCGCCATTAGTGCCTGTTTCCACATTTGCATCCCATTCCTCCGCTGCACTGCAAATGGATCCGAACCGGATTTCAATTGCCTGCGAATTTTCCTTGAGCGTTGATACTACATGAACGTTCTCGTCTCGCCGAACAGCCTCCGCGGGTAAAGCTCAGTAAATGGTGTATCCGGGCGCGGGGTTACGCACTTCCGGCTTGGACGCGCTCAGCAACAGGGCTCCGGTTCGCTTAAACGCTCGCAAATCTTCCAAAGTGTGAAAGGACTTGGTCTGATAGTTATCCGGCGTGGGCGTGTCGTCGGGAATCTGTTGGGCCTGAACGTTCTCGAACGCATGCTTCTTCAATAGCTCGACGTACTCGGCTGACGAGCGCACGTGCACCGGTACTTTCAACTTATCGACCCACTGGAGCGAATAAGGGTTGTCTTTGTACAAGTTGATCAGGATGAACAACCGCCCGTGCGGAGCCATCACCCGGAAAAGTTCCGCCAGCGCCCGATCCTGGTCGGCGTAGTAATAGAAAGACTCGACCGAGAGTACTTTGTCGAAAAAGTTCTCTTCCCAGGGAATCTGCTGGGCGGATCCCCAGACGTAGAGAATGTTGTCGAAGTCCTTCGACGCGCCGCGGGCGCGCCGGATCATTTCGTCCGAAACATCGATTCCGACGACTTGTCCGAACCCCTCCGGGCCATCGCCGACCATGCGCGCCAGCAGGCGCGTGGCCCAGCCCGCACCGCATCCAAGGTCGAGCACGCGTTCGCCGGGACGCAGATCCATGTGCCGGATAGTCTTTTCGGTGATGTTGAGATGATGATTCTCCATCTTCTCGCCTTCACCGCGTTCCGCCCAGGCATTGAATTCAAGCTGCAGGCGTTCGTCTGGAGTGGGCGCTTTTTCGGGGGTGGTCATCGGGATTGACTCCGTAGACTCCCTTTCTAACACAATCCCGATCGCAGTTTGAAATGTCAGAAATGATGTGACATCATATGGGATGTACTGATGCGAAGAGTGGTCTTAGACACGTCGGTGGTGGTGGCCGGACTGCGCACCCGATCTGGCGCCGGAAACGCAGTGCTGAGGCTGGTCGCCAGGCGGCAGATTGTCCCCTTGGCAACGCCACCGCTCTTCCTGGAATACGAAGAGGTGCTAAAACGTCCAGAGCACCGTCTGGTCCACGGTTTACCCTTGGAGTCGATTGAGCAGTTTCTGGAGGAATTGGCTGCGTTGGTCGAACCGGTCGAAGTGCATTTTCTCTGGCGTCCTCAGTTGCGAGACTCGAAGGACGAAATGGTTTTGGAGGCGGCAATCAACGGCAGGGCCGACGCGTTGATTACTTACAATATGGCAGACTTTGAGCTGGCTGGTAAGAGGTTCGATGTCCCGATCCTTCGCCCCAGCGACTTATTGAAGAAGGTGAAGCCGTGAGTAAAGCGACGTATCCATTGAAACTCCCGATTTCCGTTAAGAAGGCCGCTCAGCGATTGGCGCAGGAGGACGGTGTTTCCCTGAATCAGTGGATCGCCGTGGCGGTGGCCGAAAAAGTTGGAGTGGTCGAGACCGCTGCGCAGTTCTTCAAGAAACGCGCAGGAAAAGCCACCGGAGATGGACTGCTGAAGTTTCTGCGCCAAGCACCCCGTGTCCGACCTGACCCGGAAGACGCCGTGAAGTGACGGCCGCATCAACGTCAGCGACGATGGCGCGGGAACTGTGTTACATTTGCCTTCCTCATGGCCTCAAATCCGCAGCCTCCACCGGAACATGAGCCCGAACGGCTCTACTGCCCGCAGTGCGCGGCGGAGGTCTCGGATCCGCTGACTTGTGGCGACTGCTCGGCCGTCATCTGCCGGCGCTGCGGGACTCCGCTGGAATTTCCCGACGAACTGGGCATCGGATAATGGAACTTCCCACCGTCTCGCCCGCTCCCGCTGCCCAAGAATCGCTATCCGAACCCACGTTGGTGCGTGGCCTGTCGCTTCTGGATTCCGTGCTGCTGCTGGCCAGCGGCATTATCGGATCATCGATTTTTCTCACGGCTAAAGACATTGCCGGACCGCTGCCACAGCCGATTCTTTTTCTCGGGGTATGGGTGCTGGGCGGCGTGGTTTCTCTTTTCGGCTGCGTGGCCTTCGCCGAACTGGGCTCGATGTTTCCTGACTCCGGTGGGCAGTATGTTTACTTGCGCGAAGCTTACGGTGACCTGGTGGCGTTTCTGTATGGCTGGATGCTTTTCGCCGTGGCGAATGGTGGAACCATCGCGGCGCTGGCGGTGGCTTCGGCTGCCTACATGGGCGAGATCGTTCCGGTAATTTCCCAGCAGCATGTCGTTTTCTCGGTGCTGGGAGTCACTGTGACCCGCGCCCACCTCGTCGGCCTGCTTCTGATCGGGATGCTGACGTGGGTCAATGTCGTCGGACTGCGCTGGGGAGCGCTGCTGCAGAACATCTCGACCTGGACAAAATTTGGCGCCATGTCCGCGTTCGTGATTCTTGGCTTTGCCATCGGTAAGGGGCACTGGTCGAACTTCAGTTCGCATGGCGCCGGCCTGAGCATGGGTCTGAGCCCGTCGCAATTCATTTCGGCCATGGGCATCGCGCTCATCGCCGTCTTCTGGGCCTACGACGGATGGGTGTACATCACCTGGGTGGCGGGCGAGGTGAAAGAGCCGCGCCGCAACGTGCCGTTGGCGATGGTGTTCGGCATCGTTGTGGTCGGCGCCATCTACATGGCGATGAATCTCACTTACGTTTACGCCATGCCGCTGAACGAAATCGCCAAGCACGAGACCATCGCCGCCGCTACCGCCGCGGTGCTGTTTTCTCCGCGAGCCGCACTTCTGCTTTCCGCGACCATTGCGATTTCCTGCTTCAGCGCGGCTGCGACGTGCACGTTATCGGGAGCGCGCGTCTATCTGGCCATGGCGCAAGACCGGGTTTTTTTCAAGCGTATGGCGGTCATCCATCCCAAGTGGCGCACCCCGGCGTTCAGCCTGATCGGGCAGGGCATATGGGCGGGTGTGCTCACGCTCAGCGGACGCTATGACCAGCTCTACACCTACGTCATTTACGGAATGGTGCTGTCATACACGTTGACGGTCATTGGATTGTTCGTCCTGCGCTGGCGGCGTCCGGATGTTTCGCGTCCGTACCGATGTTTTGGATATCCGTGGATGCCGGCGATTTACGTTCTGGCGGGGACGGCGTGGACGCTGAACACAATCATCACCCGGCCTGCGGAAGCCTTCTGGGGCACGGCGATCGTGCTGATCGGCGTGCCGGGATATTTGTATTGGAAATGGAGCGGACGGTAAGCCGGGAGGTGCCGCGCCTGGCGGATGATCTGCTGTGGGTCGGCCTATACTCTCGCGTGCCGGGTATTCCCCTGCCGCCTCCGCACGGCTGTACACTGGTACGCTAATTCCCGGACCCAACGTGTCTGACCCCAACCTTACCGCGGGCCAACGCTTCATCGATCCCGGCGTGTCTATCGCTGAAGCCGAGGATCCCAACCGTCCTAAACGCGTGATGGGATTCCGCGACCTGGTGCTTTTCTATGTGGTCACCGGCATCAGCCTGCGCTGGATCGCCACGGCCGCGGCCGCCGGAGCCGGTTCGATCGTCATCTGGATCGGCGCGTGGCTCACGTTCTACACGCCCCTGGCGCTATCGGTGATCGAGTTGTCGTCGCGTTATCCCGACGAGGGCGGCCTTTATGTGTGGAGTAAACATGCCTTCGGAGATTTTTCCGGATTCCTCTCCGCTTGGACTTACTGGACCAGCAACCTCCCTTTCTTTCCCGCGGTTTTCTATTTTGCCGCCAGCAATGCGCTGTTCATTCGCCAAAACGCATGGGGCCATCTTTCTAACGACGCCACCTTCTACGTCGTTTTTTCGCTGATCACTCTGAGCGCAGCGACGCTGCTCAACGTGATCGGTCTGGACGTGGGCAAATGGCTGCACAACGTGGGCGCACTGGCCATGTGGATTCCCGTGGTCATCCTGATCGTGATGGGCGCGATCGCATGGCACCGTTTCGGTTCGGCCACGCCGTTTACGGTGCATTCGTTGACGCCCAGCGTTCACTTCAACGACCTTATTTTCTGGTCGCTGCTGGTTTTTGCTTTCGGCGGATGTGAGACCGCGTCGTTCATGGGAGGAGAAATCAAGAATCCGCGGCGCACCCTGCCGTGGGGGTTGTTTCTCGCCGGTCTGACCGTGGCGCTCTGCTACATCCTGGGTACGGTCAGCGTGTTGGTGGCGCTGCCGCCGGCTGAAGTCGGTAATCTGCAGGGACTGATGCAGGCGATTTCTAGAACTGCCGCCCGAGTCGGATTCGAGAGTGTAATTCCCTTGGCCGCGTTTCTGATTGCGCTGAGCAACGTCGGCGCGGCCGGGGCGTATCTGGCCGCCGTCGCGCGCCTGCCATTCGTTGCGGGACTCGACCGGTTTCTACCGCGGATTTTCGGCTCCCTGCATCCGCGATGGAAAACGCCTTGGGTTGCGCTGCTCACGCAGTTTGTTCTCGGTGTCTTGTTCATCTTTTTGGGGCAGGCCGGCACCAGCGTAAAGGGCGCCTATGACGTGATGGCCAGCATGACGGTGATCACGTATTTCATTCCCTACCTGTTCGTGTTCGCCGCCATGATCAAGTTGCAAGGCGAGCCCGCCGGCCCGGAGGTGATTCGCGTACCGGGAGGGAAGCCGATGGCCAAGCTCGTTGCAACGATCGGATTGGTGACCACCAGTTTCACGATTTTGATGTCGCTGGTGCCGCAGCCGGACGAAGTGAATAAGCCGTTGGCGGTTTTGAAAGTGGTGGGAGGGTCGATCGTTCTGGTGGTGATCGGCGCGGGAATTTATTGGAGTGGAAAAAGGCGGGCAGCACGGACGACGTAAGGCCGAGCTTCGCTCGGCATGGACCCTTCGACTTCGCTCAGGGCAGGCTCACGGGGGCGCCCGTCCCCACACGAGCGGGAGTTAAACCGGTACTGCTGTTTTTCGCTTGGGATTAAAGAACGGCGTCTCCACAATCTTTGCCATGACTCTCTGTCGTATCGCCTCGATGGTGATTTCCATCTGCAGCTTGGTGCCGAGTTTCACGTGCCCCGTCTCGATGCTGCCCAGCGCGATCATCTTTTTGAGCACTGGTGACCAGGTGGTGGTCGTGGCTTTTCCGACTTGCTTCTCGCCCGAATACACCGGCACGGCCGCGCGTGACGCCTGACTGGGTGCGGCCGGAGCTAAGCCAAACTTGTCATAGCGATCTTCGACTTCGGTCCAGTCGATTTCCAGTCCCACAAATTGCCGCGGCACACCGTTTTTCTGATCGCGCTCGAGCGCCGCTTTGCCGACGAAATTGTCTTTGTTCAAATGCACCATCTTGCCGAAGCCCAGTTCAAACGGCGAATATTTCTGCGACGGAATCAGCGCTTTCTTGCTGCTGGTGTAATCCACTTCAATCAGCAGCAGCCCGGCTTCGACGCGCGCCACATCCAGAGCCAGCATTCCGGCGGCGTGAATGTCGAATTGCTTTCCTTTTTCCATGAGCGCGTCCCAGACTCTGACCGCGTCCTGCCACGGCACCCAGATTTCGTAGCCCATGTCGCCCGTGTAACCGGTGCGCGAGATGTCGACCGGAACGCCGGCGATTTTACCGTGAGTGACGCGAAAATATTTCAGGTTGGCGATATCGGCGTCTGCTACGGTCTTGAGCAGCTTGCCGGATGTTGGCCCCTGCAGGGCGAGCGCCGCTACTTTCTCGGAAATATCTTCGATCTGCACGTCCATGTTGCTGGCATTCTGGCGAAACCAGCGCAGGCTGGGATCGGCAGCCGTCCAGCGATATTTATTTTCCTCGAGCCGGGTAATCGTCCCATCGTCGATGACCTTGCCCTCTTCGTCGCACCAGCAGCAGTAAATCACCTGACCGACGGCCACTTTGTTGATGTCCCGCGTGATGACACGGTTCACCAGCTTGGTCGCGTTCTTTCCGGTGATCAGATACTTGTAGAGCGGCGTGATATCGATGAGCGCGGCGGCGTTGCGGATGGCGTTGTATTCGTGCTCATGATGCACTTCGTACACGCTGACCGTGTAGTAGCCGGACCACTCGCGGTAATTCAGGCTGTGGCAAAGAGGAAAAGTTCTCTCGTGAAATGCGGTTCCAACCGGCAAGGCAGTGACCTCGATTCTGGGTAATGTAATTTGACTAACCGCAACGCGCATTCGCATTGGCGGGCGGGTTGTTCCCGTATTTGGGCAATCCGCTGTGTACACAGCGTCTCGCGAAAAAACCCAAGTTGTACCACCACGTTCCCGAAAACCATTCTCCGCAGTTTGGGCAGCGCCAGGCGTTAAGGCTTATACCGTTGAATGCTAGTAAGGCCATCCAGATGCCCGCTGTCACGAAACCCGGTGTGAACGTCTTGAACAGCTTCATAGAAGCTGCTCCGACGGCGGAGCATACGGGAATGTACGACACGAAGAGGAAAAGAAACCTGTTTCTGACCCGTTTGTACCCACGCCAATCTTCTTCGTAGCCATCCATGATAGTTGGCCAAATACGTTATTGCCGAAAAATCTCTGACGCTGGATTATATGCAGCGCTCCCGCCACGGAGCAACTGGCGCACGGCGTTGCAGACAAACTCTTCACCTCTCGGATAGAATGGAGGCCCTGATGATTCATGTTCTCATAGCGTGGTGTGTTCTAAAGAGTGGTCTCTGATCCGTCAGCTCATGCTCCGCTTCCCCTATCCCGCATTTTCCTGAGCTGAAAGCCAAAAGCTAGAAGCCAGGAGCTAGGAGCTAGTAGCGAATGGCTGATTCTAAATACGACGTTATCGTGATTGGTGGTGGCCACAATGGCCTGGTCAATGCCGCTTACCTGGCCCGCGCCGGCAAGAAAGTTCTGGTGCTGGAGCGCCGCCACGTTCTCGGTGGTGCGGCCTGTACCGAGGAAGTGTTCCCCGGATTCAAATTCTCTGTCTGTTCGTATGTCGTCTCGCTGCTGCGGCCGGAAATCATTCGCGACCTCGATCTGCCGCGCCACGGGCTGGAAATTCTCCCGCTTGACGGGACGTTTACTCCGATGCCGAACGGCGATCACTTGTGGCGGGTGAATGATCACGGTCTTACCCATCGTGAGATTGCTCGGCATTCCAAAGTTGACGCCGAAGCCTACGACGAATTTGGCAAATCGATGCAGGCGATGTGCCGCTTCGTGAAGCCGATTCTCGCCATGGTGCCGCCCGATCCCGCGACGCTGAATCCGAAAGAGCTGATGAAGCTGCTCTTCATTGGCAAGCGCTTTCAGGGTTTGACCAGCGAGGACAAATACAACCAGGTGCAGTTGATGACCATGAGCGCCATCGACTTTCTCGATCAGTGGTTTGAGACCGATGTGCTCAAGGCCACGATGTCGGCTTCCGGCATCATCGGAACATTTCTCGGTGTGCGCTCGCCGGGTACGGCGTACGTCTTGCTGCATCACTACATGGGCGAGATCGACGGAGCGTTTCGCTCCTGGGGATTTGCCCGCGGCGGCACCGGAGCCATCTCGAATTCGATTGCGGATGCGGCACGCGAGGCCGGCGTCGAAATCCGCACGAAGGCGGCCATCAGCAAAATTATCATCAAGAATGGCAAAGCCAAGGGCGTTGCGCTGACGAACGGCGATGAGCTCTATGCCGATGTCATTTCCTCCAGCGTCGATCCGCGGCAGACTTTCATCAACCTCATGGAAACGGGAGATGTTCCCAGCGAATTTGTTGACGAAATCAAACGTTACAAATTCCGCGGCTCGTCGGGGAAAGTAAATCTGGCGCTCGATGCGCTGCCGAATTTCAAGTGCATGCCCGGCCCCGGCGCCCACCTGCGCGGCGCGATTTCGATTTCGCCCAGCGTGGAATACATGGAGCGTGCTTACGATGATGCCAAGTACGGTAACTTCTCGCGCCATCCGTACATTGACATGGTCATTCCCACGCTGACCGATCCATCGGTGGCGCCTCCCGGGAAACATATTCTGTCGTGCTTCGTGCAGTATGCGCCTTACAAGCTGCGCCCCGGGCTTAACTGGGACGATCAGCGAGAGGCCTTCGGCAACAACGTGATCAACACCATCGCCGAGTACGCGCCCAACATTAAGGACATCATCCTGCACAAACAGGTGATCACGCCGCTCGATCTGGAGCGCGAGTGGGGTCTGAGCGAAGGCAATATTTTCCAGGGCGAGCTTTCACTTGAGCAGTTGTTCTTTTTGCGGCCGGTGCCTGGCTATGCGCGCTTCCGCACTCCGATTAAGAATCTCTACATGTGCGGATCGGCAACGCACCCCGGCGGCGGAATCATGGGCGGGCCGGGAAGATTGGCGGCCCTGGAAATTCTCAAAGACGTCAAAGGAGCAGCCTGACCATGGCCGAGACTCGCGACGTGGTCATTATCGGTGGCGGGCATAACGGGCTGGTCACCGCGTTCTATCTGGCGAAGGCCGGATACAAGCCGCTGGTTTTGGAGCGCCGCGCGCAGACCGGCGGTGCGGCCATCACCGAAGAATTTCATCCGGGCTTTCGCTGTTCCATCCTGGCGCATGCAGCCGGACCTTTGCGTTCCGATATCGTGCGCGACATGCAGCTGGAGAAATACGGGCTGAAGCGCATCACACCGGATGTGGCGGTGGCTTCGTTGTCTCCCGACGGCCGTGCACTGCTTTTGTACACCGACGAAAAAAAGTCAACGCAGGAGATTAGCAAGTTTTCGCAGAAGGACGCGGCGAAGTATGGCGAGTTCACCGACTCGCTGGCGAAGATCAGCAAGGTAATCGCCGAAGCGCTCACGCTCACTCCGCCGAACATCGATAACCCGAGCAAAGGCGACCTGTGGGGCATGCTCAACACCGGGCGCGCCATGCGCAAGCTGGGCAAGAAAGACATGTATCGCCTGCTGCGCTGGGGACCGATGGCGGTCGCCGATCTGGTCGCCGAATATTTCGACACCGAATTGCTGCGCGCGACCATCGCCGCGCGCGGCATCTTCGGAACGTTTCTGGGACCGTGGTCGGCGGGCAGCAGCCTGGTTCTGCTTATTCGGGCTGCCGCCGATCCGCATCCCGCAGGCTCGGCTTACTTCGCCGAAGGCGGAGTGGGGGCTATGACGCAGGCCATGGCTGCGGCCGCGGGGCAAGCGGGAGCGGAGATTCGCACCGGCGCCGAGGTCATCGAAGTTTCGGTGGGGAATGGAGTGGCTGGCGGCGTAGTGCTGTCCAATGGGCAGGAGATCAGCGCCAAGGCCATTATCTCGAACGCCGATCCAAAACGTACTTTGTTAAAGCTGGTCGATCCGGTTCATCTCTCGCCCGATTTCGTGATGAAGCTGCAGCACTACCGTATGCCGGGAACGGTGGCCAAGGTGAACCTGGCGCTTTCCGGATTGCCCGCATTCACCGCGCTCAAGGCCACCGACGGCAATGCTTTGAATGGACGCATCCAGATCGGGCCGGAGATCGATTATCTGGAGCGGGCCTTCGACGAATCGAAGTA
>Ga0335078_10017066_pt1 | contig 10786 bp, 6 predicted proteins | sample Lox_Sample_32_FD_206711 | JGI IMG/M metagenome (GOLD analysis project Ga0335078, IMG submission 206711) | Soil microbial communities from Loxahatchee National Wildlife Refuge, Florida, United States - Lox_Sample_3.2 | ecosystem: Environmental > Terrestrial > Soil > Wetlands | place: USA: Florida... | reverse complement strand
CGATTGCACCAAGTCTTCATACGAACCCGCTGCCCCCAATCACATTCCACCCTTACGAGACCGGGTAGGCCTTGCGCTCCAGTTGCTGGTTTTCTTTCCAGAGTTCGTCCCATTCCATTTCCTTGCGGCGATAGGCGGCCTCACGTCCCAGGATGGTGACGAAAGTCCCATCCACGGCATGCTGCGTGTCCGCCCGCGGTTTGCCCGTTCTCACGCTGTCCAGAAAAGCTTCGTATTCATTCTTGTTGGCATCGTCCCCGGGGGCGGCTTCCCAAGGATTCTTGCCCTCGATCTTCATACCTTCCCTCCCAGGGTTGGTGAACGCGCCGTCAGTGCCCAAGATCTGTTCCGAGCTATCGTGAATCGTGCAGAACTGACCCGACATGAAAGTCAGGTGCACTCCTTCGGGATACTCGAAAGTGACGTTGAAGTGATCGTAGATGTCGCCGATGTATTTGCGCCATTTCCGCCCTCCGTACCCTGTGCAACGAATGGGATGTCCACCCAGAAGCCAGTTGCAGGCGTCAAGGTTGTGGATGTTCTGCTCGGTGATGAGGTCCCCGGAAAGGGAGCGGAAGTAATACCAGTTCTTGGCCATCCAATGGAGTTCGGTCGGGAAATCCGCGCGAGGCCAGGTTCGACCACCCCAGACGTCGCCGGTCAAATAGAATCCCCTGCCTGACACGATGGTACCGAGCGCGCCCGAGGCGACCCTCTTCTGGGCCTCCCGATAGTTCATGCTGTAGCGCCTCTGCAGTCCAACCACCACACTGAGCTTCTTGGCTTTCGCTTCCTCTCCCGTGGAGAGCACAGTGTGACAGCCAAAGGTATCGGTGGCGATCGGTTTTTCCATGAAGACGTGTTTTCCTGCCGCCACGGCGGCCGAAAACTGTTCCGGACGGAAACCCGGCGGAGTCACCAGCATGACCGCGTCGGATTGAAGTTCCATGACTTTCTTGTACGCGTCGAAACCGGTGAAGCAGTTGGACTCCGGAACGTCGGAATAGGTCTTCCGCGCCAGGTCTACCTTGTCTTGAAAGAGGTCTGCCAGCCCGATAATGCGGGCTCCGGCGGTCGTGAGTCCTTTGGCATCCTCCGTTCCTCGCCCTCCAAGACCTACCCACACGAGCGAGACCGCATCATTGGCCGCCGTGCCTCGGACCGATTCGGGTTTGACGATCGTGAATGCTGCAGCTGCCCCCGCCACGGCGCTCGTCCGCATGAATTCTCGCCTGCTGACGTTTTTCTTTCGATCCATATATATCTCTCCTTTATCTCATGCAGCCGACCGCCAACGGCCCAAGGGCCGATGATAACGTCGTGCTCAGAGGGTATTGCGGCGTTGCCATCGGAACCTCAAATGTGAATCAGGGAGATTGTACTACCGCCGAACGAAGCGCGGCGGCAACACAACTGTCGTACGAATGGTGGTTGAGTAGCTTGTGTCGGCCGAGCAGCCCGTCCGACCGCCGGTGCTATCCGGGTAGCCCCCGAGCCGACTGCAGCGTGCGTGCAGCAGCCAGAACAACAAGGGACGACGAGACAGACGAGAGCAGCTGCGCTGTGCGCGCGCAAGCGCCACGACCCCACGCAGCAGCAGAGAGAGTGTGAGAAGATGGCGGCGGATGGAGACGATGGCAGCAGCAGGACAACAACAACTGTTGTGTGACTTTCAGGATAACTTTGCCGAAATGAGGCATAACGCTGCCGCGAGTCGGATGCTGAGCCATATCCTTGCCACGAGTTCTCGAATCGGATTCGAACTCTCGGGTACCTTTCGAAGGAACTCGATGATTTCCGCGTACTCCCGGTTCTCCGCGCAGGTCGCGGCCTGCTCGATTCGTCTCCCGCGCATAGGCCTTGACGGCTCCACCCAAAGCGTGGGTGAAGATGCGCACAGCAGATCGTTGCCAGACCGCCCGCAGCAAAGTAAGGAAGAACCGATTAAACTATATAGCGACATCAGTCTCCCGATGTCCGATCCGTGCCGACCTTCTCCCTGACGATGGAGTCTGCGGCGTTGGCCTCCAAGATCCAACTGCTGGCGGCCGAGACGGTGGTTTCATGCTCAAACCAGAGCATTCCGAAATCGGTCATGCATTCCGGGAAATCCGGCTTGATAACGACATAGCCAGGGATCATGGCGCCGGGAATGTATGAATTGTCGCCGCGATTGTTGGAGTAGGTATGCCGCCTTGAGACCGTGCCGACGGCCGCAATGTACGACTCGCTCGAGACCGGGTGAGTGCCCAGCAGATAGTTGGCGGCGCGCAGCGTATACTCCCCGCCAACGATGTCCGGAAACGCTTCGTGAAGGAAGTACATCTCGGCGCCGAAGTCCGCGACCTGCTCCGCGCCGCCCCAGTCTCCGCGCGTTGGAGGTACGCCAAAGGGGGTCGCATCCAGTTCGCGATTCAGCTCCGGAATCCACCCCTCGAGCGCGGTTTTGAATTGGGCCTTGTACCTGGCATCGAGGTAGGGCAAGGCCCGCACCGCGGTCCAGCCGCGGAAGCCCATGGTCTTGAGCGTCGTGGGGAACAGCTCCTCGACACGCTGCTTGTACGGCTCGGCGCCGTTGGTGGCGATCATCAGCTCGAGCGCAGCCGACCAGTCGGGCGCACCGAAACGTGCGAAGCCGCCCCGGAACGGATTGGGAGACGGGTGCACCTTCTCGTCGTTCCAGAGCTTGATAGCGGTATCGAGGCATTCCTTCGCAAGCGGATCGTTCCAGCCCTTGAGCGCACGCGACGCGGCGGCCAGCGAGGCCGTCGCGCCGTACTGATCGAAGGTCGTGTAGTTCGTCCACGCCCAGCGGTCATCGGGATTGCCGGAAAAGCCGCCCTTCCTCGCGTCGGAAGAGAGTTTTGGGTCATACAGAAGATTGTCACTCTGCGAGGCCGCATCGCCGACGAAGGTATATTGTGTGAGCCACGCCGACTGGATGCCGACGAACGGGTGCCCAACGGCACGAACTTGGGCGAGCTGCTGCAGAACGCCGTGTTCAACCTGTTGGACAATATCGGGGATGCCATCGGGCCGATGCATCTCGACCGATCGGGCCTTCTCGTTGACCGTAAGCTCGTCCCACTTTATGTGAAACGTGCTGTAGGCGAGCGATAGATTCTGGATGGTCGCGTACTGGCCATAGTCGTCGTTGTCGAAATCGCCGGCATCGAACCAGCCGCCGACGTTCAAACCCGCAATGTGCTCGCCGGGCTTGTAAGGCGAATAGGTGTTGGGACCCATGCGGTAGCCGTCGAAGTGAGGCGTGTTGGGCGGGGCCTGGCGTGCGTCATCCAGATGGGCCACGCCGTGCCAGACGTGGTAGCCATCGCGGACCGAGACGTGATCCATCTGCACGGCGAGAAATCCGTCGAGCGTGGTCTGCCAGGCCTTGTCGTAGATATTCGGGGCGATGGGAAACACGTCGCTGCGCTGTCCGCCGTACTCGATCACGTACAGACCGGGATCCTTAACGGAGGAAAAATCGAATTTGGAATAGACGTAGCGCAGCCAAGGCGTGGCGGTCGAGGCCGGAGCCTCAAACACTTCCCGGAACGTGCCGTCATCGGAGAGACGCAGCAGCTTTGCCGTCCTTGGCGCGTCCAAGTGCGGGTCGAGTTCGAGGACGGCGACCTTCTGGAAGTCGGCGGCGTAACCTGCCTGGCTGTGCGTGATCACCGGCGGCCGAGTCCAGTCCGCTATGTAGTTGGGCCGGATGTGCCAGACGATGGCGTCCTGGGTCTTGCCCGCGGGAATCAGGGTGCGGAGCACGAACCAGCCGTTCTGCGCTTTGTCGCGGCCGTCGAACATCTGGATCGGACCGCCGTCTGAAGTGACGTTGATGCGGTTGAGCGGGTCGGTGGCGGCCAGCGTAACACTCTCCCCCGAGGCAAAGGGCAGCGGTTCCGTGTATCCTTCGGCCTTGTGCCACTGCTCCACGTACCATACCCGTTTCGGATCGCCGGGTTTGGGCGGAGCGGTGGTCATTCTGTCCTCGGGATAACGCGGCATCACACCAAAGATCTTGTTGTCCACGACGTACGCCTTATCCATGTAGATGGAGGGCAGGAACTCGAGATTGTAGCCGGCGCGGCCGACGAGGCTTGCCGGCAGCGGCTGATCCAGGTTCACGCTCACGCGGACTCCACCCGGCTCGGCGGCGACGATGACGTGATAGTCCAGGTGGTATTCGGGATAGGAGAGATCGGCGGTGAGGCGGTCGTGTTCCTTATCCGGCTGATGCGCTTTGATGGTCGGGATAGCATCCCATTGCTCCGGCGTGGCCAGCAGGCGCAGGCTGCCATTCGTGGCAATGCGATTGCCGTGCAGGATGATCTGCATGCCCGCGTTCTTCTGGTCGAAGAATACGGGATTGAAAGCGTCGTCGTAGAGCATGATACTGACGCCGCGCGCATCGAGGTAGCCGTTGGCGGTGACCTTCATTGCCAGGCTCGGATCCGCGCCAAACGCCGGAAGAGTAAGGAGCAGCAGAACGATCGAGGAAAGCTGTAGAACGTTTCGCAGTCGAGGGCGCATCGAGAACTCCCGTGGTTATAAATTCGGACAACAATCATATCGGCGCGCCGGTCGTACCCGCAACCGATTGCGGGACGATCTGTGCTGATCTCTCTAACACTACTTTCTGATCGGCTCCAGCTTTCCATCGAGTGAGGCGGGCTTGCCCGGAATCAGCCGTACATAGCGGGACTGCTCGCCGTAATCGACGCGATAACGGACGGACCGGCCGGATTCAAGGGTCAGCGAGGTCAGGCGGCCCTTGTCCCAGCCGAGCGAGACGTGGGCACCGTCGCGGACGCGCACGCCCTTGAGGGTTCCGCTGGGCCACTGCCGCGGTAGCGCGGGGAGCACGCGGATTTCCCTTTCCGTGCTCTGGATCAGCATCTCAGTAATCGCCGCCGGTCCGCCGAGGTTTCCGTCAATTTGGAACGGCGGGCACAGGTCGAACATGTTGGGCAGCGTGTTGCGGGTGATGAGGAGCCTCAGGTTGTTATAGGCGTGCTCGGGGTTGCGCAGACGCGCCCAGAGGGCGGCGCGCCATACCTCGGACCAGCCCGTGCCGCCGTCGCCGCGGATCTCGAGAGTCTTTTGCGCGGCCGCTGCGAATTCCCTCGTGGTGTCGAGCGCAATATCGTGGCCGGGATACAGCGAATAGAGGTGCGACACGTGGCGATGTTGTGGCTCGGTTTCCGGGTAATCCTCGATCCACTCCTGGAGCTGGCCCCGCTTCCCGATCTGGAGAGGCGGCAGGCGCTTGAGCGTCGCGTCGAGCTTCGCGCTAAAGGCAGCGTCAGCGCCGAGAATGCCTGCGGCGCGCCGGCAGTTCTCAAAGAGCTCGCGGATGAGCTCGAGGTCCATCGTCGCCGCGTAGGTAAGGGTGGCCCGCTTGCCGTTGAGAAGGTATGCGTTCTCTGGCGAGGTGGAGGGGTTCGTGACCAGCCGTCCGGCGAACGGCGTTCCGGGCGGGGCTTCGACGAGGAAAGTCAGCGCGAATTCTGCGGCACCCTTCATCGCCGGGTAGGCATCCTGGCGCAGGAAGGCGCGATCGAGCGAGAAGGTGTAGTGGTCCCACATCTGGTTGGCGAGCCAGAGACTGCCCATGGGCCAGAGTCCCCAGGGCCCGTCCACAGGCGTGGTCGCGCGCCACAGGTCGGTGTTGTGGTGCAGCACCCAGCCGTTGGCGTGGTAGTGAACGCGAGCGGTCTCGGCGCCGGGGACTTCAAGATCTCGAATCAGGTTCCAGAGCGGCTGCTCGGTCTCCCAGAGGTCGCCGGCATCGGCCTGCCAGTAGTTCATCTCAAGGTTGATGTTGGTCGTCCACTTGCTCGCCCAGGCGGGAGTCAGGTCTTGGTTCCAGATACCCTGGAGGTTCGCCGGCTGTCCGCCGGGTCGCGAGGAGGAGATGAGCAAATAGCGGCCAAACGCAAAGTAGAGCGCGAGCAGGCTGGGATCGTCGCTGTTGGCGAAGTTCTTGATTCGCTGATCGATGGGATCGGTGGAGTGGTCGGGGCCGAGGCTTAGCTGCACTCGCGAGAAGAGCGGGCGATAGTCGTCCAGGTGTCGCTTGAGCAGGGAGTCATAAGAATGCGTTGAGGCGCGCGCGAGATAGGCCCGCGCGACCGCGAGGGCATCACCGGAGATGTCGCGGTAGTCAAGGAAGCTGGTCGCAGGGCTGAAGACAAGGGTCACAGCGTTTGCCCCGGAGACCTCGAGATGCTGGCCGTCAGCATGGACTGTGCCGTCTTCGCGCACAACCTTGAGGATGGCGGCAAACCGCATGCCAGGCTTGTCCCAGGAACCGGTCCACGAATAGGGGCGGTTCTGCCGCGGTTGGATCTGACCGGTGAGCTGTAGTGTGTCGTCCGCGGTTGATTCGACCATGGTTCCGGGCTGGGGCGAGTCCATTTGAACGGTAAAGGTGAGCTGGCCGGGCCGGCTTGCGGCGAGGTGAACGACGAGAACCTGGTCCGGGAAGGACGAAAAAGTTTCACGATGGAAGGTGACGCCGTTCACCGCGTAGGAGTTTTCAGCGACGGCGTCATCAAGGCGGAGATCGCGGCGATAGTCCGTCGCCTGCTCGTGACCCGGAAAGTACAGGTGAATGTCACAGAAGGGCTGGTAGGGCATCAGCAGCTTGGGATTGCCCATCATGCCGGCGGAGACCTTCTCGGCTTCGACAATCTTGCCTGCGAAGATCAGGTCACGGATCTCCTGGAGGTGCGAGTAAGGGTCGGAGTTGGTGTAGTCGTGCGGGCCGCCGCCCCACAGCGTATCTTCGTTCACCTGTATGCGCTCATCCTCTGTGCCGCCGAAAACCATGGCGCCGATGCGGCCGTTGCCGACGGGGAGAGCGTGATTCCAATCCGCGGCGGCTTTGTCGAACGTGAGATGAAGCGGCCCTTGCGCCATGCCAGGAAGACTGAAGGTGGCTACAGCGGCAAGAATCCCGGCGAGCTTCGGCGCAAAGAACCATGAACGCCGCAACACGTAACTGTTTCCCATCTTCGTAGTTTTGCTATAGTCGCTCACGAATGCCGAACGCCCAGGGAAGGAATCGCTCCCTACGGACATTCGGCACCCTGTTCCTTCGCCGCTATCGGAACAGCCGTGAAGCGAACTCGGCAAAAGCCCGGCGCCAGGAAAGCCACTCGTGGGCCGTGCCGGGAGACTCGAAGTAGACATTGTGAATGCCGGCGGCGGTCAGAGCATCGCTGAACTGCTTGACTCGTGGGCCTTCGACGGAGCCGGTGGAGAGGAACACCAACTTGACCTTGGCATTGAAAACAGCGGGATCGGCGAAAGCGCCCCCGCAGGTTGTCTTGGGGTCAAACGGGCCGCCAAAAGAGCCGCAGTTGCCGCTGAAGCCTCCGAGATAGGCGAACTTGTCCAGATTCTGAAGTCCCGTCGTGAAAGTCTGCATGCCTCCCATGGAGAGACCGGCCATGGCGCGATTGTCTCGGCCGGGCGCGACGCGGTAGTTCTTCTCCGCCATCGGAATCAGGTCCGTGAACATCATCTCGGAGAATGTGTTGCTGAGATGGAACATGGGTCGGCGCGGAGGGGTTGCCGGGCGCTGCCCGCCGGTTCCTGCTCCCGGAGCTCCGCCTGGTGGGGGCTGGGGCTGAGGCACGGCCTGGGTCAGCACGCCGCGCGCGAAGTAAAGCGAACCATCCTCGCCCGGCTTCACGGCATTCAGGTTGTCCATCACGATAAGCATCGGCCTGGCTTTTCCTGCGGCAATCAGGTTGTCCATGATTTGATCCACGTGGCCCTGGAAGGTCCAGCCGAACTCGTTTTCTCCCCAGCCATGCAGCAGGTAAAGAACCGGATAGCGCTCGGTAGTATTGCTGTCGTAACCCGGCGGGGTGTAGATGAGGCAGCGGCGCCATTGCTGCGTCACCGTAGAAAAGTACCACTGAATCCGCACGAAGCCATGGGGTACGTCCTTGTGGCTGTAAAAATCGGCATCCACCGCGGGAATCTCGATGGCGCTGCTCCACTCTCCACTTCCGAAGAATGTGCCCGTGGCCGGATCGGATACGGAGGAGCCGTCAATGTCGAGCATGTAGTAATGGAACCCTTCCACCAGCGGAGTGGTGGTGACGTACCAGAGCCCATCCGCTTGCCTGGTCATGTCGAATCCGGTGCCGATGCGGACGCGCACCTTCTGAGCGTCGGGGGCCGAGACACGGAACATCGCACGGTGATCGGGAAAGACGCACGGATACGGGGCTCCGGGAATGTTCAGAGAGGAAGGCTTACAGTCCGCCGGTGGTTGCGCCCAGCAGATGCGTGACGCCAGCAACGCCAGAGCGATTGCAATCGTTTTCATAGCTCTCCTTTGATTGAGGGCACGTTGTTGGAACGTTCGGGAACAGCAGTACACTCCTCTTCTGCGCATTTGCTCAATGCGAGGAACGCTTTCAGGCGCGTGTTAACGTGCGACCAAAACGCGTCCATCCGTCTGACATGAGCGTCGGAGACCCGCAAAAATCGCTCTAATTCAGTATTTCTCGCGGGACAGGCGCCAACGAGCCCCCGTCGACTCCGATCAATCTTGAGAGCCGTTATGCACCCGCAGCAAGCCGCCGCCGCTACGAAACTCCAGCATTTACTTGCCTGTACACTTTCTCGCATCTCGCCGCGATCCGCAGACATTTTCGGTCCGCAATCCGAATCGTTCCCGAATGGCTTCCGTGGCCGCACATTGTTCCATCCAGATCTTATGAAATTCGAGGGAAGAATCTCTCATGGTCGAATCTTTCCTCCCGGGATGCGGCGCACCGAAGTGCGTCGGGTCTTCAGGCGCCGGGCCATTTCGGGTTTGCTCGTGCCCGCACGATGGAATTCGTGGGCTTGCTCGGCGTGGAGGGCTGCCGTGACGGGCCGACCCAAACGGTGGCCGTTCTGACGGGCATGGGCTAAGCCAGCGCGGACTCCTTTTCGCCGAATCTCCCGCTCGAACAACGCATTTTGCGGTGAACTGCAAGATTGCGGCTACGGAAGACTTTCCATACCGCAAGAATAGCCTATTCTATAGGACCCAAGCACCCTCTCCGTCCTCGTTGATCCATCTGACGGCGCCGAGCGCGTCACAAGCCGAAAGGATCCGTTCAAGTTCCACATCCGTAAAGGGTATCTTGTTCGCGACCCGATTAGCGCCGAGCGGCGGCTTCAGGTCGCCGCTGACGGGGTTTTCCAGGAGCCATTTGCGGTTCATGCAGAAGCGGAAGAAGGAGCGCAGCGTCGCGAGACGCTTGCCCTCGGCCCGCGCTCCGAGCTTCCGGCCGCCATAGAACCTGTCGACGTCGGCGGACGTCAACTGGTCGAGCATGACGTAGCCGCGGCACGCAGCGAAGGCGTGAAGCTGTTTCGCGAAAGTCTTGTACTTCCGAAGCGTGGCGGGGGCGATCCTGTCGCCCTCACGGACCGACAAAAAGATCTTAATGGCCTCGTCGATCGTGATGCGCCCGGAAACCGGCTCAGGCGACGCCTCGGCCTTGCCGTCCCACGAGCCGACTTCTTCCCAAACGGCGGCGACCGTCTTGGCCTCTTCCCAAGTGTACCTGCCAGTCTGACGGCGGTTGACTTGACCCCCGAGCGTGCCCGAGGCATGAATCAGGCAGGCGCATTTTTTCCACCCGGCGGCGCTCTTCAACTTCTCCTGTGCGCACGTCCTCGGGAAGGCCTGCCTCACATTCCTTGAGGTGCCGGCGATAGAGTTTGAGCGCCATAAAAGTCGTGCGCTCATTCTAACACGGTTGCACGCTATTGCACGCTAGGGTAGTGTCTCAGTTTGAAGTACGAACTTGTTCGTAGGTATTGCGCCACGTGCGGAGCCGTGGGAAACTGAGGTCATGCCGAAACGCCCCCGCGATCCGAACCAGCTTGCCAAGCTCATCGTGGACATTGCCACCGGGGAGGCCGAGGATACGGTCAGTGAGTCTAAACGGCACCCTCCGAGCCGGGGACGTGCGGGCGGCCTTGCCGGGGGTGCGGCAAGGGCGAAAGTGCTCTCTCCCAAGAGGCGTTCGGCTATTGCGACGAAGGCGGCGATGTCTCGGTGGAAGAAGGCTTGACCTTCTTTTTCAGTTTCTTTTTTCTACGGCGCTCTGCCTTTGTCGGAGGAAACCCCTTCAATTCAGGAATCGAATTCAAAACCGCTTTGTCCTTGTCGGTCGGCCACCTGGGCTTGAGACGGTCAAATATCGGCACGAGTCTCTTGTTGATTGTTTCCTCGTCTTTGATCGGTATAAATCGTCCGTCCGACGTGGCGACATACATGTCCGTTCTTTCGCCAACACCAGATGCTTGCTCGCCAAAGAGCTTGGCCTCCATCGCGTAGTAAACGGTCTCTCGCAGCGTCATCTTAGAACTCATGTCGCGGTAGTACATCATGTAAACCGCTCCGGTTCCTCCGCTCCCTATCGCGTAGAATCCTGGAACGTCATGGCGCTTTATGAGCCCTTTTTCTGTGCCCGATCCGTACAAAGCGAAGACGTAGCCTTTCCCCTCGCTGAACCCAGCAACTAGCAGTTCGATGTTGAAGGCATAATCCGCGATTTTCGCCTTTATCTCTCCGTAATCTGGCAGGTTGGTCTGTCCACCAGCATTGAAAGAGGCGATGTCCCACCCGATTGGCTTGAGGTAGAGAGTTTCCGCCTCCTCTAGCCTCTTTTTGTCGTAACTCTCCCGAATGGCGTCCATTGCCAGTTGGAGGTCAACCGGTTCGCCTGGATCGATCTTGCTCTTTGTGAGCCTTTCT
>Ga0335078_10017065_pt1 | contig 10786 bp, 7 predicted proteins | sample Lox_Sample_32_FD_206711 | JGI IMG/M metagenome (GOLD analysis project Ga0335078, IMG submission 206711) | Soil microbial communities from Loxahatchee National Wildlife Refuge, Florida, United States - Lox_Sample_3.2 | ecosystem: Environmental > Terrestrial > Soil > Wetlands | place: USA: Florida... | reverse complement strand
GCATTCTTGGTGCGGTGAATCCGACTCGGGCGACAAGACAATAAGCTTCACAAGCATAGTGAGCACTACCTCTCCTGTGATATCGTCGTTCAGTCTTTGGAGCATCACGCTCGCCCAAAGCGGGACGTACTCATACATGGACACGCTACACCCGACTAGCGGGACCGGAATTATCGTAGCAAACTAGCAACCAGTCAAGATTTCCAAGACCCCCACTTTAGGGACTTTCAGAATTGAGAATCGTAATCTGGGTTTAAAGCGCCGCTCTCAACTCTGAGACGATGAGAAGTCGCAGCGATGTCGGCCCGAGACACCGTGGAGCGCAAAGGCGCAGAAAACGAAGAGCAGAGCTTAGAGCGCCTGCGCCAAGACATCCGAGGTCAGTTCGACCTCTCCGTCGACCGCAAGCCGGAGACGCAGTACTTCCACATGCAGACCCAGTTCATCCACATGGGGTTCGATGGGAAGCGCACCGGCGTCGAGACATACCTGCTCAGGCTCCGCTGCAACCCTGGGGCGCTCTCCGGGAAGAAGCTGGACGAGTACGTGTGCCGGGAGTTCGGCCTACAGCTCAACGACGGCCCGGTCACGACCATCCCCATCCTCAGGCTCTTCACGTACCAGTTCGACCAGCTGTCCGGGGTGTTGAACAAGGGCCCAATGTTCGGCATACCCCAGGAGCCGTTCCTAGGGATGAAAGACAGCTCGGGGAACCAACTTCCCCCCGACATCTGCTACGCCACATACAACAACTTCGTCGATTTCAACGCCTTGACCGACGTGTTCACCAGACCCATGAAGTACGTCAAGGGAATAGAGCAGCTAAAGTCGATCGGCGACCGGATAGTCCACCCGGGCGCGTTCAGCGAGGCGCCCGTCAGCGTCATTGGGGTGGTTAGGCCGGGTTCTGTCTTCCGCAACGGCGAACTCACCCTCGAGCTCAAGGGCGTCAGCCTGGTCGACGGGCGTCCTTGCGCCTTGGTGAACTACGACTCCGGGGAGAGCACCCTAAGGATGGCGTTCATCCAGAGCGGCAAGAGCGAGGACGTGATGATGGAAGGCGGGTCAGAGTATGCGGGGGACATCCACATCGACCTGGGTAGCGGCTGGGTACGAAAGGTGATTCTCAACGAGTTCGTGGTCACCCAGACCTACACGGAGAGTAAGCCCACAAAAGTCCCAGGGTATACGGCTCGGCACATACTCTTGCGGCTAATAAGCCAGCAGGATTTCGAGAAGCCCATAGCAATGCTCGTCTGAATCAGCCACTGCTAGAGTAATCCCCCGAGCAAGACTTAGCGAAAGACGTAAAATCGATGCTCTGCCCTTCGGGCCGTGGACGCCATACACGAGACGCGCCTTCCTCATCGCCGGGGGAGAATCAGGCGCGAGAGCAAGAAGCTGAGCTTCAGGCTCTACGCTGGGTTCTACGAGCCCATCGTCTTCGTCCAGGCGACATGGAGGCAGCTCATCATCCTCGGGGCGATGTTCGTTTCAGGGGCTGAGATATTCTCCTACTACGGCGCCCTTCCCCCAGTCAACGCCTTCCTCGCCTCGGTCTCCACCATCACCACCATAGGGCTCTACGTCCCGAACGGGGGGAACTTCACGACCCTCAACCACACCGAGTCGGCGCTCCTCATAGTGATGATAATCGTCTCAGTGGGCGCGGGAACGTCGGTGGTCCAGGCCACGGTGGGCGCGTTCGTCAGCGGCGACCTGGCCCTGGGCAAGGCGGAAGAGCACGTGACCTCTCGCCTCAAGGGGCACGTGGTGGTCTACGGCTTTGGCTATCTCGGCAAGTACGTGGTCGACAAGCTCGCGGAGCTGGGGATGGACTATGTCGTCGTGACCACGGAGCAGGCGCTTTTCGAGACGCTCAGAAAGGGCAGGGCGCTGGTGGTGCTGGAGCACGAGACGCGGCCGATGGACGCCCTCAAGGCGGCCGGCATCGAGAAGGCCGGGATCCTCATCGCCTCACACGAGGACGACTCCAGGAACATGATGATAACGCTCAGCGCGCGCAAGCTCCGGCCCGACCTCAGGATAATCAGCGCGGTCCACGACTCGGAGCTCGTAGACGCGGCGAAGAGCGCGGGCGCCGACGTGGTCATCCCCTCCGCCGTCACGGTCGGGCACCTCCTGGCCCTCTCCGCCGTCACCAAGGACCTCGTCGGGGTCGTCTTCGAGGAGGAGATAGGCACCAAGGAGATCGCGAGGTTCTCCGTCTTCAAGTCGTCCAAGCTGATAGGCAAGGACATGCAGGAGGCGTCAAAGCTGGCCGTCGTCATCGGCGTGATCCGCGACTCGCAGGTGTTCCGGGACATCTTCGTTCCCGGCTTCAGGCTCCAGGAGGGGGACACGATATTGGTCCTCGGGGACCCTGGAAACCTCGAGACCCTCGAGCGAGAAGCCGGCGCGAAGTAGCGGAGCGCCCTGGGCATGTCGAGGCCGGGGAAAGCCTGAGCCCCCGCGGACGGCGGCTAGAGGGCCCGCGCGGCGTCGAGCCTGTCGAGGAACTTGTAAAAGCGGACCTTGAGAAAGTCCTGCACGAGGAAGGAGGCGATCGCGTACGGCCACACGACCAACGCCAGGCCCCACCCCATCGGCGGCAGCAGGATGCCGTAGACCGTGAGAAGCGTCGCGGTCAGCTGCGTCAGCACGATGGCGAGCAGGACGGGCTTTGCCGGCCTCACCGACCAGAATGGGCCCTTGGTCCGGGCGACAAGAAGGGAGAGGTGCCCCGCGACAGAGAGCTTGAGATAGATGAATGACTGCAGCACGTCGGCGTTGAGGTGGAGCAGCCTCAGACCTATGTAGAGGAGCAGGAAGGATGACGCGGTCCCGATGGCCCCGAGGAAGGTCGAGATGGTGAGGAGGGTCCTCATGTTCCACCTCTCGGGCCGAGGCGAGAACGTCACGTTGTCATAGGCTATCGTCATGATCGGCATGTCGTTGAGGAGCGCTAGGAGGACTATCATCAGCGCGGTCACGGGGTAGATCTCGAAGATCAGGATGGAGAGGGTGATGAAGGCGAGGACGCGTATCGTCTCGTTGATTCGGTAGATGGCGTAGTTGGTCATCCTCTGGAATATCTTCCGGCTCTCCCTGAACGCGTCGATGATTACCGAAAGGCCGGGCCTGGTCAGGACCACGTCGGCCGCTGACTTTGCGGCGTCGGTCGCCCCGGCCACCGCGATCCCCGCGTCGGCCTTCTTGAGGGCGGGAGCGTCGTTCACCCCGTCGCCTGTCATGCACACTATGTGCCCCTTCTTCTGGAGGAGCTCGACTATCCTGTACTTGTGCTCGGGAAAGACCTCGGCGAAGCCGTCGGCCTTCTCCGCCGCTGACTCGGCCTCTGCGTCAGCCCTGTCGAGGATCGCCGAGGCGGTGACTATCTCGTCCCCCAGGCCCACCCTTCGCGATATCTCCTCGGCGATCGCGACGTGGTCCCCCGTGACCATCTTGACCTCGATCCCCATCGCCTCGGCCTCCGCTATCGTCTCGCGCGAATCCTCTCTCGGGGGGTCGTAGAGGGCGACGAGCCCGACGTAGCGCCAGCGCCCGTCGCCGACGGTCCTCGCCACCCCGAGGGCGCGGTACCCCTTCGAGGCGAACCTGTCCACGCTCTCCTTGACCGGCCCGCCGGCCGAGCCGGCGTCGGCCACCATCGAGAGGATGACCTGGGGCGCGCCCTTGGAGACCTCGAACTTCTCTCCTGAGGGGCCCTCGACCGTGGCCTCGGTCCTCTTCGAGACCGGGTCGAAGGGCTTGAACGAGCTCGCGGTGTACCCGCCTACGAGGGCGGGGAGCCCCTCGACGGCCCTCGCCCCGGCGATTATCGTGTCGTCTATCGGGTCCTTGTCCTCCTCCCTCGAGGCGAGCGCGGCGAAGAGCATCACGTCGCTCTCATTGTAGCCGGGCATCGGAGCTACCTCCCCGACCGTCAGCTCGTTCTTGGTGATCGTGCCTGTCTTGTCGGCGCACAGCACGTCCACGCCGGCCATCTCCTCTATCGAGACGAGCTTGCTGACTATGGCCTCCTTCTTGGCGAGCGCCTCTGCCCCCACGGCCATCGAGACAGAGAGGACGGCGGGAAGCGCCGCGGGGATGGCCGCGACGGTGAGGACGAGCCCGAACTGTAGGAGCTCGAAGGCACCCTGGTGGCGGAGCAGGCCCACAGCCACGGTCACCGTGACAAGCACCGCGGCGACCGCTATCAGGAAGTTGCCTATCCGGACGATGGCCTTCTGGAAGTGGCTTCTGGTCTCTGCTTCCTCGACGAGCCTCGTGGTCCTCCCGAAGAAGGTGCTCATGCCCGTGGAGACGACGAGCGCGTCCATCTCGCCCTGGCGGATGATCGAGGAGGAGTAGGCGAGGTCGGAGACATGCTTCTCCACCGGGAGGGACTCCCCGGTGAGCGCGGACTCGTCGACGACCAGGAACTGGCCGTCTAGGAGCTTGGCGTCGGCGGGAACGATGTTCCCCAGCCGGAGGCGGACTATGTCCCCGGGGACGAGCTCTGCCGCGGGGAGTTCGACCCACTTCCCGTCCCTGAGCGCCCGCGCGGCGAGGGCGAGCCTCTTCTTGAGGAGCTCGATCGCGTTGCTCGCCTTGTTCTCCTGCCAGAACCCGACCACCGCGTTCGTCGCAAGGAGGACCAGGATTATCGCGAGGTCGTCGTAGTGCTGGATTACCGCGGAGAGGAGGGCGGCGGCCTCTATCATCCACGGGATGGGCCCCCAGAAGTACCGGAGGAAAGCCAGCAGGCGCGAAGGCTTCTTCTCGGCTATCGCGTTGGGGCCGTATTGCTGGAGCCGCTTTCCGGCCTCCGCGGAGGACAGCCCCTTCTCCGTCGTCCCCAGCCCCTTCAACAGCTCCCCCGGCGGGAGGTCCTTCTGGTCGGAAGGTCCAGGGCCGCTCAACCCTTCACCGTCCTGCCTCGAGGGCGTGCGCGGTCAGCCGCTTGCTCGCCCTTTCCCCTCGGCCCCTCGAACCTGCGGGCTCCTCGCTTCGGGAAAAGGTCCGGACGCTGGGAAGCGGAGCGGTTCCCATGGGCGACCGGACGGGAAATGAGGGAATGAAGGTTCCTATGACGACGATGTTCAGGGCCTGTCTCCGCGTGGCGGCGATGGCTTGGAGAGCGTGGGTGTCCGTGCCTCTGACGCTGAGCGTCGAGGAGTCTGCGCGTCGGCGACAGGCATCTGCCTCCTCGGCGTTCTCACCCCGGTCTCAGGCTTATTAGTGGTGACAGCCGAGCAGGAAACGAGCTAACCTGGCAGATGCACAAGACCGCCTCAAGGTATCTTACGGCTCCGGCAGCTTCCCTAGGCCTGTGGGGCGCTTCTTGGTTGAAGACCTAATCCCACGGCTCGCAGTCGCGGGCGACTCTCGGGAGCGCGGGGTGGCCCTCTCGACGGTCGCCGACCAGATTGCAAGCCGCTGAGAGGGGGGCGACAAGATGATCGAGACCGTGAACCTGACGAGGAAGTTCGGCGACCTGACCGCGGTCGACGACCTCACCCTCAAGGTGGGGGAGGGAGAGGTCTTCGGGTTCCTCGGCCCGAACGGCGCAGGCAAGACCACCACGGTGAGGATGCTCTGCTCCCTCATCTCGAAGACCAGCGGGGAGGCGAGGGTTGGAGGGTACGACGTCGGGGTCCCTGAGAACGCGCTGAAGATCAGGAAGATGGTCGGGCTCGTGCCGGACAACGTCGGCCTGTACGACTCCCTCACGGCCTACGAGAACCTCGACTACTACGGGACTCTCTACGACATGACCGACTCGCAGCGGCGGGAGGCCAACGAGCGCTTCCTCAAGATGCTGGGGCTCTGGGAGAAGAGGGACACCCTCGCCGGGAGCTTCTCCAAGGGGATGAAGCAGAAGCTCGCGATAGCCCGGGCCCTCATACACGACCCGACGGTCCTGTTCATGGACGAGCCGACCGCGAACCTCGACCCTGAGGCCAGCAAGTCGGTCAGGGACTTCATCGTATCCCTGAAAGGGGAGAAGAAGACCATCTTCCTCAACACCCACAACCTAGACGAGGCCCAGCGCATCTGCGATAGGATCGGCATCTTGAACACCCGCCTCATGGCGATCGGCACGCCCGAGGAGCTCGAGAGGTCTGTGCGCGGGCGGAGGACGGTCTTCGCCCTCAGGAAGGCGAGCGACGCGGTCATGGCCTCTTTGAAGAGGTTGGACGTCAGGAACCTCGTCCAAGACGGCAACAGGCTCACCATAGACATCGACGACCCCGAGGAGGACAACCCCAGGGTGGTGGACGCGATAGTGGCGGCGGGGGGGAGTGTGGTCACGGTCTCCATCCTCGGGGGGACGCTCGAGGATGCTTACCTCCAGTTCGTCAAGGAGAAGCCAGCATGACCTCCTGGATGCCCTGGAGGGTGTCGAAGAAGGACTTCAAGGTGATAATGCGGAAGAAGAGCATCATAGGTTACACGGTCGGGTTGCCGTTCGTGATGGCCGTCGCCTTTACACTCGTCGTCCAGAACGACGTGGTCAGCGCCAACGTCTCGGACGCTTCGCTGGGCCTCTCCTCGTTGGCCTACATCTTCGTGATACTCGCGGCAATCCTGCCGACCTCGACGGCCGCCTACAGCATTGTCGGAGAGAAGGTTGAGAAGAGTCTGGAGCCTTTGCTCGCAACTCCGACCACGGACGGCGACCTGCTTCTGGGGAAGGCCATCGCCGCGTTCGTCCCAGCGATCCTCGCGGTCTGGGCCGGGGCGATGGTCTTCATGGCGGCGACGGACTACCTCACGTTCAGGGTCTTCGGCGGCCTGTATTTCCCCAGTTGGGTCCCCGGGATCATGCTGTTCCTAGTGGCACCTCTCGCATCGGCTCTAGGGATTCAGGTGGCGGTCATCCTCTCCGCGCGCGTCAGCGACGTGCGCGGTGCGAACCAGCTGGCAGGCCTGATGTATCTCCCCTTCATGGCGACCTTCTTCGCGGGGGTGGACGGGATATTCCCGTTCGACATCGCGTCCCTCCTCGCCATCGGCGGCATCCTCCTCCTGGCCAACGTCGCCCTGTTCTTCTTGAGCAAGGCCACTTTCAACAGGGAGGAAATCCTGACAAAGTGGAAGTAGAGTGCGAGCAGGGCCTGCTTTTCTAGGCCGTTAGGGAGTCGCTTGCGGACCTGGGGCGTTCGCCATCCTCGCTCCAAGGCTCTTCGAGCGGCGGAGGCGAAGCACTATGTTCGCGACGATGGCGGCGGCCGCGATGCCGATGAGGATTATCTCGATCGCCTCGTCCCAGTTCACGCCCTTTGGCGCGTCTATCGTGTGGAAGGTCAGCACGAGGGAGTCCGTGGCGCCGTCTTTCACGTTCGTCTGGGCGACCTGCGATTCGTTGGCCTGCACTCCGGTGACCGTGTAGGTCCCCGTCGGGAGGAAGAAGGAGGCCGACTGGTTGAGTCCGACGGGGCCGCTGGAGAGACTGATGTTCGATGGGCCGGTCACGTCGAGGGTGCTCGTCAAGTCCCGGTTGCTGATGACTTTCACCGTCAGGAGGCCCAAGTTGATCTGCCTTGTCAGGGCCGAGTAGCTCTTGACGATTGTCGCATTCCCCTGCGCTATGTCCTTCTCGCCGTTGACGTCCAAGGTGTAGGCGACCTTCGTGGGATACTGGGATGACAGGACGAACAGAGTGCCACCTTCCTGGCTGGTCTGGACGACCCCGGCGGAGGGGGCGACAATGACGCTCAAGGAGGTCAAGTCCCAGGGACTGGAGGAGAAGCTCACGCTCGAGAGGTTCGCCATCACGGGGAAGGAGGCGATGGCGCCCACCCCGAAGCTCTCATACATGAAGTAGAAGTTCGCAGGCCAGCTGGAAGGACCGTTGGTGAGGTCGGAGGAGTATGAGATGTCGGACGACTGGACGGCCTGGGGCAGGCAGGCGTCGTCGAGCGAGACCCATGACGAGGCGCTCAGGACGATGATGGTGCTCTGGACCACGTCCAAGCTGGTCGAATTCTGGAAGTAGGCCCTCATCTCGTACTGGCCTTCGTGGACCGGCAGGTCCCACGTGAGCGTGGTGTTCACGGTCCCTGTCGTCGAGAAAGGCACGGGCGGGGAGGCCGCGGCCATCAGGTCTTCGGACACGAGGTTGTTCGTGTTCATGACGTCGAGCGAGTAGGAATGGTAGAGCTCGACCCAGAACGAGAACGGCTCGTTGAGGGTCCCGTCCACCGTCACGCCGAACGGGCTTCCGGGCGACAGCGTGGCGTTCCCCGCCTCGCCCATATCGGTTGGGAGGCCGACGGTCGCGCTTGTGCTCGTGTCGTTGCCGGCCGCGCAGACCTCCTGGTCGTATGAGTCACCGAGGTTCGCTGCGGCCGACATCATGAGGTCGCTCCCCTCAAGGGAGTACGCGAAAGGCCCGAACGAGACGGAATGAGCGGCGAGGTTCACGAAGTGGACGGGGATGACCACAATCGGGTGTGGCGAGGTGGCGAGCGTGATGTTCCAGACGCCGTCAGGGTCTTTCGTGGTGAAGGTGTAGAGCGGGATGATGGCATCCCGGAAGAGCGTCGTGCTCGCGACGATGGTGGTCGCGCTCGAGCCGGCCTTTGGAGAGATCAAAGTAGCCACGACCGAAGTGTTGTAGTCCGACACCGCCCAGACCGTGTCTCCCACAGTGTAGACCGGGACCCCTTCGGAGACGGGATAGAGGGCCGATTGGCTGAAGCCTAGGGAGAGCGGTATCGGCGTTGATGTGCCTGTCGTTGTCGTCGTGGTCGTTGTGGCCCCGAGAGCGGGTCGGACGAGGCCCGACGTGGTCGAGAGCGTCGCGACCGACAGCCCGATCATCAGGAACCAGGCCGCCCTCGCTGCCCTAGCGTCGTATGTATGCATAGAGAACCGCCAAGACGATGATGCCGGGAACCGTGAAGGCCAAGAGGGTATTCGGGACGACGGTCAAGCCCGCGTAGAGCCACCCCAGGGTGACGGCGACGCCGAAGAGAGGGAGAACGAACGTCACTCTGGGAGGGGTCGCGCTCGTCGGGGTCGGGAAGGTTATTCGGACGGCGAGCGAGCAGAAGACCACCACCGAGGGCACGAGGACGAACACGCTGGAGAGCCCAGGGACCTTCCCCGCCGAGATGTCGGCGTTGGCGTATTGGACCATGTACGGGAAGAAGGTCGCGAACGAGAAGGTGTTCGCGAAGGCGGTCAGGGAGCTCGCCGCGAAGGCGAGGTAGGCGAAGAGGAGCGCGGGGGAGAGGAGGAGCCTGAGCGGATCTTGGGTCCGCGTCATGTCGACGACCGAGACGAGGATCGCGTATGGGGTGACCACCAGGGCCGTCGCGGCGACCCAGGTGTAGAAGACCGTGGTGAAGAGGTCGCCCCAGAAGGGGCTCGCCGTTGCGATGTAGCCGAGCAAGAACATCATGACGACGAGCACCTCAACGAAGAAGAGCCGGAGCACGACCTCGGCCCTGGGTAGCCGCGCGCGGTAGTAGCCGAACAGGCCTAGGACCTTGACGAGCTCGGCCGAGAGCACAGCTAACTCGACGACGGTGACGGTGGAAAGGACCAGGCGCTCGAAGAAGTTGACCGCCAAGAGAGCGTAGAGGAAGGAGAGCGAGATGCCGACCGCGACGCTGCAGACTAGGACGAGCCGGTTCATCGGTCTCAGCTCTCGACTATCCTTTGAATCATCGGGAGGAGCAGGCTCTGGTCATCCGACCAGACCACTGCCCGCTCCGTGAATCTCCGAAGGGGGGTGGCCCTGTCTGGGATGAGCAGCAAAGGCTTCTGGAACATCAGCGTCGCCATCTTCGAGTCCTCGAGCTCCTTGAGGCCGGTCACCACGAGGTCTGAGTTGGCGATGACCTCTCTGATGTTCTGGGAAGGGGAAGCGACAGAGCAAGCCATCACTGCCTCGGCAAGGTCGATCGGGTCCCTGACCCTCAATAGGGTCATCCTCGAAGACCGCTCCTCCTCTCCGCCCTGGGCATCCCTCTCGTCAACGTCCGCCTCCGTCTTGCGAGGCGAGCTGAAGCTGATCTCGAGGGTGGGACCGGTCGCGAGGACCTCCCTTCCAACCCGGCCGAGTGCCTCGCATAGCTGGTCTATCCACGCGCTGCGGCGTTCCTCCCTGTCGGCGAACTGCACTACGCCCACCCTGACGACCTCCCTCACGCTCGCCTCCCTCACGCTCGCAATCAGGGACTCGTTGGCTGACTTGGCGACGCGCTTCCATATGATGTTCCTGATGTCGGTCTCCGCGTTGTACTCCTCGATTCCGTAGAGCTCCTGCCCCGCCCCAGAATACCCGGTGGGCCGCTCCCCGAACCCGTAGACCCTCCGCTGCTTGGGGACCGCGGCGGCGAAGAGCGAGACGGGAAGGGTGTCCAAGACGAAGTCCTTGTGGACTGCTTCATGGACCGTTTCCTTGAGATCCAGCGGATCGGTGAGCGTGATCCCCAGCTTGAAGCCCTCCATCCTCCCAGCGTTCATTCCCGAAAATCGGAGCTTCACCTTTCCCTCTTGGAGGGCGTCGGCCTGCATTTGCTGGCCTGCCTCGACCTTGAAGCTCGCTTGACTGGTGTCGATCCAGCCGGTGCCCCTGAAGTGGATGGTCAGGAATGTCTCGTAGGCGTTGCCCTTGAGGATTGTCACGTGCCCGCTCTCCATGGTCGTCTTGATGCCGCCCTTGATGACGAACTCGAAGATGGAGATCGATGTCGCCGCCATCGCCACGAGGCAGATCCCTAGGGCCTCGATCATCCTCAAGTTCGTCACCTGGGCGACGATCAGG
>Ga0335078_10017064_pt1 | contig 10786 bp, 6 predicted proteins | sample Lox_Sample_32_FD_206711 | JGI IMG/M metagenome (GOLD analysis project Ga0335078, IMG submission 206711) | Soil microbial communities from Loxahatchee National Wildlife Refuge, Florida, United States - Lox_Sample_3.2 | ecosystem: Environmental > Terrestrial > Soil > Wetlands | place: USA: Florida... | reverse complement strand
AACGGACCTTGCAGATCATGGAAAGCCACCCCGGCACGCCTCTTCCCGAGCCGCTGAAAAAGGAAGTGGAAGGGATCCTGGGAGTCTGAGCCGGCTCCTTCAGGCTTTCACGACGTCGCAGAGAAGGGCCTTGTACACGGGAAAGCCCGAGATCGGGTCGCGGTTCCCCGCGTCGGTCAGCTCGTTGACGTTGCTGGTGCGCCAGAGCCCGCGCGCAATGGGGCTGCCCCCATGAGCGTCCGCTTCAACGGATCCTTCCATGATGTCGTCCGTGACGCGCGCTTCGAAGCGGACACGGCCGCGCGGGCTCACCACGTCCACGGGGTCCCCGTTCCTGATCCCGCGCGCTCTGGCGTCGCGGGAGTTGATGGCAACCAGCGGATTGGGACGTTGGCCTGCCAGCGCGCTGATGTTGCGGTGCTGGGAGCAGATGAATGCCTTGGAGCGCGAACCGGAGTTGAAGATGAGCGGGAACCGCGGGACAAGGTGCGGGGTTCCGAGCGGACCTTCGACGGGCGGAGAGAAGACCGGGAGCGGCTCGAATCCGAACCCTGCAAGAATGCTTGAGGAGATCTCCACCTTGCCGGACGGCGTGGGGAACCCGGGCTTTCCGTCCTTCCGCAGCAGCCCTTTTTCCCATTTGCGGTAAACACGCGGGCTGGAAGGGAGCGGAACGCCATCCGGGCTTGCCTCCAGGGCGCTCAGGTCAATGCCGGTCCCCTCGAACGCCCACTGCAGCATCTCCTGGTGAGATGCGGGGAAAAGGTGGCCATACCCCAGCCGTGCCGCGATCCCGGCGACGATGTCCCAGTCGCTTCGTGACTCCCCCACCGGCTCAACCACCTTGCGCCGTAACGTCACGGCGTTTCCAGCGATGAGGTAGGAGTCGCACTCGAAGGAGGTTGCTGCCGGAAGGATGATGTCGGCGTACCGGGAGTCTTCCGTAGGGTAGCGGTCTACCACAAGGAGGAAGTCCAGCGCGGAGAAGCTGCGCCTCCAGAGATTGGGGTCGGGGTACGCGGTGATGATGGAGGCGCCGAAGACAAGCATGCCGCGCACCGGGTAGGGCCGGTTTTCCAGGATGGCCGCAGGAAGCTCCATGGCCTGCGCTTCTTTCCGGAAGAAGTGGTACACCGGGTATGCGCTGGCCCCCACGGGAGCCGGTCCCCCGGGGGGATCAAGGCGATGGCGCGAGCTCACGCTGAACCTGTCTCCCGGTGCGGTCAAAAGAATGCCGCCGGGCACGTCGATGTTGCCGGTCAGAGCCCACAGGATCAGGACGGCCCTGATGTTCTGCACGGCGCTGGTTGTGTATTCCAGGCCCGAGTAACCCAGAAAAGCGGCCCCCCGCGCCCCGGCAATTTCGAGCGCCAGGCACCGGATGGTATCCTTCGGGATGCCCGTAATCCCTGCGGCTTTTTCCGGAGGGAACTGGCGTGCATAGTCGGCAAGCTCCGGGAATCCAGTGGTCCACGCCGGGACGAACTCCGCGTCGTAGGCCTTCTCTGCAATGATCACGTTGATCATGGCCAGGGCCAGCGCTCCGTCCGTCCCCGGCCGAATGGGGATCCACGCAGCCTCCGTGCGGACGGCTGTCTCCGTGCGCCGGTGATCAATCACGACAACGCGCGCCCCGCGACGGCGCGCTTTCAGGATCCGAGCCATGAGCTCGGGAGGAGACGCGTTGGCAGGGTTTGTTCCCCAGACCACGATCAGGCTGGAGCTCTCCAGGTCGGCCTCCGTGTCGGCCCACCACATGCCGAATGTCGTTGCCGGGGCAATCACCGCCTGGCTCACGTAGCAGTTGGACCCGGCCCCCGTCGTGTTGGGGGAGCCGAACGGAAAAAGAAGGCTCCATGCGCAGGTTTCCCGGACACCGGCGGGCGCGAGCATTTCCCACAGCGATCTCTCGAAAGTGCCGCGGCCGGTGTAGAGGCACAGCGCCTCGGGACCGTGGCGTGACTTGATCTCCTGCAAGCGGGACGCGGTGATGTCCAGTGCCTCCTCCCAGCTGACCCTGCGAAACCTGTTCTCCCCTCTCTTGCCGTCTCGGGCAAGTGGATGCAGCAGCCTGTCAGGGGAATACAGGATATCCGCAGCCCGGGAAACACGTCGGCAGCACATGCCGTTGGGACGCCGGGGATCAGGAACCACGCGGGAAATGCGGTCTCCGTTGAGCGTGATGGTCACCGAGCATCCCGAGGGGCAGATTCCGCAGTTGCCCGGGATGACGCGCGGGGCTGGTTCAGAAGCGCCTGTCATTGATGCCTCCATGATAGCGCGCCAGGCGAGCGCTCTGCAACGGTTTGCCGGCGCCCTTGCGCTCGGCCCTGCTTCCCTGTACTGTGAGCCAATCTTGTGAAAAGGGGGGTGATCCCATGGCTCGCAAGTTTCCCGCGCTGCTTCTTGGTATGGTCCTGTGTCTTTCCGCGGCAGTCCTGGCGCATGCGGCCCCGACTCCCGGCGGAGTGCTGAAGATCGGCAGCCAGCCCATCAGCAACCTCGACCCGCACTTTGCCACCTCCATTGCTGATATCACGCTGCTGGAGCAGGTCTACCAGCACCTGACCTATATCGACCCCACCAACCGCGCCGTCCCCGACCTGGCAACGAAGTGGCAGTCCGCGGATGGGAAGGTCTGGGTATTCACCATCCGGACGGACGCCGTGTTCAACAATGGTCAGCCCGTCACGGTTGCCGACGTGATTGCCAGCTTCAACCGACTTCGGGATCCGAAAGTCGGAAGCCCCGCGGCAAGCCTTTTCAAGGAGATCCAGGACGTGACGGCGCTGGACTCCTCCCGCGTGCAGTTCACGCTTTCCGACACGAATCCCGAGTTTGCAAGCGACGTCGGGGACTACCATGCGTGCATCATCCCTGCATCCAGCACGGACCCGGCCAAGGACAGGATTGGAAGCGGCCCGTTCATGATCGCTTCCTACTCTCCCGAGGACAGGGTGGTCCTGAAAAAGAACCCGTACTTCTCCCAGAAGGACCAGGACGGCCAGGCCCTCCCCTACCTGGATGAGATCGACATCATCTTCTCACCCGACCAGGGCGGCCAGGTGGAAGCCCTGCGCGGCGGGCAGCTCAATTACGTGGCCGGCCTGAGCGCGCAGCTGGCGGACGCGGTCAAGAAGGATCCGCAGACCAGGATCATCACCAACACGTCGAACATGCACTGGGTGCTTCACATGCGGTCCGACAAGGGCCACCTTGCTTCCGACCCGCGGATCCGGGAGGCGTTCAAGCTGGCAACCGACCACCAGGCCATTGTGGACGCCGTGCGGCCGGGGCTCGCTTCCATCGGGAACGGCTTCACTCCGGTGGGTCCGGCGTTCGCGGATTACTACCTGAACAGGCCTCCCAAGCCGGACATCGCAAAGGCAAAGAAGCTCCTGGCCGACGCGGGGTATCCCAACGGCCTGAAGATCACCCTGGCGACGCAGAACCAGCTTGACGTGGTGCCCATTGCCACGGTGTGGAAAGAGCAGATGGCAAAGATCGGCGTCACCGTGGACATCCAGATCGTGCCATCGGACGTCTACTACGGCAACGGAGACCAGAGCTGGCTGGTGGCGGACTTCGGGATCACGGACTGGGGCTCCCGCGCCACGCCGGTGACCTATTTCAAGCTGGCCTATACCAGCGACGCCCAGTGGAATGAAAGCCACTGGTCGGACGCCCAGTTCGACGAGGTCACGCGCAAGGTCGGCACGGAAATGAACAAGGAGCGGCGCGTCGCCCTGTACAAGCAGGCCCAGGAGATCCTCATAGAGCGCGGACCGGTCATCGTGCCCTACTTCGAGAAGGCGGTTGCGGGCTTGAGCGCGAATCTCCAGGGGGTGGTGCTGACCTCCGATTGGCCGCGGACGCGCTTCACCAACGCCTACTTCTCAAAGTAAGCGTCCGCAGACCGTACCCGGCCCGCCCAGCGCGCGATGAGCGACCCAGGGATTCCCCGATCCTCCCGCGGTCTGCGCCGCGCGCTGGGCCGTCTTCGACGCAATCCCGCTGCCCTTGGCGGGACGCTTGTCTTTGTTTTTTTCCTGCTCATGGCGATCTTTGGCCCGCTTGTGGCGCCATTCGGCTTTGAAGCCCAGAACATCGCCAACCGCCTGAGCCCGCCGGGCACCGCCCACCTCCTGGGCACGGACCAGTACGGCCGCGACATCTTCAGCAGAATCCTCGTTGGAAGCAGGGACATCTTTCTCCTGAGCGGGTCCGGCACGCTCCTGGCCGCCGTCATCGGCGTTTCCCTTGGACTGTTTTCCGGCTTCTACGGGAAGCTCTGGGACGAGGCGTTGATGCGCGTGCTGGACGTCCTCCTGTCCTTTCCACCGCTGCTCTTTGCGCTCCTCCTTCTTGCCACGGTGGGCCCTTCCCCCCTCAACCTCCTCCTGGTGATCAGTGTTCTTTACGTGCCCATGCTGGCCCGCCTTGCGCGGAGCATGGTGCTGGACCTCCGGACCAAGGAGTTCGTGGAGGCCGCCCGCGTGCGGGGGGAGCGGGACATTGCCATCCTCTTCCGCGAGATCCTTCCGAATGCCCTGGGGCCGATCCTTGTGGAAGTGTCCGTGAGGTTTTCCTACTCCATTTTTCTTGTGGCGTCCCTGGGGTTTCTGGGGCTCGGCGTGCAGCCGCCGTCGCCGGACTGGGGGCTGCAGATCAACGAGGCCCGCAGCTTTTTTGCCACGGCCCCATGGATCCTCCTGTTTCCGGCCGGGGCCATCTCCCTTCTTGTGGTGGCCACTAACCTCATGACCGACGGGCTGCGCCAGGTCTTTCAGCCCGGAGAGAGGTCCAGCTGATGCCGGAGGCGCCGGTCGTTTTCCAGACGGAGGACCTCTCCGTGGGCTACCAGACCGATGCCGGCCTCCTGGCCGCCGTTCGGGGCGCCACCATCGGCATCCGGGAGAAGGAATGCTTCGGCGTGGTAGGGGAATCCGGGTCCGGGAAGACCACCCTGGCCATGGGAGCCATCAACTACCTCAGCGCGAACGGAAAGGTCCTGGGCGGCTCATCACGGATTCGGGACGTGGAGCTGACGGGCCTGCGACGCCGCCAGATGCGGAGGATCTGGGGGAGCCGTATCGGTATGGTGTACCAGAATCCCTCGGCTGCTTTGAACCCTTCCCTGCGCATCGGGGAGCAGCTGCGCGAGGTCGGCCGACGCCACCTGAGCCTGTCCCGGAGCCAGGCTGACGAGAAGGCGCGGGAGATGCTTCTCCGCGTGGCCATGCCCGACCCGTCGGCCGTCATGCGCCGCTACCCGCACCAGCTCTCCGGCGGCATGCTGCAGCGCTGCGTTATCGCCATGGCCCTCATCACCCGGCCCGAGCTTCTCATCCTGGACGAGCCCACCACGGCGCTGGACGTCACAACGCAGGCGGTGGTGCTGGACCTGGTGGCGCAGCTGGCACGGGACTTCGATTCAGCCATCCTGTACATCACGCACGACCTTGCCGTGGTCTCGCGGCTCTGCCACCGCGTCGGGGTCATGTACGCCGGCCAGTTCTGCGAGCAGGCGCCGGTCTCCGACTTGTACCACGCTCCCCTCCATCCCTACACGCTGGGCCTCCTGGGCTGCGTGCCCCGCTTCGATCCCGAGGGGGGAAAGAGGCTCCTGGCCAGCATCCCTGGCTCCATCCCGCGCCTGGACGCTCTGCCGCCGGGCTGCATTTTTGCGGACCGCTGCTCCTTTGTCCGTCCGGAGTGCCGGGCCTCCCGGCCCCCCCTTGTGGAAGTGAGGCCGGGACACTGGAGCGCGTGCCTGCGCTGGAAAGAGCTTCCTACCGCTGCCCAGTACGCCCAGGCCGGCTTGCGCCTCTCTTCCCACCGGGAGGAGAGGCCGGAAGTGCTGCGGGCGGAGGACGTGAAGAAGAGCTTTCCTCCAACAGAGCAGCTCTTCGGAGGCGCCGGCAGGAAGAGAAAAAGCATCAGGGCCGTGGATGGCGTGACGCTCTGGGTGCGCCGGGGAAACACGCTGGGAGTGGTGGGAGAAAGCGGCTGCGGGAAGACGACGCTGCTGCGGGTGATCGCGGGGCTTGCGCCGCTCTCTTCTGGAAGGCTTTCCCTTGAGGGCGCCCCGCTTGCCCCTGTCCTGGAGCGGCGCGGCCGGGAAACGCTGAAGAAGCTCCAGATGGTGTTTCAGAACCCTGAGGCTTCCCTGAATCCCCGCCACACCGTGGGGCGCGCAATTGCCCGTCCGCTGCGGCTCCTGGGCGGGCAATCCGGCCGCGCTGCGCGTGAGCGCGCGCTGAAGCTCCTGGAAGCGGTCAACCTTCCCGCCGGTTTTTTTCGCCGGCTGCCGGAGGAGCTGAGCGGCGGGGAAAAGCAGCGCGTGGCAATTGCGCGCGCTTTTGCCGCCGGCCCGCAGATCATCCTCCTGGACGAGCCGTTGTCGTCCCTGGACGTCTCCGTGCAGGCCTCCCTTGTGAACCTTCTCACCGAGCTGCAGGAACGAAACAACGTTTCCTACCTTTTCATTTCCCACGACCTGGCCGCGGTGCAGCACCTTTCCCACTGGATTGCCGTCATGTACCTGGGCGCTCTCATGGAGTGGGGAGACGCGGAGGACGTCTTTGCCCCGCCGTTCCACCCGTACACGGAAGCGCTCCTCTCCGCCATCCCCGTTGCCGATCCGGACCACCGCCAGCGCCCCATCCGCCTTGCGGGAAGCGTGCCCAGCCCGGCCAACGTGCCTTCCGGGTGCAGGTTCCACACGCGCTGTCCCCGGAAGATCGGCAGGATCTGCGAGACGGAGGCCCCGCCCTGGCGGGAAGGAAGGGACAACCACCGGATCTCCTGTCACATACCGCTTGACGAGCTGTCCCGCCTCCAGGCCGATAACTCCGCGTTGGCGCCCCCGGGAGGGCAGAGCTGATGGGCCGGTTCATCCTTCGAAGGCTGGGACTTGTTCTTCTGACCCTGCTCGTTTCTTCCGCGCTGATTTTCATCGTCACGCAGGTCCTTCCCGGAGACGCGGCACGATCAATCCTGGGCCGCTTCGCAACGCCGCAGGCCCTGGCAAACCTCCGGGAGAAGCTCGGCCTTGACCGACCTCCCGTTGTCCAGTACGTCAGCTGGCTGGTGCACTATGCTCAGGGAGACTGGGGCACCTCCCTGTCCACCAGTGAGCCGGTTTTCCCCCTGGTGGCGGCCCGGCTTCGAAACTCCGGCATGCTGGCGCTGGTGGCGTTTCTCATGTACGTTCCGCTGGGGATTCTCCTGGGGCTCTTTTCCGCGCTTCGACGCGGCAAGGTCCTGGACCAGGTGATCTCCATAACGTCCCTTGCGTTCATCGGGCTTCCGGAGTTCGTTACGGGCCTGATCCTCATTGCAATTTTCGCGCTGGGGCTGAACTGGTTTCCCGCGAGCTCCGATATTCGACCCGACCTTGGCCTCATTGCCGCGCTGCCCCGGCTCATTCTCCCCGGGATCACCGTGTCCCTGGTCAGCCTGGCGTATATCACCCGCATGACCCGGTCCAGCACGGCGGCAGTGCTTGCCACCGACTACGTGCGGAGCGCCTACCTCAAGGGCCTGCGTCCCCTGCGGGTTCTTTTCACGCACGTGCTCCGCAACTCCCTGCTTCCCACGGTCACGGTGATTGCCGTCGGGATCGGCTGGCTCATTGGAGGGCTCATCGTGACCGAGAGCCTCTTCAGCTATCCCGGGCTGGGGAGGCTCCTTCTCTTTGCCATCCAGCGCAGGGACCTGCCGCTCCTGCAGGCAATCACGCTTCTCCTGGTTGTGATCTTCAGCCTGTCCAACCTGCTGGCGGACATCCTGTACGCGCTTCTGAACCCGCGGATACGGTACACGTAGCGCCGGCACTCCACGCTCAGCGCAGGGGAAGCTTTACCTTGAACTCCGTGAACTCGCCCGGAGTGCTTGAAAAAGTGATAATCCCGTCATGGGCTTCTGCAATCTGCTGGCAGATGGACAGACCCAGCCCGGCGTTCTTCTTGTTTATCTTCGTGCTGAAGAAAGGGTTGAAAATCTTGCCCTGGATGTCTTCCGGGATGCCGTATCCGTTGTCGGCCACCGTCACCTCTACGAACCTGTCGTCAGGGTTGGCAAGGAGCCTGACGCGGACCGTGCCTCCGTCCAGCACGGCATCGATGCTGTTGAGGAGAAGGTTCAGGAAAAGCTGCTTCAGCCTGTTCTCATCTCCCACCACCTCAACGCGTCCTGCGCACAGATCCTTGTCCAGGCGGATGTTCTTCTTGGAAAGGTTGTGCTGGAGGAGCAGAACGGCTTCTTCCACAACCTCGACCAGGTCGGTCCGGCTCTCCGGAAGCTCCTTCACTTTTGAGAACGAGAGAAGGCTCCCCGTGATCCCGACGATCCGGCCCAGCTCCTTCTCGATCTTCCGCAGCTTTTCTTTGCCGTCCGGGTCCAGGGCCTTGTCCTTGAGAAGCTCCACGTAGTTGCGGATGATGAAAAGAGGGTTGTTGATCTCGTGGGCCACCCCCGCCGCGATCTCCGCAACCGTTGCCATTTTCTCCGCGCGGATGATGTAGTCCTTCATGTAGCGGTCGATTGATACGTCGTGGACAAGGAGCGCCGTTGCGATGAAGTTGCTTTCATCGTCGCGCAGCGGAAAGACGTCCACTCTCACCTGTTTTTCGTCGTTGATCCGGACTTCCTCCCACACGTACTCTTCCTGGGCTCCCACCTTACGGCAGATTTCCTCCGCGTTGGGGAACTTTGTCGCCGCCAGGAGCGCCTCCAGGGAATGGGTGGCCAGCTGCTCCGGGGCGAGCTGCATGACCTCGATGCCCGCGAAGTTGGCCAGCTGGACAACGCCGTCGGCGTCCAGGATCACGATTCCGATGGGAAGATGACGGACGAACATCTCGCTGTAGCGCTTGAGCAGGTAGAACTGCATGTTGTTCGCCTGGATGCCCTTCTTGCCCAGCGCAAAGGAGTACGTGAGCTCGTAGAGGCGGAACCGATCCAGATCAGCCACTCGCTCAGTCCCCCGCCGGTAGCCGTCCTTGAGGATGGTCACCCGGTCGGCGACCTTCAGCGTTTCCTCCATGTTGTGCGTGATGTAGATGATGCTCTTCCCCTGCTTTCGGAACTCGAAGATGATGTCGTAGATCGTCCCCATCTCCTCCGGGGTGAGCTTTCCAGAGAGCTCATCCAGGATCATGAGCTGCGGGTCAAGGAAGAGCATGCGGGCGAACTCCACCATGAGCTGCTGCCCCTGCGTAAGGCGGTGGAGCGGCAGCTCAAGGTCGATCTCCACGTTCATTCTCTTGAAAAGCTCCCTTCCCATCATCACCATGCGGCGCCGGTCCAGGCCCATGAACCGGCCATGGAGCATCCGGCCGGCAAAGATGTTTTCGATTGCGTTGAGGCTGGGAAGCACGGTAAGGTTCTGGTATACCATGCCGATGCCGGCCTGAATCGCGCTCTCCGGGGTAAAGAGCTTCACTTCCGCCCCCCGGTAGGTGATCTCCCCCTGGCTTTTCTGGACGGCCCCGCTCATGAGCTTGACGAGGGACGACTTGCCGGCCCGGTGCTCTCCCACCAAAGCATGGATCTCCCCTTCGTAGAGGTCGAAATCCACTCCCTTCAGCGCCTGCACTCCGTCGTACAAAACGTGAATCCCGCGCATGCTGAGCAGGCACCCGCCCGGCGGGCAGCGTGAGGAGAGCGTGTTCGCGCGGTCCGGGGGGAGCGCTTTCATTCGAGGTTCAGCCGCTTCATCCTGTTGTAGAGCGTCTTGCGCGTGATCTTGAGAAGTCGAGCCGCTTCTCCCTTGATCCCGTTGGTCTGGCGCAGCGCTTCCCGGATGACCGCGCGTGACTTCTCCGCGGAGAACTCCCGGATGGCTTCGAAACCAGCGGAGCTGCGGTCCACGATGCGGTACTGCTCAGGAAGGTCCCGCGCCTCAATCTGGTCGGTCTCGGAGAAAATCACAGCCCGTTCGATGATGTTCTTGAGCTCCCGGACGTTGCCCGGCCAGCTGTGCTCCTGGAGCATCTCCGTTACGCTTTCCGAAATGCCCCGAACCGACTTGCCGTAGACGCCGTTGAACTGCTCCCGGAAATGATGGGCAAGCGGGATGATGTCCTCCCGCCGGTCGCGGAGGCTCGGCAGCTTCAGCGTGATCACCGAAAGGCGGTAAAAAAGGTCTTCCCGGAAAGCACCCCGCCCGATCATTGCTTCGATGTTCTTGTTGGTGGCCGCGATCACTCGAAAGTCGGCCCGGATGGGCACTGAGCCGCCCAGCCGGGTGAAATGCTTCTCCTGCAGCACCCGCAGCATCTTGGCCTGGGTCTGGAGGCTCATGTCGCCGATTTCGTCGAAGAAGATGGTGCCGCCGTCCGCCAGCTCGATCTTCCCCTTCTGCTGACTCTGCGCATCCGTGAATGCGCCTTTCTCATGCCCGAACATCTCGCTTTCCAGGAGGTTGTCGGGAATGGCCGCGCAGTTCACCTTGATGTAGGCATTATGGCTGCGCTTGCTTGCATGATGAAGAAGATCCGCCACCAGCTCCTTGCCCGTACCGCTCTCCCCGATTACGATCACGGAGGCTTCCGTAGGCGCCGCCTTCTGCACCAGGGTGAGCACGTCCAGCATCCTCGGGTTGCGGGTGACAAGGGCTTCCGAGCCCTGAAAAGGCCGTCTCATCCTAACGGAACGCTCCAGGTTCCGGATCTCCTGGAGGAGCTCGGAGAGCTGGACGGGCTTGGCAAAAAAGTTCAGCGCGCCGTACTTCATTGCGCGCACCGCGCTTTCCACGGATGCGTACCCCGAGATCATGATC